>Ga0316217_10007769_pt1 | contig 10119 bp, 6 predicted proteins | sample 1anoAmetaG_FD_203633 | JGI IMG/M metagenome (GOLD analysis project Ga0316217, IMG submission 203633) | Freshwater microbial communities from Trout Bog Lake, Wisconsin, USA - 1anoA | ecosystem: Environmental > Aquatic > Freshwater > Lake > Hypolimnion/Profundal zone | place: USA: Wisconsin... | reverse complement strand
CTGGCCAAGCTGGCACTCTACAACATCTACAGCTAGTAGCACAAAAAGCTCAAGCAGGCCTGGAAGAACGACTAGAACTACCAAGAGATGCTCAAAAACGAGAAGAAGATGAAGTCCGAGATGGAGCCCGAGAAGTCCAAGGAGGGCGACCAGGAGAACGAGGACCATATGTTGCGCATCCAGGTCAGGAAGGTCCTGTTCAACCTCGAGGAGAGGGCCAACTTCATCGCCCATGAGCAGTTCAGGCAGTTCAACGGCTAGAAGGCAGTCCAGACCAAGAAGAGCCTAGAGAGGCTGATGAGCATGGTGTAGTCCGAGAAGAACCCCAGGAACCAGCTCAAGATGCTAATCGCCTACAAACAGAAGAAGGCCTGGTGAATCTACAAGCAGATTCGTATTTGTTGTGTTTTAGGGTATCTCGTGAACTTGCTGACTGGTTTTTGGGGGAATAACTTCCGCGAAATTAGTGCGATTCGATGTTAAAGTATTAATTCACAATAAAGGATGTCCTGTCCCTTTGGTTTGTAGGGGCAGGGGCGAGAGTCGAGTGGCTAGAGACAAATGGGTGAGGTATAACTCAAAGGCCGTTCTCATGATAAAACGTAGGACAAATGATCATTTAGTGAGTCTCAGGGGAGTTCCTCAGGCTGCTCAGACTTGGACTTGCCCGAAAACTTCCTCAGTTTTTTTTTGAAAGCATCGTGCTTCTCCTGCTCACTGAACTCCTCCTTCTTGAGGAGCACCCGCTTGGAGTGGTCTTCGTCCTCACTAATTTACATCTTATAATCCATCTCTTACATGAACATTACTTTCTTCTATCCCTATTTCGCGTTTTACTATGTCGCCTGCTCCTTGGCCGGCTGCTCCGCCTCGCCTTCCGCGGTAACCCTTCTCCTCCGCGCTTTGCTCATCGTATAATAGTTATATGCGAAGTAATATTCCAACAGCTATCGTCCACCCGAAATCAGTAATACCCCTCCCGTGAGCTATTGGCTTCCAAAAAAGAGATGAGCTGAGCTTTGGCCCAAGGCAAATCTATGCAGAGCTAGAGTAGCTGGGAATTATGCAAGATTGAAATATAATCATTTATGGTAATGTTCCTTTTCGAAGGAGTTCAGCATTTCCAGTTTCTGGAGGGTCTTCAATTTGCTGAGATGGCTGGTTTTTTCGCTGACTATTTTCTCGAAGATTTCGATTGTCTCGCTTCCTAGCAAATCAAATCTGACGAACTTCTCAAGTTTGAGCTTAGAACATGTCTTTTCTCCCTGGCTGATCATCTGCTCAATGGACTCTCTCAACCCTTTATCTTCCCATTACGGAAAGACTTATTTGGTTGCTTCAACCATCGACTGCAAAGGGGAGTTGGACTACCTTATGCTTTCCCAGTCGACTGAGGCGAAAAAGGGGTGGTCTTTTACTTCGCTCGCTCCATTCGCCCCCAGCCTGTGAACAAAATCTTGATCTAAAAGCTTGGTAATTAGATCTTTGGCGCTTTAGCTAATCATCCCTTATTACTCACCGACCTATGGCCACTCAATGTTGAACTATTTAATGTTCTGAATGACCTCGTCAATGCTCTGACCACAGAAGGGTCGAGTCCCAATCAACAACTCATAGGCAATGATCCCTAAACTCCACCAATCTATAGTCAAATTGTTAATAGAAACATAATTGATTATTTACGGAGCAATGTAGTCAGGAGTGCCTATGAGTTGAGGCCTATTCAGTCCAAATCTGAAGCCTGTCTTTCGCTTGACTGACCTCTGTATGTTGCAAGCCTACTCGTTTAGTTTTTTGGTCTATTTGAGCATATTTTCGAACTTGAGCTCAGACAGACCGAAATCAGTCAATTTGATGTGCCCCTTCTCATCAAGCAGCAGATTCTCAGGCTTCAAATCCCTGTGTATGATACCAAATTTATGCAGATGCTCAATGCCCAACACAACCTCAGCCAGGCAGAACCGAGCCACATTCTACTCAAGGTATACCTCTTCTTCCAACAGCTTTCTGAGGTCACCACCTGGCATATACTCAAGCACGAACATATGGCTGCTCTTCTCGTTGAAAGAAAAGTGGGCCTTCGTGAGATACTCTCCAGAAATGGTTTTGTAGACCTCATGCTCTTTGCCGATCAGTTACAACTCCTTTTCAGTGACCATATCCGATAGGGTTAGTACTTTGAGAGCGTAGATATCCTCAGTCTACTTCCTCCGAACCATATAGACCTTCCCGTAGGCTCCCTTGCCGATCCACTTCAACACTTCGAAGTCTAAGTTATGTCAAATTTACCTAAGAATGATATCTTTTTGTCACTGGACTACTACCCGGAAGGTATCTATTGCAGGGAAACGTAGTTCTTGCTTCTAATCGTGCAGAGGGGTTGACTTTCCTTTTCCTTGAAACTTGTTTTGGATTGAAACCTTCTGAAGACTTCGTTCTCTTCCAGAAACGACTGCTCTCTCTTTAAACCCTTAGCCACCTTACTCTATTTTTCATCCTCCTCTGAAGAGTAATCTGACTAATCAAACTAGACAGTCCGATCTGCCTAGTTTGTCTCATCTTCGAATGAAAAGCTATTTAACGTGGAAAACAACTATTCCGAACTTTTGCTGCTCCTTGTTCTACTGCTTGCTCTACTGCCTTTGCTTATCCTCCTTAAAGGCTTTTTACCTACATCTTAGATCTTTGTATTTGTGTCTAGCTTTCTAATAGCATTTTACAGAGAATTAATATTTTTCTCAATCGTAATGATTTCATTCTGAACCCTGCAGACCTCCTATAAAGTTTGATGCTAGCCGTAAGCCTACAAATGTTCTTAAGCAAGAGTGAAAAAGGTTTAATGGTCACTCCCGTTTGAAGTGATGAAGGTTTAAGATCTTCCTGTAACTCCCTTCTCCTTCCTTGGATTCTCCCTGCAGAGCAGTAAAGTTATCAACCCTTTCAAACTCTCGTCTTCTTTGCTCTTCAGGCTTTTACGCTTAATTGACTCAAGGTTTTATCTCATTTAGTTAACAAGTTTATTCAGCCTCCTTCTTTTGGTATTAAGCTCTTGTTTGAAGTCCGACCTTTTCTGGCAAATTTTGACGTGTTTTTCTGTATTCCTGAGCTTAGTCTTTTCTGAACAAATCCTACAAATCGACTCCTATTCAGTCATGCTAGCAATCTATTTACTAAATAAAAGGAAAGATACTTCAAGTTTTGGTTGATAATCTCATGGATCGACTTACTCTGCATACTTTCCTCAATTTCTCTCAGAATCTAGGCATCATTATAGTTTTGAGAAAGGGAGGGTTCAGTTTGAAGGCTTTTGTGTGAGAACATGCTAATGCGTCTGTTCCTGTGCTGTTTTGTGGCTCTGGTTTGGTACTCTTGGTAGGTGAAATACAGAAGTAAAAGCTTGGACATTGCCTAAATTATGTCTCTTATAAGGTTGTGTATTAGGTGGTTTATCTACTTTCTAGCTGTTTTTTACCGTAAATGAAGCAACTGAATGTAGGCATTTAAAATTGCTTCGTTTAACAGCCAATCCACATCATTCTTTAGCAGATTTAGCGCACTTTAGAGTTCATTCAGCAGTTATTTCTATACAAATGTTAGTCTCACTTATTTTCCTTAACCTTTTAAGCTTTATAACAGATTTATTATCCTAGTTTTCAGCCAAACCACATTTTAACTCACTTTTTTGCAAAAGTTTACGCAGTGTTTCTTAAGAGAGTTTTTTATTTTATTCTAATTCAGTCTGCTTTGGTTCTGTTCAGAAGTAAGGGTTTTTTCGATTTTGTGCAAAGTAATCAGAAATTAATCTTTTTCGGTCATTCGAATATGGAAGAAATTAAATATTATACACATATCAGGCAATGTTTTAACCCAAATAGGGCCGTCCTTTTTACAAAGAATCATGACCTACAGCATCTGGCTTCTTAAGCTTGAGACTGAGATATTCTTGATCTTAATTCTTGAAAGCCAAGACTCTTTTGTCGTGTGATCAATCTCAAAAATGAATACTGACCTCCGATTTTTCAGTGTTGGTAGAAGAGTAGATATAAACACAGGCTATTCGTGGGATTTTGGTTTTCCTTTTGTTTAATACCGCTTGCTCATTCTTTCATAAAAATTCGATAAAATTAGCTCACTCTAGTTCTATGAGAGCAGGGAAGGTATGCCAAATAACTGCTATCAATCAAAATCAGGCAACTTTCCGCCCGAAGTCTCTGTCACCGGCAAAAAAGACGAAACGCATCAAATGAGCTATCAAATCAATCCAAAAGTCTTTGGATTCAACCCTCTTTGGTGAGAAGTTAAAAGTTTTTAAAAATTCTGATAACTAACTTCTTTTTGGATTGGCAGTTTATAAAACACTACGACTTATCCAATCTAATCGTAAGCTTGAACATTATGTCATTGATCCTAGTCGTAAGAGAAAAAAGAAAAAGGGTAAAAGGGATACAGAGTAATGGGGAGAATCAGGAAGCTTCTGATTCTCTCCTCACCCAATTAACCTCTCCTTGATTGCTTCATAATGGCTGTCTCTTGTATGCTTGCTCTTACTTGCTGCCTCAATGGAAGTCTGTCCCTTGATACTTCGCTTCTTGTGTCTGGTGCCATTTTTCTAATGTTTGATTTTTCTTCGATGAGACTTGCTGCAGTAGTTTAAGTCAGCAATCCATTTTCGATGATTATATCTAAGAGTTAAAAGTAGTAATAGAAAATTCGATACAAATCATAAAAAAGTCATGAGCTTATTGATGGGCGAGTTGATGGCCCAGAGAGAGTTGCGAGAGGCAGAAAATTCCTTCCTTTATTTGAAAAAGATGCAATCGTCCAAAACCAGCGATGAAATTTTATTCCTCAGACCCACATTGTCTTTGTGGATCTACCTCCTCCTCGTATGCACCAGGCCCACCTTAGTATTGATCAACTTCTCAGAACGCATGAGGAAACTTTCGCTCTCCTCTTCGAAGCGGGCAGGAAGAAAGTTGGTGGAAGTTACTCGGATGGAAGATTAGCAACACTTTTCTCTGCTTTTGCTCTGGCTGACCACGGATAGGAAGGTCTTCTTCTTGCCAGCCGCCATTGACAGCTAGTTATGGGTCAAAGTGGCACAAGTGGAGTTGAGCTGGTATTCTCGTCGCATTTGCATGTGTTAGTTTTTATATTTAATAGTCCTCACTTTAATCTTATTTCAAACCAAAAACGCACATTTGAGTTTTGGCATCTTGCAATCATTGCAGAAGTTTCAATTTTTTGAAGTCTAGGGTAATAGTTCGATTCGTTGTTATAATCAATCAATTCAATTGATGAGTTTCTTGAGCCTCAGTGAGCTTATCAAAGGGGTGGCTGGACACCCGCTGGCGGAACATTAGATCAAAGGAAAGAGGATCAGGAAGTAACTTGACCTCCTACTAACATACCACAATGAAAAGCTGACTTTTAAGAAGTATCAGCTCTGCTCTTACGGCTTGTCTTTCCATGTACCTCCATACAGACCAAGGTTGAGACCCAATACGAGCACAAAATCTTTGACTTTGAAGTACTACTCGATTCCTAGTACCCTTTCAACTGTCCCCAGGTATTGTATCAGCATGAGAATAGTCCATCGGCCTTTGGCCAGAACCTTCTGGAGAGTCTGCTTTAAGGAGCAAAATGGGGCCCATCACTCCTGTTGAGCTCAATCTTCGACAAACTGAATGACCTCGCAGTAGCCTTCGCATAACAAAGAGATACTTGTACGAGGAAAAGGAGAGTATAATTGCCAGCTACCATTTGAACTACATCTATGAAGAAGAGTTGCTAAATAGATACAAAGTAGAACTGTTCAGAGTCGATTAGTACACTTGGAAGTATATGATCAAATCTACAGCCAAAAGGTAAGAGTTTGCTAAGGCTAGGGTGATAGGGCTTACCAAAGAGACTTTTCTGAAATTTGTAGAATAGGACGGGAAGTTGAGACTTGAGCTCATTATCAAAATAAAGGATATCAAAGAAGCGAATGCAAGCATAAGCGCTGGCAGATTCAAGCTGGACATTGTGAGTAATGAAGAGAATAGCAAAATCAAATACTACTTTGGAGGAGATGAAGGCGATTTAGAAAAGGTACTCTATTTTTTGAATCCGATTCAGACCGTGGAAAAAAGACTCAGCAAGGAGAAAGAGAATTATAAGCCTGAAGAATTGCAGCAAGCTATCAAAGAGTATTCTGATTTGATTGAATATTACTCACTAAGGGATGAGTAAAAGACAAAAATTTATCTAGGGAAAATTCAAAAACTTATAAAAAGCAACTACCAAAATTAGAAGGGAGAGTAGAAGATATAAAAGGTGGCTCCAGAATTAAAAACCTGATAACAATATTCATTTATATAAATGGTTTTAGTATTCTATCAAAGGAATACTATAGACCATAAAATTATCCTAATTATCTAGATTAATCTATATTCTTTAGTTGTTTCAAAATAACTAAATCTATAATTTTCTAAATATTTAGCCAATTTCTTTAATTCTCATTTCTCTTTTCTACTTATATCAATCATGGGATAATAAACCTTGTTTAGGAGATCAATCGAAGATGTCATCGATTAAATTTGAAACACCATACTCATTTTACTCTTTTTCACTATTTTCATTACCGATGAAGTCCTGATTGTAATCAAACGGCTGCAGGTTTTTGAATTACAGCTCCACTTCGTCTGCTTTGGTTTGCCACAGCTACCATGATCCCACAAAATTGGGAGGTTTAGTTAGGACGCACTCAGTGCACAGCACATATTCGTCTTTATCGCATGTAAACCCTTCATCCCTTATAAACACATAACAGCCCTCACAACTTTTAAGTTCCTTTGGGCTGATAAAACGGAAGCTCAGATTGTGTCCTGAAGCGCAACGCTAAATAACTCATAAGATACATGTTGACTCATGGGTGCTCTGCTTCTGTTTATTAGTTCTTGCCTGCAGTTTTTGCAGCAATTCAGGTTGCAGGATTTGCAATGCAGACGTTAACTGTTGGCGAAGTAGTTTTTCTTGCAGAAGGCGCAGTTGATGACGAGCTGTTTATTGTAGTCAATAGAAGTGAAAACTAAAGGATTGTGGTCATTGGGGCATATAAAGAGAGTAGGCTATTAGGCAACCTTTTCTTAAGACTCACGAAGCAACAACTTTGTTATGGCTGCGCAACTGATACAGAGTTAGAAGTTGAATGTTTATCCTTTGATTTTTGACAAATAGGGACAGCCAAAGCAAGCAAGATGGAGTTACCCATCTTATTTAGTTTTCTTACAAAAGCTACATAGCCATGTTGAGGACTGCTTGATGTCTTTTGTCTATTACTCCCCAAAGAGAACCCTACTTATATACACTTTTTTGAAATTTCTGTTACAAAGACATAAGCAAACTTCCTCAGCTGTGCTCTCCACGAAGTGTTTGACTATAGAGGGCAAATGTTTTAGTTCTGCGAAGGTAGGGAAATAGGCTCCCATACAAGCTGAGCACAAGTAAGCCTTGCATTGCTTGCACTCAGCTGTGCCATGCTAGTTGTCGAAAAATCTGGATTTGTGACATCTGAAGCAATTGAAGACCCAACTCTAGGCCGGATAGTCTCTCGTAATGGTGGTTTGGTGGCCTTGGGGACATTTAGGCAGATTAGGATTAAGAACTTTGCTACTCAGGTAAAGTGCTCCCAGCCCATCTTTGTAAGTTGTTGAAGTGTTGATCGCTGAGTAAACACAATTAATGCAGCGATAATGCCCATTTTCGCAAAACGCCTGTATTTGAGAGAACTAAGGCGGCATATTGATTGCTCGGCTAGCACCGACGCAGTTAGTGCATACACTGCCTTCAGTGATAGGCCCAGCCTACATTTTTCCTTGACAACTTGTACAATACTAAATAAGAGGTCAATTACGATGTCTAGATCGAGAGTTAGGCCCTCGATGAGTCTCTTTTGAGAGGCATACAGCACTGGCGCTTAGTACCAGCTGCAGCCGATCACAGTTCGGATCGCTTAGGCTTTCTAGTCCAGTAGCAAAAGGGTAGGGTATTCCGTTATATTGTATCTGTTGCAGAAATCTCTAAAAGAGGGTGAGTTTGTAAATTGGGCTTGGTAAATTTTGGGAACATACTTCCGGGGTTGGTTCATCAACTTGCACTGCTGGTAAATCATTGCATCTTTGAAGAGTATGCTCGGTGAAGAATCTTGCAACCAGAAAAGGACAATAATCGATTTGTTTTAGTAGCAAAGATTTTGCAGTTCTGCCAAAGTTTTTACGGGAGGAAGCAGCTCTTAGCGCTGGACACTTAGCCAAAACTGCTTAATATCGTATTTTTTGTATTCTTCTCTGCATTAGGAGCAAAGAAAGCAGCCGCAGTGATAGCAGTAGTCATAGGGCACTGCAAGGGTAGTTTCTCTATCACAATAGTTGCAAATTGCAACACAATGTCTATTTATGGTCTCCTCCTCTGTCTAGTCGGGATCGGAGGCAGGCATGAAGTAATTTCCTGACATAGTGATCATGTCGTGGCCTTGCAGGCATTTCTGAATTATGCATAAATTACTCTTTGAGTGTTGGCTACATCTTTGATGGCTTGATTTCCTCGGGGAAGGACTACATCTTCTGCTTCGAAGCTGACGGTAATGTCTGGTCTTTGGAAATCCTCATACTGCATCATCAGTTAGAGGGTGGGTCCGAAAAGACTCCTCTCCAGTTCGTAGATATAGTGACAAAACTCATAGTTCAGTTTGGCTTATTTCGAGAGATTAGCGTTGTCAACGCAAAGCTGGGCTTATCCCACCAAAACATCGCCATAGCGGAAGTTTATCAAGAGATCTCGGTTGTTCGTTTTAAATCTGTTCTTCACCCTTATCACTTCGAACTTTTTGCCGCTTTTTGTAACTGATGTGGCTTGCATCTTTTTCAAGAGATCCACTATTTCTGTGGCTGAGTTCCTTTTGATCTTGCAACGCAGGAGATCGTAGATGTTGAATATGAACTCTTGTCTTCTTTTTCTGTCTTTTAGGTCGTACTTTGCGATTTCCAGCAGCAAACTTATGCAATCAATGACTATCTTGTGAGTGGAGTCTTTGATTGTGCTCTTAAAGACAAAGTTATTCACGATGTCAGCTTTGGCCTTTATGAATCGCATGAAACTTTTCGTGGCAATCAGATCTGGACATTTCTAAAGCAAGTTCTAAGCCCATTTCACGAAAACTCTTCTCACTGCGCAGGCATTGAATGACTTTTTGCCATCTTTAGTAACCTCTCCTACTTTTGGGCAAGCAAGCACATCACTGCCTAAGATGTCTTGCATATCGACCTTGAATGTGTCTTTCTCTTCAACAGCCCTCTTTAGAAGGAAGTTAATGTCCTCATAAATGGTCTGATAGTTCATATTCGCGGGGTCCGAGAAGGACAACTTGTTGAAGTTATTTAGCAGATCCATGTTGGTTTTAGTGCTTGGTACGTCAGGGAACTCTATGTTATCATTGGCTTGAGTCTGAGGGTATCTTTCCTTAAGTTTTTTAAAGATGTTAAAGAGGGCATCATCTGAGCTCTGCACAAACATTAAGAGTTCTATCTGAGACTTGGAAGCAACGAATAAAGATATTCCGGAATCAACATACTCCTTAAGTTAGAACAGCTAGAACATAAACTGCTCTGAAACTTTTCTCCTGACTTCCTTTTCCTCTAGATGTTTGACGAAGAAGTCATCATGAGCTTATTCCCAAATATCGAGAAAAGTTCTTTGAGTCCAAGCGGAGATCAAAGATTCCTGGTAAGCCTGAAAACTGATCTCTAGGTCTTTGACACCACCAATCCCCAATAGTTCTTGAAGGTACAGATGCTCCATGATTTGTCTTCTTCTGATTCTTTTCATGCTAGTTAGTTTAGTCAAAGTGAGCTCATACTTGAGATGATGTGATAGGAAGTCCTCATTGAAGTTGGCATGGAGCTATAGATACTATCTCTGTTCCATTACCTTTTTTACAACCTTACCACCTCCCACCTTCAGCTGAACTTGCTTTTCGGCTGGAGCCATTTGGTTTTGGGGAGGTGCATAGTTTACTGGCTATGGTGGTTGTTAGTGGGTCTGGGGCGGTTGATAGGTTTGAGGTTGTTGATTGGTTTG
>Ga0316217_10007768_pt1 | contig 10120 bp, 8 predicted proteins | sample 1anoAmetaG_FD_203633 | JGI IMG/M metagenome (GOLD analysis project Ga0316217, IMG submission 203633) | Freshwater microbial communities from Trout Bog Lake, Wisconsin, USA - 1anoA | ecosystem: Environmental > Aquatic > Freshwater > Lake > Hypolimnion/Profundal zone | place: USA: Wisconsin... | reverse complement strand
CGACCACTGGCGCCATTTCGAGCCGTGGCTTGATCCGCTCAAGGCCGCGCTTGGGCCCGTGCTGGACGCCTATCCGGGCGTTCCCAACTTTTCACTCACAGACGCCGCTGATGCGGTAATTTTCCAAAGACCAGAGGGGTCAGCATGACAACGAAACCGACTACCGCCGCACGCGCCGGGCGGACACTCACCGCGGGCCTGCTGGCCGGCACGATGCTGGCGGGGGCGCCGATCATCGCGCACGCAGCGGACTCGGGCGAGAGCGCCACAGTCGCCGAAGTGATCGTCACGGCGCAAAAGCGCGAAGAGAACCTGCAGAAGGTCTCGGCCAGCGTCATCGCCCTCGATTCACGGACCCTGACCCAGCGCAACGTCGCCGACTTCCAGGACTATGTGAAGTATCTGCCGAGCGTGTCGTTCCAGAGCACGGCGCCGGGCTCGACCAACATCACCATGCGGGGCGTGGCGTCGGGGGAAAACTCGAACCACTCCGGCCCCTTGCCCACCGTCGGCCTCTATCTCGACGACCAGTCGGTGACCACCATCGGCGGCGCGCTGGACGTGCACGTCTATGACGTGGCCCGGATCGAGTCCCTCGCGGGCCCCCAAGGCACGCTCTGGGGCGCTAGCGCCGAATCGGGCGTCGTGCGCATCATCACCAACAAGCCGAACACCGCAGGCTTCCAGGCCGGCTATGACGTGTCCGGCAACACGATGGACAAGGGCAGCCAGGGCTATACCGCCGAGGGCTTCGTCAATGTGCCCGTGAGCGAAAAGGCGGCCGTGCGCCTGGTCGGCTGGGCGACCCATGACGGCGGCTTCATCGACAACGTCCCCGGCACGCGGACCTTCGCGACGTCGGGCGCGACCATCGACAACGCCAGCCAGGTGAAGAAGAACTTCAACCCCGTCGATACGGTCGGCGCACGCGCCGCGCTGAAGGTCGATCTGAACGACGTCTGGACCGTCAACGCCCAGGTTCTGGGGCAGGACCAGTGGCAAAAGGGCGTGTTCGGCTATGAACCGTCCGTCGGCGACCTGCAGGTGAACCAGTTCCAGCCGGACCGATCGCATGACCGCTTTTATCAGGCGGCGGCGACGGTGACGGGCAAGGTCGCCAAGTACGACCTGACCTATACCAGCGGCTATTTCCAGCGCGCGATCGACACCTTGTCCGACTATACGGACTATTCGTTCTGGTACGACCAGATCCACGGCTCGGGCGCCTACTGGACCGACAGCTCCGGCAACGTCCTCGCCAAGCCTCTGCAGGCCATCACCGGCCACGACCGCTTTGACAAGTCGAGCAACGAAATCCGCATCGCTTCGCCCAAGACCGACCGCTTGCGCTTCGTCGCGGGCCTCTTTGAACAGCGTCAGACCCACTGGATCATCCAGGACTATACGATCCACGGCTTCGACCCTGGCCTGTCGCCCACCGGCTGGCCGGGCACGATCTGGCTGACGGACCAGATGCGCATAGACCGGGACCAGGCGGCCTTCGGCGAAGCCTCGTTTGACGTCACCGACAAGCTGACCGTCACCGGCGGCGTCCGCGCCTATCACTACAAGAACTCGCTGAAGGGCTTCTTCGGCTATGGCGCCGCCTATGATTCGCTGATTGGTTCGACAAGCGGGGAGGCTGGCTGCGGAGCGTTTGTGAGTTACCGCGGCGCACCCTGTATAAACCTAAATAAAGCGGTGGAAGACAGCGGTCAGACCTATAAGGGCGACTTAACTTACAAATTGACGGACTCAAAACTTATCTACGCCACCTATGCGACGGGTTACCGTCCTGGCGGAGTTAACCGCTACGGGGCCCTACCTCCCTATGCGGCCGACCATTTGACAAGTTACGAGGTTGGCTGGAAGACAAGCTGGTTCGACAAGAAGGTGCGCTTCAACGGCGCCGTCTATGAAGAGAACTGGAAGGACTTCCAGTTCTCGTTCCTGGGCGCCAACAGCCTCACCCAGGTCGCGAACGCCCCCCAAGCCAAGATCTATGGCTTTGAAGGCGATGTGGCCTGGGTGGTCACGCCACATTTGACCCTCTCGGCGGCGGGCGCATATAACGACGCATCCCTCACTGAGAAGTTTTGTAGTCGGATCGAGGCGCCGACTTGCCCCTATACAGACCCGACTGACCCGACCGACAAAAATCATAAAAACAGCGTGGTCGTCGCCCCCGAGGGCCAGCAGCTGCCGGTCACGCCCAAGGTCAAGGCCAACGCCACCGCGCGCTACACCTTTGATCTGATGAGCTGGGACGCCCACGCGCAGGCGTCGGTCGTCTATTCGGATACAAGCTGGTCCGAGCTTCGCACCGTGGAGCGCAACATCATCGGCCAGCTTCCGGCCTATACGTTGGTGGATCTGTCCTTCGGCGTGGACAAGGGCGGCAAGAGCCTTGAATTCTACGTGAAGAACCTGGGCGACGAACGGGCCAACCTGACCCGCTACGCCGAATGCACCACCCAGGTCTGCGGCGGATCCACCTATGTCGTGCCCGAGCGGCCGCGCCAGTTCGGCGTCCGCTTCGGCCAGAAGTTCTAAAAACCTGACGCCGGTGCGCCTGGGGGAACCACGTCCTCCAGGCGCATCTGCATCAAAATATCCCCAAGGATCGGCGAAGGACTTCCGCCCCTTGACCGTTCAACCCCGTGTAGGCGGGCGGGGAACGGGAGAAGGAGCGGGACATGGTCTCGAACGCACTGACGCTGCTGCGGTTCCTCGGCGCGGTCACAGCCCTTTACCTCGCCGCGTCGCCCTATCGTCAGGTCATCACAAAGGCGTTCAGCTTGTTGACGTCCGGATCGCGGAAATAGGCGGCGTAGAACGTCTCGCCCCTGGGGCCGGGGGGGCCGTCGCAGGTCCCGCCATGGGCAAGCGCGATCTCATGCAGCCGGTGCACCTGGTCCTTGCTGGAGGCTGACAAGGCCACCATCACGCCATTGCCCACCGTCGCCGCCTCGCCGTTGAAGGGCTTGGTCAGGCCAATGCCCGCCGCGCCGCCGGGGGCGCCCCAGGCGATGAAGCTGTCGAACTCCATCATCCGCCCGACCCCCAGTTCCTTGCCGATGGCGTCATAGAATATCGCGCCGCGCGCCAGATCATTGGTCCCCAGAGTCACATACCCGATCATACCGGTCTCCTTTCAGACGCTCCATACACGTGAACGTAACAGGAACGCTTGCCAAGTAAAGCCGAGAGCGGACCTCACGGCCCGGGGGGCAGGCTCTGCAGATAGTTGATGACGAGACTTTCGAGCACGAGGCGCTTGTCGCTCCAGCTATGGTCGGTGTCCTCATAGGCGGTCAGGACCTGCGCGCCCCCCGCCGCCTTCAGCGCCGCGATCAGACCCTCAGAGTGCGACTTCACGAAGTCATTGGAATAGAGCACCAAAAGCCGCCGGTTCGCGAGGCGGGGCGCGACATCGGCAAAGGACCAGTCCCTGGCGTGGGGCGCCAGTTCCTGCGCCATGGTCTCCCCGGTCACGTCCGAAAGGCTCTCGCGACTGTCGTCCAGGAACTGCGCCGCCGCCTTGGGGTTGGCCTTCGCCAGCGCGCCCAGCTGTCCCATATCCCCCGCCGATATCATCACCGCGCCGACAAGATCCGGCTCGGCCGCCGCCGTTTCCGCCGTCACCCAGCCGCCGAGGCTGTGGCCCACCAGGGCGATCCGGTGCGCGTCAAAGCCATAGGCCCTGGCGTTGGCGGGATCGCGGACAAAATCAAGGAAAGCTTTTGCATCTTCAAGGTCCTGCGCGAAGCGGTACGACCCCGGACTGCCCCAGGAGCCGCGATAGTTCGCCGCAAGCACAGTCCAGCCGGCCCGCCGGATCGCCTGGGCCAGATCCAGATTGCGCTCATTGCCCGGCAGCCCGTGCAACAGGATCACCGTCGGGTGCGGCCCCGGCCCCGAGGCGACCAGCACGACGCCGTTCACCTTCACCCCGCCGGTGGGGATATGCACCACCTCGAGGCGCGCAGGGTGGGCAAGGTCCCGCGCCGGCTCCGTCGCGATCGCCGGCGGCGGGGTCCGGGACACGACCTCGGCCTCCGCGCCGATCGCGGCGGACATCCACACGGCAAGGGCGATGGCAAGACGGTGCATGGCGACGGCTCCGAAGCGGGTTCGAGAGCTTAACGCCCGCCCCGACGGGATCAAAGGCGAAAACGGCGAAGGGAGCGGGGTGTGCCCCCCGCTCCCTCCCCTTACGCTTACTCAACGCTGAGATCAGAACTTCGCGCGGACGCCCGCTTCGTAGGTCTGGCCGTAGAATTCGCGCTGGATCGGACGGTCATGCGAGCCTTCGAAGTAGCGCAGCGGCGCATCCGTCAGGTTCTTGGCCGAGAAGTAGGCCGTCCAGTGCTTGTCGAACTGGTAGCTGCCCGTCAGGTCCATGTTCAGCTTCTTGTCCTGCACGGTGTCCAGCGACTTGTCGCCGCCGAGACCGAACAGGCTGCGGCCGACATACTCCGTCGACAGGCGCAGTTCGAGGCCATGGAGTTCGTAGAAGCCCGCGAGATTCCAGGTGATGTGCGACGTGCCGGGCAGGGAGTTGTGCTCAGCAAGTCCTGTTCCGCTCGTCGCCGCGTCATATTCCAGGAAGCGGCTGTCGACGACGGTGAAGTTCGCGTCGACGCCGATACCCGCGAACAGGCCCGGCAGGTTGGTGAACTTCTGGTGATAGGCCGCTTCCAACCCGCGCGCATAGCCGCTTTCGTTCGAGAAGCTGACCACGGTTCCCGTGGCCTTGCCGGTGATGTTGGCCGGATCGTTGAACAACGGATCGGTTGCATTCCGGACAATGTGGGTGAAGATGTAGTTTTCGAATTCCTTATCAAACAGACCGATCTGAACAATACCGCCGTTCGGCATGTAGTATTCGATATCGAGATCAAAGTTGTTGCCGGTCGTCGGCTGCAGGTTGGTATTCCCCCGCGTGACGGTCGGCGTCCCCTTGGAGAAGTCTGCGGCAGCGTAGTTGCTCGTCTGGATGAAGCCTGGACGCGCAATGCCCGTGGACCAGGTCGCCCGAACCTGAACATCCGGCTGTACATGGTAGGTCAGCTGGATGGTCGGGAAGGCGTTGGTATAGCTCTTCGAGGTCGTATTGTAGCCGAGGACCGATCCCGTCTTCTTGTTCTGCGAGAAGCCGCGATAGGTGTCGTCCGTGCTCTCCAGGCGAACGCCGCTGAGAACGGTCAGCTTGCCGATATCGACGGTGTACATGCCGTAGGCCGCGTAGACGTTCTCCTTGTCGTTGATGTCCCGCTTCAGATAGGGCGTCAACGGTCCAAGATTGGCGTTCGCCAGGGCGCGGATCTTGTAGATGTCGAGATAAGACCCGTCCGAGTACCAGCCGTTGTAGTAATCGCTCTGGCCGCTGTTTGCGACATAGCCGCTCAGGCTGTCGGACGTGCCGCCCGACGCGCTGTTGTCGTTGACCACCTTGTGACGCAGGCGCGCGCTGACGCCCGCTTTCGCTGAGCCCGTATAACCGAACAACGCCAGGGGATTGGTTGCGTTCAGCGCGAAGGAGTTCTCTTCGTCATGATCGCTTTCGTAGTAACGGCTGAGGCCCGCGTTCGTGTATTGCGTCGCGTCTGACGGGTTGAACTTGATCGTGTGCGCTGCATCCTGCCAGAGCTGGTAGATGGCGTGGTTCGAGTTGGTGATGTTGTTGTAGGTCACGAAATAGTTGTCGGCGCCGTCCCAGGTCGAACCGGTATAGTGGTTCTCCAGAAAGGTCGCGCGGCTGTAGGCGGCGCGGTAGTCGATGACGAGGTCGTTGAAGCGATCCGAACCTCCCGCCGCGATCACCGTGTTGCGGTGTGTCTCATCATAGTCGGCCGTCTGCATTTCAGGCGTGAATGTATCCGAAACGACGTTGCCCACCTGCGTGGTGTTGCCGTCCGGGTAAATCACGAAGTGGTTCTTGTGAGCGTGCTCGATATAGCCCGCCACGTCCGCGCGCAGGAAATAGCTGTGGTTGTCGTTCGGCTTGAAGTCGAACTCGCCGCCATAGCCGAAGCGCCGACGATTGTAGTCATAGCGCCGAAAGTCGACTTCGTTCGTCAGCTTGTTCTGCGGCGGGGTGTCGTTGTCGAAGTAGGCGCCTTCGATGTCGTCGATGCCGCGACGGTCATCTTTACGCGAAGCGTGCAGGACGAGGGAGAACGGGGTCGGGTTCGAGACCCAGCCCGAGCCTACGGGCGCATCCTGGCCGTCGCCTTCAACGACCAGATGGCCGTTGTTGAAGCCGAAGCGGGCGCCGGCGGCGACGTCGGCGGTGAACGGACCGGTGTGGTTGTGAAGGTTTTCATAGCCCCAGCCAAGTTGGCCTTCAAAGAACGGCTTGGTGAGGTTCTTGGCCGAGCGCGGCGTCAGTTCGATCTGACCGCCGAGGCCTTCAGCTTCCCGGTCCGGGGACAGGGTCTTGTAGACCAGGATGCCATCGATGGCGCCGGTCGGAACCGTGTCGAACTCCACCGCGCGCCCGCCGCCGCCGGCCGCCGTACCGAAGGTGTTGGTGTTGAGAAGGACCACGCCGCCATAGGTCGCGCCGTTCAGGTTCGCGTCAATGCCGCGGATGTTGACGAAGCGGCCTTCGCCCGTGTCCGATGAGAGGGACACGCCGGGGATGCGGCCCAGCGCTTCAGCGGCGTTGTAGTCGGGATACTTGGCGATGGTCTCGGCCGCCTGGATATCGACGATGACCGGGGCATTTTCCTGCTTCGCGCGGGCTTTGACCTCTTCCCGCGGCGCTGTGATCACAACCGACTGGACTGTGTTGGGGGCCTCATCGGCGGCGAAGGCCGCGCCGGACATGGCCGCAAGGCTGACCGCAGCCATCAGGCCGCGGGCGAAGGTCGACAAAGGCATGGATGGCTCCCGCAAACGAAGCCCGATCTCGCCGGGCCAAACTGAGCCTCGTTTGCGCGCCAAACGTGACGGTTCGGCTGAATCCATATGAATTATATATTACGGAAACACAGTCATCGCGGAAGTGTAGCCGATTGGCCACCCAGCCCTTCTTACACTCATATCACATATATTTCATGTGAGATGACGACGGACTTAGCGCTATTGTCGCATTATTCTTGAATTTCCGTCAAAAACCACCTCAGAAGGTGGTCAGCAGGGCCACATAGCCGTGCGCGCTGGAGGTGTCCGCGCGGTTCTGCACGCCGGGGCCGAGCGTCGCCATCAAGTGCAGATGTTCGGTCAGATCAAAGATCCCGCCAAAGCCAAGGTCCGTGCTCGCCCGGCCATGGCGGGCGTCGGGGGTCTGATGAAAGACCTCGGCGCCCAGGGTCAGGCGATCTGTGATCTTGCGCACAAGGGTCAGGCCCCACTGGCAGAAGTCCTGCGACCCCCCGCCGCGATTGATCGTGCACCCGCCGCCGCCAAAGACGCTCACGGGCCCAAAATCCTTTTCCACCCAGACCGGCAGCAACAGGGCCGCGTGTCTTGGCCCCACCGCCGCCGAGCCTGCGGGCAGGAAGACGCGGGGAAACACCGCCACATCCAAGCCGAACCCCGTCTGGTGCAGGATCTTGTATTTGGCCGCAAGCTCGATCGGCCCAAGGTCCGCCGCCCGGCTCTGGGGCGTCCGGCTCCAGGCATAGGGCAGGACGGCGGTCAGCTGCAGATTCTCCGCCGCGCCGTAGTTGAAGTCGATCCCGCCTTCGCCGGACCTTGCCCCCCTGGCCTGATCCGTCGCCGCAAAGCTGTAGATCTCGAAATGGCGTAGATCCGTCGGCTGCGGGTCGTCGGTCAGAAAGGGCGGTCCGGCGACCGCCGCCCCCGTCATCGCCAAGGAGGCGGCGCCAGCCAGGGCCACACGCCAGAGCCAGGCCCGCATATCGCCTTAAGCCTTCGCAGCAGGGTTTCTGAGACGCGGGCTTAGCGTCACAATCACGGCCATCACCACCAGGATCACCCCCGTCGCGGCCAGCCGGTCGAGATTGAGCCCGCCGGCGGCGAGGGGCTTGGTCAGCGTATCCCCCAGCGTCGCGCCCAGGGGACGGGTCAGCACATAGGCCGCCCAGAACAGCACCGCCGCCGGGACCGCTTTCAGGCGCCACACCAGGCCGACCAGAGCCAACAACCCGCTGAAGAGACCTGCCCCCAGAACAAAGCCGAGATTGAGGCCCGTATCGTCCGCCGCGAAATCGCCGAGCGCGGTGCCCAGCGTGTTGGCCGAGACAATGGCCAGCCAGTAGAACACCTCGTCCCGCCGCGCCATGATCTTGTCCGCCTGTATCCGTCCGCAGACGAGGCGCCAGAGGATCAGGATCACGATCACGAGGGCGAGCCAGAACGCGCTCGACCAGACATAGCCAAAGTGCGCCGTGCGATCGAGGAAGTCGGAGGTCGTCGTGCCGATGGTGGTGGTGGCGACCACCATCGTCCAGTAGGCGAGCGGGCGATAGCGATTGGTGGACAGCTGCCAGAACAAGGCGACGATGAAGAAGCCGAGGAAGATCAGGCTGGCCGTCGCATAGCCGAGCTTGAGGCTCATCGACAGGGCGTCGCCGCCGGTCTCCCCCGCCGTGGTGGCGCAGATCTTGACCAGCCAGAAGGCGAGGATCGCCGGCGGCGCCTTGCTCAGCAACGCTGCGCCTGACGCGCCCTTGTCCTCAGGATCGGCCACAGGCATTCCTTCCACTCAAACGCGCGCTCAGGATCAGCGGATCGACACGGCGACCAGATGCACCGTTCCAGGGACGGCCGGCGGACGTCCGCCGCCCGCCTTGGGCGCCTCGAACTTGGCGGCGACAGAATAGAAGACCCCGGCGACCGGGTCGAGGTCGCCGGTGCGGGCGCTCTTTTCCCCATCAAGGATCTTGGTGATCTTCACCGCGGCCGCGTCGATGGCGGTCAGCTTGCCGTCGCGGCCCGTCGGCACGAAGACGAGGCCGGACTTCGCGTCATAGGCCGCGCCGTCGGGGCCAGGCCCGATGGCGAGGGTCCCCTTGATCGCGCCGGTCGCGGCGTCCGTCACCACGGCGAGCTTGTTCGCACAGGCCGAAACCAGCCGCCCCGACTTGGCGTCGAGGGCGAGGCCCGTCGGCCCTTCGCAGCCCGTCAGCGGGTAATGCCCGATCACGGTCCTCGCGCGGGTGTCGATGACGGCGACTTCGGCCAGATCCTCGACATTCACATAAAGACGCCCATTGCCGTCAGTGACGGCTTCTTCCAGCGCGCCGGGAAGGGCGATATGGCCCGCAAGGGTGTGGGACTTAGGGTCGACCAGATCCATGCCGCCGCCGGCATTGTCCATCACGAAGACAAGGCCCGTCGCCGGATCGACGATGGCCGCGTCGGGCTTCTTGCCCACCTTGAGGCGGGTCGTGACCTCTCCGGTCGCGCCGTCGACAAAGCCCACCTCGCCCATCTGGCCGGAGGTGATGAGGATCTCCTTGCCGCCGTTCAGCGACAGGGCCTGGTGATTGCGCACCAGAGCGACGCCGACGAGGCGCGCCTTGCCCGTGGCGAGGTCGATCACGCTGGCGCCCTGCGAGCGGCCGACCAGCACCGAATGCGTCACGGCGTCATAGCTGACATAGTCCCAGCCCCCGTCCGTCAGGGCGACATCTGCGGCGAAACCGGCGCTTGCCGACATGAGAGCGGCCGAAGCCAGCAGGATCGAGGTCATGAGGCGCATGGGGCGGGCTTTCTTGACAGCTTTTGGACGTTGAAGCCGCAATAAAGCGTTTTCGTGTCGGGTCAATGACGGGCTTTTCCCCCGGCTGCGGGCAGGAAGGGAACCAGCATGGGGACGCGGGCGGCATAGGCGTCGTAAGTCGCAACGCCCAGTTGCTCGCGCAGAAAGCCTTCCTCCACCCGCGCGATGGCGTAGCCGCCGATCGACATCAGCACAGCGCCCAGGCCGGCGGCGGGGGTTGCGTGAAACGCCGCGCTGATCCAGCCGGACCCGAGAATTCCCGCATAGATCGGATGGCGGACCAAGCCGTAGGGACCGGTGTCGACCACGCGGTGGTCCGCCTTCACCTCGACCGTTCCTGACCACAGGCGGCCCAGATGCAGCCTTGCCCACCAGCAGAAACCAAAGCCAAGCATGGTCAGGCCGATCAGAACGACCTGCGCG
>Ga0316217_10007767_pt1 | contig 10121 bp, 8 predicted proteins | sample 1anoAmetaG_FD_203633 | JGI IMG/M metagenome (GOLD analysis project Ga0316217, IMG submission 203633) | Freshwater microbial communities from Trout Bog Lake, Wisconsin, USA - 1anoA | ecosystem: Environmental > Aquatic > Freshwater > Lake > Hypolimnion/Profundal zone | place: USA: Wisconsin... | reverse complement strand
TCGATGTAGGGCGTCTGCAGCCGGCGCAGGGACTCTTCGCACTGGGCCACGATCGCCTTGCGGCTCATGCCGCCGCCGTTGGGATCGCCGCGGAAGAGGTTGCTGGTGAACTTGGTGGCGATGACCACCCGGTCGCGCCGGGCCGGGTGGCGGCCCAGGTGATCGCCGATGATCTTCTCCGAGTGGCCCTTGGTGTACGCGTTGGCGGTATCGATGAAGTTACCGCCCCGCTCGAGGTAGCGGTCCAGGATGGCTTCCGAATCCTTCACGCTCGAGCCCCAGCCCCAGTCCTCGCCGAACGTCATGGCGCCGAGGCAGAGGGGGGAGACCCGGAGGCCGGAATGGCCGAGGGTGATGTAATGGTCAAGGGGCATGCGCACCTCCCTGGGGTCAGCTTGCACCGGAACAACCGGACGTCAGGCTAGCGCATCCGCGCGCCCAGTCAAGGCCGTCCGCCGGCCTGCCCCTGGCCGCCGAGGGTCCGGCGGATGTGCTGCACCGCTTCCGCCAGGCCATCCAGCACGGCCAGGGCATGGCTGAAGTCATGGTGCCTTGACATGGGGGTCGGCAGGGCCAGGCACGGCACCCCGGCCCCATGGGCGGCCTCCAGGCCGTGCTGGGTGTCCTCGAGCGCCAGGCACTGGCCCGGCTCCAGGCCCAGCCGGCGCGCCGCCAGCAGGTAGCAGTCGGGCGCCGGCTTGCTGCGCGCCACGTCCTCGGCCGAGACAGTCAGGCAGAACCGGTGGGCCAGGCCATGGGCGGCCAGGGTCGCGCGCACCCCGTGGCCGTTGGCCCCGGTCACCACCGCCAGGCGCAGCCCCAGCCGGACCAGCTCCTCGAGCGCCTCCGGCACCCCGGGCATGAGCGGGAAGGCCGCCCGGGCCAGGAACGCCCGGGTGGCCGCGTTCTTGGCCTCGGTCAGCGCCGCGGGGGCCACATCCAGGCCGTAGCGCCGGACCAGGTCCTCGGCGTTGGCGGCGGCCGGGATGCCGGCATAGTGCCGCTGGTAGAGGTCTTCGGGGATGGTCACCCGGTAGGGGGCCAGGACCTGGTTCCAGATCCGGTGGTGGACCGGTTCGGAATCCACCAGGGTGCCGTCGTGGTCGAACAGCACGGCGCGCAGGGTCATGGCAGGAACCTCCGGACCGCCGCTCACTTGCCGGGCGCGGCCTCGGCGGCCCGCCTGGCCGCGGCATAGAGGTCCAGCCGCGAATAGACCCCGAACGGCGAGCCGTCATCCAGGAAGCCGCCGCCGGGGCCTTCGGTCTCGGTGAGGATGCGGTCCGCCTGGTCCAGGGTCAGCTGCGGGAACGCCACGGTCAGCAGGTAGCCGGCCTCCGGCGCCAGCCTGGCCACGTCTTCCCGCACGCCGGCGGTGCGGGCATGGACGACCGGCAGGTTGTAGGTCTGGGTCGAGGCATAGAAGGCCTCATTGGTGGCGGGGCTGCAGAGGCGCCCGGTGTCCTCGGCGGCGGCCGCCGCCAGGGTGTTGCCGCAGCCCGCCCGCAGCGCCGCGGCCAGTTCGGCCTGGGCCTTCAGCACGGCGCCCCGGAAATCCCGGATGACCTTGGCCCCGCGCACGGACTGGCCGACATAGTCGGGATCGTTCGCCAGCAGGTGCGCCATGCCGGAGAGGGCCAGGGTGCGCCCGGCCAGGACATCCATGGCGTAGTGGGCGCCCAGGATGATCCGGTCGTTCCCGTACTCCGCGCCCCGGGCGATCATCTGCGGGTAGCGTTCCGGCACCAGGACGGCCAGCAGCAGGGCCCCGGTGTAGCCGTAGGTCGTGTGTCCGCTGGGGAACGACGGGCTCGCGGTCAGGTTCATGATCGGCCCGCGGTTGTAGACGAGGTTGTCGGCGGGAGTGTTGAAATAGTCCAGGCCGGCGACCCGGGTGAGGGTCGGCTCGGTCTGGAAGGGGCGGGAATTGCCCAGGGGGTCGGCGCCGGGCGCGCCCGCTGGCAGGCCGTAGCTCTTGCCGTAGACATCGGTGACGCCCTGGACGGCCTTCAGGATGGCCTGTGCCTGGGGCGACACCGGGCTCCTGCCGTCGGTGGTCCCGTTGGCGAAGAAGAACTTGCCGGCGGTGGACTGGGCCGAAGTGACCGCGGTGGCGTAGCCGATGACCTCGGCCAGGGTCTGGGACACGCTGGTGAACCGCTCCCGGTCGAGGCAGTGCGCGCGCGCGAGGTAGGCGGCGCCCAGCGTGGTGCCGAGCCCGTCGGCCAGGTCGGCGAGGTTGCCCGAGGTGATGACCGCATCGCGCAGCGCCTGCTGCTGCTGGTCCGGGAACGGCAGCAGGGTGGTCTGGGTGATGGCGCCGGTCTGGATCCCCCCGGTGATCGTGAAGTTGGCGCCGAGGGCGGCCTGGCCCGCCGCCGTGTTCGGCAGGGCGCTGACCGGGGCCAGCCCCTTCAGGACCGCCAGTTCAGAGGGCGACTGGGCCATGAGCTGGAACGGGATCAAGGCGAAGAGCGCCGAAAGGCGGATGGCGTTGCGCATGCGCAGTCTCCTGTCCCGAGTTGGCTTACCAACTGGCATCATGTCAGATTTTGCGCTGCAGATGAAGAACTGGTTCGACCTGGGGCGGCGGTCAGCGGGGAGCCCGGGCGCCCGGACCGGCGCCACGGCCCACCGGCCCGGCCAGGTCGCGCAGGATGCCGAAGAGCTGCCCGAGCAGGGCCGGGACCTGGGCGGGGCCGCGCCGGCCGGCCGCCTCCGCCACTTCCAGGGCCATCCCGGGCTTGGAGCAAGCGCGCAGGGCCTGCCGGATCACCGCGGTCGCGTCGGCCTCCGGCGCCACCTGGCCCGCGGCCCGGCGGAAGACGTCCTCGTAGCCTTCCCGCCACAGGAAATGCTCCAGGTCCGGGTCGGGCAGGGGGGTGATGGCCCTGGCCGCCGCCCTGGGGCCGAGGTACGGGCGGGTCTTGGCCACATAGTGGCGCCCGGCCTCGTCGCCGTCGGCGATCAGGTGCCAGGGGATGCCGAAGCGGCCGGCGAAGGCCAGCAGGGGGGTGAGCCCGGCCTGGGCGAAGGGCACGCAGTGGATGCCCTCCAGGGGGAAGTTGAGGCCCCAGACCCGCGCCAGTTCGGGCAGCAGCCAGGCTTCGGTCTCCCCTTCCACCAGCAGCCAGACCCTGGCGAAGAGGCTGTCGGCGTTGTGGGTGCGCACGTGGAAGGCCACCCGGCGCATCTCGGTGGGGCTGAGGGCGGGGCGCTCCGGGTCCGGGAAGACCTCGGTGCCGCTGTCGCGGCGCACCAGGCGGCGGAGCGCCCGCAGCGGAAAGGCGGCCATGAGGGCGCCGTTCGCGCTGGTGATCAGCTTCTGCACCGAAAGCTGGGACACCAGGTTCATGACGGTGGCGAGCTGGATGGGGTGCAGGTGGGTTTCCGGGTCCTCCAGGACCAGGATGGGCCGGGCCCCCTGGTCCGGGATGGCCCCGGCCTCCGCCTGGAGCCAGGCCCCCACCAGGGTCAGCAGGGCCACCTGGCGCATCCCGGCGCCGGCGTGCTGGGCCAGGTCGGCCAGGGCGCTGCCGCCCTGGAAGCCCGAGGGCGCTTCGGCGATGTCCTCGGCCCGGCGCAGGGTGGGCGCCCCGGCGGGCTGCAGGGCCTGGAACAGGTCCGGCCGGCGCTGCGCCACCCGCTTCAGGGCCTCCAGGCCCCGGGCCAGCTCGCTGGGGTGGACCTGGTGGGGCACCGAGAGCAGCCGCTCGAAGACCCGCCCCACCGCCTTTTCCGGATCCTCGTGCAGGTCCGGGCTGGTGGCCAGGGCCGGGGCGAGGATCCCGTCCGCCAGGCGCAGCTCCCGGAACACCACCAGGGGGTGGTCCCGCCGGAGCTGGCCCGCCAGCCGCTCCGCCGCCCCGTCCGGGAGCGGGATCTCGCGCCCCTGGGCATCCAGGAAGCGCGGCCGGAACCGGGCCCGGCCGCGGTCCAGCCGCCGCCCGCTCCACTGGAGCACCAGCCGCCATTCCCCGGCCGGGTCCCGCCAGGCCGCGGGCTCCAGCGCCGCCGGCGGCACGCCCCGGAACGCCAGGCTGATGCCCAGGTGCCTGGCGATGGTGGTCCGGTCGTTGGCGAGCCGGTGGAAGTCGGCCTCGGCCAGCGGCCGGTCCCCCAGCGCGCTCTGGAGCGCCTCCACCAGGCTGGTCTTGCCCCAGGCGTTCTCGCCGAAGAGCACGGTGGCGTCGGCGTCCAGCTGCAGGCGCAGGCCCGCGATGCCGCGGAAGTTCACGATCTCCAGGCCTGTCAGTTGCATGCCTGGAGAATGGCCGAGCCGGGGCCGGGAAGCAAGGTCCCTTGTTTCATCGTCGGCATGATGAAGTCCGCCCCGCCGCGCATGCCGGTCGGCCAGCGGGTGGTGATGGTCTTGAGCCGGGAGCAGAAGCGGACGCCCTCGGGCCCGTGCATGGGGTGGTCGCTGAACAGCGAGGCCTTCCAGCTGATCCTGACGGCGGAGCTCGGGCAGGATCGGCGAACCGGGAACTACTTCAACTGCTGCTTCATGAGTTCCCGGTAGGTCAGGGCATGGTGCTGGGAAAGCCAGCCATCGTGGGCATAGGGGGTGCTGCCGGCATAGCTCCCGAACAGGGGAACCAGGTTGCCACAGGTCCAATACGTTATGGAGGAGGCGGCAGGACGGCGGGGCTTGGCTTCCGACCTGAAATAGCGCTCATCAAGCCGGTGCCCGGACGCCTGGTAATCCATCATCATGCCGTCCACGGCGTCCTCCCCGGTTCCGGAGAGGAGAGCCCGCCCCTCCTTGAGCATCCCGGAGAAGAGGCCCACAACGCGCGACGCGTTGGGATCGTCCTTGTGCATTTCCGGTGCCATGTCGGCCAGGGGCTCACTCAGGAACTCCAGGGTCAGGGGCATTTGAGGCACCCAGTCCAGGGAGTTGTTGATCACGTAGCTCGTGCCGCGGTTCCCGGCAATCCGGGCGAAATCCATGGCGAATTGCCAGTTGCCAGGCTTCGGTTGAGCAAAAAGGTAGCTCTTGAGCGCGAAGTTCTGCTTCTGAAGGTCGTAACGATTATCAATTTCATTAATTGCATAATGGAGAAAGGCGTGTACCAGCGTGGCGATGGCAGCTCCCTGGCTGTGCCCGGTGATGAAGATCCGGCTGCCGGGTGGGAGGGCGCGCAGGGCGCCCAGGATTCCTTGCTCCTGGTCGAAGGCCAGCACGGCCATGCCATAGGCAAAACCGAGGTGGACCTCCGCCCCCGGGGTGGTGGCAAGGAGGAAACTGAGCGACCTGTCGGGCCCCAGGCCGACGTGGACCTCGGAGGCCACGGAAGTGGCAAGGAGATCGTCCAGGATGCTGCGGGCATTGGCCAAAGTGCCTCGAATCACCACGGCGTAGTCCTGGGTGGCGCCTTTGCGTTTCCATAGCTTCCAGGCGTTGTCGAAGGGGGCATGCGCTTTGTCCCTGCCCCCGAGGTGCGGGCTTTCAAAGGAGAGCACGGGTTCCCAGGCGGAGGTGTTGGCGCTGCTCGGCTCGTCCGGTTCCCGGTTGAGATCGATGCAGAGTTCGAGCAGGGAACTGGCCTCCTGCAAGTCGAAACCCTTCGCCATGCCGATGCTGGTGTCGATCTCATGGACCGGGTCCTGGAGACTGGATGGGACCGTCCTGGGCTGGACCATGGTGCACCCCCCCAGCACCAAGGCAAGCATGGCGATGATGAACCATTGGCTGATAGGCATGACCGGACCTCCCTGGGAGCCGGATTGCTGGCTGGCAACACGAGAAAACCGACATCCATTTATCACTAGAGAAAAAACTGTCAAGAAAACAATATGAATTGATATTTCCACTAATCGGTTTGAATTTTTGATTATTTGGTAATTACATAAAAGCTATCCAATGGGTTAAATTCAAGTTGACACATAAAAATATAATACTAGCCTATTGCTACGATTCAGGCTCGAAGGTATTTGATGTTCCTTGCGGCAGGAGATGGAATGATCTTCTTCCCTGGCATTCAAATCCAAAGCGTAGGATTTTCTGAATTTATCCTTGCACGGAGCGTGGCGGCCGCGCTGCTGCTTGGGCTGGGCGGTGGCCATGCCTGCGCGGGTCCCCTTGCCAGCAACCGTTCGCCGGAAGACCTGGTGCGGAAGGTCGGCGAGCAGGCTGTCTTCAGGGTGGTCGCACAGGGAGAGGGGGCGCTGGCCTATGCCTGGTATCTGAACGGAATCAAGATTGTCAACCCGGGTGCCAATTCGGATACCTTCACCATCGACTCCGTGGCGGCCATCCAGGATGGCGGCACGATCCGCTTTGGCATCTATCTGCAACCCACTAAATTATTCAATGGGATGGGAAACCTGTTGCTGCCCAAGCAGCCCAGCCCGGCGCCTTCTGCGCCGGCAGGCACGGTGCCGTGAACAACCGTCATCACTCCAGGGGCCATGCCGCGCTGCCAAGGACGGGAACCAGGGGCAATCCAGGAGGGTCATTTCAGAAAGGACTCATGCGCCAGCACCTGCTCCGGTTGCTGAAGCATTCCCTGGCGTTTGGCATCCTGCTCCTGCTGCTGCCCTTCACCGGTTGCCGGGGGTTCCCGCTGCACAAGGTCCTGGGGGGGCTCTTCATCGACCACACCTTCCTGGGCGGCATGCTGGCCTCGGCCCAGCTGGTGGGCACGGCCTGGAGCCTGATGTTCTGCCAGGGACTGGTGATCGGAGCGGCGCAACTGCGTTTCGGGAACAGTCTGCTCCCGGATGAAGCGGTGATTGATGAAAACTATAAAAATTTTTTTAATATTCCGATAACCCGGAAACAATTGATTTGCTATAGCATGCTGGCTTTACCTGGGTTGTTCATGTCTGCAAGATTCGCCAAGGGGGGGCCATGGTCGGGGGCCTTGGCTGCGCTGACTGGTTGTGTCCTTGCCTTCATCGTGTGGCAGCTGCTCTTCCTGCCGTCCATGATCGGAAACTATAAAGAAAACGATAAAGATACTGAATATTTATCGCTATTCCCATTGAGCTATTATATTTTTATCAAGCTATGGAATCCATTCCTTCCTGAATTAATAAAAATACCGATTGGTTGGATTTATAATCTGGCTATGAAAATTCTGAAGAAAATTTTGCGGCTCAAGCCACCAGGTTCAAGATTCAAGGCCAATGGCGGCGAGACCCATTATGTCCAGGCCTTCACCATTTTCCTGCCCATTCTGCTGGCCTATATCAGCGCCGGCCTGGTCTCCGAGACCATCCGGGTGCCTGCGGTCTTCTATTTCTATACCCTGTTCGCTCTTTGCATCTGGTTCCTGACCGCAGTCGATTTCCTTTCCAGCCTGATCTTCCAGTGCCCATTTCCAGGGGTGCTTCTCGTCTTGACCCTGGCTGTGGTCGGAAACGCCCTGTTGGGCGTCGGCCATGTCTATTGGGCCACCTTCGCCCACCCGACTCCCCAGGATGTGAAGCTGCCGCTGGATCCGGTCAACCTGGTGAAACTGGACCCGGCGAGCCGGAATCTGGTGGTGGTCACCTCCTCCGGCGGCGGCATATACGCCGCCGGCTGGACGCTCCTCATGCTCAAGCGCCTGGAGGTGACGAACCCCGGCTTCCTGGCCCAGACCCGCCTGGTCAGCACCGTTTCCGGCAGTTCCGTGGCCATGGCCTTCCTGGCCGAGGAGCGCATGGAGCATCCCGATGCGAGCCCAGTCGAGGTCCTGGACAGCGCCCTGGACCGGGCCACCCGGTCCAGCCTTCCCGCGGTGGCCAGGGGGTTGGCCTATGCCGACTTCTGGCGCCTCGCCTCCTTCGGCCTGTGGCCCCGGGGTCCCGATGCCGCCATCGAAGACCGGGCCAGACTCATGGAACGCTCCTGGATGGAAAATGCCGGTTGCAGTCCTGGCCAGCCTCGCGCCCTGACGGAACTGCGGGAGTGCGTCCGGAACCGGCAGTTGCCAGCCCTGGTCATGAACGCTTCCATCATGGAGACGGGTGACCGGGTGATGTTCACCGCAGTGGATCTCCCGCCAGCCCACCAGCGGGAGGAACGTCTCCTGGCGGGGAGATACGCCGATCCGCAGCGGGCCTTGACGCACTCCGAACTGATGCGGCGCGATGCGGACGGAGGTTTTTCGGTGGACTTGAGTCTGTGGACCGCGGCCCGCCTCTCGGCCACCTTTCCCTACGTCACTCCGATCGCCCGCTGCCTGGAGCAGCCCGGGGCGGGGCCTTGGGCGGACGGCCGGCACCTGCATCTTTGCGATGGCGGGTATGTTGACAACTTCGGGGTCGCCAGCGCCATGGATTGGCTGACGCCGGTGCTGGAAGCCAGGGCCGGGAAGGGCGCTGAACTCGGCTTCGACAAGGTGCTGGTGGTGCAGCTGCGGGCCTTCCGGAATGATCCGGCCGAGCCTGCGGTGGAGGCCAGCGCCACCTTCACTGGTCCGATCCATGCGACGCTGGCCGAAAGGGACGGCATCCTGGACCGGAACGACATCGAACTGGGACGGTTCCTGGAGAACTGGCGGCAGCGGCTGGCGGACCGCAAGGTGCGGCTGGAAACCATGGTGCTCCAGCCGGATGGCACGGAGGAGGCAGGCCCCCTGTCCTGGCACATGACCAACGAGGATTTCGGCATTCTCGACAAGTCCGGGGATCCCTACCGGCAGGACAAGGACCACCGGCTGGTGAATCCCCAGTTGGGCAAGTCGTTCGACTGGATCCAGGCCTACCTGAGGGATTAGCGCCGGACAGGTCGCAGGGCCCATCGGTGCCGTGCCAGGTGACCGGCGAATCGATGTTGTACGGGTTCCGCAGGCCGGGTCGAAGGCGGAGCTGAAGCAGGGCTGCCCAGGGTCCGGGCCGCAGACGCAGAGCACGACCGCGGTAAGGCTGGCGTGCCTGCAGGTTTCCAGGCATGCTCCGAAGGGTGATCCAGCCATCGGCCAGTTCCATCCGCAGGCGGGCCGCAGACCTGTGGCAGCAGCTGCAGCGATTCGGGCGGCGCCACCGCCTGCCCCTGGCCGACGGCAACGCGGTCCGGCTCCTGCACTCGGGCGGCGAGATCCTCGGGTCGCTCCGGACCCTGATCGACCAGGCCCGGGCCACCGTCCATTTCGAGATCTACCACTGGGCGGACGATGCCACCGGGCGGGACCTGCTGGACCGCCTCCTGGCGGCGCAGGCGCGCGGCGTGCGGATCCGCGGGGTGGTCGACCACCTGGGCAGCTGGGACGCGGTGGGGATGCTCCGGGCCTCCGGCCTGGAGCTGCGCTTCCACCACCCGATCGGCCCGCGCCTGCCCTGGCGGCTGTGGCAGCGGCGCAACCACCGCAAGCTGCTGATCGCCGACGGGGCCGCCGCCATGGTCGGCAGCGCCAACTGGAGTGACGAATACAACGACGAGATCCCGCCGAAGTACTACCGCGACCTCGGGCTCGAAGTGGAGGGGCCGGTGCTGCGCCACCTGGAGGCCGATTTCCGGACCTCCTGGCTGCGCACGGGCGGCGCGGCTCCCGGGCCGATGCCGCCCCCGCCGCCGCCCCGGGGCGGCCCCGGCTGGCACGTTCCGGTGGCGATCCAGGTGGTGTCGAGCCGGACCGGCGGCAGCCGGGCCCTGCGGCGCCACTTCCTGCTGATCCTGAAGCAGTTGCGGCGAAGGATCTGCATCGCGAATGCCTATTTCATTCCCGACCCGCAGTTCCTGCGGGTGCTCCTGCGGATGGCCAGGCGGGGGGTGGCGGTCGACCTGATCACTCCAGGGGTTTCCGACCATCCCTTCGTGCAGGCCGCGAGCCGGGCCACCTTCGGCCGGCTGCTGGAGGCCGGCGTGCGGATCTGGGAGCGGCGGGAGCGGGTGCTGCACGCCAAGGCGGCCGTGCTGGACGAGGACCTGGTCCTGGTCGGCACGGCCAACCTGGATTCCGCCAGCCTCAGGCACAACCTGGAGCTGAACCTGATCGTGCGCAGCGCGACCCTGGCCGCCGCCCTCCGGGAGACCCTGGAGCAGGAGTGCGCGGCCAGCAGCCTCCTGTCCCGGCAGGAATGGCGCAAGGCCCCGGCCTGCCGGCGGGTGCTCCAGCGGGTCGCCTACCTGTTCTGGTGGTGGCTGTGACCGCCCACGGCCGGGTCATACCGAAAAGCTGCCCTGGCCG
>Ga0316217_10007766_pt1 | contig 10124 bp, 16 predicted proteins | sample 1anoAmetaG_FD_203633 | JGI IMG/M metagenome (GOLD analysis project Ga0316217, IMG submission 203633) | Freshwater microbial communities from Trout Bog Lake, Wisconsin, USA - 1anoA | ecosystem: Environmental > Aquatic > Freshwater > Lake > Hypolimnion/Profundal zone | place: USA: Wisconsin... | reverse complement strand
TTATCCAATTTATCCAGATGATTATTTTAACAGAACGACATTTCACAGTAATGAAGTTGTGAATTTTGAAATCATAACAAAATATGTTGAACCAGATGAATCTATTCACTGCAACAGAGGTGCTGATGTTAAGTTTGCAAAAGTTTTGCCGCACGAATTAACTGTGCATCAAAAAATAAATATTCTTGAAGGGTTTTTGGCTTATGTTAAAATAAAATATTCTGAATTTAATGAAGAATATACTACTGGATGGGATATAGTAGAAGGGGCAGAATTTTGGTTATTAGAATTAAAAGAAAAACACAAGACTGAGCAAAATAAAACAATAAAAAAATCAATATCATGAAAATAAATCTTGACAAAATAATTCAGACTCAAGGAAAAGAAGAGGGAGTAAATAATGCATTCCAAGGTAGTGTGTCAAACTTAATTGTTAGAAATTGCATGAAAGAAGCAATTAGACAAGCATTAGAATTAGCAGCCGATAAAGCTGAATTAACAACTGAATCACATCAATGTTTACAGGAAGGTTCAACTTGTAAAATTAATAAAAAAACAATACTTGACATAATTGAGTATGTAGAATAAAATTTGTTATATTTATCTGTATGACAGATATAAAAGAAACAATTCGCAAAATTTTATTTGAAATATTTGATTCAAAAGACATATATCCTTTTAAAAAAGACTATTTTGGTAAAGGAGAAAATTATTTTTTCAAAACAGAAAATGGATGGGATTATAAAGTTGGTTTCACCCAGCCAGAATCAAAAGATTATTGGTTTGTAGTATTCAGAGCAAAAAAATAGAAGATAATCCAATAAACTTTGATTTTGATGTAATGACTAATGACAATGTATTAAAAGTTTTAAATACAATAATTGAAATAATAAAACAGCATCAACAAAAATATCGTGTTCAAAGATATTGTTTTTCAACTTCTTCTGGAGATGAAGGCATGGCTTCAAAAAGAGCTTCTGTATACAAAAAAATAGTTGAAAAAATTCCTGGATGGCACATTACCAGAGATGAGCAAAATAATAGATGGTTTATTGAAACTAAATAATTTTTTTATTGGTAAAATGAAAATATTTTAAAAATAAATTTGACTTTTTGAAACTTTTTATTTAGATTTGCGTTATAATAGAAAAAAGGAAAATAATTTTTTTCTGACTATTTAAAAGATATAAAACAAAATGAAAACTCTTAACTTAAATACAAACTCTTCTTTCGCATTCTTCGCGTGTGCGTGGTATTATTTTAAAACAATGATGCTCATGGAAGAGGAATGGAGTTAATTTAAAAAGTTAAAACACATAAAACCGAAACCCTTGAGCTGAAAAGTTCAAGGGTTTTTTGTTTTATATGGTTTAAAAAAATGTTTTATGGTTTTGAAGAGCGAATTAAAAGATTGACAAATTGCACAAATAATGTTTGGTAAAAACACAAAAAAATTGAGAAAAAAAGAAACAAATTAAAAGAAAGAATTGCAACAATGGAAACAGACCTTTTAGAGTCTTTAACAAAAAAAACATCAACCACAAAAGAAATTGATGTTCCTGGTTATACAAGACAAATAAATGAGCTTAAATTACAGTTGCAAAACTTAAAATAAGATATTTGAGTAGATGGGTGAGGGGTTAAAACCGCTCGACTGTAAATCGAGTCCGAAAGGTTCGCTGGTTCAAATCCAGCTCTGCTCACAAATGTTGTTTGAAATATTGGCAATTATGGTGTTGTAGCTCAGTTTTGGTAGAGCAGGTGATTGAAAATCACCGTGTCACTGGTTCAAATCCAGTCAGCACCACAAAAACAGTTATTTGATATAACTTTATCTAATTCAGTAAAAGCAAAAAAATTTTTTTGCTTTTACTGAATTAGATTTTTTTCATGCTATTTATATTAAAAACAACATGGAAATAAAATTAGAAGAAGTAAAAAAATTGATTAATGAAAAATATTCTATTGCAGACTTAAAAAAACATTTTAATGCATCAAGTTCACAAATAAGATATTTTTTAAAGAAAAATAAATTAAGAACAGATGGGTATAAAAAAAAATTCAGTTGGGAAAAAGAAAAAATTTTAAAAGCAACAGTTGGAGCAAACAGCAAATCAGATATTTTAAGAAATATGGGTTTATCAACAAAGTCTGGAAATTTTCAAACATTAGAAAGATATTGTTCTATATATAATATAGAAATTCCATTATTTATTCGCGGAGCAAACGATTCAAACACTCTTTTTAAGCAAAAAACAACAAATAAAGAACTTTTTTGTGAAAATTCAAAACATGCATCATCAACAATAAAAAATAGAGTTATAAAGGATAAATTAATTGAATATAAATGTGAAAAATGTAATAATGATGGGGCTTGGATGAATGAAAAAATATCTCTCCAATTAGACCATAAAAATGGGAAAAATAGCGACAACAGATTGGAAAATTTAAGATTTATGTGTCCAAACTGCCACAGCCAGACAACAACATGGGGGAGCAAAAAATTAAAGAAAAAAACATTGTGTAAATGTGGAGGAGAAAAAAGTAAATCTTCAGATGTTTGTTTAAAATGTTTTAAAAACGGAAAGGGAAACAATAAAATAAAATTTGAAGTAGAAAAAGATGTTTTGGAAAAACTAATAAACGAAAAGAGTTATAGAGAAATAGGAAGAATGTTTGGGGTTATTGATAACACAATAAAAAAAAGAGCTTTAAAACTAGGAATAAAATTGATAAAAAGAAAATAAGGGAATCGTCTAAGAATAAGACAATCCGCGTCAAGCGGAGAAATGAACAATTGTGTAAGTCAACTTTCCCTTGCTAAACGCAAGTATGCCTGAGTAGCGAAAGGAACCGTTTGCAAAACGGTTATGACTTTTTAAAGTTTCATCACTGGTGCAATTCCAGTTACTTGCTCTAAATGTAGGTATAGTTCAATGGCAGAATTAAGGCTTCCAACACCTTCGATGTGGGTTCGACCCCTACTACCTATGCAAAAATTGTTATTTGAAATCATGGGGGATTAGTTTATTCACCTAAAATAGTCGGTTTGCATCCGTCAGAGACGAGAGGAAAGCTCGTATCCTCCACAATGTTGTTTTGATATTTTAAAAAATAAATATCAAAAATATTTTAAATTTTTGATGAATTTAATATATTTCTAACTATTTTCCTGATTTCATCCAATTGCAAATCTGAGTTTTCATTAACTATTTTTGATACTGGTTTTTTTGACCACATTTTACAAGACCAATATTTTGGAGTTGTTCTGTCATGTGCTTGAGAACATTTATGTCTTGCTCTAAAAGATTTTCTTCTTTCTGGATTATCTCTTTTTATTTCCATATTAGGGTCGCCAAAATTAACTTTCACAACATTTCCCTTAGAATTTTTTACATAAACTTTAAATTTCTTAACATCTCCTCTCATTGGCTTTCCTAATGTAACTTTTTTTCCTTTATACTCAGCCTCGCTCATTGATACGTTTTCAACACTGCCATATTCATCTGTATAACCGCCTTCATTTTCTCCGTCATATGAATTTAATTCTGTGTCTAAGAAATGATAAACTTCTTCAATGTCATCAGCAGATGTGGCTAAATGGTCTAAAGCCCATCCATGACCATTAGATAAAATTGAATCAACTTTATCATGATTCATTTTTAATAAATTATTGGTTGCATCAATTATTGTTTTAAGATTTTGCCAAAACATATAATTATTTGATTCTACAGCAGCATCATTTTCTTTTATTGGCACACAATTAGGAACTTGTTTTCCATCTTTTTCTTTCATTCCAATTTGTTCATAGTTTTTCCAACATGATTCTTTAATCAACTGTTTTAATTCATTAATTGTAAGTTTTTTTGACATTTTATTGTATTTTAAATTAAATATCTGTAAATTTTCTAAAAATAAGAACTATTTAATTACATGAAAGGCATTAGAAAAGCTATTAGAAAACACATTTTATCACTTTTAAATGAATCAAGAGATTTTGACTTAACTCAATGTCCTTTAATTAAATTAACAAAGGATATAATAAGTGAAGTTAATAAATTTAATTCTTCAGAGGAGCTTTTAAGAGCTGGAGGATTGTCAAATGAAACTCTTGACAGAGCTGCTTTTGGGTTTACAGATGAAGACATTAAAACATTAATGCCAAAACAGCTTAACATCAAATGGAAAGATGATTTAGAAAACGTTATTTGGGAACAAGAAAAAAGCGGTTTAAGCAAACAAGATTGGGCAAAAAAAATAAAGCTGACAGAGCCTATTGATGTATCATATGAAAATGATAAATTCTGGCTTGAAGATGGTCATCATAGATATTGGGCTGCAAAGATTTTGAAATTACCTTTAAATGTTAACCTGGAAATAAAACAAAACCCGATTACGAAACTTGCTCCAGAATTAGATTATGATGACTTTCACAGATGTATATTTAAACAAGTAAAATCATTAAATAAAAACTTAAACGAATCAAATGGAAGTTCTATATTTAACTCTTCCATAAAACAAGAAATGGCTTCAGCAGCTCAGAGAGTTTATGACTCCTGGGAGCAAAATGAAGATGGTTACGATGAAATGCTAGGAGAGGGCGGTATTTGCCAGGACATTGCTGAAGCTTTGTGTGATATAATGAATAAGCATAATATTGAATGTACAACGGTTTCTCAATCTATTGGAGACCAACACGTTTATTCTGTTGCCAAGTTGGATGATGGAGTTTATGAAGTGGATATTTCGCCATATCATTATGAAACTGGAGGTGGTTACAATTGGAAAAAAATACCAGACGTTGTTTTTAATGAAAAATTTATTCATGTTCAAAGATTAAGTGCCGACCCAGAGGAATACAATCAATATATAGAAAATTATTAAGCATGAATAATTTAAGAAAAGTCATAAGAAAAATATTAATAAATGAGTTAAGACAGTTAGAGCCTAAAAAAGAATTTAGTGATTCTGATAAAAGGTTAGATTTATGGAAAAATGCTATAAGTTTTATTGCAAAAAAATTAGGAGTAGAATTAGAAGAGTTTCTTGGTGGTGGTTTTTGGGGCATTGCTTATAAAATTTCAGATAATAGAGTTTTAAAAATAACAACAGATAAAGAGGAAGAAAGCGCTGCTAAATATTTAAAAGGGGAAAAAAATGAATATTTATCTGATATATATAGTACTTATAAAATAAAAAACCATAAAGATAAAATGGTAATTGTAAAAGAATATATAGAACCTATTAATTCTGAGTTAAAGTCTGAGTTTGAGTATTTAGTTGATTGCATGACAGATTATGCTGTTTTAAAAGGAAAATATTTTGAAGGAATTTCTGAATTTATTTTAAAAGATGTTGATGAAGATTTTGTTGATTTTTTAAAACAAGAACACAATGGAAAAGGAGAGTTTTTATATACAAATCTTGAAAAAACATATGAAGAAGCAAGAAAAAAAGGAGTTTTCCTATCTGATATGAGTCCAGATAATTTTGGAATTAAAAACGGTCATTTATGTTTATTTGATATAAGATGAATAATTTAAGAAAAGTTATAAGAAAAATACTTTCAGAGAATTTAATTAGCCCTCCACAAATTCCAAATACAATGAATTTTTGGCATGGAGGAAATTTGGGCGAATATAATGATATAATTGCTCAAAAAAATGGCAGATATGAATATGGAGCAGGTCTTTATCTTACAACCAAACATGCGGTTGTCGAAAAATATACAAAAGGAAGCAGAAAATTATATTTAGTTACTGTGTCTAATGGAGTAGACATTAATGATGCCTTTCTTGAATTTGAAGCTATAAAATATTTTATAAACTCTTATGTTATAAGAAGCGTGAGAAAAGAAATTTTTTCAAGAATAGAAAAATATATTCAGAAGGGAAAAATGAAAGCCTTTATATTTAACAACATAATTTTAAATTCCAAAGCCATTAAAGCTTCAAATACAAAAAATCTTAGAAGCTTTTACATAGACAATGGCATTGATTACGAAATAGTTGAAAATGCTTTTGGTTGGGGCGAAAAGATGATGGTTTTATACAACATGAAGAAAATTGTAAGCGTCATTCAAGTTAAACCTGGAGATAAAATAGAAAAACTTGATTTATAAATGAAAATGCTTATTTTTGCTCAAAAAATTATATGAGCGATTTAAAGGCTGGAAGCGTTGTTGACCTGGAAGTTTATGGAGAATTATGTTGTGATTTATGTAATGAAATAATACATAATCATATATCTTGTCCTGTATGTAAGACAAGCTATGCTGCAACAGACCAGTATTGTGATTTATATGACGAAACAGAATTAACCTGCGAAGTGTGTCAAACAAAATATAAGCTTGTTACTGGCAGTTGTTGGTATGGCGATTGCAAAGCAGAAATAGTTTTTATAAAATCCTGAAACTTTTTTATGTTTTTTACGTTATAAAGTATAAAAACACATGAAAGAATTTCTTGGAAAAATATTTTTTATAATACTTGTTGTTATTTGTATTTTTTATACATGCATTGCATTTTGGGTCAGCAGTGGAGTTTTTAAAATTGAAAAAGAATCAAAAAAACAAGACTCACTAAGAATAGAAAGAATAAAACAAGCCCAAAGAGATTCTGATATTGATGATGCTTTTAGCAAAGTTCATTAAAATCTAATCAAATGAATAGAACACATAAAATCACGAAACATTCCACTTCTCGTTATGTTCACAAAGAAGAAATAAAAAAACTAAATAGACTTGGCTTTAAAGGTTATGATTATTTAAATTAATTTTCTGAAAAAATTACCATTTTTATAAACAAATTATTTAAAAAATAAAACCAAAAAAAACATGAGAAAAGGATATTCTGATTATGGAACAATAATAGAAAATGGAATTTTTTATGGCATATCTTTGGGGTTTGATTTTTGTTCTGAACATGAGTGGGGAATAAAAAAACTTCAAGAAAAACTTGGAATTAATTCTGAAAAGATGGGTGTCGATGGGAGAACGGTTTCAACAAATGATAAATCGGTTATTTTTGTTGTTGAAGGAAATCAGGCTGTTTTAATAACAAAACCCTGGAGATATGAAGAGAGGGAACCAACTTTTGAAAATGTTTTAAACAGAGAATTAAAAATTGATGATTATTTTAATTCAAAACAGACAGATGAATCAAAAAAAGATTTGGCAACTGCATGGGATGAAAATTCTTTCGGAATCCTTGTTCAAGGAGATAAAAATATAGCTTATTTAAAAGAGCTTTATGAATCCTTTAAAACAAACAATATTGTGTTTGCTTATATAGGCGAAAATAATGTTTTTAACAACTCATCTCTTTCTGTTTTAATAAAAGACAAACTTCCACAAGAAGTCATTGACCAAATGTATACTCTTGATAAAAAAGTAAATGACCTTATTGAATATGAAAAAGAAATCGGAATTACGAATTTAAAAGAAAAAGCAAAAAAAAATTCTTCATATCAAGGAGAAAAATATTATTGTGCCTGTTCTCCAAAGTGGATTAATTATGAAGATGAAAAATTAAGAGAAGATAGAAAAAAGGAATTAAAAACAAAATATGACATCTGTTATTGGGTTAATTATTCAGATGACGATAATAATTATGGTTGGTATAATGCTGAAGAAATTATAAAATGGCTTTCAACTCCTGGTCTTAAATTAACACAAATCAGAAAAGCAAATTAATATACAAATTTAACCCTTTTACATTAACATTTATTAAAATAATAAAATGAAATATTTAAAATACATATTTTTTTGTTTTGGCTTAAACATTGTTGTTTTATTGTCCATATTTGCCTCAGTAAATTATGCTTGGGCAACGCCAGTTGGATTTTTAGGTCTTATATTTTTGACAGTTTCATTTTTAATGAACAAAGAAAATAAAAATTAAATGATAAAAATCTGGAATTGGCAAAAAGGAAGACAGAAAGATTGTGAATATTACAAATTTCCTCTATTCTATTTGAAAATATGTAAATTTGGATTTGATGGATACATTCTTAAATACAAAAAAGATACAATTTTGCCTGAACATAAAGATTTAATTGATAACGGAAAACATTATAGAATAAACATAGGCTGGGGAGTTGCCAATTTTATTTGTGAAAAAACAATAATATATAGAAGGTTTGGAAAATTAACTATAATTTTATTTAGACCAGATTTATATAAACATTCTCTGTATATTTTTGAAAATACAAAAAAATTATCGCTTGGATTTGTGAAATATAATTAGAATTTTGAAACTTTTTTATCAAACTTACGTTTTAAAGATAAACGTTAATTAATTTAAAAACCAAAAAAAAAAAATGAAAAATCTATTTTTAATTATTTCTTTCTGTTTTATCCTTGCTTCTTGCGAAGAAAACAGAACTGTTAATGCGCAACCATCAAATTCTTCAAGTCAAAGTGATGACCAAGTTAACATAGTTGTTCAGGAAAAACCAGTCGGTCTTGATTTACAGGCGTTGGGCGAGTTGGCGAAAACAGCTAAAAATGCTCAAGACCTTGAACAAAAACTTAATCAAACAGGAGGAATTAACAATGTTGACCTTGATAAAGATGGTGTTGTTGATTATTTAAACGTTGTTGAATTCGGTTCAAACAATGATAGAGGTTTTTCTATTATAGATTATACAAAAAATTCTATCGGAGGCGTTGACACAAATGAAATTGCCAACATAACCTTTTCTAAGAATCCTAACACTAACCAGGTTACTACAAACATTAATGGAAACACTAATATTTATAACAATACTCAATCAAGTTATTCAACAACGACTCTTTTAACAGACATGATTTTGTTTAACTATCTATTTACTCCTCACTATTGTTATTATAGCCCTTACCATTGGGGTTATTATCCTTCTTATTATCATTATTATCGTCCTGTTCCATATTCTATGTATCGTAGTAATATGACCAGAACATATACAACAAGAACAACTTACAGACCAGTTTCAAGTTATTCGTCTTCATCAAGCAGAATATCTTCTCCAAATGCTGGTAAAACATCTTCAACAGTCAGAAGTCAATATAGTTCACCGACAAGTTCAATGAAATCTTTTTCATCCAGAAGCTCTTCAACTCCAGTAAATAACAGTGGCTTCAGAAACTCAAGTTCTTCTTCATCTTCAAAACCAAGTAGTAGTGGAAGTAGTTGGTTCAGTGGCTCACACTCAAGTAGTTCAAGTTACAGTTCTCGTAGTTATAGTTCTGGCTCAAGCTCCCGTTCATTTGGAGGCGGAGGCGGAGGAAGAAGAAGATAATATAAATAAAAAATAAAAAATTTAATAACAAATAAAATAAAAAAATTATGTCAATATTTCAAAGATTAAAAACAATTTTCGTAGCTGACACAAATGCAGCATTGGATAAAGCTGAAAATCCAGAAATTATGGAACAACAAGCTTTAAGAGATTTAAATGATAAATTAAACAAAGGTGTTCAAGCTGAAGTCCAGCTTAAATCTCTTATCATTGAAAAGCAAAGATTGATTGCTCAACATGAAGATGAAGCAAAAAATTGGGGAGACAAAGCTAACAAATTGCTTGACCAGGTTTCAAACGGCTCTCTTTCACAGGAAGATGCTGATAAATTTGCTTCTGAGGCTCTTGATGAACAATCAAAAGCTCAACATGTGGCTGACACATTAAAAACAGAAGTTGAAGCTCAACAATCAAGTTTAAATTCTTTGAATGAAAAAGTGACTGGTTTAAAAACAGACATTGAAAGTCTTCAAAGCAAGTTATCTGAAGTTAAATCTAGGGAAACAACTGCTAAAGCCACTCTTGAAATTAACAAACAACTTTCTGATTTAGGTTCTGCCGATGATACACATGCGCTTATAACAAGAATGGAAGAAAAAGTTTCTCATATTGAAAATGAAGCAAGCGCATATGATGCTCTTAAAAATGAAAATAAAACAGATAAACAAAAGATTGATGAGATTCTTGCAAAAGCTTCAAAACCATCTTCTTCTGATGCTTTAGCTGCCCTTAAAAAGGCTCGTGAATCAAAAACAAACGCTTAATCATTAAAAAAAAAAGAACAAAAATGGAAACAACGTATAAAACAAAACCAATCTATAAAATAACATCAGAAAAAAAAGACC
>Ga0316217_10007765_pt1 | contig 10124 bp, 4 predicted proteins | sample 1anoAmetaG_FD_203633 | JGI IMG/M metagenome (GOLD analysis project Ga0316217, IMG submission 203633) | Freshwater microbial communities from Trout Bog Lake, Wisconsin, USA - 1anoA | ecosystem: Environmental > Aquatic > Freshwater > Lake > Hypolimnion/Profundal zone | place: USA: Wisconsin... | reverse complement strand
GAGTTCTGTCCTACTAAAGGTTTTTGGGAGACTAATCTGCTTTGGTTTTGACCCTCAATTCAATGACCTTAATGTGTTCAGCCATATTCTAATTTTAATCAATCAAACCAGATCGTGCCACTATTTATAAAAATTCAGAGAATATTTTTTTGATGGATATGATTTACAGTATCTGTGTGCACTCAAAACTTCAGCCTCAGATACTGGGCTTGAAAAAATTGATTACTTTATTTTTCTATTCGTAATAAAATCTAATTTCTCATCATGAGTTTTTTATCCTTTTGGGACATTGTTAGCTTCATTAGCACCCATTTTAAAATTAGAACTCAATGAATTGCTATGAGGTTGCTTACAAAGCCTTCTTTTTTAAACATTCTTTCCAAGAGTCGTTTGAAAATAGGCTCAAAGAAATCAGCTTTCAGGTCAAAATTATGAATTTGGAGCTTAATAAAGGGTCTCTGTCAATAAATTCATCCTATTTTAGTAACTCAAGGATTGAGTGATTTCAAAGGATTAATGCTTAAAATCTACATTCGAACTGAGTGTAAATCTACCTAAAAATGCTCAATAAAATTGTATTTTTTAGAAACTAAAAATAATCTTCATCAATTTTTACGTACTGAAGTCAGGAAAGTTGCTTTATCAAAGAGTCGAGTTTATTATAATAACAAATTAATGCCAAATCTTTGCCATAACAAAATGGCTAACAACATTTTTTCTTAGGAGTCTACAAGATGACGCATGGGATGTTTCCAAAACTTTCTCAACTTTTTCTAATTTTATTTTTACCATCATAACTGGATTTCAAAAGGTTTAGCAGTAATAATTTATAGTGAGTGTCTTTGGAAGCAGGGCGTATAAAGTGGAAGAATGCACGTTTTTGTGTCTTTTTTCCCCTTTTTAAACTTTAAATTTGTGGCGTAGAATTCTACGTATTAGATAAGAAATCTTTGCGAAAGTATGAAATAAATGATTTTTCATTAAATTTCTGCATTTTGTTTCATGCTTTGACCGATTTTCATGTAGAGATTCTATCATCAGTGCTCATTTCGCTTTTTAGGTAAATTTGTATTTAAATTTTCGATAACTTTTAAGCAAGAAATTCTAAATTCTAAATCAAGAAAGTTCTGAATTACTTTTATAGCTACTATGACTCTCTGCTACAGTTTTAAGTTGCGATAATTGAAAATAGTTTGCAAACGTTCTCCATTTATCTCGAGTCAAATCTCGTGCATTATTAATAATTAAAGAAAATAGTAAAAAATGTTTCCATACAGCTGCTATGGCAACGCTATCCAGCAATTCAACACTGTGCCTACCTAGCCACTGAGCTTCGTCCAAAACTTTGATTTTCTGCAACAAATGGACGCTCAGCTTAGAATCATGGTGCAAACGGAGGGCTGCTTGGCCCAACAACTCCAGGATCTTAGAGAACAGCTCTAAAAGGCTAAAGGAGCTATGTTTCAGTCAGTTACGGCCGCGATCAAACAATAGTTCGAAAAGCAACTCTAAGGCATCAAAAAAATGTCTGAACAAAAGAACATTTTAAAGAAAGACCAACTTTGTCCCGCAAAGAGTTGCACACGAAAATATAGCTCGAAAATCGCCCTCAGAGCACACATCAGAAAAAGCCATGCTTAAGATTGCCTTACGGAGGAAGAGTTCAAAGCCTGATATTACTCTTTATTACCGATTAAAAGGCATTATTATTGCACCAATTAAATAAAAGTTAAAAAGCTTCTATAATGCCATCGAGAATAAGAAATGCTGTTTTCTGAGTCACAAAAACTGAAATCGCAGTAAATTGGACAGCTTTATTTATTTTTTTATGACTATTTATACTAGTTTTTATACGAATAATGTTAAAAGTTATTACGAAATAAAATACTTTTAATGCCACTAAAAAAATATTTGCTTTTGTGTACCTCCAAAAGCATTTTGCTGCTTACTTTTGCTGCTAAACTTATAAAATTGATGGCAGTTGAGTCAACCTAAAATAATCAGGAGAATAGAATAGAAAAAAGTGGAAAAAGTTTACAGATAAATGAAGCTTTTCGAAATCATTTGACAGCAATCATCACAAAGAGCTGCTTTTTATCCTCAAAAAATTGATTGTTTCATTATGCGATTCCTTTGAATAGTTCTCCAATCTCTCATCTACATAATTTCTTTAATCAAAAGCAGCTTTCTCGATAATTTGGTTTTAGATGAAACCGATAAAAGCTGCTGAACTCATTATTGTTAGCACAACATCTGCTTACGCTAATCCAATGGACTGTAAACCCAAGAAAGAGAGATATTTCGTTTTAAAGTAAATGAGGATTATGAGTATTATGTTGACGATTATGACGATCGTAAATGGCTTGTTGTTGTAAATTGGATACTTCAAAGGATGGCCTCGGTATATAAACACTCCCAAGAGTGATGTTGACTATAGTCTGGCAGAGGAAAATCACAGAGGCACTTTTTGTAGCCATATTATGGCCATTAGCGAAAGTGATAGGGATGTAAGGATTAGGTACGAATCACTAGTATATTCGTAGTATTTGTAGCTGACAACCATCCCTAAAGTATAGATAACCATGTTTCCCCAGTACACTAAATGATGCTACAAACCCATAAAGTTGGTTGTGTTGAAGTATTTGCAGAGCTTCTAAGCAGGACGACTAACTGTTACAAGGATACTGTTGACAAAGTAGCAATACACATACTACAAGGCACTAAGGCTGGAACCATCTTTTGTTAGGATTATTGCTTGCATACGCAGCATTAGTTGCATTATTCCAAAGTATTGGACTATGTCTATGGCCTGCCTCTCATTATTTTTTGCCTCTATTATGATTATTTAAATTTGACTCAAGTTTTTTCTATGGCGAGGTTTGCACTATAGACTGCCTCAGCCTCAGCGATCCCGACCCCTATAGAAGGACTGCCTTTACGTAAAGACTCTTCTGATGACTTACTTTATAGCTTAGTGGTCAGGATTCGGGCTTATCTTTGCTCTGGAGTGCAAAAAAGCACATCTTAACCTATTAGTAACTAAGTCCATTCTTTCCAAACTCCTCAGAAAGATAAAACTTTAAGTGCTTCTCGTAGCCCAACGCCATAGGAACTGCATCATTTTCCAACACTTGGTACTGGAGGTGCTTGAAAAAAAATTTTTTGTTACCCTCTAATCGATCTTTTTTTGAAATATTGAGCAAATTTCTTAGTTCTAGTCTGTGCCTTTGACATAAATATGGGTAGCCTTCTACTTTTCGTTCTTTTAAAGGCGGCTATAGAATAGTATGCACGAAGAGATTTATAGTGCTTTATGAGGAAGAGTCTTATGATAGAGATGGCAACAATGAAATCCACGATCGCAGCCTTAATGTGGTTTGCTTAGAGATACTTGGGCTCTAAGATTTAGCATTAGTCTTCGAGTGCCTTCATTCTTAATCTTTCCTCTTAGGACAAAGTGCTCTTGCGATTTAAAGATAGCTTCTATTCTTACAGAGCTTTTTATGGAGGCGAAGACGTATTACCTCTTGCATGCAAGCCAACTATCCCAATTTTTTAGCCCATATTTTATTTTATTGAACAAACTTCAAGTTATTTCCGTCGGATTTCTGGGGTTTTCATTAAATTCAGGATCTAGTTTTCACAATACTTCTATTCATTTTCCGATAGTTATATAATCGTCTTACTAATAGAAACCTAAAAAATCATAGATTACTTCTAAACTATTGATGAGTCATTCTATGCTAAGAACACTTAGATCAAAAATATGCACATTAAAATAAAACTAACCTTACATTTGCTATTTTTTCTTATTGATATAAATAAAAAACCTTATTCTTTGGGATCTGTCCTTGACCAAAAAGGTTATAGATATTCTAAGTTGAAAGTATGTTCAAAATTTGATTCAAGATTAATGTGGAAATTTTGATTATGGTACTTATTCTTCAATGCATATCTAAGATAGAGTTAGTCGGCTGAAAACAGCTAAAACAGCGTTCAAGTTACAAAAAAAAGATAAAAGGTGAAGGAAGAAGCTACAAAAATAAAAAATTACTTATGGAAGTATTTCAATAAGAAATTTTTAGAGAAATAACTTTATAATAAGGAACTGAACAAAACATTGTTAAAGATGTAGGAAGTTTCCAAAATATGCTAAATAAACTATCTATTGACTAAAATATAGTAAAATTTTTTATTTTTATCGCTCTGGCAAATTTTATCTTTTATCAGAAATTCAAGTTTATTATAATAACGAATTAAATTAAAATCTTTGCCAAAACAATACGGATAACAATATTTTTTCTTTATTAAGAGTCAACTAAGCGAATCATTGGATTTTTTCGAACCCTTTCTCAGCTTTTCGCTTTTATTCTTTCTCAATTCATCCCCTTTATTTCAAAAAGTTCAATTATAAAAATTTACAGTGAGTATGTTTCAAAACAGAGCATAATGAGTGGAACAATATACATTTTTGTGTCTTTTTTGCCATTTTTGGCTTTAAAAATGGAACATAGAATTCTAAGATTTAGATAAGAATCTTTGCGAAAGTACGATTTATATGATTTTTCATGATTTTTCGGATTTCTTTCATGTTTTGGCTGATGTTGATGCAGAGCCTCTTTCATGAGTGCACGCTTTGCTTTTAGTTAAATTTGTATTTAGATGATCGATCATTTCATCAAGAAATCCTAAATTATAAACCAAGGAAGTCCTGAACTGCGTTTTTAGCTACTATGACACTCTGCTGCAGTTTTAATTTATGATAAATTGAAAATAGCTTGCAAACATTCTCCATTTATCTCCAATCGAATCGGTCCATTATTAATTTAAGAAAATAGTAAAAATGTTTCCCTACAGCTACTACGGTAACATTCTGCACAAGCTCTCCGCTTTGCCTGCCTAGGCGCTTAGCTTTGCCCCTCAATTTGATATTCCGTAACAAATGGAAGCCCAACTTTAGACTATAGCATCAAACGAAGGCTGCTTGGCGCAACAAGTCCAGGATCTTCGAGAACAGCTCTAAAAGATTAAAGGGCCTATGTTGCAGTCAATTACGACCGCGATCAAACAATAGTTCGAGAAGCAGCTCTAAGGCATCAAAAAAAGCTCTGAACAAAAGAAAATTTTGAAGAAAGACCAACTTTGTCCCGCAAAGAGTTGCACACGAAAATATAGCTCAAAAATCGCTCTGAGAGCACACATCAGAAAAAACCACGCTTAAGTTAGCCTAAGGGAGCAAGAGTTCAAAACCTGATATTTCTCTATCTTTTCGATAAAAAGGAATTATAATCGTTCAAATCAAACAAATGTTTAAAAACTCATTCTTTGCCCGGCTAGAATAGGAATTCTGTCTTGCCAGTAAGTAAAACCATAATAAAGTTAAAATTGAATGAAATAGTGGATTTGTTACACATGCTTCTTTCTATGCTTATTTTCTTGCTAATATACTGCATCGAATAAAAGCAATAGATGCGATTGATGATGATGATCTATTTGCTCGCTTACATCGAAGCAGCTCTTCCATAATAAGCTAAAAAACATGTCAATTTCTATCGATTCTTGTTAAGTTGATTAACGAAGATTTTGTGCGCAGTATCAGCTGCAGAGGTCATCCTGCATTCAATAAAAAGCTTCGTATTTTCTATAGACCAGCCTTCCCTTCATTTTGGATTGGTTTTTATTCGGGAGCTGTTCTGTTGATAAGCTGATATGAGCAAGGAAGATCGAAAAAGGATGTTGGCTCGTAGCTTATGTGAAGATTAGGCAATAATCTAGGGCACAGAATTAGTTAGCTGAAAAACCTCAACAAATTTTAGTTGAGAAGTATTTTAGGTAAGTTTTTCTTTGAAATTTCTTACATTTGAAAATTTTTCAAATAATTTGAGTAGAGAGTTATAATTTTTAATGAAATAGGTTTAGTAGCTGCTAAAATTTAGCTTAGCGAATAATCCCTAAAATTGAGAAGTGCGTTTTGGGACAAAGAGATTAAAAAGTTATGAAACTAATGAATATTTTAATTCGAATTTAGATAAGCTAATAAATATGGCAGGCTTTTTAGAAAGCATCAATCTTTACAACTACTAAAGCTTCTGGAGAACCAAAGGAGAAAGCTAAGTCAACCACAAATGCGGAGGCTTCCTCACTCTGCTCATCATTCTTTTTATGGCAGTCATTACAGTCATCCAGTTCAGCGTGGTTGCCAAACGCAACACCATTGTCTCCAGTATGCAGACACAAGTTGACTTTGTCCCTCCTTTCACTAATTTTACCACTTCGCAGAATGATCCCAACTCTAGTCCTTACATGATTGCGCTTAGTCTCAGTGAAAGGATAGGGGAAACTGCCTTTGACTTTGAAGATCTGGCATTATAAGCTTCTTATAACGGAGTCGTCTCAGACCCTCTAACCGGAATCTTTCTCTTGATCCCTATCTCCATTAGAATGTAGAAATGCACAGCAAACCATTTCTCAACTTTGCCAGGCATAGAGACCAATTACGCGAACTGGAACCTTAATAACTGGTATTGCTTTCCAATAAACCAGACCTATTCGATCGGAGGCAACCAAATTTTGGGAAACTATTGGTATCTGTCACTTAAGGTGAGTTGCAATAATACTAGTCGATGTCAAACCGGACAAAAGAGCCTTTCTGTAGATGTGATCACTTTGGACACCTCTACGAATCCTGCCAACAGCACACAACCCCTAATCACTTATCTTGACAAGAAAAGCTCAATTATCCAGTCAAGTACCTCCATCACAAACTACATTTACATCGATCAAAACATACTCAAGACTGATAGCAGTCTGACTCCCTTCGAAAGCTTTTCAAATCTTTCAAGCCTCATTACCCAAACTGCCATGAATACCTACAGCTTTACTTCGACTGCTCCTAGCACTTAGTTTATAATCTATAGGTCTAGTAGGACTGTCATTTACTCTAGAAGTTATTTGAAGATTCTACAAGGGTTGTCATTTGTTGGTGGCTTATTCACTCCTTTGTCACTCTTTTTCTCCGTTTTTCTATGTATGAGCCGATATGGAAGGTTGATCTATGAGATGAATTTGGCAGATCGGTGCTTTAGAGATTAGTAGACAAAAGTGATTACGAATCTGGACTATGCGGGTTTCGTAAAACAAGTGCTGTTTGGTTTGGTCAAATCTTTCAAGTAGCCTGATTGGGAAATTCAAAAAAAGAGGTCTGAGTACAAGAAAACAATAAATGGGATGCTGGATGTATTCTTTTTGCAAAAGAGACTGCATTTTTTGTAGAAAAGTGTGTCCATCTTATTCTAAAAACACCAGCTCAAAGGTCTGCATCTTCTTCACAGTCAGAGCAAGAAAGAGGCCGATCACAAGAGATAGTAATATAAATTTCGCGAGAAAATGCTGACCTTTTTCAAAAACAACAAGACTAGGAGCCAAAGAGGGTCAGAAAAGCATTAGTTGGTGATTAAACCTAACTATGAAATGATCCGGAAAAAGAGGATAGAGCTTTTGCAAAATTTTTATGCCTAGGAGCAATCTAGTCCGCCCAAAATGACGATTTAGATGGAATAACGACTAAACTAAAAAATTCATGAGCACCAATAAGAAAATAACAGATTCGGGTCAGCATCTATATTTATGAGAGAATCGCGGAGACGATAGCATGAAATGGAGTACAAGGTGTAATAAGAGCATTTCTAGTTCGAAGACTAATTCAATGAATAGTTCGAAGAGTGCTAAATGTAAAACTAGGAAGAGATAAGGTAGTCTTTAGACCATTTATTGCTGCTTTACCAATAAGCACTCTAGCAGAGAGGAGATCGGCGGAGTAAAAAGATATTCGATTCTCTCGATTTGAAGATGCAAAACAAGCTGATGAGGATTGCTGAGGAACAACAATACTTATCAGTGTTTACAGAGTGATTTTATATTCTACTAACAAGGCAGTAATCTGGCTTTGCTTGAGTAGTAATAATTTAGAAAGTAGTTAAATGGAGATGCTTTTAAATCATTCATTGTTCATCTGCGTTTTCTCCTTTACTTACTTGGCTGTTTGGTCTTATCGTAATAGCATTTGTTGTAGAGGCAAGCTTCACATTAGTTTTATCGATGCTTAAATTAGATTCCTTTCTTATCTTTTCTGTTTCCAGTTTGACGTAGGCCATCTCTTTAGGGACCATCTAGCTTAATTCCATCTCTTCGGTCTTGGCTCAAGTTTAAGATGATTTGAAGTATGATTCCGTAGAGATCTACCAAGTTTTCCATAGCCTACTAGACCAATAAACCACTGCCGTACTCCTTGCAAACCGTGCATCGTTGACCATATATTTTCAGGTTGTACCTCAAAACCTCATCTTTGTCGAAATACATTGTGAACTAGGTAAGACCATAATAACTCGTCCATTTTCTTTCTTTGTGGACTGCTGAATTCTTCAAAAAATCAGGGCATCTATTATTTTTGCACTTGAATCCTAGCTTCAAAACTCGTTTTATTACATATAAATTACTTTATGCCTCATGGTCATAGAAGCCTTTTTTGCTAGTGTTGGTGGTGAAGTTGTAGCCTATAGCGCTGATATGATCAAAACCAAATCGAATCAATTCCATGACATATTTAGTGGTAAAGCTAGACTGTTTTCTAGACGACACTGTAAGCGGACTTACCAGACTTTTGTTGATCCAGTCGATCTAATCTTTCATTTATGAGTAATTGAACTTGGGTAGTTCAGAGCCTTGCTCGCGCCTTAATTCAGCCATTCTAATTCTAAAATTAGTTAGTATTTTTGACTATTCAAGCAAATTTATATAGTGTGTTTAAAGAACCGTCAAGATTTATAAATAGGCAGTAAATGAGAAATTGCATTTGATTTATTTTTTTAAACAGTTTTTCTTTGCTATCTTAGTCTGCTCAATGTTCAACAAGTTTAGAACAAAACAGATGAGAATTTGTTCAGTTTCCTATTGATTTTTATTGCTGCGACATTGTGCTTAAACATTCCTATTGAGTAAAATCCAGAATATTGAAGCTATATTTTCACTCAAAATGAAAGAGGGAGCTAAAATGATTCAATAATTGAAAACTGGCACAAGATCATTTGATAAGATTCATTCCTCTATTGGCAAAGTAATTAAGCCTACTATTTTCTGCATGATCAATAGTATTGTTAAGATTCGGCTTCAAGGCCTTCTCTAGCACAGAAAGCTGTTTTTTTCTATAGAAGTCCAGCTCAAACGTATCAAGAGATGAATTGTTTTGTTTTCCCAGTATGTCCAGATTTATCTTCATCTCGTCCTCCCTCATCTACCTCTGCCTTTCTGCGTTTTTTTTGTTGATCACTGCCTGCTCCCTCAAAAAATTACCATATTCCTTTTTTCTTTGCTACTCTTGCTCCCTTTGACTTTGCGTCGTCCTCTGCAGCATATCTTGAGAATAGCTGATATTTCTTCTCTACATTTCTACCTCTTCCTGGGCCTTGAGCTTATTGTTCATCCTGTTTTCTTATATCTGCATTTTAAGCTCGTTTCTAAATTTGTTCTCAAGATATGCTTTCATTTATTTGGATTTCTCTTCATCGTTTTTCAGCTTTTACTGTAATTATAAAAATTATTTGTATGTGCCCCATTCTTCCTTCTTTTTATCCAGTAAGGTTTTGTTATTATTCTCTTCGAAATACCGATGAGACCCATAGTCTACTACTTTTGCACGCTCCCTTAAATTGTGATAAAAACGCATCCTCTAAAACTAGTCTTTCAGTTTTCGAGCCTATCCCTCATTCAAAGTGTTCTTTTATTCGTTTTTTTCCATTTTTTGACTCAAAGATTTGTACTATCTGTTGTATTCAATGGTATCAAGATAGTTTTTCCTCAGCTAATCTTTTTTTCTCTGTTCCTACTGTCTTTTAAGGGCAGTCGCGTATTATGCAGCTTAATGCACTCGCAATTATATTTCTTTCTCCATCTGCCTCGCCAAAGCCTCTTGCTATCTTTTAGAATTCATAATCTTTTAAGTTTAGAGCTAAAGTCGCTTCTCTTTTTACTAAATAATCTTATCTCGGATGATTTAGCTTTCGATTTGTTTCTTGCTCGTTTCAACCCCCATCTTTATCAGTTGCTTCTCTTGCCAGTTCTATAAACTT
>Ga0316217_10007764_pt1 | contig 10125 bp, 7 predicted proteins | sample 1anoAmetaG_FD_203633 | JGI IMG/M metagenome (GOLD analysis project Ga0316217, IMG submission 203633) | Freshwater microbial communities from Trout Bog Lake, Wisconsin, USA - 1anoA | ecosystem: Environmental > Aquatic > Freshwater > Lake > Hypolimnion/Profundal zone | place: USA: Wisconsin... | reverse complement strand
CAAGCAGATGCACATTACCGGTGGTCTGGGGCCGGTTCATGCCAATGAAGGGTTCACCTGTGAGTATGACTTGCCCAACGAAGGGGCGTATCTTGAAACCTGCGCGGCAATCGGGCTGGTGTTTTGGGCGCACCGCATGGTGAACGCAGAATTGGACAGCCAGTACACCGACGTGATGGAACGTGCGCTGTATAATGGCACGATCAGCGGCGTGGGGCGCGATGGGCGGACATTTTTCTACGGCAACCCGCTGGCAGTGCAGCCCGGTTTTAACGGGAACGGACAATTCGTTACCAAGGGGTATCACTACCGGCGAAGCGAGTGGTTTGGCACATCGTGTTGCCCACCCAACATCGCGCGGATGCTGGCCCAAATGCCAACCTTTCTTTATTCCACGGCCACAGACCAACTGATCGTGCATCACTATGCCCAGAGCGATGCGCAGCTCACTGTTGCCGGGCAAACGATTGGCATCGCGCAAACAACCGAGTATCCGTGGGCAGAGAAAATTGTGCTGACGATCAAACCGGAGCGCACGGCCAAATGGACGTTGGCACTGCGCATTCCGGGCTGGTGCCGCGGGGCCAAGTTGCAAGTCAATGGCAAGGCTGTCGTGGCCAATGTTCAAAAAGGCTACGCACGTTTGAACCGGGAATGGCGTGGCGGAGATAAGGTTACGCTGGTGTTGCCGATGCCGGTGGAACGGATTGAAGCGCATCCGGCGGTGCGGCAAGACTGCGGGCGCGTGGCACTTCAGCGCGGGCCGGTTGTGTATTGCCTGGAAGAAGCCGACAACGGCAAGAACCTCAATGATCTGGTGTTGCCCGCCAACCCGGCTTTTAGGATACAGCGCAGTGCCAGCGGCATGTTCGCCGGTGTGCCACAGATTCGCGCCAAGGCTTACCGGCGCAATATTGCCGATTGGCGGGGCGAACTTTACCGGCCGCAAGGCTCGCGGCAACAGCCATGCACCATCACCGCCATTCCCTATTTCATGTGGGCCAACCGCAAACCTGGTGAGATGATCGTCTGGATCAGGGCGGACAGGGCAGGGAAATAGAAGGATGGGGGCACGGATGAGGAGTACCGTCGTGGAGCAATGGCAATGATGACCAGATTATTTCGCATTACGCTGATTTTGTTGGTTGGTTTGTGGGTGCGGGGACAGGATGTTTGGGCGGGTGCTCCGGCGACGCAGCCGGTTCACGCTGACACAGCCCAGCAAGCGAAGGTGCCCAGTACGCAGCCGGTCAAAGACTGGCCGGAGCCGGATCAGGTGGTTCGGTTATGGCCAGGCGATGCGCCGGGACTGGTCTCGCCTGTGGCCCAAGAGGTGATCGAAAATCAACGGATCGTGAATGTCTCAGTTCCCGAGCTGTGGGTTTATCTTCCCAAAATACAGAAAGCCAATCGCGCAGCCATTGTGATTTCGCCTGGAGGCGGCGGGCATCATCTTGCGATGGGAACTCATGTGGGCAATGCCATCAAGGTTTATCACGCTCAGGATGTGGTGGTTTTCGGGCTGAAATACCGGACTCGTTACGGCAAGAATAATGTCATGCAGGATGCTGCGGCAGATTGCCGGCGAGCATTGCGCATCATACGGCTTCGGGCGGCGGAGTGGGGGATTGATCCGGCGCGAATCGGGATTCAGGGGTATTCGGCTGGATCAGCCGTGTGTTTAGGTGTGCTGGGCTCCTATGACGATGGTGATCCGAGCGCAAGCGATGCGGCGGAAAAAATGTCGAGCCGTCCGGATTTCATCGCCATGATGTGTTTGTGGCCCGGCTTGGGGAAGAGCGAACATTGCCCTATTCATGCAAATCCACCGCCGGTGTTCATGGCGGCGGCTGAGGATGACACAACGGCTCCCATTGCGTACACCCATGAAATTGCCGAAAAGATCAAGGCGCAAGGCGGTCAGGTGCAACTGTTTGTGGTTCCCAGCGGAGGCCATGGCGCGTTTGATCTGGGGCATTCAAAGGGTCCCGGGGCCAAGTGGCCCGATGAGCTTTTGCCGATGATCGTGAAGGGAAAATGAAGAGGTGTCATTTGTGGAGGCGGTCGAGGGATAAAGCATGTATTTGAAGCGAAACCGTCATACTGCCACTTTAGCGCGGGACGGTTTTCGGGTAAGTTTCTGTGGCAATGTCTGATCAGCCTACTGTTAAAGCTTCGGTGTTAATCGTCGATGACGAGCGCGATCATGCCCAGGTGATGTGCGAGGCGTTGGATCGGCTGGGGCATCGGTGCGAGATGGCTTATAATCTGGCCGAGGCTTCGGCGCGGCTGGGAAAGAAAAAATTTGATGTGGTGGTGACTGATCTGGTGATGGAAAATCGCCGGGAGGGGCTGGACGTCTTGGCCAAGGCCAAGGCGTTGCCACAGCCGCCGCAGGTGATCTTGGTGTCGGCACATGGGGATATACCGATTGCGGTGCAGGCGATGAACCAGGGAGCGTATGGGTTTATCGAAAAGCCGTTGGATTTGAATCATTTCCGCGCGCAGGTGAATCGCGCGGCCGAGCGGGCATCGCTGCAAAAGGAAAACCAGGTTTTGCACGAACAACTGGACGATCAGGCCGGCTTTGAAGGCATCATCGGCCAGAGCGCGTTGATGCAGAACGTGATCAAAGTTGCCCGGCAAGTGGCCGGCAGCGATATTCCGGTGCTAATCATGGGCGAGAGCGGCACCGGCAAGGAATTGTTTGCGCGGGCGGTGCATAACAACAGCCAACGCCGCAAGAACCGCATGGTGACGCTGAATTGCGCGGGCTTAAGTGAAAGCATTCTGGAAGATGAATTGTTTGGCCATGTGAGAGGGGCGTTTACCGGGGCACAGAGCGACCGCGAAGGGCGCTTTGAACATGCCGACACCGGCACACTGTTTATGGACGAAATTGGTGATATGCCGGGAGCCATGCAGGCCAAGCTGCTGCGCGTGCTGGAAAACGGCGAAGTGGTTCGCCTGGGGAGCAACGATCCGGTTAAGGTTGATGTGCGTTTGATTAGCGCCACCAACCGCAAGCTGGACGACATGGTGGCGGAGAAGCAGTTCCGCGAAGATTTATTTTTCCGGATCAAGGGCGTGACGCTTTCGTTGCCGTCGCTGCGCGAACGGCGCGAGGATATCCCGCTGCTGATGCATTATTTCATGCAGGATTTCGCCGAGAAGTATCATAAGGAAGTCGATGGCATAACCCCGGAGGCCAAGCAACTGCTGATGGGGTATGGCTGGCCGGGCAATGTGCGGCAGTTGAAGACGGTAATCGAAAATATGGTGGTGTTGTCCAGCGGGCCGATATTGGATGTCGAATCGATGCCGGCGGAGATTCGTCCGGCAGGAGGAGGGGGCGATGGCACCAGTGGAATGAGCAGTCTGGTGGGAATCAGTCTGGCACAAGCCGAGCGGGAATTGATTAACAACACGCTGAAGATGACCAACGGCAACCGCGAGCAAGCCGCCAAGATGCTGGGCATGGGTGAGCGCACGCTGTATCGGAAGATTAAGGAATATGAGTTGAGTACGTGACGATGGCTTTTTCGCCTCGCCCTGTACTCGGGGAGAGGGACATGGTGAGGGGCTTTGGATTGAAACACATGACGACGAATTCACAAAACACCCCTCACTCCAGTTCTCTCCCCGAGTACCGGGAGAGGGCGGCAGACATCTCCTGGCGTATCGGCCATGGCTATGATCTGCACCGTTTGCAACCCGGCGGCAAGCTGGTGCTGGCGGGCGTAATTGTGGCCCAGGATATTTCGCCGATTGCCCATTCCGATGGCGATGTGGTATTCCATGCCGTGGTCGATGCGATTCTTGGCGCGATGGCGCTGGGAGACATTGGTGAGATGTTTCCCAATACCGATGCGCGATGGAAGGACGCCGACAGCAAAGTATTTGTGAAGGCGGCGGTGGATCGGGCGACGCAGCTTGGCTATTGCCTGGCCAATGCGGACATTACGATTTTGGCCGAGCGTCCGCGGTTGAAAGCGCACAAGCCGGCGATGGTGGAAAATTTGCGGCAGTTGCTCGGCGGCGTGATTAACGTGAAGGCCGGCACCAATGAAGGCTGCGATGCCATCGGCACCGGCCAGGCGATAGCAGCACATGCGGTGGTCTTGCTGAAGAAGATGTGAAACTATGAGCTTTCGTTTATACAGCAGTTTGTCTCGGGAAAAGGAAACTTTTGTGGCCGTGCGTCCCGGCAAGGTGGGGATGTATCTGTGCGGGCCGACGGTTTACAAATCGCCGCATATCGGGCACATGGTTGGACCGGTGATTTTTGACGCGCTCAAGCGATTCCTGACATACAAGGGATTTGAAGTCACCTGGATCGTGAATATTACCGATGTGGAAGATAAGCTGATTGATGCCGCCCGCAAGCGCGAAAGCACCGTGCAGGAATTGGCCGACAAATACACCGCCGAATATCTGGATTGCCTCAAGCGGCTGGGGATCGACGGCATCGACCGCTTTCCCAAGGCGTCGGAGCATATTGCCGAGATCATCGGCATCTGCCAGCGATTGATTGCCAGCGGCCACGCTTATGCCGCCGAGGGCAATGTGTGGTTTGATGTCACCAGCGATCACGCATACGGTAAACTTTCCAATCGTAAAGTTGAAGAGCAGGAAAGCGGCCTGCGCGCCCTGGAAGGCGCGGGCAAGCGCAACCCGGCGGATTTTGGCCTGTGGAAAGCGGTAAAGCCGGTGGCCGGTGAAAAGGCCGGCGTGGAGCCAAGCTGGGATTCTCCGTGGGGTCGCGGCCGGCCGGGCTGGCATATCGAATGCTCGGCCATGAGCATGAAATATCTGGGCGAAACCTTCGATATCCACGGCGGTGGCCTGGACCTGATGTTCCCCCATCACGAAAACGAACTGGCCCAATCCGAATGCTGCACCGGCAAGCCCTTCGCCAAAACTTGGATGCATAATGGCCTGACCCGCATCAAGACCAAGCTGGCCAGCGGTGAATGGGCGGATGAAAAAATGAGCGGCAGCATCGGTAATGTGGTCAGCGCCCACGAATTGCTCGATAAGTACGGCCCCGAATTGCTGCGCTACATGCTGCTCAGCACGCACTATCGCCGGCCTATCGAATTTACCGACGACGTCATGACCGCCAGCCGCAAGGGGTTGATGGTATTCGGCCGCTTGTTCGAGCGAGTTGAACGCCTGACCAGCAAGCCGCTGGTCGCCGATGCTGCGGATTTGGATGCCTTGTCCGCCCGCGTCGATGCCGACCTAGCTCCCCTTGTCCGCGAAGGGCAAGCGGCGCAATCACGTTTCCTGGAAATGCTGGACGACGATTTCAACACCGCCGGCGCGATTGCCGTGCTGCACGAATTGGCAGGCACGATTAACGCCTTCATCGAGCAGCATCACGCCGACAGCAACCGCCAGCCCAAAGTGGTTGAAGCAGCGGCGGCAGCCGCGCATACCCTGAAAAAATTAGGCAATGTGCTGGGGCTATTCCGCGACGCCATCAAGCCATCCACGGACGCCGGCGGTGAAACACTGGATCAAGTGATGCAATTGCTCATCCAGATTCGCAACGATGCCCGGAAGAACAAGAATTTCGCCCTAGCCGACCAGGTGCGGAATGGTTTAACAGCTATCGGCATCAAACTGGAAGACCGGCCGGATGGCACCGGGTGGCGTAAAGAATAAATTTCTCCGACAAGCTAACCCATCTCCGTCGATAATTTACTCGCTAACTCATGCTGCCGCCCCGGCCCACGGTCGGATCTTCGCCAGCGTCTTGCCCAAACTGTGTTCAGTGACTTCCGTATCGTACGCGGCTTGTGCCCGGAGCCAGTAGCCATTGGACAGGCCAAAAAACCGGCACAGACGCAGATCGGTGTCCGCCGTGATGGCGCGATTGCCGGCCACGATTTGACCGATGCGCTGCTATGGCACGCCAATTTCCTTAGCCAGACGATATTGCGTCAGGCTCATGGGGATGAGGAATTCCTCACGCACAAGTTCCCCAGGAGTTACGGAATTGAGTTTACGCATGGCCAGAGTGTGGCACTATATGTAACGCGAAGCGTGATTCGCATCAGCCGGCAACGGCGTTTTGACAGCGCGGTACACCCTTTATATGTTCAATCCAATCAACAAAGGATATTTGTAATGTATACAGCGATTCACACATGGTCTTTTAGGGATAAGTTCAAGCAGGAACCGACGTTTAACATTCGTCAGGCACTGGATATCAGTGCCGAGATGGGGTTTACCGGAATGGAAATTATGACCGGCAAGGCGTCGATGCCGCCGGAGCATATTGGGTGCGATACCGCGCCGGCTTTGCGCGAGGTAATGCAATATGCCAAAAAGGTTGGCGTGCGCATCCACTGCTATGCCACTTACAATGACTTTGCCTTCGTCAAAAATGAAGAGTGGCGGCTGGCCAATATTGAGTACATCAAAACCTGGCTGCGGCTGGCGGGCGAAACCGGTGTGCCCAATATTCGCATGTTGACCGGCTATTACGCCGAAGGGCAGGATCGGGCGAAATTGGAAGACTTGACGCGCAAAGGCATTGAAGAGTGCATCCCTGTGGCGGAAAAAGCCGGCGTCAATATGGCCATCGAAAATCATAACAGCATTTTCTTCACCGGCCGGGAGATCGTTGACCTGATCAAGAGTTTTGGCTCCAAGCGATTGACAGCTTGCCCCGATCCATCCAACGGCTGCAACACATTTTTCGAGCCTACGCGATCTAAAACCGACGAGGATGGCGTGTTCGCCAATTTGGCGGTAATGGCACCCAAGGCAACAGATTCACATTTGAAAATTCGCGGCATTGATGCCAATGGCGGCCTGCTGGGCTGGGATTTGGATCGACTGGTGAAAACATATCAGCAGGCGGGATATGATGGGCCGATTACTTTTGAGTCCATCGTGGACGGCGATCTTCTGGCACCGCTGGCCCAGGTACGGAAATTGGTTGATGCGGCCATTCACCGGGCCGGTAAGCCGGCATAACCCATCAAGATCTACACAACGGGAAACGAATCCATGCAACAGAACAAAACGGTTGGTGCGGTCATTGGCTGCGGTGCAATCAGCAAACTGCATATCGGATGCATGAAAGAGGCAGGGCTTACGGTCGGCTGGTTGTGCGACACCGATCGCCAGCGGGCCGAAGCCATGAAAAAAGAGTTCGGCGTCGAGTCGGCGCGGATAACCACCGACTGGAATGAGCCGCTGCGTGATTCATCGGTGGATGTGGTGGCGGTGTTGACTCCGCCGTTGCTGCATTGCGAGCAGACGGTCGGGAGTCTTCAAGCCGGCAAGTATGTCTACTGTGAAAAGCCGGTTTCGCGCACGCTGAAGGAGTTTGATGCCATTTTTGCCGCCGAGCAGGCATCGGGCAAGCGGGCGTATTTCACCCCGGGGCGGTTCCGCGGCAGCGAGACGCCGATGATGATGGAATACATCCGCGCCGGCGATCTGGGGGATGTCTACCGCGTGGAAGCCAAGCATTGGCGTGGCCGCGGCCGTGGGGGCGTGGATCAGGGGCCGGCATGGTTTGCCGACAGCCGGGTGGCACTTGGCGGCATTCTGGCGGACATGGGGCTGTATTTCATGGATCGGTCGCTGTATCTGACCGGCTGGCCGCAGATCACGGCGGTGTCGGCGATTTCGCTGCGATGTTTCCCGTATCAACTGCCGCTGGAGGCTGTTTACGATGTGGAAGAGCATGTGCTGATTATGGCACGCACCGCCGGCAAGCTGACTTTCACGTTTGAACTGGCCGGTATCGGTTATTTTGACGACTGGACCACCAACTCGCTGATGATGCTGGGAAATAAAGGTGGATTGCATTTAACCAATGGCCGGCACGACGAATTCCGCTTCCTCACCGAGAAAGGCGGCCCTGGCAAGTTTGTGCATTCCAATCTGGTTTGGAAAGACAAACGCAAGGCGGACACGGTTTTTTATGAGCAAATTGCTGCTGCCGCTCAGGGCAGAGGTGAGGTCAACATGGCCACCAGCAGCCGGGAAGCATTGGTTTTGCATGAAATCATGGCGATGGCGTATCAGTCATCGGCGGAAAAACGTGAGATCAAACCGGCAGAATTGGATCGGCAAGCCCCGATTTTCCAAAAATCTTGAGGATTTGAGGAGAAATAGTGGCTTGGACACCGATAATTTGTTTGGCGCAAGAAATCCCGCGTGAGCGGCTTGCAATCTGAAAATTAAGCGTCAAAATAGTGTGCGGCATGGACCGATAACCTTGATGAATCGGCCCAACAAGATTGATATTGAATATCTGCCAACGGATTGGCCGATAATCCGAACAGTTTCGATGCAGGTGTAAAAGCCGCATCTGGCATCGCCGGTTGGTGGTGCCATAACTCGATTCGGGCGACGGATTGAGCGGCTCGGCCGCGACTATCCGGCCCATGGACGGGCTGACATGGCAAGCTTTCTTATTCGCGGTGGGGCCAGACTCAAAGGCACTATTGAAATCAGTGGCAGCAAGAACTCCTCGCTGCCAATTCTCGCCGCCACACTGATGAGCGACGAAAAATGCCGCCTGCATGGGGTTCCGCGACTTAGCGACATTGATTCGATGATCAAGCTGCTTGAAGTATTGGGCTGTCATGTGGTGCGTCACGAGCCAAAGGATGCCAGCCTGCTTGATGGCCCGGTATTGAATGGACCGCTGGATGTTGAAGTCCGCGATTCGCACAATTACATGGCCGATTATGAAATTGTCAAAACGATGCGTGCCAGCATCAGCGTGCTGGGGCCGCTCTTGGCCAAGCGCGGCCATGCGGTGTGTAGTCTTCCCGGTGGCTGCGCCATTGGCGATCGCCCCATCGACCTGCACATTCGCGGCCTGCAAAAACTGGGGGCGCAATTCCATATTGAAGGCGGCAATATCGTCGGTGAAGTGCGCGGCCGGCTCAAAGGTTGCAGCATGTTCCTTGGCGGCCCGCAAGGCCCCACGGTGTTGGGCACCATCAACGTGATGTGTGCCGCCACTTTGGCCGAAGGCAAAACCCACGTGGTGGGCGCGGCATGTGAACCCGAAGTCGTCGATTGTGCCGAACTGCTCATCAAAATGGGCGCCCACATCAAAGGGCAGGGAACGGCGGAAATTTACATTGAAGGTGTTGATGCCCTGCATGGCGCCGAACATCATGTTATCCCCGACCGCATCGAATGCGGCACCTTTATGCTGGCGGCCGCCATTACCAATGGCGAACTGCTCTTGAAAAATGGCAATCTCGATCATCTGGTTGCCCTCACCGATCGCCTGGATGAAGTGGGCGTGCGCACCGAGAGTGTCAATGGCATGATTCATGTCAGCAGTTCGCGGCGATTGTATCCCGTGGACATGACCACTCAGCCTTATCCCGGTTTCCCCACCGATCTTCAGGCGCAGTTGATGGCGCTGCTGTGTGTGGCCGACGGCTTCAGCGTGATCACCGAACGCATTTATCCCGACCGTTTCATGCACGTTAGCGAACTGAATCGCATGGGGGCACGCGTGCGTAAGGAAGGCCCAACCGCCATCGTTCAGGGGATGAAAGAGTTACAGGGCACGACGGTGATGGCCAGCGATCTTCGCGCCAGTGCCGCGCTGGTGCTGGCCGGTCTGGCCGCTCGTGGCACCACCCGCATCGACCGCGTGTACCACATTGACCGCGGCTACGAAAAGATCGAGCAAAAGCTGGCAGCGGTAGGCGCGCAGATTGAGCGCGTGGCCGAGGTAAAGGCGGCGGCTTAGGCCAATAAGCGAAACGCGCGAATCTGGAATGGGGTTAAGGCAAAACGGAATGTATTGCCCGACATCGGGATGGTGTGGCCATCTTCTTCCACCAGATTACAAGCCATCACACGTTTCACCGGCAATGCCAACCGCGCGGTTATTTCACCTCGACCGCCGTGGGGTTCGTAGACGCGGAGAATGAAACCACGGCCATCTTCGGCGGGCTTGAGAGCTTCCACCACCATGGCCGCACCATCCATGGTCAGATAGCTGTGCGATAGTGCTTGTTTGGCGGATGGGGCGATGGGTTGCACGTGCGCGGGTACATTCAGCTCCCATGCATGTTGCACCGTCTGTGCGGTGGTCCATGAACCCGCGTGAGGCAGAAGGGCGTA
>Ga0316217_10007763_pt1 | contig 10126 bp, 12 predicted proteins | sample 1anoAmetaG_FD_203633 | JGI IMG/M metagenome (GOLD analysis project Ga0316217, IMG submission 203633) | Freshwater microbial communities from Trout Bog Lake, Wisconsin, USA - 1anoA | ecosystem: Environmental > Aquatic > Freshwater > Lake > Hypolimnion/Profundal zone | place: USA: Wisconsin... | reverse complement strand
GGCACAGATTCTGAAAACGTTCAGCCATGAGGTGACTGCTGGTGGGGTCTTACAAAAAATAGCCTGAAATTCCGTGAAATTTCAGGCATATACCACCTTTTTCACTGCGTTTGCTCTTAAAGTCCTGCTAATAACTACCTTTCCGGGGCGAGCGTGCGTAAGTAAGTTGTACAAGACACTCGTTCTTCCTAAACTTTGCTAAATCCCCATAAATTTCAGGGCCTCTAGCTCTTCACAACAGGAGGTATCGTCCAACGACACCCTCCACGCTATTTTTCATATATTTTTGGTACCGTATATTAAAATAGATACATTGCCGAATTGCAAATGCAGAGGATTTATCTGCGCATCCAGACCAGGATCCTGTCATATTCACCCGTCCCTGGCGCAGCAACATATCCAACCACGCCACGGAGTCAGCGGCAACCCGATCCAGGCGGCGTATAAGTTCGGCACGGGGCTGCGAACGCGGTAACCAAAGTAGCCAAGATGATCCCGACGATGATGCAGACACCCCTGCCAAAGGCGATGTCATAGAGATGGGACGGGTTCCGGTAACCGATCATGGCGATGACAGCGCAGGTGCAGCAAGGCATCAGGGCAGCATAGGAGCGTAGACCGTACAACAGGCTGCCGACTCCAATACAGAGCGCAATCCAGAGACATAAAGCTGCGATGAGGAGCATCGGCGACAGGGTGGTGAGCAGGAGCAGCAACCCCGCAGTTGATCCGACGGCGGTACCGAGCAGGCGGTAAAAGCTCTTTCCGAGCAACAGCCCGCGCGTCGGCTGAATTACAATGAGGGCCGTCATCGCCGCCCAGTAGGGACTGGTTAGTCCCAGGAATTCGGCTGCCGCAAGAGCGGTTAGGGCGGCGGTGCCACGGATTGCGGTAAAGAGGTGAGGCCATTAATGGTCTATTATGGGCGCAACTTGGTACGTTTCATTTTCTGCCTCTCGCCCGCACACCAGCGACAGAGGATTCAAATCGCTCCACAAATTCGGTCAAAAGTGACTTTTACCCAACCTTGTCCACCTAAGCATGTATAAGATGAACGACCTTGGACCTAGAGCTACTCCCTCTGCCGCTTGATCAGGCCATGTCCCAACACATCGATAACATACTGAAATCACAATGGAGGAAGGTACGCGGCCCAGGTGGAGCGGCGCAACTGTTCGCCATCAAACCCAATACTTTAAGGGCGCGCATGGACGAGTTGGGAACCAGATTCGGCCGGAAAACAGCCTGAAACCTGGCGGTGTCGCGTGAGTATCACGACTTTAACCACCCCTCATTGGTTCTTACATCCCGAGTTTTCGAAACCACTCTGATACTTCGGATTGTGCATTTTTTACTTCTTTTCCCCGAACCGCCAGGCCCTCGAGTATCGTCGCGTTTGGACATAATCTCGCAAGATCCTTTACACTACGTCCCAGCCCGGTTCCCTCGTGCGTAATAAACGGAAAGATGGCTTTTTCGGATAAATCGCACTGGCTCAAAAATGTCATAATTGGTGGGGCTACCGTGTTCCACCAGTTTGGCGAGCCAACAAAGATGACATCGTAGGACTCTATATTTTCGGCATTCGTTTTCAACACAGGTTTATGCCCTGCCTTCAGTTCCCGCTTTGCCTGCTCAACAACCGCATCGTAATCCTGGGGATACGGAACTAGCGGGACTATCTCCAGTATATCTCCACCGGCCCTCTCGTGGATCTGGTTGGCGCATTCTCGCGTATTGCCGGAGTGAGAATAATAAACCGTCAACACTTTCCACCTTCCGGTGTTTGCCTCATCTCTTTCACTCATAATGGTTCCTTTTCCCTGGCACCTGGCGCGGTACTCATTCATCTCCTGAGTTTCCTTCACTTCGGAGCAAGTTCGCCGTACCAGTAGGAAGCGGTGACTCCGCCGTCCATGAGGAAGTCGCTGCCGGTGATGAACGTGCCGTCCGGCCCCATCAAAAGGGCGCCAACGGCCCCAACCTCATCCGGCGTGCCGATGCGCCCCGCCGGTGACACTTCGAGCATGCGACGGTATCCTGGGCCACGCGGTCCGGCCAGTTCATCCTTGGCGAGAGGCGTGCAGATAATGCCGGGGCTGATGGTATTGACCCGCGCGCCGCGCTTGCCCCACCGTACCGCCTCGGCCATCACCCGCAGCGAGTTGCCGCGCTTGGAAACCTGGTAGGCGTGGAGCGGGTCCGTTACTTGGTCCGGCAGGAGCATCGGCAGAGCGAGCAATTCGTCGGCGGGCGTAGTTGCCAACGCCTTATCTTGCTCGGGTGTCAACGCCGGGAGGCGGTGCCCCGACTGCGAGGCGATCACAACACCCGATCCTCCCTGCGCTATGACATTGCCGAACTCTTCGAGCACGAGGGCAGTGCCATACAGATCGACCTTCAGGATCAAGGCCGGTGATGCCTGGGTGGGAGAGACGCCGGCGGCATGAATGACGCCGGTAATGGTGCCGATCGCCGTGGCAGTCTCGACGAGCGCGTGGACCGACTCCCTCAAGGATACGTCGACTATCGTGGTACTCACCTCGAATCCGGCATCGCTGAGGACCTTAGCGGCCGCATCGACATTTTCCTGGCGCAGGTCAGCCAGCAGAACGTGTTTACCTGTGCTGACGCGCCGCGCAATCGCCTGGCCGATCAATCCTGCACCTATGACCACATTGACGTTTGTCATATCATTCTCCTTTTAGTCGTTGCCTGCAGCTAAGTCCGGTCGCGCCTTCACGAGCAGCGACGGCCTCATGTCAATTAATCGGCCTTTAGACGCCAGGTCTCCTCTTCATTCGAGTTCAGTTGCTGGCAAGCACCTTACCCCGGAACGCCTGGGCACCGGGATGAGCAGTCGCATAGACAGCAGGCTGCCGATCCCGCAAAACGCGATCACCCAGCCCATCGGCGAAGGCGTGCCGTCGGCGAAGACACCGACCAAAGCGGAACCGACGATGCCGCTGCCGTACTGAACCGCACCGATTAGCGCGGACACGGCCCCGGCGCGTTCCGGGAAGTTGTCCAAGGCACCTGTGATCGAGTTGGCGACGATGAAACCGGTCGCGGAGACATGCAAGAACAAAGGAACGACCAGCCCTAAAAGTGCTCCCCAGCCGGTACGGGCGAACACTGCCACCATGACGGCAGAGCACGCGGCGATGATTGTGCCGACCATGATCATCCGGTCATAGCCGAACCGTGAAACCAGGTATGAATTCAGAAGGTTGGAGGACATGATGCCGATGATGCCGAGACCGAACAGCAGGCCGTAAAGTTGTTCCGGCACATGGTAATAGCTGATGTAGGCAAATGGCGTGCCCGCAATATAAGCGAACATGCCGGCGTAGAAGAAGCCGCCCGCCCCCGCGTAACCCAGAAGCCGGCGGTCACCTAAAAGCTCACCGTAACTGGCCATGGCTCGGCCCAGCGGTTCCTGGTTGCGCCGCGCAGCGGGCAGCGTTTCGGGAATGGTGAACAGCGCCACGAGGGTCGCGATACCGATGCCGACCAGCGCCCAGAAAATGGCCCGCCATCCGGCATGGGCGACGATTTGCCCTCCTACCAGCGGCCCCACGAGAGGAGCAATCGCCATCACCGTTATCAGAATGGACATCATCTGCGCGGCACGGACTCCTTGGTAGAGGTCTCTCACCATAGCGCGTGACAATACCACACTGGCACAGGCACCAAGGGCCTGCACAACGCGCCAGCCGATCATGGCCGTTGCGCTTGCCGAAAGAGCGCAGCCGGCCGAGCCGATCACCATAAGTACGAGACCAAACGCCACCGATGGGCGGCGGCCATACCGGTCGCTTATCGGCCCCCAGAGCAGTTGCCCGAAGCTAAAGCCGACGAGGTAGCCGGAGATCGTCAGCTCGACCAGCCCCTCGCTCGCATGCAGAGAACGGCTCATAGCAGGCATGGCAGGCAGATAAAGGTCGGTCGAAATCGAGGCGAACCCCATCAGCAGGCTGAGGACTGCGAGTACGCGCCAACCCGGAGAGGCCGCAGTTGAAGCGCTGGTACCTGTTTGTTTTTTTTTATGGGTTGAGGTAGGCATTAAAGCTCCTGACGGGTCGGGGGTGACATGAATTCGTTGATATCCGACACCTTCAGGCAGCTTTTTGTTGTTTTCCCGATCATTATCTACTGTCCTTCTATCTCAATGTGTTGTAATCGTCATCCGCTACCGGTTCCAGCCAGGTCGCCGGACCTTTTTCTGGGTGGACCTCAATGGCGAGGTGCACAAACCAGCTATCCTTGGCGGCGCCATGCCAGTGTTTGACGTCGGCGGCAATGGTGACGACATCTCCCGCATGAAGCTCCTGTGCCGGCTTGCCCCATTCCTGATAATAGCCTCTGCCGCCAGTCACCAGGAGGATCTGGCCGCCTGCATGCTTGTGCCAGCTATTGCGGCACCCCGGCTCGAAGGTCACGTTCCCAATGGGAAGGGCCGAGCCGGACGGGGTCAGCATGTTAAGCCACACCGTTCCGTTGAAATTCGGGTTTGCCAGCTTCTCCCCGACGGGAAAAATCACACTGTTGCTAAGATCGTTGGTACTCATAATCAACTCCTCCCCTGGTGAATCACCCTTACCTTATTTCGTTTGGGCTACGCGTTCTTGCCGAGTTCATGTGCCTGGGCCATCGCCGGACTTCCTTTGATGTCGCCTTTGTTCCGGGCGCCGGTTCCATAGATGACGCCCTTTTCCTTGGCTCCGGTCAGACAGGAGGTAAAACCCCTGAATTCCTCAAGGGTTCTTTGGAGCAACTCTTTCTTGCCCACTGCGGCAGTCATGACAAGATAACAGCTCTTTATTGCTGATCTTGGTATATCTCGCATAGGTCCTGTCGATCAGGGTTTTCATCTGCCCGTTCATGGTGTAGAAATAGACCGGAGTTGCCATGACGATCACGTCTGCACGTATCATTTTATCCAGGATCTCGACCATGTCGTCCTGGTGAATGCACCGGCCGCCATTACCTTGACAGGCGTCGCAGGCAATACAAAGGTTGATCGTTTTGTCCCTTAAGAATATCTTCTCCACCCGATGTCCAGCTTCTTGCGCCCCGAGAAGGAACTGATCACATAAAAGATCTGAGTTGCCTCCCTTTCTGGGACTCGCGGACATTAGCACTACTCTTCTTCTCCCTTGCCGATTATCCCGGGGCTTCGAGGCACCTGGCCCCTGTTCTGATCCCTATCACCTGTTGTCCTTAGACCGGAATCAACTCGTAGTGGGCATTGCCCATTTTCATCTTTTTCATGTATGACAGCTGGCGCAGCCCCTTGCGGGATGTGATGCGTTCCCTGAGGTCGTGAAGTTCCGCTTCAGGCAGCTGGTACACCATGTCGATGGACGCTTGTTCTACGGCCAGGAGATCGGTGGACGCCAGGATACCCAAATTGTGCGCTTTGACCGGAGCTGCACTGGTGCCAGCACAGTCGCAGTCCACGGACATGTTGCGCAGGACATTTGTATAGACGATCCTCTTGCCGAAGTGATCCATAGTGGCTCTTGCCGACTCCACCATGTTTTCCCGGAAAGGTTCGGCTTTAAGCCAGAGTTCATAATGAACATTATCAGGGGCGCCGTGGATCATTTTCTAGCCGATCGGCCCGTCGGCGCAGCCGATGGCGATATTCTTCAGCGAACCGCCGAAGTCGCCACTGGCGTGCCCTTTGAAATGGGTCAGCACGACCAGGGAGTCGTAACTGAGCAGGTATTTGCCAACCGACATCTGCTTGAAATGCTTCCCCCCTTTAACCGGGATCATCACCGCCCCGTCCTCGTCCATGATGTCCACCGGGCAGAAATCCCAACCGTTAACCTTAATGGTTTCGCGATGCTCTGCTGTAGTAGATCTCTTGCCCTGATACAGGGTGTTGGTCTCCACCAGGTTGCTGTTGGCGATGCTCTGTTGCGGGGCTTTCACCATGTCCCGCGGCAGTATATTGGGGCCGTGCGGCTCGCCGGTGTGCAACTTGATCCCGACTTTTCCGGTTATGCCCTGATTGATTTGGGATTAGATCCTCAGCAGTCCGGCGGCAGTGAGGTCGTTGGTGAAAAAGACACGGGATTTTTCCTCCTGCGCCGCAATTGCACTACTCAGCCCCTTCAAATCAGCTACGGCAACGGTACCAAGTACGATGGCACCGTTCTTCAGAAACCTGCGACGCGAAATTTGATGTCCCATGTCACCCTCCTTTCGAAATGATGGATCTTACAAAACCGAGCGCAGCAACTGAACGATCTCCTGCTCGGCCATCGGTGGACGCCCGGGGAGGCGTCCCTCCTGGTCGTGGGCGATCTGCAGGGTGTCCTTTGCATACGGGCTTAGCAGCGCAGCGCCGATGCCCACCTGCGACAGGCGCGTCGGGCAACCAAGGGAACTCAGGAACGCCTCGAACCGGTCCACACCCGCCAAGGCGCAGGCCAGGTCGTCCTGCTGTTCCGGTTGCAACCCGAAGATGCGCTGGGCGAACTGTGCAAACCTGCCCGGCCGGGCAAGTGCAGCGAAACGCATCCATGCCGGGTTCACCACAGAAAGTCCCGCCCCGTGGGCAATGTCATGGTGGGCGGAGAGCGAATGCTCGATCATGTGCACCGGAAAGCCGACGGCGGCCGCACCAGCCTGTACCCATCCGTTGAGCGCAACAACCGACGCCCACTGCACCTGGGCGCGCGCCTCCAGGTTACTGCCGTCGGCAACGGCTTTGGGACCCCACTCCAGTGCGGTGAGGATGACACCCTCGACAAAACGGTCCTGCAGCGGCGTACCGTCGGCACCGTTGAAATACCCCTCAGTTACGTGGGTGATCAGGTCGCAGATGCCAAACGCGGTCTGGTCGGGCGGCACGCTCAAGGTCAACTCAGGATCGACCAAGGCGACGGCTGGGTAGAGGCAGGCGGCCTTGAGGAAGGATTTAGTCGTGTCGCGGGTGATGACCGCACCGTTGTTCATCTCCGAACCGGTAGCCGCCAGCGTCGGCACGGTAATGATAGGGAGCGCGCGCTCCGGGAGGCGCGGCGGTTTCGGACCGCCGTACATCATGTCCCACGGGTCCCCCTCGTAAAAGACAGCCGCCGCTATTACCTTGGCGGCATCCATGGTGCTCCCTCCGCCCAGGGCTATGATGACGTCGCACCCCTCACCGCGGGCAATCCCGGCGCCGCGCTGCACCGACGAGATGCGCGGGTTGGGCTCGACTCCGGAGCATTCCACCAAGGAGACCCCCGCAGCCAGAAGGCTTTGAACCGCCCGTTCAAACGTGCCGTTGCGCTTGACGCTGCCACCACCGGTTACCAGTAGAGCGCGCTTACCGAACGTGCGCGTCACCTCGCCTAAACGTGAGAGCCCCCCAGCCTCGAAAATGAGCCGCGTTGGATTTTGATACTCGAACTTCATGTTCACCTCCCTGAATAATATACCTGTAGGAGCGACGCAACGCCGTCAAGGGGGTCCAGTTGATTTTACTCTCTCCGTCATCGCCGTGCAAAGTTCGCAAGCAACTGTGTCGCATCCGCCCGGCTCGTCCGACAACGAGGTAACAACCAATATGAGTGGTGGCAATGCCCCCGGGGTGTTTTTTTTGTGGAATGCCTGCATGTCTGCTGTAAAAAGTACACCCCATAGAGAAGATGCAGGTAGACCGATCCTGCCGGATTCTTGCCTAATCGTATTTCCGCTACGATTCCTGTCGCGTCGAAAGATCGGATCAGCTAGAAATTAAAGCCGGAAAATGCCGGGAACTCCGCGGGGGAGAGGCATTTAAGGATTGTGGCATGAAAGAGGCACTTAAAGTTTTTGGCGCAGCATTGCCCGATGGACCGAAAATGGCGAGCGGCAAGTAACTGCAGTCCCTGGGTTATCGCTTTTCCGGCGGGAGCATAACGCTGGTCGATGAAACACCGGCGGCGATTTTCTCCTGACATGGGGTGACAACAGTCCGCATCGCAATACCACGCAGCGCGAGAGCAGAGAGAGCAGAGGCATCGAAGCTGTTACACCGGCATGCGACAATACTGCACGAGTCGCATGGCACAAGCCCGGACCATGACCAAACCTCAACAACGGTCCGGACATCCTCCTGTCCGGTGGAGTCTCTGACACAACCTCTAAGCCGGTAAGAAAGGAGAGGATATTACCCATCAGGCTATTGATCGTTTGGTACTGCTCTTGGGAAGCGCCCAAGATGGTAACTTCGGGTTGCACATACTCTGATGGCAACAGTTCAGCTCGACAGTGTGCGGCAATTTCGCTTGCCGACAATGGTGTGGTCTCCAGATGAAACTGCAACCCGATAACCGCCCGACCGATTTTAAATGCCTACTTTTTTCACAACGCAGAAATGCCAGCGGTATTGGCTAGGAGTCGGTATGTGGGACACACTATCGTCGTTTCTGGCGCGGGGTGCTCATCCATTTATCTGCGCAGGATAAAGATCCGGAAACAGCAGTCCGGCAAAAAAGGTAGGGAAGGCGATCCTCACCTGTCCCTTTGGCGTATCGGAAACCAGTAGGCTCTCACCGATCAGCTGTCCGAGCAGGATCCGGCTGGTCCTTTCAGCTAGACCCGACACGCGAATGATATCACCCCTCGCCACTTCCCCTCTCAGAAGTACCTCTTGCAGCATATACGCAGCCTCAATCCTCAAAACCGTCCCGCCAATTGTGGGCCCGGGCAGAAGCCCGGTGGACCGGGATTCGACATATCCCCTCATCCTGACCAGTAAACCATCAAGTTGCAAGAGCCCGTGCATGTAGTCGATTTGATCAAGACACATCTCGAGGAAAAACTTGCAGAAGTAGCCAAGTCCCTCGTTGGAGAGGTTACCCCTTCCATCATAGTCATTCCGCCTCGGAGCCGCAACCGACAAGGCGCCCATGTAATCATCCCTTCTTCGCACAAGCCCACGACTCACATTCCACAAACCGTAGCCAAGGAGGGGAATCCGTCTAAAGCAGGCATCGGTGTAGAGCCTGGCCACACGACCGTTGCCGTCAAGGAATGGGTGTATCCACATAAGGCGGTGGTGTGACGCGGCGGCGGCGATAATCGGCATCACTCCATGATGGGAGCCGCTGCGATAGAAGTTGGAAAAACGGTCTAAAAATGCTGGTACGGCTGCAGCAAGAGGTCCGAGATGCCGGCCGACCTGGATCTCTTTTTGACGGACCTGTCCGCCGACAACCTCCTCAGCTTCACCGGTCTCCTCATTCCTCACCAGGCGCAACTCGTGTGGTAGTTGGTCGTAATAAGTCCGATGGATCCAGCATAGAAGGTCCGGATCGGCAATGTTCAGATTCGGCTCCCTCTGCAAAAGCTCTTCAACCTGTCTCTGACAGTTGATCCTAAAAACGGCAGTTGGGCCTTCTCACCCGGGTGCCGGTAGCATTTTGAGGTGAGGTCGTACCGGCGATTCCGCCATCAACTTTCGGAACGCCCGCCGCACAATAAGCCTGACGCGCTCTGCAACCCCTAACTGCTCCGCAGTGTGGGCCAGTTCTTTGAAAAACCTTGTTACGTCTCGCATCGCAGCCTGCACAGTCGACGCTTTTGCGTGGCTACTCGTTACTGTCACGATGGTCTGACCGGCATGATTCGTTTTTCTGCCAACTGACTGGAGCATAAGCGGCCTGCTGGTGATTGCCTCGTGGTGCTTATCGGGATTAAGCAGACGCGCATACAGTGACCACCAGTTGTAGACCAAGGCAACCAAGCGGCTGGCAATTCGACAGCGCTGTAGATCCTGGGTGGTGAAACCTCCCCATCCCCATTGGTTCTTGAGTTCGTCGAAGCAGTTTTCGCAGTCTCCGCGATCACGATAGTGTTGTGCGATCGTCAGTAGTTCATCGTTGAGCGATGTGACCAGCACTTGGAACTCGTATTTCTTGATCCCGTCCGCTTCAATGAACGCCAGGCTGAGTTGGTCATCAGTTATGAGCACTTCTCCACGGATTGGCCGCTTGAGTACGATGACACGGCGGTTTTTGCTCCAGCCGGTGAGGCACAGAGTCGCTTCTGCTCCCCTGAATCCTTGGCCGGCATCAGTCCATTCGCCCCTTGATATCAGCTTACTGATGAGCCTCTTCACGTTAGAGGTCAGGCGCAGTTT
>Ga0316217_10007762_pt1 | contig 10126 bp, 7 predicted proteins | sample 1anoAmetaG_FD_203633 | JGI IMG/M metagenome (GOLD analysis project Ga0316217, IMG submission 203633) | Freshwater microbial communities from Trout Bog Lake, Wisconsin, USA - 1anoA | ecosystem: Environmental > Aquatic > Freshwater > Lake > Hypolimnion/Profundal zone | place: USA: Wisconsin... | reverse complement strand
CCGGGACTCGACCTGCGCCTGGCCTGGAGCGGACCGACCACCCTGAAGGATCCCCAGGGCGCCAGCCGGAGCGGCGGCGGGGATCCGCTGCTCGGGAGCCAGGTCCAGCTGCTCGGCCAGGAGCGCTCCGGTTTGGACCTGGGCCTGGCCTACTGGCACAAGCTGCCCCGGGCCAGCGTGGCCAAGGGCATCGGCACCGGCAAGGCCGACGACACCCTGCTGGTGACCGCCTCCCGCGGCGCCGGTCCCTGGGAGGTCGACCTGAACGCCGGCGCCAGCTGGCTGGGGCGCCAGGACGCTGCGGGCACCGTGCGCCAGGGCGCGCTGTCCCTGGCCGTGACCCGCGGGCTGGCCCCGGGCTGGAGCTGCTCCCTGGACACCTTCGCCCTGGCCGGCACCGGGCTGGGCCCCCGGAGCGTCACCAGCATCGCCGCCCTGAGCCGGGACCTCGGCCCGGACCTGACGGTGGACTTCGGGGTGGAGGCCGGCCTCACCCGCAGCGCCGAACGCCTGGCCCTGGACGCCGGGGTGACCTGGCGGCTCGGCCGTCTCTGGGGCCGGGAATAGCCCGCGGCCCGCTGAACCTTCCCACGCCACCAGCTCCCCCGTGGCCACGGTCCCGGCTGGCCGGCTCTGCGGATATTCCCAATGATTCATAAGACGTCGCTTGGTAAAAAAATTCATATTCCTGTCCCCGGCTGCCGATACCTGTCTTGACCGCCGGTGTCTCTCACCCGGAGGGGCAGCATGGAGGTTGCCAATGAGCTCAGTCCCGAGCATCCCGCCCGTTTCCATTCCCTATTCCAGCCAGGCCGCGGCGCCCCTGCCGGTCCCGGCCCTGGCCCCATTGGCCGGCGGCTCGGCCCTGGCCGCCGACACGGTCACCATCGGCAGCACCGGCGTCGCCGAGACCGAGAACTACCAGGAGACGGTGATCCAGCTGGCCCAGGCCACGCCCCAGCAACTCGCCCTGCTGGCCGCCAACGGCAATGCCCAGGCCAAGCGGATTCTGTCCCAGCAGGCGGCCGTCCAGCAGCTGCTCTCCCCGGCCGGCATCACGGCCTGACCGGATCCGCCGGCTGCTACACTGGCCGGACTGTGGAACTTTCGCTAAAACGCCTCCAGAGCTTCCGCCAGGAGACCTTCTCGTCCCTGTACATCCGGAACTACCGGCTCTATTTCATCGGCCAGATCATCTCCACTTCGGGCACCTTCATGCAGTCGGTGGCCCAGGCCTGGCTGGTGCTGGACCTGACCCACTCCGGCACCGCCCTGGGCCTGGCCACCGCCCTCCAGTACCTGCCGATCCTGGTGCTCGGCCCGTACGGCGGGGTGATGACCGACCGCCTGGCCAAGCGCCGGATCCTGTTCTGGACCCAGTCCCTGTCCGGGGTCCTGGGGCTGGTCCTGGGCGCGCTGGTGGCGACCGGCCTGGTCCGGGTGTGGATGGTCTATCTGCTGGCCCTGGGCCTGGGCCTGGTCAACGTCTTCGACAACCCCACCCGGCAGACCTTCCACATGGAGCTGGTGGGCCCGGACAAGGTCCGGAACGCCGTCACCCTGTATTCGATCCTGGTCAACCTGGCCCGGATCGCCGGGCCCGCCCTGGCCGGGACCCTGATCGCCACGGTGGGGCTGGCGCCCTGCTTCATCATCAACGGGCTCTCCTTCGGCGCGGTGGTGGTCATGCTGGCCCTGATGCGCCCCGGGGACCTGCTGCGGACCCCGCCGGTGCCGGCCGAGAAGGGCCAGATCCGGGAGGGCTTCCGCTACGTGGCGGCGACCCCGGTGCTGGCCGCCACCCTGCTGCTGATGGCGATCGTCGGCACCCTCACCTTCGAGTTCCAGGTCAGCCTGGCGCTGCTCGCCCACGCCACCTTCCAGGGCGGGGCCCGGAGCTATGCCTTCCTGACCTCGGCGATGGGGCTGGGGGCCGCCCTGGGCGGGATCCGCTTCGCCAGCCGCAAGGGCGCCGCGCCCCGCCAGCTGGTCAGCGCCTCCCTGCTGTTCGGCCTGGCGGTCCTGGTGGCGGCCTGCATGCCCAGCCTGGTCCTGGCCGGGGTGGCGATGGTGGCGGTGGGGGTCTGCTCGATCAACTTCTCGTCCCTGGGCAACAGCACCCTGCAGCTGGAGAGTTCGCCGCGGATGCGGGGCCGGGTCATGTCCCTCTGGTCGGTGGCGTTCCTGGGCTCCACCACCATCGGCGGCCCCATCGTCGGCTGGTTCGCCGAGGTGGCCGGGGCCCGCTGGGGCCTGGCCCTGGGGGGCCTGGCCGCCCTGGCGGCCGCCGCGCTGGGGGCGGCCACCCTGCGCAGGGTGCCTAGTCTGCCCCTGGCAACCGGTACTCCCGGACCACCTGGACCGTCCTGAAGCCCAGGCTCTCGTACAATGGCCGTCCGGCCGAGGAGGCATAGAGCACCGCCCAGCCGCCCGGACCGGTCCGGGCCTCCTCCAGGCAGGCCCGGACCAGGGCCGAGCCCAGCCCCTGCCGGCGGAACGGTTCCAGGGTGGCCACGGCGAAGATGCCGGCCCCGGTCCGGCCCGGGAAGACCATGGCGGTGGCCGCCGGCTGGTCCTCGACCCGGGCCAGGAAGGGGATGAAGCCGGCGGTCCGGTGCAGGGCTTCGAAATAGCGCCGGGTCACTTCCAGGTCGAGGGCCATGCTCTCGCTGAGCACGACGCACCATTCCAGGAAGGCCGCCTCGGACTCCGCCTTGGCGATCACCAGCCCGCGCCGGCGCGCCCGGCCCAGGCCGGCCCCCAGCGGGAACACCATCTCCGGGAGCCGCTCGGGCGCAGGGGCGCCGGCCGCCGCCAGGCAGCCGTCGTCCTGGCCTTCTTCCAGCAGCCAGTGGAACGGCTGGCCGTCGAAGAAGGCCCGGGCCTTGGCCAGGTTGGCGGGGGTGGCGGCCGCCCACAGATCGTTGCCCAGGGCCTCCGGGCCAGGCGAGCGGATGGCCAGGAAGCCCTCGGCCTCCAGCAGCTCCCAGCCCGGGGTGCCGGCCATCCGCCGCAAGCCTTCGCGCAGGTTGTGTTTCTGAAGGTTCTTCATGGGACTCCACGGGTCCGCCGGAAACCTGCCGGAGGCGCTTCCCTATAACCTGCCGCCAGCCGGGCGGCGGGTTCCCCGGGCCCCGAGTTCCTTCCGGGAGCATACTGTTGCAAAGACCACCCCTGCTGGAGGCTCCCATGAAGACCCGTACCCTCGGCCGCGCCAACCTCACCGTCTCAGCCCTCGGCCTGGGCTGCATGGGCATGAGCGAATTCTACCGGGGGGCCACCGAGGCGGAATCGGTGGCCACCATCCAGCACGCCCTGGACCGGGGCCTCAGCTTCCTGGACACGGCGGACATGTACGGCCCCTTCAAGAACGAGGAGCTGGTCGGCCGGGCCATCCGGGGGCGCCGGCAGGAGGTGGTCCTGGCCACCAAGTTCGGCAACGTGCGCGGGGAGGACGGCAGCTTCCGGGGGATCAGCGGCCGCCCCGACTATGTGCGGGCCTGCTGCGACGCCTCGCTGCGGCGCCTGGGGGTGGACCACATCGACCTCTACTACCAGCACCGGGTCGACCGGACCGTGCCGATCGAGGAGACCGTGGGCGCCATGGCCGAGCTGGTGCAGGCCGGCAAGGTCCGCTTCCTGGGCCTTTCCGAGGCGGCCCCGGGCACCATCCGCCGGGCCCACGCGGTGCACCCCATCACCGCCCTGCAGACCGAGTACTCGCTCTGGACCCGGGATCCCGAGGACGAGATCCTGCCCACCGTGCGCGAGCTGGGCATCGCCTTCGTGGCGTACAGCCCCCTGGGGCGCGGCTTCCTGACCGGCCGGTTCCGGACCCTGGCCGATCTCCCCGAGGGCGACTACCGGCGCAACGCCCCCCGGTTCCAGGGCGAGAACTTCCAGAAGAACCTCGACCTGGTCACCAAGGTCGGCGAGCTGGCCCGGGCCAAGGGCGTCCAGCCCGGGCAGCTGGCCCTGGCCTGGGTGCTGGCCCAGGGCGGCGACATCGTGCCGATCCCCGGCACCGCCCACCGGAACCACCTGGACGAGAACCTGGCCGCGCTGGACATCGTCCTGAGCCCCGCCGAGCTGGCCCAGATCGCCGCCGTGGCCCCGGCCGGGGCCGCCAGCGGGCTGCGCTACCCCGAAGCCACCATGGTCCACCTGAACGGTTGATCAGCTCAGCCCGGGGCGGGGTCCGCCCCGGCGGCCTGGAGCAGGACCCGGGCCCCGGTCCGCCAGTTCCCGTAATGGAGGATGAAGATGGCCGCCCCGGCCACGCAGCCGGCGCCGCCCAGGGCGACCGTCAGCGGCGCGCCCAGGCGGTGCGCCAACCCGCCGGCCAGCAGGCCGCCCAGCGGCGCCATGCCCAGGAACATCATGGCGTAGATGGACATCACCCGGCCGCGGAAGCCGTCGGGCACCATCATCTGCAGCAGGGTGTTGGTGGCGGCCATCTCCACCATGTAGCAGAACCCGGCCAGCAGGAGCAGCGGCAGCGCCAGCCACAGGGAGCGGGAATAGGCGAAGCCGGCCAGGGCCAGGCCGAAGCCGAGTGCGCTGGCCGCGACCCAGCGGCCCAGGCCGTGGAAGTGCGGGCGGCAGGCCAGGGTGAGGGCCCCGGCCAGGGCGCCGGCGCCGGAGGTGGCGCTGAGCAGGCCGAAGGTGCGGGCGCCCCCGTGGAACACCTGGGCGGCGAAGATCGGCATCAGCACCGAGTAGGGCGTGCCCAGCATGCTGAGCAGGCCGAGCAGGACCAGCAGGCTGCGGATGGGGACGGTGCGCCGCACCAGGGCGAAGCCCTCCAGCAGGCGGCGGCCCTGGGACTGGACCGGCGCCGGCTTGCGCGGCGGCAGGGTCATGGCCAGGAGCCCGGCGATCACCGCCAGGTAGCTGACGGCGTTCAGGAAGAAGCACCAGCCTTCGCCCACCAGGGCGACCAGGACCCCGGCCAGGGCCGGCCCGGCGATCCGGGCCCCGGTCACCATGGAGGAGTTCAGGGCGATGCCGTTCATGAGGTCGGCCCGGGGCACGGTCTCGCCCACGAACACCTGCCGGGCCGGGTTGTCGAAGGCGTTGGTGGTGCCCAGCAGCAGGGCGGAGAGGAACAGGTGCCACATCCGCACCTGGTGGGTCAGGGTGAGCAGGGCCAGGCCCAGGGCCAGGCCCATGGCCACGGCCTGGGTGGTGAGCAGCAGCCGGCGCAGCGGCACCCGGTCCGCCACCAGGCCGCCCAGGGGGGCCAGCAGGAACACCGGGATGAGGTTGCAGAAGGTCATGAGCCCGAGCATGGTGGCCTTGCCGGTGAGCCGGTAGACCAGCCAGCTCAGCGCCACCATCTGCATCCAGGTCCCGATCAGGGAGATGATCTGGCCGCTGCAGAAGAGCCGGTAATTGCGGTTGCGCAACGAGCGAAGGGATTCCGGAAGCGCGGCCATGGTCTGATGGTGCCATGATTTCCCGGACGGCTGGCGCCGCCGCTACCATGGGGGCAGTTGTTTCCCAGCCGGGAGGTCCATGACGCCCACCCTCTATCTGCTTCTCAAGGCCCCCGGCTGCGACGAGATATGGTTCGAAGGGCTGCTGCGCTGGCTGGTTGCGGGTTCACCCCGGGCCGGGGACCATTCGCGCCGGACCGCCCGGCTGATGGCCCTCCAGGCGGTGCTCCAGGAGCACCCGGAGGGCCCGGCCTGGAAGGCCCGGATCCGGGCGGTCTGGAGCCATACCAGCGCGGTGCGGCTGCTGGCCGACACCGGGCTGCCGTCCCACACCGCCTTCCTGCGGGAGGTGGTGCACCGGCTGGTGGAGCGGTTCGTGCCCCGGCTGGACCCGGAGGCCGACCTCTCCGCCCTGCTGGACCGCCTCTCCCTCTCCCGGAACGATGCGGACTGGCTCGAGCACCTGGCTCCGGCCCAGGTCGAGCCCTGGCGGGAGCTGCTGGGGCTGCCGGCCGCGGCGGTGTGGGACGCGGCCCAGCTCCTGGCCTACCGGGCCGCGGCCCTGGGGCTGGCCCGGGACCTGCTGGGCCTGGCGCCCGACGAGCGGGAGCTGGATTCCCCGTTCCGGCGGCTGCCCGAGGCCATGGCCGCCCTGCGCCTGGGCGAGGATCCGGACTGGCCGGGACTGCTGGCCGCCTGCCGCGCCCGGCTGCACCTGGCCCTGGACTACCTGGACCGCCACGGGGTCTCCTCGGAGCTGGTCTACCGGCTGGACCTGCTGGAATCCCAGCTGCGGCGGATGGAGGAGCTGGTGAGCCTGGCCGCCGGCACCCTGGACGGCCAGGCCTTCGCCGCCACCCTGGTCCGGCAGGCGGCCAGCCACCAGAGCTTCCGGGTCCTCCTGCGCAGCACCACCCGCCGGCTGGCCCGCAAGGTGGTGGAACACACCGGCCAGACCGGGGAACACTACATCGCCAACACCCGGGCCGAATGGGTGGGCACCTTCTGGTCGGCCGGGGGCGGCGGGGTGCTCACCGCCGGCACCGCCGCCCTGAAGTACCTCATCGCCGCGGCCAGCCTGGCGCCCATGGTCTCCGGCCTGGCCTTCGCCGCCAACTACACCGTCAGCTTCGTCATCATGCAGCTGGCCGGGATGACCCTGGCCTCGAAGCAGCCGGCGATGACCGCCGCCAGCCTGGCCGGGGCCCTGGAGGACCGGCTGCCGGGGCCGGAGCTGGCCGAGCTGGTGGCGGGGATCTCCCGCTCCCAGTTCATGGCCACCGTGGGCAACGTCCTGTTCACCCTCCCGGCCTCCATGCTGCTGAGCCTGGCCTGGCTGAAGCTGGCCGGGCAGGGCCTGCTCAGCCCGGCGACCGCCGCCCACAGCCTGCACGGGCTGCACCCTTTCCGCAGCATGACCCTGCCGTTCGCCGCCCTCACCGGGGTGTTCCTCTGGCTGTCCAGCTTGGCGGCCGGTTGGGCGGCCAACTGGAGCGCCTTCCGTTGCCTGCCCGAGGCCCTGGCCGGTCACCGCCGGCTGATCTTCTGGGTGGGGGCGGACCGGGCCGCGGACCTGGGCCGGTTCGTGGACCGGCACCTGGGCGGGATCTGCGGCTACGTGGCGCTGGGCTTCCTGCTCGGCTTCGTGCCGGTGGCGTGCCTGTTCATGGGGATCCCGCTGGAGGTCCGGCACGTGACCCTGTCCGCCGCCTCCCTGGCGCTCTGCGCCGCCCAGGCCCTGGCCGGCCCCGCGCCCATGCCCTGGGCCGACCTGGCCTGGGGCCTGGCCGGGATCGCCGGCATCGGCGTCCTCAACTTCGGGGTCTCCTTCCTGCTCGCCCTGCGCACCGCCATCGATGCCCGGGGGCTGGACCGCAAGGGCCGGGAAGGGCTGCGCCGGCTGCTCTGGACCGCCTTCCGCGACAACCCGCTGCGCTTTCTCGGCCCGCCCGCGGCGGCCGGCGATGGCAGCGAGCGCCTTGAATAACGGACTTCTGCTGGCTTGCCCGCCGCCGCCCGCAACCCATACTGCGGTATCCACTGGAGTTTCCCCATGCCGCACCGCCTCCTGAAGTTCGCTCCGCTGGCCGTCCTGGTGGCGGGCCAGCTCCTGGCCCAGCCGGCAGTGCCGGCGGCTTGGCACTATGCCCGGAGCGAGGCCGGCCTGCGTACCCTCACCACCCTGGGCCGGGCCCAGACCCCCGCCGGCCCGGCCGACGCCAGCCTCAACCTCTTCTGCAAGGAGGGCGCCGGCGGCTGGATCGGCCTGGAGTTCACGGTCTACAAGGCCGATGAGGCCACCCCCGGGGATTTCCTGGCACAGCTGAAGACCTTCCACTTCGATGATTTCGAGGGCCCGGGGGCGCTGGCCTCGGGCCGGAAGCTGACCCGGCTGGAGGTCCGTGCCCGGTCCGGGCCCTGCCAGGCCCTGGTGCGGCAGGAGGGCAGCTACAGCGCCAGCTTCAGCGGCGGCTTCGTCTTCAGCACCGGCGGCCCCAACCGGGCCCCGGGCAGCGAGCTCAAGCGGGTGCTCAAGGCGATCCGCGATGGTGGCGACCGGTTGACCTTGCGGGTGGCCGACAGCCAGGACCCCCAGGTCACCCTGGCGGCCGACTTCGATACCACCGGGCTGGGCGGGGCGGTCAAGCAGCTGCTGGAAGGTTATTGGTGAACCCGGTACTGAAAAAAACCGCCAATCATGAATAAAATTTGAATTAGGTTTCCAGCCCTTTCATACTTGATCGGGTCAACCGGTCCCGGTTCCAGCCCGTGCCAGCCTCTCCGTGCGGACGGCGGGAAACGGCCTTCTCAACCTCGCAGCTTCCCTTCCGGATCCAGCCTCGGCGTTTCCGATGACCAGAGGTGCACCATGAGCTTGAAGATCGTCGGCAAGAGTGTCCAGCGCCTGGACGCGATCGAGAAGGTCACCGGCCGGGCCCGCTACTCCGAGGACTTCTTCGAGCGGGACATGCTGGTGGGCAAGGTCCTGCGCAGCCCCCACGCCCACGCCATCGTCAAGTCGGTCGACGTCAGCAAGGCCCTGGCGCTGCCGGGGGTGGAGGCGGTGCTCCTGCCCCGGGACCTGCCCGGGCAGAAGTTCGCCACCGCCGGCCACCCCTGGTCACTGGACCCGGCCCACCAGGACGTGGCCGACCGGCTGATCCTCACCGAGAAGGCCCGGTTCGTGGGCGATGCCGTCGCCGCCGTGGTGGCGGTGGACCTGCTCACCGCGGAGCGGGCGCTGCACCTGATCGAGGTGGAGTACGAGGTGCTGCCGTTCGTGCTCACCGCCGAGGACGCGGTCAAGGAGGGCGCCCCGGTGCTGCACCCGGAGCGGCCCGGCAACGTGCTCAGCTCGTTCGGCACCCAGTACGGCGATATCGAGGGCACCTTCAAGGCCGCCGACCGGGTGTTCGAGGGCACCTACGAGACCGGGATCGTCCAGCACTGCCACCTGGAGAACCAGACCGCCTTCGCCTACCGGGACACCCACGGGCGGATGGTGATCAACACCTCCACCCAGATCCCGCACATCGTCCGGCGGGTGGTGGCCCAGGCCCTGGGGCTCTCCTGGGGCAAGGTCCAGGTCATCAAGCCCTACATCGGCGGCGGTTTCGGCGCCAAGCAGGACGTGGTGGTCGAGCCGCTGGTGGCGGCCATGTCGCTGGCCGTGCACGGCCGGCCGGTGCGGCTCACCTTCACCCGGGAGGAGGTCTTCATCGACTCCCGCACCCGCCATTCCATGAAGATCAACCTGCGGATCGCCGCCACCCATGCCGGCAAGCTGCAGGGCATCTGGATCCGGCTGCTGAGCAACACCGGCGCCTACGCCTCCCACGGCCATTCCATCGCCATGTCCTCCGGGGCCAAGTTCCGTCCGCTCTATCACTTCCCCAATTTCAAGTTCGAGCCGCGCACGGTCTACACCAACCTGCCGGTGGCCGGCGCCATGCGCGGCTACGGGGTGCCGCAGATGTTCTTCGCCCTGGAGAGCCTGATGGAGGACATCGCCCGGGAGCTGGGGCTGGATCCCATCGAGTTCCGGAAGCAGAACCTCATCAGTCTCGGCCACACCGATCCCCTCACCCGGAACGTCGTGCGTTCCTTCGGCATCCCCGAGTGCATCGCCAAGGGCCGGGAACTCATCCAGTGGGACGCCAAGAAGGCCGCCTACGCCGGCCAGACCGGAGACCGCCGCCGGGGCCTGGGCATGGCCTGCTTCAGCTACGCCTCCGGCACCCATCCGGTGGCGCTGGAACTGGCCGGGGCCCGGATCGTGATGAACCAGGACGGCTCCGTGACCCTGCAGGTGGGCGCCACCGAGATCGGCCAGGGTTCGGACACGGTGTTCGCCCAGATCACCGCCGAGGTCCTGGGCATCACCCTGGACATGGTGCATGTGGTCACCGTCCAGGACACCGACATCTCGCCCTGGGACTCGGGCGCCTATGCCTCCCGGCAGACCTTCGTCACCGGGATGGCGGTGCGCAAGGCCGCGCTGGAGGCCAGGGCCAAGGTGCTGGCCATCGCCGCGCGCAAGTGCGGGCTGCCGGCGGAGGAGCTCGACCTGCGGGACTGCGGGATCGTGGAGAAGAAGCTGGACCGGCCCATCTGCTCGCTGGAGGAGGTGGCCATGGACTCCTACTACGACCGCATCCACGCCGATCCCATCAAGAGCGACGTCTCCG
>Ga0316217_10007761_pt1 | contig 10127 bp, 8 predicted proteins | sample 1anoAmetaG_FD_203633 | JGI IMG/M metagenome (GOLD analysis project Ga0316217, IMG submission 203633) | Freshwater microbial communities from Trout Bog Lake, Wisconsin, USA - 1anoA | ecosystem: Environmental > Aquatic > Freshwater > Lake > Hypolimnion/Profundal zone | place: USA: Wisconsin... | reverse complement strand
GGAAGGTAAAAAGTTGGCGGGGGTTTGTCCCGCCAAAACTGCATTAACCCCGTTTTTCCGGCCTGCCGCCACTCTCATGCATACGCGCTGCGGAGGGAGGCTCACCGGAAAGATCGGCCCCGCGCCCAGCATTGGCACGCGCAATACGGATGCGACAATCGCAGCCAATGCCACCGGAATGAAGCTGCGTGGTTTCCACTCGAACAACAACAATTCAACAGCTAACAGCACCGCCGCGACTGGCGTCGCGAACACGGCTGACATTCCCGCCGCCGCGCCAGCCACCAGCAGGGTTTTGCGCTCTGCCGCACTCAGGTGGAACTGTTGCGCGAACAGCGAGCCAAAAGCATCGGCCGTCATAATGATCGGCCCTTCGGCGCCAAAAGGACCACCAGTACCAATGGAAATAGCGGCGGAAAGCGGCTTGAGAATTGCCACCTTGTGCTGAATGCGGCTGCGGCCGAGGAGAATTGCCTCCAGGGCTTCCGGGATGCCGTGTCCGCGAATCTTTTCTGAACCAAACCGCGCCATGAATCCCACGATCAGCGCACCCGTCACCGGCACCAACACAACCCACAGTCCCAAATGGTGGTCTTGCGGTACGGCCGGGGCAACGGACAAGCGGTGGTAAAAAGCGAGGTTTGTGATCGCGGCAATCAACCAAATCAAAACATAGGCCACAACCGAGCCTATCGCCCCGATCACCAAGGCCATCGCCGACAACAGCAACACGCGGCGGTCGGTACTGAAATCCGCCAGCTCGCCATTCCGGGCGGCAACAGACCCGGCGGCTTTGCCATCTACGACCCGCGGCAACATAAATTCCGTTTGCATCGAAAGGCTTGGATAGTATATCGTGCTACGATATATGTCAAACTGAGGCTGACATTCTGATGCCAACTGGTATAAAGCCGATGACTGATGGCGAAAACCAAACAGCTTTCCAAGTCGCAGTATGAGATGCTGGCAGCGTTCCGTTACGCGCTTCGGCAGTTCCTGCATTTCAGCGAAGAGGCGGCGAACGTTGCGGGGATTACCCCGCAACAGCATCAGGCGTTGCTGGCCGTCAAGGGCTTCCCCGGCCGTGACTGGGTCACCGTGGGGGAGTTGGCGGAGCGTTTGCAACTGCGCCACCATAGCGCGGTCGGGTTGGTCGACCGCCTGGTGGCCGAAAGGTTGGTGGCGCGGACGCCGTCAGCTCGGGACCGTCGGCAGGTTTACGTCCAACTCACCAGTCGTGGCGAGAATGTGCTCGGAAGGCTTTCCTTCGCCCACAGCGAGCAACTGAAACGAATCGGCCCGGAATTAATTCTTCGGCTCAAGCAGCTCGCTGAGGTCGATGATTAAGCGGCCGAGATTGGATTTTCACGGTAGAGCCTGAGGATGGCTTGCGAGGACTTGGCGCGGGTGGGCTTGAGGAAGCACTGACTCCGGTTTTCGGATGATGGTACGCCTTTACTCGCTTGACATATATCGTAGTGCGATATAATATTAGAGAAGTGGTGATTCAAACTGAGATGGCAGTCGCGTCCTTGGTTAATGGGAACGCCGCTCTAGCGGTCAGAGCAAACCGGCGGATTTCCCACAATGGAGCTTTTTATGGCACGCATCTATAACAATATCGTAGAAACGGTAGGTCGCACCCCCCTCGTTCCATTAAACAAAGTCACCGATGGCGTCGAGTCCACCGTGCTTCTGAAGTGCGAATTTTTCAATCCCCTCGGCAGTGTCAAAGACCGTATCGGGATGTCCATGATCCAGGATGCCGAACAGCGTGGTATCCTCAAGAGGGAGTCCGTAATCATTGAAGCTACGAGTGGCAATACCGGCATTGCCCTGGCCTTCGTCGCCGCCGCTAAAGGCTACAAACTCATCCTCACCATGCCGGATACCATGTCCCTGGAGCGGCGCACGCTCCTGGCGATACTGGGCGCCAAACTTGTGCTCACCCCAGGCAGCGAGGGGATGAAAGGTGCCATTACCAAAGCCGAGCAGTTGGCCATGGAAACGCCGAACTCCTGGATTCCACAGCAATTCGAGAACCCGGCCAATCCGTCGATTCACCAGCAGACCACAGCCGAAGAAATCTGGACCGATACGGACGGCGAGGTGGACATTCTGATTTCGGGGGTCGGGACAGGTGGTACGATTACCGGCTGCGTGGAGGTCATCAACCCGCGCAAGCCGTCGTTCGAGGCCATTGCCGTGGAACCGAAGGATTCGCCGGTTATCTCCCAAACCCTCGCCGGCCAGCCTCTCAAACCCGGCCCACACAAGATACAAGGGTTGGGTGGCGGTTTTATTCCGAAAAACCTGCACTTGAAAGACTCCAAAGGCCATCCTCAGATTGTCGAGTGCATTCAAGTGACCAACGACGATGCGTTTGCGATGGCACGCCGGCTGGCCAAAGAAGAGGGTATCCTGGCCGGCATCTCTTCGGGAGCCAATGTTTGGGCCGCGGTCGAAGTAGCCAGGCGTCCGGAGAACAAGGGCAAGATGATTGTAACCATAGCGTGTTCAACCGGAGAACGTTACTTAAGCACCCCATTGGCGGCTGAAGCGCGCGCGGAAGTAGGTAGCTGAGCACAGCGAGCATCCAAAGTCACGCCGATCAACTCCCTCCTGCACAAACGTATTGCAGCCCTACTTCAACGGCGACACTCTCAAATGATTGCGGTGCCCACCACGAAAACGTCAAGAGCGAGCTCCAATCTGCTGGCCAACCATTCAACGGGCAAATCCGCGTAGGGGCGATGATTGAAACCCCTGCCGCCGCAGTCACCGCCCGCCGCATCGCAAAGGAGGCGGATTTTCTGAGCGTGGGAACTAATGATTTGGTTCAATATTTGCTGATTAGTGACCGCACGAGCCTGGCGATGGCTGCATACTATGAGCCGCTGCATCCGGCGGTGCTGCACGTGTTGAAATCGGTGGTCGATATAGCTAAGAGCGAAGCCAAGGACATCTCCATTTGTGGCGAGATGGCTGGGAACCCCGCTTATATCGAACTCCTCTTGGGGTTAGGCGTCCGGAGCATTAGCGTCTCTCCGCGAGAGATTCTGGAAATCAAGAAAGTGATCCGCTCGATCAGTATTGAAAGCGCGGAGGCGGTGGCTGAGCAGGTCCTTGCGCTGGGCACTGTGCGGGAAATCAAGAGTTGCATCGCGGATTCCGGCCATCTTTCGGTCAAGACTTCACCGGACTAAGTTTGGAAGCACGCCGGCGACCTAGATCGGTTTGAACTATTTTCATCAAACTCGTTTGTGATCCGGCTGACAAGAGCAATGATACTCCAAGAGAAACCTTTCAAAATATTTGAACAAGCGTCGCAACGAAGGCACTGCAGGATGAAATGAAGGCACAACAACTTGAAATCGGCATGGTCGGCTTGGGCGTCATGGGGCGCAATCTCTTGTTGAACATGGCCGATCACGGACATTCCGTGGGTGGCTACGACGAGGATGCCGCCAAAGTAGCGGCGTTGCGCCAGGAGGCGGAGAACCGGGACGTCCGTGGCGCGGCGGACATCAAGGAGTTCATCGGTTTGCTTCGCAAGCCGCGCACGGTGATGATGCTGGTTCCCGCAGGCCCGCCCGTGGATTCGGTGATCCACGACCTGCTCGCGCACCTCCAACCGGGCGATCTCATCGTGGATGCCGGCAACTCCTACTTCAAAGACACGGACGTGCGCCTCCGCAATTTGGCGGCGAAAGGCATCCAATTTCTCGGCATCGGCGTGTCGGGAGGAGAAGAAGGCGCGCGTCATGGACCGAGCATCATGCCGGGTGGGCCGAAAGAAGCTTACGAGCGCGTCCGTCCCTTGCTGGAAGCTGTCGCGGCCAGGGTGAACGGCGATCTCTGCGTGACTTATCTCGGTCCCGGTTCGGCCGGTCACTTCGTGAAGATGGTCCACAACGGGATCGAGTACGGGGTGATGCAACTTATTGCTGAAACCTACGACCTGATGAAACGCGGCCTTGGTTTGAACGACGATCAACTGCGCGACGTGTATAGTAAGTGGAACAACGGTGAACTGAACGGTTATCTGATGGAAATCAGCAGTCACATTTTTGGCAAGGTGGACGAGACGACTGGTCGGCGGCTAATCGACGAAATCCTCGCCGTAGCCAAGCAGAAAGGCACCGGCATGTGGACCTCGCAAAGCGCGATGGAACTGCAAGTGCCGATTCCGACCATCGACCTGGCGGTTGCGATGCGCGACTTGTCCGTGTTTGCGAAGGAACGGGAGCAGTCCAGCACGATCTATCCGCGATCCATCCGGCAGTTCAATACCGACCGCGACACGTTCCTTGCGCAATTAAGCCACGCGCTTTTTGCCGGGATGATTATTATCTATGCCCAAGGCCTTGCGCTTCTGTCGGTTGCTTCAGCCCAATACGACTATCACCTTGACCTTGAAGCCGTGGGACGGATCTGGCGAGGTGGCTGCATCATCCGCGCTGCGTTGCTGGAAGACATCTGCGCGGCGTTTCACGCGCGTCCTGATCTGCCCAATTTACTGCTGGATCCCCACTTGTCGCGCAAGGTCATGGAGCATCAGGAAGATCTGCGCCGGGTGGTATGTCAGGCGGCTGAGTCAGGGGTGCCAGTGCCAGGGCTGATGGTTTCATTGGGTTATCTCGACGCCTATCGCAGCGCCTGGCTGCCGGCTAACCTCATCCAGGCCCAGCGCGACTATTTCGGAGCCCACACCTATGAACGGATCGATTCCAAGGGCACGTTTCACACGGAATGGGAGAAAGAATAAGAATGAAAGCCACGGACCTACTCGAACCGACGGTGTTCGTCATTTTTGGCGGAGCCGGTGACCTGACCTGGAGGAAACTCGTCCCGGCCTTGTTCGACCTCTCCCAGGACCGAAGCGTGCCCGCCAATTATTCGATCATCGCGGTGGATCGCGTTAGCTTGAGCGACGAAGAGCTGCGCCGGCGATTGCACGACGGCGTCAAAAAGTTCTCGCGCCAGGGAATTACGAAAGCTGGCGAGTGGAGCGAGTTTGCCGGGCATATCCGCTACCAGCAGGGCGATTTCAAGAAGCTGCAAACCTATACGGCCCTGGGCGAACAATGCGCGAGGCTGGAAAAGGAATGGGGCGCCAAAGTCCACCGCATCTTTTACATGGCCACACCGCCGAGCATGTTCGGCGAAATCCCAAAATACCTCGGCAAGGCCGGACTGGCCCGTGACCGGGAATGGGCGCGGATTGTGGTCGAGAAACCGATCGGCTATGACCTGGAATCCGCCCGCGCCTTGAATGCCACCCTCGCCGCCAACTTCGAGGAATGCCAGATCTTCCGCATCGACCATTATTTGGGTAAGGAAACCGTGCAAAACATTCTGGCCTTCCGCTTTGCCAATCCCCTCTTCGAGCCGATCTGGAACCGGCGTTATGTGGAGTGTGTCACCATCACCGCTGTCGAGGCTGTCGGAGTGGAACATCGCGGCGGCTATTACGACCACGCCGGCGCCCTGCGTGACATGGTGCAGAATCACCTGATGCAACTGCTCTGTCTGGTGGCGATGGAACCGATGGTCTCCTTCAAAGCCGACGAGATTCGCAACAAGAAGGCGGACGTTCTCCACGCCGTCCGCCCGATTCATCGAGACGCGGTCCATCAATGCGTCGTTCGCGGGCAGTACGGTCCGGGTTGGGTCGGCGGCAAGAAAGTTCCCGGATACCGCGAAGAAGCCGGCGTGTCGCCAGATTCCGAAACGGAGACGTTTGTTGCGCTCCGGTTGTTCCTGGACAACTGGCGCTGGCAAGACGTGCCTTTCTACCTCCGCACGGGGAAGCGGCTCGCCCGGCACGCCTCGGAAATTACGATCCAGTTTCGCGGAGTGCCGCATCAGTCGTTTCCGGCTGAGTCCACTCAGGATTGGCAATCATCGCGCCTGGCGATGTCCATCCAGCCCGACGAAGGCATCGTGCTGCGTTTTCAAGCTAAACACCCCGGACCAATGATGCACCTGCGCTCCGTGGAGATGCAGTTCAATTACCAGGACGCGTTCGCCACCCGGTCCCCCGAGGCTTATGAAACGTTGCTCTGGGACGTCATGAAGAATGATGCCACCTTGTTCATGCGCGCCGACCAGGTGGAGGCCGCCTGGCGGCTGTTGATGCCGGTGCTCGATGTTTGGGCCGCGGCTCCGCCCAGTGATTTTCCCAATTACGCCGCCGCCACCTGGGGACCCGAGAACGCCCAGGGCCTGCTGGCGCAAGGGCACAGTTGGCCCCTGCCGACTGCATTGGTTGGGCAGTGCAAGAAAAAGGGAAAGAACTCATCAATCGCATGAGGATTCTAGTCATCGACGTCGGCGGCACGCATGTGAAGGTGCTGGCCACCGGCCACAAGCAGCGGGTCGAAATTCCATCGGGCCCGAGGATGACGCCCGCGAAGATGGTTTCCGCCGTGCGAGCCGCCACGGTCGGTTGGAAATATCCGGCGACTCATTATGTAATGGTGGACGACAAGCCGCGCATCCTGGCCGCCTGCCCGGCCGCGGACCTGAGTATCGAGCGCATCGGCGCTTTCTTGAACTGCGGCCGGCAAGACTTGGTTTCGCGGGCAACCCAGATCACACGTGGACGTGTTTGACATCCTGATATGAATCCGACTCAAAACTCCGTAGCATTCGGCGCACCCGGGATCGAACCCCGCTGGACCTCCAGCGCCAAAGAAGGCCTTGGCACCGCTTATCATACGAGCTGCCGGGTCTGGTTCACACTCAGCCACGGCATCGTCAACGAAATCTACTACCCGTGCGTGGACGAGCCGAACACGCGCGATTTCCAATTTCTCATCACCGACGGGGAGACATTTTGCCATGAGGAAAAGCGAGACCTGGACCACCTGCTCGAATACCCGGAACGGGATTGTCTTTTCTACCGGCTCACCAATTCAGAGCCCAAGGGGCGCTACCGGGTGATCAAGCACATCCTGGCTGATCCACACCGGTCGGTGGTGCTCATGCACACTCAGCTCGAAGTGTTGGACGAGTTGTTGCGCGGCAAGCTGCGTCTCTATGCGCTGCTGGCCCCGCGCATTGCGCGCCAAGGCGCGGGCAACTCCGGTTGGTGCTCTGAAATCGGCGGTCACCACCTGCTCCACGCTGAGCGCAAGGAGGTCCATGTGGTCATGGGTTGCAGCCAAGGGTTTTCGCGGCGATCCGTTGGGTATGCCGGAAGCAGCGACGGTTGGCAGGATTTGACGAGCAATTTCAAAATGGACTGGGAGTTCCGCACCGCCGGGCATGGCAACATTGCACTGACGGGCGAGATCGTTCCGCAGGGCGGAGAACCCTTTACCGTCGCCATTGCTTTTGGGAGAAGTTGCCAGAGCACAGCGGCGAAGTTGCTGCAATCGCTGGCGGAGCCGTTCGAGGTCCATCGCGAGGCCTATGTGCGCCAGTGGCAGCGCACGGTGGTCAAGCCGAAGTCCGATTTCAGCGAGCACACGTCAGACGGCGGTCACATGTACCGGCTGAGCCGGTGCATCTTGCTCGCCCACGAAGACAAGACTTTTCAAGGCGCCCTGGTGGCGTCAATGAGCATCCCTTGGGGCGAGACCAAGGGCGACAACGATCTGGGCGGTTATCACCTAGTCTGGACCCGCGACCTGGCGCAGTGCGCGACCGCCCTCCTGGCTTCGGGCCAGACCGGGACTCCGCTGCGGGCTTTGATCTGGCTGGCAGCCATTCAGCGGACGGATGGCCGATTCCCACAGAATAGCTGGATCAACGGGGACGCCTATTGGTGCGGGGTGCAACTCGATGAAGTGGCGGCCCCCATCCTGCTGGCGTGGCGGTTGCATAATGAAGGCGTTGCCCTGGGCCGATTCGATCCGTGGGTCATGATCTCCCGGGCCGCGGGCTATCTCATCCGGCAGGGACCGGTGACCGCCCAGGAACGCTGGGAGGAAAATGCGGGCTATTCGCCCTCGACGCTCGCCACGGTGGTTGCCGGCCTGGTTTGTGCCGCCGAGTTCGCCAAACAGCGCGGCGAAGCGAGCACGGCGGACTTTATTCTGGTGTATGCGGACTGGCTGGCCGCCCACCTTGAGGAATGGACTGCCACCACGGCCGGTGAACTGGTCGAAGGGTTGCGGCGCCATTACATTCGCATCAATCCCACTGATGCTGCGGCGCCCGATCCGCACGCTGACCCCAACACCACAGGGCTCGCAATCGCCAATGGTGGCGGCGTCCAGCCCGCCAGGAACGTGGTCGGCGGCGATTTTCTTCACCTGGTGCGGTTGGGCATCCGTGCCGCGGACGATCCCCTCGTGCGGGACTCCATTGCGGTTATCGATCGCCTGCTCAAATGCGACCTGCCGCAAGGCCCTTGCTGGCGCCGCTACAATCACGATGGGTATGGACAGAAGGATGACGGCGGCGCTTTCGATGGGACCGGGGTCGGCCGTGCGTGGCCGATTCTGACGGGCGAGCGCGGCCATTACGAACTTGCTACGGGACACGATCCCAAGCCGTTTATTGCCGCCATGGAAAAGTTCGCCAATGAAGGGGGCATGATCAGCGAGCAGTTGTGGAACGCCGAAGATCTGGGTGGCATGGAACGCGGGCTGCCCACGGGTGCGGCCATGCCGCTGTGCTGGGCGCATGCGGAATATATCTCCCTGGTGCGCAGCGCTCACGACGGCGTCTGTTTTGATCGAGTCGAACCGGCCTTCCAGCGTTATGTCGTCCACCCGACGGCGAGCCGGCATGAGATTTGGAGCTTCCGCCACCCCCTTGGTCGAATGTCTCCTGGAAAACGCCTGCGCCTCGTCGTTGAGGCCGACGCGACCGCCGCCTGGTCAGCCGATAATTGGGCGAGCACCAAAAAGGTGGACACGACTCATAACAGCGCTCTCAATGTGTGGTTCGCAGATCTGCCCACGGAGGGTTGCCCGGACGGAGCAGTGATCGAGTTCACATTTTTGTGGAAAGAAGCTAAGCGCCCGGAAGGCAGGAACTATCCTGTCAAGGTGAGCGGACCAAAGTGAGGGAGCGCCCAGGATGCAAAAACGGGTCAACATGAGCGTGCCCGGCACCAAGACCAAGACCGGCGGGCGGGTGGGAAAAAGAATGCTCATCGCGGGAACTTCGCCCGTCGTGCTGACGATTGGGCATTCCACACGCACGCTCGAGGAATTCATCGGTCTGCTTCAGGCCCACGGTGCGACCCGCGTCGTGGATGTGCGGACGGTGCCGCGCTCCTGGCATAACCCCCAGTTCAACAAGGCTGCTCTGCCCCGGGCGTTGAAGAGAGCCCGCTTGGGCTACGTTCACCTGCCGGGATTGGGCGGCCTGCGCCATGCCAAGCGCGATTCGCTCAATGTGGGGTGGCGAAATGCCTCTTTCCGGGGTTACGCGGATTACATGCAGACGCCAGAATTTGAGCAGAGCCTCGAAGAATTGATCCGGTTGGCTAAGCAGGAACGGATCGCAATCATGTGCGCCGAAGCGGTGCCATGGCGCTGTCATCGCTCGCTCATTGCCGATGCCTTGCTGGTTCGTGGAATCCGCGCCGAGGACATCATGAGTCCCACTCGCCGCCAGGTTCATATCCTTACGCCATTCGCCAAAGTCCGGGACACCATGGTCACCTATCCGGCCGAGGTCTCACAGACTGATCCGAAGAAGCCAGCGGCCAATCGCGCGGGATCACGGCCAATCAAAGCAACCTGATTCGCACCAGGCCCCAATCCTTCATGCAGGCATTCGACCAAATCCATCAAGCGGTCCATTATCCACCGGATCGTCGTTTTCGGGTCTGGATCAATCCCCGGTTCCTGTTTGCCATTGCCTTTGTCGCTCTAGTTCCAGTGGCGATTGCCTGGGGACAATATCTGACCACCGGGCTTCCAGCCGAGACTTACCTGCCGCCAATCAATCTGGGAAATCCTCCCACTCCACACGGTTTCCCCGCCTGGTTGCGTCTGACCCATTTCGTGAACTTCTTCTTCCTGATGCTCCTGGTTCGGAGTGGACTCTCGATTTTGATGGATCACCCACGACTGTATTGGAATCGTCATTGCACGCCGAACTCGGAGTGGATGCGGTTTACGCCGCTCGAAGTGCCGACCGATCGCTTGTGGACAGCGAAG
>Ga0316217_10007760_pt1 | contig 10127 bp, 6 predicted proteins | sample 1anoAmetaG_FD_203633 | JGI IMG/M metagenome (GOLD analysis project Ga0316217, IMG submission 203633) | Freshwater microbial communities from Trout Bog Lake, Wisconsin, USA - 1anoA | ecosystem: Environmental > Aquatic > Freshwater > Lake > Hypolimnion/Profundal zone | place: USA: Wisconsin... | reverse complement strand
GGCAATTTAACTCGATTTACTACATCGCTAAGAATCTCAGAGACCTCTTCTTTCAAGATGATCTCTGATAGACTTTGATTGAATTGCTTTCGATTCTTCGCCCATTCATCAAGAATATATGCTCTTCCGTTGAGCTTCAAGTTGGGTATGGGTGTCCTGAGTGGAGGTTGGCAACATATTTTGACTTCTTAAGTGAAATTTCCCGGAAAATCTGATAAAAAACTGAAAACAAAGGTTATCTCTTCCCCTGGCTTAATCACTGTATTCTGATGATGGCAGTAAAACTTTATTTTTGTGTCTTTGAAGCCACTGTTGTTAATTTTTGCAAAGTTTGTAAACTAAAACTGAACATAGACTGCAGAGTTCCCAATGTTTTTAATTTTGACATCTTTCTTTTCAATGTCATTGATGGGGACATCAAAATTAAGCTGCAACTTGTTGATGACAACCTCCTATCCTTAGACCTGCCATTGTTGATTTACCTCTTCTTGGTTCTTGAGGTTTGTTTATCTAAGATTTACAGAAACAATGCTTAGGTTTTTGTCAACTATATCATTGCCTTTGACTTGGTACTCTTGCTACTCTTTCACTTCACTTACTCTTGATTCTTAGGGTGCTACAGAGGTCTTTACATTAGCCGTCTTTCTCAAATTGTAGACTTTCCTTACCTTGGACATTACTCCGAAGTTATATTATTACTGTGAAATTTGAAAATCCCCTATCCAAAATTTGAAAAACAGTTTATTTTCTCCTTCAAAAGTAAACAGAAATGTGAAGATCCAAGATAGAATGAAAGTTGATTTAAATATTATGATTAAAATCTTTAGTCGAGCTAATCTTTGCAGGATTCCTTTATTAAACTTCAGCCCTTTGCACAGATTCAGCAAATCTCAGCCAAATCCTCCAGAAAGCTCAAACCAGAATTACCTGAAATCTCGTTAGCCAGTTGTATTTTTAGTACAATTAAGATCAAAACATTAGAGACTCTTAAATAAATCCCAATTCCAGAAACCCTTACAAATGACAAAACTGTAATGAAAAAACTTTTGCTCCTCAATCTTTTCTTTGTATGCTTCATTCCTTTCTACCCAACAATAAACACTGGAATCGGGCTATTGAATGGCAGCTTTATTATGAGCCAACTGGGACAATAATTAAAGAAACTCTTAATAATTATCAATAATAAGCACTACGAACAACTTTCCAATTATAAAAGCCTCGCAGCTTATAGCAAAATAAGTACTTAGTGAAGTATGTAGTAATGCAAAATATGTTCTTTTTAAGCGCACAAGCTGCATTGCTAGGCTATTCTTATTACTATTTGGCCCACATATTCACAATACTTTGGTACTTTTGTAACTCTTTACTAACTTAGTAAACTTTTATAATCAAAGCATACCTACATCATATTACCCTATTGTCGTAATGCTTTTGATTACAATCTTAGTAAACATTTTTTCTAAGCCAATCCTAGGACTTTTGGAAGAAAATAAGAAAAAAGAAGCAAAATAAACTAAATCTTGATATAGTTTACTTCATTCAGACCTTTTATCTTGTTTGAGTACAAAATTTGCGTTATTTGCACCTAATTCTGGATCAACCTTACTTTTTTGAGACAGTCGATCTCGCTAGACATATGAAGCAGCATTTTTGTATTGGATTTGATTTAACTCATATCCTTTTTGCCTGATAAATTATAGTGATAATAAGAAATAGGTGAGCTATGACAGATAGCATAAAAATTGCAGTTAGAGTGCGTCCTTTCAACGATAAGGAGATCTCCGAAGGGAGTAAGAATATTGTCTAGATGGATGGGCAAGAGGTGAGATTGAGAAATCCTGACAACCAATAGATAAAGAAGTTTGGATTCCACAAATGTTATTACAGCACAGACGATGCAATGGGTCACCCTCCGGTCAACAACGATTTTCTTTTCAATGACATTGGTAGAGAAATTCTTAACAACATTTATCAAGGATACAATTCAACAGTTTTTGCTTACGGACAAACAGGATCAGGAAAGTCTTATTCAATAGAAGGATACGAGGAAAAAGGTATTTTGCAGATGTGCCTTGAAGATATCTATAAACGGAAGATACCAGAGAACAATAAAAATGGATTAGCTACGTCTGTAAGGATTACTTATTTGTAAATTTACAACGAAAAGCTCAGAGATTTGGTGGATCCTAGAGAAAGAGAAATCAAAGTCCAACAGGCAGGAACTGCCATCTTCATTCAGGGCGTAAATCCTGTTCTTTGCGAGTCCTATGAAGAAGTGTAACGGATATTCAAGGAGGGCAAAAAAGTTAGAGTTATAGGTGCACACGCCATGAACAAAAACAGCTCACGCAGTCATGCAGTCTTTACGATCTTCTATAAGTAATCAGGTGGAGGAAAGATGATTGATGCCAAATTCAATATTGTAGATTTGGCAGGTTCTGAGAGACAGTCTAAAACGGGAGCTACTGGTGTGAGGCTTTAGTAAGCTAACAACATTAATAAAAGTTTGACCAATTTGGGTCTTGTCATTGAGGCACTTGCTGTGAATTGTCAGAAAAAGGTTGGTAACTTTGTACCTTACAGAAATTCTTTATTGACTCATATTCTTTCTTAGTCTTTGTGTGGAAATAGCAAGACTTTTATGATAGCTGCCATTTCTCCAGCAGACTCGAACTATGAGTAAACTTTAAGTACTCTAAGATTCGCTCAAAGAGCTTCAATGATTACTACTAACTCCAAGAAAAACGTTCAAGCTAAATAAGGCTATAACAAATAGCTACTTGAAGAAATTGAAAGACTCAAATTACAGCTCTAAAGTGCAAAAGGTCAAGTCATTCATACTCACTCAGTTAGCATAGAGTACATTACAATCTAAAAACAGGCTTAAGAACTGGATAGCAGGATTACTCAAATGATGCAAGAACTGGATCAGAATAAGAACGAAAGAAGTAGTCTTTAGTTCAAGCTACATGAATTAGAGGAATAAAGGAAGAATTTGGACATTGAAAGGAATAAAAAAAAGTTGCTTGATCCGGAGCAAGATCAAAGAGCAAAGGAACTGGATGATATGATCGCCAAACTAAAGCAAGAGATTTAGAATTCTAGGAAGGACAAAGAGTAATTGGAAAAGGAGTTGAGAGAAGAGAAAGCAAAAAGAGAGGAACTTTAAAAAAATATGAAAAAGGCTCAAGGAGATATTAGCTAAGAGTAGAAGAAAGCTGCAGAGCTCAACGCTAGAATTGCCCTAATGATGCAATAATTCGAAAAGAACAAATCAGATAAATAGTCTCTTGAAAAATAGCTCCAAGAAGAAAAGCGTTTGAAATAGTAAATGGAAAAGAATAGACAAAAAATGCTTGCAGAGGCTGGTTTGTCGGCTCAATCCAACATAAACGAAAGAAAGTTCCCCTATATAATGAATGTTTCTGAGGACCCAACTCTTTTGGGAATGCTCCTTTACGATATCAAATAAGGATAAACGAAAATAGGAACCAAAGATGCAGATTAAAACCAAATCAAGCTCAATGCTCTCGGCATAATGACTAGGCATTGTTCACTTTTCAACGACAAAGGCAGAATTTTCATTTAGCCTAATCTATAGGCCAAACTCTTTGTAAACGGAACACTTACAACCAAGAAACTTGAGCTTCACCATCTCGACAGAATAACTTTGGGCCATGCCAATAACTTCAAGCTAATCATTCCAGGAAAAGGCTCCGCAGATGATTTGAGGCAATCCTTTGCTCCTGGAGGAAAGTACGGAGAGTACTTGGATGATAAACTTGCTGCCAATACGATTGAGGCCAAAAGTATGAAACAGTTCTTAAGTGAGCTCTCTCAGAGACTTTAAAAGCATTTGTTTGCTAAATTTTTGTAGAAATTCAAAAACTTTTATCAAGACGTGGATTAAGCAAATTAATACACATTCCATCGCTACAAAAAGTTCCCTCTAAAGACCAAGAACCTTTATTTCCGCATAAATGCAGTAATCGATATTTAAAACTACATGAAAGGTATTCCAGAGCTCATCATTCTGTGTGAACACAAGTAAACCAAGGAAGTTTTGTTTGTTTGGACCTAAGAAAAATTCCAAAAAAGACTTGCTGATATGCAAGCATGGTATACAGATGTTAGCAGAGGAAGCTAAACTCAATCCACTTACTATTAGTTCGATCCCTGGTTTGATGCCACTGACACCTTTATTCGCGAAAAAGAGACCATCTAAAACCTCAAAACTAAAGAGATCATCTAGTTTTGGAATAAAAAGCAGCAAGACAACGCTGATAGCTATAAAAAGATCCTGGCAGAGCAAAAGGAAATCTTAGCCAAACTGAAAAGCATTGGATATTCGGAAAGTTTAGTGGAAGATTATGCTGACTTCTACTTCAGGAGTTTCCCTGTTGCTGAAAAAAGCAAAACCAAACTTGAAGAAATGAGAAAAAAGGACGATGTTCATAAAATCATTCAAAGGTTTATGGAGTGCTGCGCATAGGTGCAAAAATGCAACATGGATAACAAGTTTTATAATGAACAGAAAGATAAATACGCAAAAGGCAAAGTTAATAACTCCAGTGCTCCAAATACTTCTTCTGCTTCTGATGACACATTAGTCCAATAAAACGTTTGGCTGAACCAAAAGCTCGACTAGCTACAATAATAGCTAAAGAGAAAGACCCAACTAATAAACAAACTTAAGAAAGGTTGAATGATTGAATCATTTTAACAATATATCAAGGATCATATAATGATTAGTCCATCTTAGTGCGATGGAAACTGTTTACCCGTATTTTGAACTGTCTTTCCTTCTTTTATCTTTGAGGTTTATCTTATAGTGACGTTTATTGTATCTTTTACAAACTTTTTCTTTCATGTGAAATCTTTCCGATGAAGAGTTTACCTGAAGTAAGGCACATTGTTTCCCTCAAGTTTTCTAAAGTCTGTCTTATCTCTACACTTTGCTTTTGGACCAAATCATTCTGAATATTCTTAAGCTTTATAAGCATTTTTTCTGAGTCATTCTGCCTTTGTTTAATTTGCTAGTTTCTATCTTTCTAGATTCGCTTCAAATGTGCTAAAAGAGCTATCTATTGGTGCTTCTGCAAAACCTACTTTCTTTTCTTTATCCTTTCTAAGATCTATGAATTCTTTCCCTATCTTTACTTCTCCTAGAGCTTGTTTGCCAAGTTTTTTATTTTCTCAGCTTGTATATAATCCTTCTGCTTGACTAGGCTCTTTTCTTTTGATCTCAGGTCTAAGATACGTTTAGAAGGTTTCAAATAGCTATCTAGATAATTTCTAATCCTTTCTTCCTCTTCTTACATTTCCCTTAAATGTTTAGCTTTGAGTTTCTAGATTGAATTCATGGCTGCAGTTTAGTATTTGTCCATGTACTAGTTCCAGGCAGAATTGAAGTCTAAAAGCCGAGACTGCTGCAATGAGTTCACGGAATGCACTTTTTCTTTCTGCTGGCTGAGCAAATTTTGTTTGTGCCTCCTCATCTCCTTATCCTTGACTTCAAGTATCTTTTGATGCGCTTTTTCTGCTTATAAGTAGAGGCTTGATTCCTCACACTTTTTGCGATAATCCTAGAGCAATTTGAGGAACTAGATCATATTGTAATTGATAGGGTTCCTGGCTATGAGCATAGATACTTGTTGCTTCCCGTCGAGAGTTAAACCTCATGCAGAAGGGCAATAAACTCATCAAAAAAAACTTGCCTTTCTAGGTTGAATATTACCTTTGCCAAAACATCTTCACTCACTGCACTAACCCCACTGATATTTTTGATCAATTTGAGTGCTTAGGACAGTTTGATGCTTCCTTGCTTCCTATGATCTATTTTGTTGAATTATTAGAGGAGGTTTTGAAGTTCAAGTTTCGCGTTGCCCACTTATTATTTTTACGCTATCATTTTATAAAATTATTAGGCATTTTCTTAGTCTGCTTTATTTGCTTGAAGATTTGGCTTTAGATCAACCCCCAAAATTAAATTCGAGAGATTGGGCTCTTAGTTTTGTGGTTTTGAGCCAGGATCAAAAGCAGTGTAGAAAATGAAAATGGCAAAAACGACGCCTAAGGGATTCGAACCCTCGCTCCTTACGGAAGTAACTTAGCAGGCTACCGCCTTAACCACTCGGCCAAAGCGTCGTATCTACTTAGGTCATTTCCAACCCACTCAAGTGCGAAAAAGCAAAACCATCAAAACAGTCCCCAGAAACTATAAATTTCAATTTTGAAGATTTCTGTCCAATTTATAATATTAATGAAAAATTTGTTTTTAAACCAGTTCATTTAGGGCAGAGCCAAATCCTTCCTCTGCAACTATATCAAATATTCAGGAATCAAAACCCGAGCAGTCATCGACTAGGTGATTCCCGAGAGTTTCGAAAATTTAAAGAACTCAACCGAGGCATTCCTTGATGGTCTGACCAATTTAGACGAAGAGTTCATCGCTGCAACTGCCACACCGCAACTCCAGAAAGTGCTGCTGCCATAGATCAAACTGTTGAAAGCCAGGCACACGCAAATCAAAAAAGTTTAGAGCTAGTTTAGCAAAAAGTTCGAATAGCTCCAGGAAAGAAAAAGACAGGACAGTTACAAAAGAAATTAGATCTATGAGAAAAAAGAGATAAAGCCGAGATTCACAGTTTCGCCCTATGTAATATTTGGACAGACCATGCAAGAAAGGCTCCAGAGTGCCAACCCCTGGAGCAAAACTTATCGGGTGGGCAGCAATCGGTACATCTGCCTTGAAGGTGGTCTGCAGAAGATAAGGAATGACCATATTTATGGCTTTCATTGTTTCTACCTAGACTCGTCTGTTGGTTTTTAGATTGCAAATCAATCTGAAACTCTCAGATCTGAGCCGAATTAGTTTCAGGTGAGCTTTGAGACCAATGCTGATAATTTTGAGTTTTTTGTGTCTGATTTCAACAATCTCGTGCAAAAGCAGCCATGATTCTATATAGAAATAATTAACGTCCCAACTAAACCCTACTTCTCGCCAATGTTTTGTCTTTTACCTTATATCATCCTCTCAAATGTTATTATCCCCAAAAACTCACATCCTGGGGTGATTTGTTCACTCCCCCAGTGATAATTTTCTGCGTGCTGGATAAATCTATCTAAAATAAATCCAGTAAATTAGATAAATTTGTTATCAAAGCTCCATCATGTCATTCAATAAATCTGTTCCCTTCGTCAAACCAGCGACCAATATCACCTAGTCTCCTCCCGATCCTAAAAATATAACTGAGTCGCCAGCTTCCTAAAAGAATATCCCAACTGCCAGGCCTCTCACTTATACCTTTTACCATCCCAGCCACACGCAGAGCACTGCCACCCTCCCGACCAATAAACAGTTCTAAAGACGAGAATACCGATATGTTTCACAGAGTTTTGGCGGCAGTAAGCCCGCGGGAAATCGAACGGTCCCACACCAAGCATAAAAACTATAAAAAAATGAGCTATCTTCAAAAAACTACGGTTTCAGAATAGTGAGCCGTGAAGTAATCCAAACCCCCTAAACAAAGGCCAAAGAATAAGCCGTATATTACAGTGCCAACCCAACAATAAACTCAGCTTTTTCTCTGAGCAAGTAGCTGCGAGATACGAACCTATAGGTCAAAAAAGTCAGCAGCTATGAAGAAATAAAGTAGATGACCAAGAAGAACATGGTCGAATCCACCATAATATAGGGGAAAACCGGTGAGACTGAGGGCAAAGGGAGCACTCTGTAGAACTAGACAAGATACCGAAACCAAATCCAAAAAAGCTAGTCACTCGAAAATTCACTCAAAACCAGTGTTAGATTGACCGAACTATCTTACGAGTAATTGACCAAAAAATCAGAGAATAGCTAAGCTAAAATCCAGCAGCTTTAGAGCCAAAACCTCAACATGTCACAGCAACTCCTGGCGAACCAAACCCTAATCAGATCATACTAGCAGAAGCTATAAGCACTGAGCCAAGAGAAAAACTAACTTTTTTAAAAAAGCAAGAAGGTTTAGTAGTCACTGAAAATCAGCCGCAACATCATCAGCACTCTGAACTAGAAGATAGCACGCAATCTTCGAGAAAGTGAGGCCAATCTGAAGTGTGTCTAGTAGAAGTATCAATCAGAACTGCAGCAAATCACCAACAATCACTAGTAGGCTACAAAAAGACTGTAATCTACTGTGTTTGAGCTAAAACTCAAAATCATCGACCAAGCCAATGCAATGTAGGAAGCCATCTCCAAAGCTGAGTAGCAGTTCAAAGCCAATGCCTAGAAGTAGAAGCAACAGATCTTACTAGAACTCACTGATTCCATCAATGCAAGGCAATTCAGCTAGTTGTAAGTAAGGAGACTCAGCTAGATCTTAACCAACTTGTAAAGTGATTTAATTAGGCTAGATCAGTAGAATATAAGGATGGACCAGTAATTTGGAAGATTGCTGCAAATCAATGCAGAATTTGAGCATGCGAATATTCAAATCAGGATGGAAAATTAGCAGTTAGGGCAGGAGATCAGGAATTTAACTTCATTCTTGGAATAGCTGAGACTCTAAAATACTTGTCTTAAAGAAAGAGGAGCCCACGTTGATGTAGACTTATAAAAAGAACTATTAGCAACAAAAGTAGCACACTTGGAGACAGAAATCGAGATTTTGAGGACAAATAATCAATAATACAAAAAATAGATCTCTATAGTTATCAACTAAAGGTAGGCACTATTATAGCAAATAGAATAGAAAGATGGATAGATAGCCAAACTCAACATCAGCAAAGGTTCATTGATGCTCCAAAACCTGAAAATCAAAGAGAAAGTCAAGAGGAGAGAGAGTAACTAAAGCTTAACCAATTACGAAGATATTCATTTAGAAGAGACCACTCGGCTTCAAACTCAAATAGCCTCTATCAAAACATAATTAGAGACTTATAAAGTCTAAAACTGGTAGAAGTAACAAGGGTTGAATGAACTTTTGAGGAGAAAGGACTTACAATTATAGACCTTATCAGCTGAGTTAGCAAAAAGAGAGGCCCAAATTGCATCTCAAATAAGATATCAACACTTTAAGCCATCGGAATACCTAGAGGGTTAGATTATTTATGGACAAATCTAATATACTCATATCACATTCGAAAGGACCGAGCTATAACCGTGGAAGCAGCAATATTCATAAAAGATTAGCTAATTGCTGCGGCTCAAAGATATAACCAAAGAAATGTAGCTACAGGCATAACAATCGGCATCTCTTATCTAACACCAATCAATACGCATCAAAGATCTCTAGAACCAGCTGAATCTGAAGACAGCCTAGATCTAACATCTATCAGCTAGCAAAATGAGCCACATAACCGCGACCAGCAAAACTAGCGAGTAAAGGACGCATCAGATCCGATTGCTTCTGGAGCAGATGGAGAGATCTGACCAGCACAGTGAGATGCAGGCCCACCAAATTGTAGCACTCCAGTAGCAGCTTGGCCTCTAGGGCCGCATACTGTAAGGCTCTAACATGCAACCGAAAGACAAGTTGGAATAGTAGAACAGAAAGTTGTATGAACAGTTGTCCCAACATATCCAAGCCATCTCCCAACAGAACACCCAGATAGCCCACCTCCAGCAACAACTAGACCACCTCCAGCAGCAGCCCATCCCGCCACACCCACCCACCTACCAACTCAGCCACCACAACCCCATCCCTGATACTCCAGACGAGCTGCTCAGCTATAAACTGACCCAGCTGTCACTGGAACTGGCCCACAGCAACTCCATCATCGACCAGCAGCGAATCACCATCGAGATGCTCAACCAGGAGCTGCAAATGCAGGAGCAAGATTACAGAACCATGCTGGAACAGCAGATCAACAAAATCAACATGATCTACTCGCAGTCAGCCACCCACCCCGACTCCCCCACCACCCACTCCCCCGACTCACCAACCAGCCACTCTCCCGACTCACCCACTAATCATCCCCAATAGGCCACAGGAATTCAAACAGCCATCACATAGCAGTCACTTTAGGAATCGCCCAACTCCAGCTACTCGTCCCAACTCGAATAGATGAACAGAGAGGAGCTAATAAGCAGACTGCGTGAGCTATAGGTCACCAACAGATCATATAAGAGCAAGGTAGAAGAGATA
>Ga0316217_10007759_pt1 | contig 10127 bp, 8 predicted proteins | sample 1anoAmetaG_FD_203633 | JGI IMG/M metagenome (GOLD analysis project Ga0316217, IMG submission 203633) | Freshwater microbial communities from Trout Bog Lake, Wisconsin, USA - 1anoA | ecosystem: Environmental > Aquatic > Freshwater > Lake > Hypolimnion/Profundal zone | place: USA: Wisconsin... | reverse complement strand
AGTCGGAGGACGAATCCTGGGCAACCAGTGGCCGGGTAGGTGCGGCCAGCTTATGCCCCGAACGGGATCATGAGAGTGGCCTACTTTCGGCGAGTATACCTGGCCTACTTCTACCGAGCGTCAGCAGTTCGCAGGCCTTGCCGAGGTAGAACGGAGAAGCGGGGCTCTTCAAGTTGGCTTCGATCGCCTTGGCCGTGTCGTCCTTGATGCCGCAGACGCCCAGGGAGAACTTCGTTTCGTTGCCAAGAATCTTCAGGGGCGCGAAAAAGCGTTTGAAGGATTCGCGCCTCGCGTTGAAGAGACGGATCTGTTCGCTGACCATCATGGTGACGATCAGCCTGGGTTCAACCCCAGCGGCCTTGGCCGCCTTGCATAGCGTATCCCGGTCCTTGGCGACCCCGCCCCGGAACGCGGTCCATTCCTCGGAGGCCAGCCAGGGAAAGAGGTTGCCGCCGCGACCCTGGGGTCCGGCGGTGCCCAGGAATGCTTCCAGACGCTGGAGGCGGTCCTGGTAGCGAGGATCCATGGTCAGGTAGGGGTCCAGGGCGTCCAGCATCCGCTCCGCGAGGAGGGGGTCCCGGTGCTGGCCGAACGCCGCCAGGATCAGCTTGGCATTCAGCGGATGGACCTCGTTGAGGATGGATAGGCGGAGGAGAACCCGGTCGGTCGCGGCAACCGGATCGGCAGGGCCTGGCCGGTGGGACAGCTTCTGGAAATAGCGGTCGTTGAGGTCGATCCGGCCAGCGACCTTGGTGAGGTGGTACTTGACCGCCAGGAAGCCCGCTGTCAGCAACATGCCCTCCGCCGCGAACAGCAAGGTGATTCCAATGAGGACCCATCCCATGACGAGGTGAAACGTACGATTGCCCAGGCCTCGCCCACACCTCTCCCAAAGGCCTTGGATGCTCCTGGCTTCCAAGAACCCCGCAGCGAGGGTCAATCTTGGTTCTCTCATAATTCCCACCGCCATATGGGACCTGCTGGCGATTGCGGGGGTCCCGACTTTTAAAAATAAGTATCTAATAAGTAGCTGTCCAGGGCATGCCGAGTCCTGCCCCGCGGAAAACGGTGGCCACCCCGGCGGCCATCCACCACCCTCGCTGTACGCGGCGTCCTGGGCGTGTCATGTATGTTTAATTCCATAGCCACCTGTTTGTCACGGCGGAGGCCAACGGCCAGATCCAGGAACCTACTGGCGCCCGGCTGCTCTGGATCGAATACAATTTCGACTAGACACCTCCTGACCGCGACGGAGGGCTGGCTTTGAGCATCCGGGCTGGTGTCACCGTCGTTGGAACCAGGACGCTGGGTGAGGCACTCCTTTCTGTGCCTGCCGAAGCGGGAGCGACAATTAATGGCGACTCAGGGGTCTCATGATGGAAGGCGGAGATTTTCTGAATGAGGCTTGATTTCACCACCCTTGAGGGGCTTCGCGCCCAGCACCCGGCTTGGCGGTTGCTGGCCTCGGATCATGCTCCCCTCGTGGCGAGCTTCCTTGACCGCGTCTTCGTGACGCCCAACATCCGGGTCATGGCGGCCGCCGACCTTACCGAAGCCTTGGAGGATGAACTCTATGCGCTGAGGGAACAGCGGGGGGAAGCCGCGTTTCCCCGGAAGGCGGCCTACTATCTCGACGAATGGGCCAGCCCCGGGAAGGGTTGGCTGCGCAAATTCTACCGCCAGGGTTCGGACGAGGCCCAGTTCGATCTGACGCCCGCCACCGAAAAGGCCATCAGCTGGCTGGGGACCTTGACCGAACGCAGCTTCGTGGGAACCGAATCGAGGCTGCTCACCCTCTTCGAACTGCTCCGGCAGATGGCCGAAGGCAGCGATGCCGACCCCGCCAGGCGCATCGCCGACCTGCACCGGCGCCGGGATGAGCTCGATGCGGAGCTCGGCAGGGTCATGGCCGGGGACGTGCCGCTTCTGGGTGACACGGCCCTGAAGGATCGTTTCCAGCAATTCACGCAGCTGGCCAGGGAACTCCTGTCCGACTTCCGGGAGGTCGAACAGAATTTCCGCATGCTCGATCGGCGGGTGCGGGAACGCATTGCCCTCTGGGAAGGGGCCAAGGGGATCCTTCTTCAGCAGATCATGGGCGAACGCGATGCGATCGCGGATTCGGACCAAGGGCGCAGCTTCCGGGCCTTCTGGGACTTCCTGATGTCCAGCCGCCGGCAGGAGGAGCTGACGGACATGCTGGCGCGGGTCCTGGCCTTGCCCCAGGTGGCCAGCCTGAAACCGGATGGGCGGATCCGCAAGGTGCACTATGACTGGCTGGAGGCCGGGGAACACGCCCAGCGCACGGTGGCCCAGCTTTCCCAGCAGCTGCGGCGCTTCCTGGACGACCAGGCGTGGCTGGAGAACCGCCGCATCATGGACATTCTCCACGGTATTGAAGCCAAGGCGCTGGCCGTGCGGGAGGCTCCGCCGCAAGGCGACTTCACCGATCTCGCCGAAGCCTCCGTCGCGGTGGACCTGCCGATGGAGCGGCCTCTCTACTCGCCCGCGCTCAAGCTGGCCATCAAGAGCGTCCAGCTGCAGGAGGGCCTTGCCGACCTTGACACCTCCGCACTTTATGCGCAGGTTATGGTGGACAAGGCCCGGATCTCCCGCCATATCAGGCAGTCACTGCAGGACCGGGCCCAGGTCACCCTGAGGGAACTCATCCGCTCCCAGCCCCTGCGCCAGGGGTTGGCGGAACTGGTCGCCTACTTTCAGCTGGGTGATGAGAATTTCCGGCTGTCCGTGGATGAGAACGTCGAGGACCGGGTCGAATGGCTGGGCGCCACCCCAGACGGTGACCTCGCCGAGAGGACCGCAACCTTGCCCAGGGTCATTTTCGTAAGGAAGGTGTGATGGAACGGTTTCGCGAACTCCAGGCTCCTGCGCCGCCGGCGGCCCCGGCAGGGCTGTCCGTGCTGGTCACCCTGCTGTTCAAGGGGGTCATCTATCGTGAGAGTGATGAACGGCTGTGGGCGAACTTCCTTCAGCTGCAGGCAAGGGTCAGGGACCACGTGGCCGTCGTCGGCCTGGAGCTGGTGCTGGACGAGGCGGAGGGCTATGGCTACCTGAAAAGCCGGCCGGATGCCCCCGATGAGGAGGCCCTCGCCAAGGTGCCCCGCCTGATCGTGCGCCGCCCCTTGTCCTTCCCGGTCAGCTTGCTGTTGGCCTTGCTGCGCAAGAAACTGGCTGAATTCGATGCCAGTGGAGGTGACACCCGCATGGTCCTCACGCGGGACGACCTGGTGGAACTGGTCCGGGTGTTCCTGCCGCCGAGCAGCAATGAAGCCAAGCTGGTGGATCAGATCGAGAACCACATCAACAAGATCGTTGACCTCGGCTTTCTCCAGCGCCTCAAGGTCTCGACTGGCCCGGCGACCTTCGAGGTCAAGCGGATCATCAAAGCCTTCGTGGATGCGCAGTGGCTGGCCGATTTCGACGAGCGGCTGGCCGGATACCAGGCCCACCTGGCTGGAACCGGAGCGGGAGGGCAGGGTGATGACTGAAGCCAACAGCCCGGTGGGGAGCCCGGAGGAACCTACCCCGATCCATGGCAGCCTTCTGCTGGACCACGCGGTGGCTGAAGACCGCCCGCAGGACGGCGCACTGGCCGGCTTCCGCCTGCGCCGGCTGGAAGTCCTTAACTGGGGCACTTTCAACGAAAGAGTCTGGACCTTCAACCTTGATGGGGAAAACGGATTGCTGACCGGCGACATCGGGTCCGGCAAGTCGACCCTGGTGGACGCCATCACCACGCTGCTGGTCCCGGTCAACCGGATCACCTACAACAAGGCCGCGGGTGCCGATACCAGCGAACGCTCCCTGCGCACCTATGTGCTCGGCAAGCACAAATCGGAGCGGAATGAGGATACGGGCAGTTCGAAACCCGTATTTCTCCGCGAACCCGGCAGCTATTCGGTGATCCTGGGCGTCTTCTATAATGCGGGCTACGACCAGACGGTGACGCTGGCGCAGGTCTTCTGGATGAAGGAGGAATACGGGCAGCCGGCTCGCTTCTTCGTCGGGGCCGAACGGGACCTTTCGATCACCCGTGACTTCTCCCGCTTCGGCACGGACACGGTGCTGCTGCGCCGCCGGCTCCGGGGCCTGGGCGCGGAGATCGAGGACAGCTTCCCCAGGTACGGCGCATGGTTCCGCCGGCGCTTCGGCATCGACAACGAACAGGCCCTGGACCTGTTCTACCGGGCCATTTCCATGAAGGAGATCAAGAACATCACGGAATTCGTGCGGCAGAACATGCTCGAACCTTTCGATGTGGAGCCCCGCATCAAGGCGCTGCTCGACCACTTCACCGACCTCACCCGGGCCCATGAGGCCGTGCTGAAGGCCAAGCGGCAGGCGGATCTGCTGGAGCCGATGATGGCCGACTGCCAGGCTCTGCAGGCACATCAGGCGGAACAGGACCGTTTGTGCGCTTGCCGCGAGGCCTTGAAGCCCCATTTCGCGACCCTGAAGGTGGGCCTGCTGGACCGGCGCCTGGAGATCCTGGGTGATGAGCTCCACCGCCTGGGGGTCCAGAGGGGCAGGCGCTCCGACCAGTGCGAACGAGGCCGGGCCGAGGTGGACCGGCTCAAGCGCGATGTGGCGGATCATGGCGGGGATCGTCTCCACCAGCTCGGGCTCAAGCTCCGGGAACACGCGGCCGAACGGGACCGCCGTCAGGACAAGGCCAGGCGCCATGCCGAGCTGCTCTCCACGGTGGGTGAGGAACCCGTGGCCGATGAAACCGCCTTTCTGGCCCAGCGCAAGCGGTTGGCCCTGCGGCGGGAAACCCTTGTGGAGCAGGAGACCAACCTCCAGAACCGGCTCACGGAACTGGGCGTCGCCATGAGCCAGGGGAGGCAGGAACAGAAGGTGCTGTCCGATGAAATCGGCAGTCTGAAGGCCCGCCGGAGCAATATTCCATCCGAACAGGTCGCCATGCGGGCCTCCATGTGCGGCGCCCTGGGGATCCGGGAAGACGACATGCCCTTTGCCGGGGAACTGCTCCAGGTTCGGGAGAGCGCACGGGACTGGGAAGGGGCGATCGAGCGCGTCCTGCACAACTTCGGCTTGTCGCTCCTGGTTCCCGATGCCCGGTACGCGGACGTTGCGGCCTGGGTGGACCGCACGCATCTGGCTGGACGCCTGGTCTATTTCCGGGTCCGCCCCGGCCGGCGGGCGGAGGTCGGGTCCCCCGGCGGGGATTCCCTGGTCCACAAGGTGGCGATCAAGTCCGATTCGCCGTTCTATGCCTGGGTCGAGGGCGAACTGTTCCGGCGTTTCGATTACGCCTGTTGCGCCACCCAGGCCCAGTTCCACCGGGAAACCCAGGCCCTGACCACGAACGGCCAGACCAAGGGGAAGGGGGAGCGCCACGAGAAGGATGACCGTCACCGGATCGATGACCGCAGGCGCTATGTGCTGGGCTGGAGCAATGAGGAGAAGATCAAGGCCCTGGAAAGCCAGCGCCGGAAGGTCGAAAAGGAAGTCGGGAGCATCGCCAGCCAGATCGGCACGGCCCAGGGGGAGGCCCACCACGTGCGGGAGCAGCTCGCTGCGTTGGCCGGCCTGCACGAGCTGAACGAATTCACGGAGCTTGATTGGCACAGCTCGGCCGCGGAGATCGAACGCCTCCAGGATGAGGTGGACCGTTTGAAGGCCAGCAGCGACCAGCTGGCCATGCTCATGGAACTGTTGGCCGTGGCGGAAACGGAACTGAAGGCGCACGCGGCCCAGCTGTCGGCGCTGGACAAGGACCTCGGCGACAAGGAGGGGAAGAAGCTTACCGCCACGGCCCTGAGGGAACAGACCCAGGCGCTGGTCTCGCCCCTAGCGGACGAGCTGCGCACCACCCTGGAATACTACCGGCTGGAACTCATGGGAACTTACCCCCTGACGGTGGAATCCTGTGACCACAACGAACGGGAGCTGCGCGACGACTTCCAGGGACGCATGGACGCCAAGGCCAAGGTGCTCGCCCGGCTCGCCGAGAAGGTCGTCAAGGCCATGGTCTCCTTCAAGAACGCCTACCCCCTCGACACCGCGGAGATGGATTCGGATGTGGCCGCGGCCTTTGCCTTCCAGAACCTGCTTGACCAGCTGCTGCGGGACGACCTGCCCCGGTTCGAAGCCAAGTTCAAGGAACTCCTGAACGTCAACACCATCACCGAGATCGCGAACTTCAACAACCAGCTCGCGCGGGAACGGGAGAACATCAAGGAACGCATCCTCAACATCAACGAGTCCATGGCCCAGATCGACTACAATCCCGGCCGCTACATCGTTCTTGAATACCAGGCCACGCCGGACCCGGAGATCCGGGACTTCATCGCGGCCCTGAAGGCCTGCACGGAGGGAACCCTGTCAGGAACGGAGGATGACCAATACTCGGAAGCCAAGTTCATCCAGGTCAAGGCCATCATCGACCGCTTCGCCGGCCGGGAGGGGCAGGTGGCCGAGGATGACAAATGGACCCGGAAGGTCACGGATGTCAGGAACTGGTTCCTTTTCGCCGCGAGCGAACGCTGGCGGGAGGATGGCAAGGAATTCGAGTTCTATCCCCACTCCGGCGGCAAGTCCGGTGGCCAGAAGGAGAAGCTGGCCTACACCATCCTGGCGGCGAGCCTTGCCTACCAGTTCGGGATGGAGTGGGGCGCGGTGAAATCGCGGTCCTTCCGCTTCGTGGTCATCGACGAGGCCTTCGGGCGGGCTTCGGATGAATCCGCCGAATACGGCCTGAACCTCTTCCGGAAGCTCAACCTGCAGATGCTCATCGTCACCCCCTTGCAGAAGATCCACATCATCGAACCCTTTGTCGCCCATGTCGGCTATGTCCAGAACGTGAACAGCCAGGATTCCAGGCTGCGGAACCTCACGATCGAGGAACACCGGGCGAATATGGCGGCCCGGCCGGCATGAGCATCCGGGGCTGGACCACCCTCGGGGACCTGAAGGCCCAGGTCAACCGCCTCTGGGACCGCGGTGAGCTGCTGCGCCCCCTGGTGGCCGGCACACCCTTCGTGCCGCTGCGTCTGGTTCTGAAGGGGCCGGCCTCGAGCGAATTGGCCGAGCGGTTCACGGACGTGAGGGCCTGGCTGGCCGGGCTTGGGGAAAGCAGCCACATCCGGTTCGAATGGCGGGAGGTCAACCACCGCATCCTTGGCGTGCAACGGCTACCCGCATCGGCCTGGCTGGACTCCCTGGAGCACGCCTTGGCCCTGATCGGGAAACGCCTGGATGCGGCCAGGTTCCGCCAGATGGTGGAAACTACCCGTCCGGGACATCCGGAATTGCTGGAATGGTTGGCGAAACGTCCCCTCCAAGCCCTCGGCCTGCAGGATCGCTGGTTGCGTTTGCTGGCCGTGGTGACCTGGGTCCGCGCCCACCCCCGTCCCGGCCTCTACCTGCGGCAGGTGGACATCCCGGGCATCCACACCAAGTTCATTGAAGCCAACCGAGGGGTTCTGTCCGAGCTGCTGGACCTTACGATGCCTGCGGCCAGCATCGATGCAAAATGGACGGGGACCGCCCATTTCGCTGCCCGCTATGGTTTCCTGGAAAAGCCCAACCGCATCCGCTTCAGGGTCCTGGACGAAAGACTGGGGTTCCTGCCCGGGGCGGAACCGCCGGACGTGACCCTGGACGCTGCCACCTTCGGCAACCTGGCGCTCCCGGTTCGGCGCGTGTTCATTACGGAAAACGAGACCAACTTCCTGGCGTTCCCGCAGGTGCCAGGCGCCCTGGTCGTGTTTGGATCCGGCTACGGGTGGGATGCGCTTGGCTGTGCCCACTGGCTTGACCACTGTGAAATCCACTATTGGGGTGACATCGATACCCACGGTTTCGCGATCCTGGACCAGCTCAGGGGGCAGTTCGGCCACGTCTCATCCTTGTTGATGGACCGCGGCACCCTGATGGCCCATGAAACGATGTGGGATGTGGAACCGGATCCGGCACGCCAGGATCTGCCCCGCCTCACCCGCGTCGAAAGCGCGCTGTACGACGAACTTCGCGACAACCGGATCCGGCCGGGCCTCCGGTTGGAGCAGGAATACATCGGCTTCGGCTTCCTGCTGGCGGCCCTGAACGAGCTTGAGGAGCTCGCCAGGTCTTGTTGGTAAAGACCCCGTTATGGATTGAAGAGGGTCGCCTCGCCCACCATCCTGCTATGGTGGGATACCTGCAAGAACGGAGGTCCCCATGGGCGACAAGGGCGGCAAGAAGGACAAGGAGAAGGGGCAGAAGCAGAAGGCTGTGCAACAGGTCGGGAAGGCGAAAGCCAAGCAGGAGAAGGATCCGAAGAAAAAGGCCTGACCTTGTTCAGCCAACTCGAGCCTCCGGACCCGGGGCTCTTCTACACGCGCGACGATCCCAACGACCCGCGGATGGGCGATGCCGTGCGGAAGGGTCCGGAGGGCTACGGGCAGGCCCTCGTGGTCCTCGTGGGGTGTCCCCAGGACGAGGGTGTGCGACGCAACCGGGGCCGGGTGGGAGCAGCCCTGGCTCCGGCTTGCATCCGCAGGGCCCTCTATCGGTACCCCGTCGCCAGGGACCACCTGGACCTCCGGCTGGCCGACCTGGGCGATCTGCCGCTCCTCGAAACGCTGGAGGCCACCCATGATGCCCTCCACCTCCTGGTGCGCCACTGCCTGCGGGATGGCAAGAAGGTCGTCGTGCTGGGGGGCGGCAACGACCTCTCATACCCTGACTGCTCGGCCCTGGCGAAGGAAGTGGATGGGATCCTGGCCTTCAATATCGACCGCCACCTCGATGTCAGGGCCGATGCGGTGCGCAACAGCGGTACGCCCTACCGGCAGCTGCTGGAAGGCGGCTACCTGGAACCGGCCTCCTTCCACGAGGTGGGCATCAATTCCTTCGCCAACTCGCTGCCCTACATGCAGTACGTGGAGAAGCTGGGCGTCGGGGTCCACCAGCTGGCGGAACTGAGGTCCCAGGGGCCGGGCCCCTGCGTGAGGGCCCTTGCCGCGGCCAGCGCGGCCCGGGGTATCTTCTGGGGCTTCGACCTGGACGTGGTCCGGGCCGCGGAGGCCCCCGGGGTCAGCGATCCCAGTCCCATGGGGCTCACCGCCCAGGAGATCTGCGCGATCGCGGACGTGGCCGCCGCCGACCCCCGGACCCGGGTCATCGAACTCACGGAGGTGAACCCCGTCTACGACCGGGACGGCATCACCTGCAAGCTGGCCGCCAATGTGCTGATGCGGGCCCTGGCGAAGCCACCCGGGAACCGGGGCTAGCGATGACCCGTATCCCGGAGCACCCGATCCCGGATGCCGCCCCGGCTTGAGGCTGTTAAAATAGGGGCATCCCCCCTCATGGTTTGCCCTCCTGAAACAGGTTCGATGGTGCGCGACCGAAGCCTGGCCTTTAAAACGTTTCTTTCCCTTGGCTGCTTGTTGGCCTTGGTCACCGTCATGGTCGCCTGGTTGGTGATAGCCCAGGAGAAGGTCCTCCTGGAAAAGGGTTTCGATGACAAGCTGGGTGCCGTGGCCATGGGTTCCCGGAACATGTTCCACCAGGCGGCTGCGGCCTACTGCGAGAGCGAAGGCATGCGGTATCACCGGGTGCGGGCCGGCCAGGCCGCCCAGGGACCCGAAGGGGACTTCGAGAGGGCCTCCCTGGCGGCCTTCGCCCAGGATCCCTCCCTTACTCTCCGCAGCACGGAACTCAAGGCTGCGGACGGGACGGCGTTCAGGTACCTCCTGTCGCCCGCTCGGCTCCGGGAGGAATGCGTGCGCTGCCACGGGGCCATGGGGGTCACGGCCCTCAAGGAACATCGGCCAGGCGACCTGGTGGCGGTCTTCGGCGTCTCCATGCCCACGACCGGTCTGCACCGGCAGGTGGCCAGGACGGAAGTGGCTGCGGGTCTCCTGGGCCTGGCCCTCCTCGGCCTGGCGAGCTGGATCGTGAGCATCACGGTGCACCGGGTGATCCTGAAACCGCTTGGGGCCATCTCACGTGCCTGCGGCCGCCTGGCCCCCGGCGCTAATGAGAATTCCCCCAGGGCTGCTCGTGAAAAACCGCCTACCAACGTATAGCCGACCCAGTAGGCCGATCCGCCCTGCCGGATGAACAGATTCCACAACGCCCTTCACCCTTCCGAC
>Ga0316217_10007758_pt1 | contig 10128 bp, 6 predicted proteins | sample 1anoAmetaG_FD_203633 | JGI IMG/M metagenome (GOLD analysis project Ga0316217, IMG submission 203633) | Freshwater microbial communities from Trout Bog Lake, Wisconsin, USA - 1anoA | ecosystem: Environmental > Aquatic > Freshwater > Lake > Hypolimnion/Profundal zone | place: USA: Wisconsin... | reverse complement strand
AGGAGTTGAACCTATCCATGTCCTCCTAACCTCTCAACCTTTCCCCGCTTCTGGTGGTGCGATTGCCAAAGGACTTCTTGCTGCCCCCCACCTGCTCCAGAATTATCTTGATTTTGCCGTTTTAGTACCCCACGTTGGGTACCAGATAGCCGAAGTCACCCAAATCCCTCCCCAGAATGGATTTCTCCGTCCTCCCACTGCGATTCTGTATGAGTCTCGTATGACAGGTGAGATCATCGATTTGCAGCTAGCTGAGACTGACAAACTCCGGCAGAGACTGCCTTTTGACCAACCAATACACAAGCTGGACCAGAGCATCGGTGGTAATAACCGCACTGATGATGAGGTTGGCCTAGTCGTTCTGGTCGGCGAGCACGTCGAGCAGGGTGAAGAGGAGGCGAGTGGACTCGAGGATGAGGAGGTAGACGAAGAGCATGAGGTGGTACTTGGTGTAGGGCTGCTCCTTGTTGAGTTCGAACCGCAGCACGCCCAACTGCACCAGCAGGATGATCGAATTGATGCACTCCCCCCCTCCCCCCTGCAGCAGGTACTGGTACCAGTTCTAAGGCTAGTAGCTGCCCGTCGCCAGGTTGTAGGCGAGCAGGGCAACGCTCAGCAGGATGTAGCTCACGACGAAGAGGATCCGCAGTTTCGGGAAGTAGTCTGGGTGGGGGTTTGAATACTTTGGTAGCGGAGGGTGTGAGAGTACGGTCGCAGTTGGCAGAAACGGCGAGCGAAGAGCAGCAGGAAGCTGAGAGTGACTGCGATGTTGAAAAATTCGATGACGAGCAGAATTACGGAGGTTTCCTTTCGGTACATTTATTATAACATTAGAAGTAGAATTACATATCACTTGAGTGCGAAAGTTGCATAAGTATGCACAGGGAATGTGAATTATTTTGGGCTGGAATGTTTAGCTGGGAGGGCAAGGGATGAGTGGTCGGTTGAGGGATTGGTGAATGATGAGGGGTTGGAAGGTGTAGTTGCGAGTATTTGGGAAGGCCGACCCTCCTAAACAGTGTGGTTTGACTTTGCATTGTTTTTATTAATGTCCAAATATGACACTTCATACCCTCTCTTAAAACAAAAGTCATAAAAACTTAATACTTCAACCAACAAACATCTCTTTTCAAAGCTCCAACTTAATTGAACGCCAAACCTCCAACCCCAAAAACACTAAACAAACCGTCAATCCCGCATTCAAAATCCATACTTAGTGGGTTTCAATCAGCATTTCTAAGGTTGTAAGATATGTTATCACCCAAATATAACTTATTGAAACCCAAATGGGCTGTGCTGATAGCAAACAACCCCCACCAACCAAATCCGGCACCATTTAGAAAGTAGGCTCCAACATCAAACCTGTCTCTAACGTCCAAGATTCCTCAATCTCCAAATCTAACATAAAGATACTCAGCCCCGCGGAGGTTGAGGAAAAGCGCAGAGATATGCATAAAAATATGACTGAGGGCAACTCCAGGCCGCCGATCTCGCAACTCCCCAAATTACCCCTTTTGGAATTCGGAGTCAGTGATGAAGAAACAATTTACAATGAGATCCTGCCAGGTACTGAAGAACCAGGCTTCACTCCAATCTATCGGCAAAAAGGGGTCAAAAAATTGATATAAACCCCTGATCCGAACCTCAGAAGTGTCAGAGATATCCTTCGGCAGTGCAAAACCAAATACGGCAACAAATGCGGTATAGGTAAATGTTCTATAATTCAGGAGAGATCATCGTAAAGGTCGAAAAAGGGCCGAACGGAGAACCAATCGAAAAGAGGTCAGTGAAATAACACACTTATAACCAAATCTACGAAACTTCCTATAATTTAGGTAAGGCACTGGCTCACCGAGGGCTGGCATTCAAGGAAAACACACAGGGTTTGAACATTTTAGGCATATATTCTAAAAACCGGCTTTAGTGGTTTATAACTGACTGGGCCTGCGCACTGTTCGGCTATGTGTTGGCTCCTCTCTACGATACGCTCGGCAAGGAGAGTCTGGCGCACTGTATTAGTCTTACAGGGATTACCACGCTTTTCGTCTCAGCCAAAACGGCTGAGGAGCTACTCAAATTCCACTCAAAACCCTAGTTTTATTCGATGAGCTGCCGAACGAACTGTCTGAGAAGTTGAAAGCCGAGGGACTACAACTCCTACACTACAGTGAGTTAGTTGACTAAGGCAGTCAACTGTCAACCAGCAACGAAGGGATCGCCATCAACCCCTAAGACGTTTACTCGTTCTGCTTCACTAGCGGCACAACTGGCCCTCCGAAAGCCGCAATGGTAATGTAGCGAAACATGCTGACAGCCCTCGTGGCCTTCGCCTTCCATAAGGATCTGGCTTTCAAAACCGAAGACGTGCATCTCTCCTATCTGCCTTTACCCCACCTCATGGAAAGGACCATCGCCAACGCCATTTTTCTATCAGGAGCATTGCTTGTGTAAGTTTGGGCTGAGGTAGGATTTCCAGTGGCAATGTGCTCAAAATCAGGGAGGACGCAGCTGCTGCACAGATCACTCTTTTTGTCTCAGTCCCAAGGATTTTCAATAGGACTGTGGAGGGAGTCAAAGCGATGCTGGCGCAGATGGTGACAGATGAGGCTAAGAGACCGGCCATTACCAAGGCAGTCTATGAGAAAGTGAGGCTGAGTTTTGGTGGTAAAGTGAGAATTGTGGCCACGGGGAGTGCTCCCATCAACGCTGAGGTTTAGTAAGCGATGCAGAAAATTATGGGATGCCCAATGATCGAAGGCTACGGCCAAACAGAAAGCCCCTGCGGCATACTTTTCAGTCGAAAGACTTCGACCCAGTTCGCAGTACTGCACTAACTCTCAGTAAGCATTCAATAACTCAGTCAGGGGCAGAGGTGCGACTTGCAGACATCCCGTAAATGAAGTACACATCCAAAGACACCGACAGCCAAGGGAGGCCAACCCCCAGAGGGGAGATCTGTGTGCGGGGGCCGCATGTTTTTGGGGGGTACTACAAAATGGAGGCACTGAGCAAGGAGACTGTGGATGGGGATGGGTGGCTGAGGACGGGCGACGTGGGTGAAATTACCCCTCAGCTGGGTTTCAAAATCATTGATCGCAAAAAGAATATCTTCAAACTGCAGCAGGGCGAGTACATAGCCCCCGACCGCGTTGAGGCCTGCTACCTACAGTCCGGCTACATCGAAGAGATCTTCCTCCACGGCAGCTCCAACCAAAACTACGCCGTGGCCATCGTCGTCCCCAAAAAAGACCATATCAACAAAATTGCCGCCCAGTTGGGCATCGAGGGGACAGTTGACGACCTCTGTCAAAATACGGCAGTGAAGGCTCTGTTGCTGGGAGAGTTGAACTCCCACGCCAGACTCCAAGGGCTGTTTGGGTACTAAACTGCCAAAAATGTATATTTGGACGCTAATGGCTTCGCGTCCCGCAACATTTTGACCAACACCCAGAAAATCATCCGCTTCGAGGCTCGCAACAGCTACAAAGATTAAATCGACGCCTTGTACGCCTAAGGCGAGCTTAAATTATGATTGCTCAAATCTCATCCCATGATGACTCATATTGCTGCCATTATGACCCATATTGCCATCAATTGCGACTCATTTGCCCCCTAGTTGTTACGTTACCCCCTAGTTGTTACGTTACCCCCTAGTTGTTACGTTACCCCCTAGTTGTTACGTTACCCCCTAGTTGTTTCGTTACCCCCTAGTTGTTTCGTTACTCATATTTGCTATCCATATTGCTATCTATTTGCTGCCAGTCCGCTGTGTCTATGGTCTATCAGGTAATAATTAATGAGCCGAGTCAAGCACAGCTACTAAACCATCAAAAGTTTGAACAACTTCGGCATCACTCTGCTCATCTTCCAACTCCTCACCTTCCTACTCTACATCCGCTTCGTCCGCTACCAACCCTCCCCCGACGACCCCCTCGACCACCAACGCACCATGGCGCTCTTCAGCATCAATCTCATGGTCACAGTCGGCTTCGGACTCTTCCTCGGCTCCATCCAAAACCACACCCTTTCGCCCCTCGCCTTCGTACTGCTCATCATGTGCGTCACCTACCAACTCTACGCTTTGTTCTATGGTTTCTGGAGCCGGGTCTTCATTGGGTTCCCCGCCTTCCCCATTTCTGTCAACTTGGACCAAAAAATGCTCATAAGAACGGCCCGCTGTGCCCTCGCCTGCGTCATTGGGGTCGGCGCAGCGTCAGGCAGACTCTCGCCGAAGGATATCTTCAAAATACTACCCATTGCCATCTGCGGCTATGCACTCAATTAGACCGTCGCAGAAATACAAATCGGGACTTTCGATGCAGGCGGAACGATGTTGGTACACTCCTACGGCTCCTTTTTCGCACTTACCCTCAGTTTCATCACCGCCAAGAAAATAATGCCTCACTCCACGCCCACAGAAAACTACCAATCCTCAGTGTTGGCTCTGATGGGGACCCTCGTCCTATGGGTAGGCTGGCCATCCTTCAACTACTCCCTCTATGCGACCCTCCCCTTCGAAAGGACACTCATCATAACCAACACCCTCTACGCACTGGCAGGCAGCTGCATCTCTACGCTGCTGATCTCAGCCCTCTTCAAGCGAGGTTTCACGCTGCTCATGCTCCACCGTGCGACTTGGGCGGGGGGTGTGGTCATCGGCGCCTGTTCCCCCATCATCTACGCACCTGCACTCTCCTTCGTTTTGGGACTGGCGGGGGGCATGCTGTCAGCCTTGAGTCTGAGGTACCTGCAGGGCAGATTCGAGGTCAGTTGGGGTATGCTAGACACCTGCGGCATACTGAGCAGCAGTGCCCTCCCCAGCATTTTGGGAGGTTTGAGCAGCTCGATGATCCTCGTAGGGTATTTCTACTCGGGCTTCAACCAACAAATCCTGGCCCTGAGCTCCCCCTCCGGCATCTTCAGTGACCCCGACCACCTCAACAAACAGGGAGGGTACCAAGCAGGGGCACTGTTCCTCTCGATCGGATTGGGGATCTTCGGCGGACTGCTCTCCGGCCTCGTTCTGTCGCTCTACTACAAAGAGGACCCTCGGAACTTCTACTCCGATGAGTGGTTCTTCGACAGTAGTCTCTTCGAGGAGGCCGAGGAAGAAATCGAGTACAATGCTACGGGGGTGGGCAAAATGGAGGTGGGGTCTGAGGAGCGGATGCAAGTGCAGGCGAGGGAGGTTGTGGTGCAGTCGCCGAGGAAAGTGTTCAAAACACGCTACAATTTTTGATATATGTGCTATATGCAGCATGCTGAGATTATTGAAGATAGTTATTAAAGATGGGTATTCAATATGGAGGGTAGGTTATTGGGTTTACGTTGGAAACGGTGTTATACCGATTTTTGTGAGCTAACTGCAATGAATAATCACAAAGGATTGACTTGAATCGTCATTAATACGCAATTCTATCCTGCCCATAATAATTAGATTGGGTAATGCTAAATGCAGCCAACCCCAAAACCCTCCCACCCCTACTCCCACACCCTCGACCTCTCAACCCCCGAAAACGATGATCAATAATTTAGCAACTTCTATCGCGAGAAGACGAATGAGGCGATCGAACAGCTTTTGGATACTGTGGCTGAGCGACACACTGAGGACGGATAAATGGGTTAGCTGCTATTCAGAGCGCTGCAGCGACACCCAGAAATCGTCAACCACCCCCAATACCAACAAATCATTGTTCTCCTGCCGCAGCTCACCAAACAATAGCCCAAACTTCACAATCTAGGCCTGCCGAGGAAACTGACCTAAGACAACTACGAACCCAACGAAGCCCCTCCCCCACCTCCACCCTCACTCCCACAGAAAGACACATCGAGCGACGTCTGAAGACAAGTGATGAATAGTCCCCAACATCAGTATGAATCAACTAGACCAACAAACAAAAACAGGTAAAAAACAACACAATAAAATCGATGTCTTGATCCTTGCTAAGACCTTATGTATGTCCGCCTCAATGTGCGTATCCCCAGGAGGGCAAATATGGCCAGACGGCGATATCCATGATAGCTCATTTATTGTGCTGATTTCGGGGGATTGCTAGCCGAGACTTGGCCGTCTATGCTAAGTTTGGATGGTTGGCTGAATTGTTGCCTGTTTGAAAGTGTTGGTTTTGGGGAGAACGCCAACTCTCGAAGAGCTAGTCTTCAAATTTGGTTTATGAGTCAATTGTAACATACCAAGATCGGAGGTTGACGGAAGACGGTGGTTCGGATAGTTCGCTAACGGGAGAGGGATTATCGATATTCTCTCTGGTGAAGCCCCTAAAATACTTTATATAGGTTTGTTCGATTAGCTAGTTTAGCAATACTAATAATTATTGGTAGAGGAACGGCACATAGCTTAGCTATGATGAGAACTGATCTATTGTCAAAAGGCTGGCAATTAACGATTGACTTTGAATGCCAAGGTCAGACAAATCCATCTACATCGAAGTATGGACCATCAGACAAAACTGGTGAGGCGACTCTCTCAAAAAGTTGACCATCCATCGCAGAGTTAAATAATCAATTGGCTCTAAATCTGAAGCTGCAGTAACGGTCAAACTGATATGGAATATGGGAGTGGATGACTGGGCAGAGGTAGACTTTGACTCATAAATTGGGCATCATGGGAAAAAAGGCTAAGCAGTGATGGCTGAGGGTTGTTTGGGCAGTTAGATAGAGGCTGAATGTGGGTGAAGTCTATTGGACTATGCAGTTGGGAAGAAGATAGCTGCTCTTTCGGCAGAAACTGCCCAAAAACGTGTCCATTCGATAGTCTATCATAAAATCCTTGTTGGTTCTTCATCCTTTTTGAGGAAATGCCGATTAAAACACCAAAAATCACTCTAAAAGAAACTAATTACTTTTTTACTAAAACCACGCTGATTGGTCTCAGAACAACTCAAAGCCCCATAAATCCCAATCCCTGAACTCACAGACCCAAAAACCCCCATAAAACGGAACTGCAGCAAAGCCTTAGAATATATTTGACTGACATTATAATTATTTGATTTAAAACGAGTGTTATAAAGTTGTGAGATGTTTAAAAAATAAAATCCTACCGTCGCTGCAGAGTTGGTTTTATTTGATGGCAAGCTGCCAAATGGACCGTTATGTCGACGTTGGGTTTATTATTTGATGTGTGCGATCCAACGATGTTTGGAAGAAATTGGTTTCAGGGAAGGGTGGTCTGCTGGGATCGTTAAATTCGAAACCATCCTTAAAAATGATTTGGGTAGTGCTTTCTACTCCCTAAAATTTTAAAAGCAAAGTTAGGCTTACGAGGAGCCAATTACAAGAAAAGTTTTGGATTATGAAAAAAGGCGAAGAAAGGCACAGTCCGCCCCATGGCAGTACTCAGCCATAATCTCTAAGCTTTACTTTTGATACTACGTCAAATCTCCAAACACTTCGATATTTAAATAACAAAATTTTTCAGATTAGAAAAAGTTTGAGAGCTAGGCTCAGCCATGTTTTGTTGTGGGCTAAATTGGTCATATTTGGGCTGTGGAGGGTGGGCTGGGATGTTTTGTGAGTTGTTTTTGATATTTTTCCAAAGGGCAATGAAATAACGTGAGTTCCAGAAACTACTCTGTTCGTTTTGAAAAATGGTTTATTAGTTGTTTTAATCCGCGATAAGTTTGCAGTTGGTTGCATTGTGCCACTCCACGCTTGGATGCCAAAAATTAGGGGTTTTGGGAAAAAGGGTATTCGAAATTGTTTTGCCTGATTCTTGCTCTCACCTCAAGAAAAAAATAAAAAAAAAATGACCAGAAACGAGACTGGGGAGCCAGAAACCAAGTGACTTGAGTTTATTCTGCTGCAAAACGGCACAATAACTATTTTTTTCTCCCATCGATAAAACAGTTCAAACCTTCCCAGTCTTCTACCAAAAGAATTTCACAAAAAACCAAACACCAGATTCCGGGTACCCAAACTCGGACTCTCAAAGCCCTACCCAAAACTGATGATGCCAACCTTCAAATCCAGCCAAAGACTAGCTGATTCATAATAATAATTAATCAAATAAAATGATAGCCGACCTGAAAGACATGCCAACTCATGCCCTATTTTAGTCATCCCCCTACTTCAACACTCATTTCTACCCTCAAAACCCCTGCTTTCTCTATTTCCTGACACCCCAAAGCCTGTTTGGCACCTGGACGACCCCAGAACTCCCCAAACCTATTCAACCCATTGAGATCGTCCAAGGAAGGAATTGCAGCTAAACTATGGAGGAAACAGAGAGGGTTTCGAAGAATTAGACAAACCGACTTAGAAAATAGAAGTTTGAAAAAATTAAAGTGATTGAGAGCGAAGCCGGCTCAGAAATACCCACGCACCATGCCGAGAGTTGCACAAAGAAGCCATTAGTCGAGAAATCCAATCCCCAGGGTTTAGATTTCGGCATCTAATGGAAAAACTAGTATAGAAACATAGTCCCCAACCTCATAAACCAAATCTTGTCATTCCTGACCAAAAAGTGCAAATCCCTCCCCTATCTGAGCCATCTGATGGAACACTACCCCCACCCTGCGAACTGGCACCTCGGCAAATTCTACCAATACATGCGCCGCATCAAGGACGACATCAGCCACTACGTCGACGAGAAGGTGATTGACTACTTCTTCAGACTGCAAGACAATTCAGCCAACATCTATGAGTCCGGGGAGCAGGAATTCTATATGATGATCACTAGGGTGGCAGTGATGCACTATCTGAGGAGTGAGGCGACAGTTGTGTCACTTACCTCGCCTAGGATGAAGAAGGAGAAAAGGGGCTTCCATCTCATTGCTCGAAGGGCCATTCTCAAGAAGTTTAGGGAGATCGCCCAACAACCAAATAAATGATCTCACCCCTTTTTTTATATTATGCTTCACTAACAATTATTTGATGATGCTTTTAGAGAGTAAAAGTGCACTAAGATGAAAGATCAGCGTTGGATAGCTGTTTGATGGGATTTATGTGTGGTATTTTATAACTCAGAGGTGGTTTGGAAGTATTATTAGGGGTAATATAGTAAGTGGATTGGATCGACTTCGTTAAAGCTTAGATTTATGCATTTGATAGTTTGAGGTGTTGGGATTTCAGTATTGTAGGCAAATATTTGAGTTTGATGCGAAAAGTTTGAATCCATTGGGGGAAAATTTCTTGAATGGCAGAGATATTCGGGCAAACACAAAACAAATTAAAAATTGACCGCGTTAAAAGTTTGTCAGAGAAGAGGTAATGAAATAATCATTAGTAAGAGGGCATTATTAGTTGTTTGTTGGATTACATATATGGCTGAAATCATGTGGAGATAAATAACAACATATAAAGCGCGAAAGAGGACGGAACCTTTAGAGATTAAGAATGAGATATAGACATTGAAATCATTATTTTTGTCCATTTTACATTATTTTGACCTTTTTTAACCATAATATGGTCTATATTACTTTTCTTTAATTTTTCTCTACTTTTATCATCCATTCCTTAATTACTTGAATAACTCTTTACCAGGTATTTTTTTTGTCCATTTTCTCTTACATTTTCCTTCCGTCTTTAGCCCCTTTACCGCTGTAATTTAAACAATAGCTATTACTGGTTAACAAAAATAACTCACAGCTATTTGATTGCTAGATTCAGATCATTCCTCGGTTGATTATTGATCCCTATCTTTAACTCCTTTTCACAGCTAACCGCGAAAGGTGTCTCTTACCCTGCCCATAAATGTCAGCCGTATGATATCTAATAAAAAGCAATCATCAAATAAATAATTTTTTTCCCTTAAAAACCATTTGGCTATCATATAAAAGGAGGTGATTTTTTTTAAAATAGAAAGCTATATTATCCTTCAGAATTTTTGGACTAAGATAGATTACTATTATATATAGAAGGAATCCGGAATATCGGAGTTTTTGTTGGTAGATTGAAAGGGGAATGATGAATGGAATTATATTACGTACAATGTAACATTTGAGTATTTTTTCCTTCTATTCTTGAGTAGATTATTCTTAGTTCTACTTTCCAGGATTCTATTGTTGTGCAATAAGTGACTAAAAGGGCCGATAGGGCAACAGAATGGCGGCATAACAGAAAGATAATAGAGAAAAGGTATCGGAATCACTCCAACGAATTCAGTTCAGCTTG
>Ga0316217_10007757_pt1 | contig 10128 bp, 9 predicted proteins | sample 1anoAmetaG_FD_203633 | JGI IMG/M metagenome (GOLD analysis project Ga0316217, IMG submission 203633) | Freshwater microbial communities from Trout Bog Lake, Wisconsin, USA - 1anoA | ecosystem: Environmental > Aquatic > Freshwater > Lake > Hypolimnion/Profundal zone | place: USA: Wisconsin... | reverse complement strand
CACAACCCTGAAGAATTTTGATATTGTTGAGGAAGGCCTATGGGTTTATTTTGGTTTAGGCAGAGCTTACAGTAAGGTTACTTTATCTGAGTTGGATCGATTCTACTGTTATCTACTATCATGATTTGTTTCTAGCATTATGGACAGAGCTAAGTCATAAAAGAAATACCAATGGAATGACAGGGTTTGATGTCTCAAGGACTTGCTTCTGGGTTTTGTAGATCATAGGCACTTCGTACCATTGGAATCCTATGAGTCTTCGGATTGGTTTCATTTATTTATTGAAGAGGATCAAAGTGGGATATTCGGTAATCTCCAGGGATTTGCATATAGCTTTAATATGTGGTTCTCTCACATTAGAAAAGCCTATAATTGGGTGAACGAAGTTTGGGAGAGACGATGATTTGATGTACTGTAAAATCATGCTGTTTCTCATTAGTTCGCTCGGAGAAGAGCCTTCCATCCAAAACAAAATGATAGGAGCTCTATTATTTGAACAGAACTATTTTAGCTCAGGTTGAGTTTGGAGCACAGGTATTTCGACAGGATTTTCAATGCTGAACCAGAAATCTTACATTCTGAACTTGTGGTAGATTGGCTTACAGTCTTGACAAAGGACTATTCCACATTTGAAGCAATAATCGTATGTTTTACCTGTGGTACTACCAGCTCCACAATAGCCGCAAGATAGACTGATCTATGTATTTTAGATCTCTTAGTAGGTTTGGTTTGGGCCTTTTGGCGAGAAAAAGTTACCAACCATACTCACCATTGGGTGTCCATTCAGGCACAGCTAAATAGAAAAATTGTTACTCTGTCTGTTCTGTGTAGGCTTTTTATTATTTGGCTTTCTCTCTTCTTCACTTCACCTTAGGCCTAAAACTTCACTGAAATGTCAGGCCTTTGAGTGTCTTCATACTGCATCATAAGTTCAAGCGTAGGGCCGAAGATGCTTCTTTCAAGCTCATAGATAAAGTGGCAGAACTGATGGTTGCTTTTGGCCTATTTCGATACGTGAGCGTCATCCAAACAAAGCTGGGCCTCAGCAATAATGATGTCCCCATACTTGAAGTTAACTAAGAAGTCTCTGTTTCCAGTTTGGAACCTGTTTTTGATTCTCACGACTTCGATTGGTGTTCCACTTTGGCATTTTTTTGTCACCTTCATTTTTTCGAGCAAAGCTTCGACCTCTGATATCGAGTTTCTCTTTATTTTGCAACGCAGAAGGTCGTAGATGTTGAAAATGAACTCTTCTCTCCTTTTGTTGTCCTTGAAAGAGTATTTGGCAGCTTACAGCAAATCGCTCAGTATTTGGATCACTATTTTATGAGTGGTGGGCTGCACAGTGCTCTTAAAGTAGAAATTGTTGATTATTTCGGATTTCGCTCTAATGAAACTAAGAAAAGCCCGAGAGTTATAGAGCTAGGGACAGTTTTCTAGCAGATTTTAAGTCCACTTTACGAAAATTCTACGAACTGCGCAGGCATTGAATTGCTTTTAACCGTCCTTTTCAACTAAGGCTACTTTGACGCAGCCAGCCGCATCAGGCCCGAGGAGATCCTTCATGTCGCTCTTAAAAGTTTCTTCTAATTAGATCGCTTTGTTGAGGAGAAAACTGATATCCTGGTAGGTGGTTTGATAATTGGCTTTTTGAGGATCAGAAAAGCTTGCGCAATTAAAGTGTTTGAAGAGATCTAGCTTAATGCCGTCTATCGGGTAGTTGGGAAAGGTCGGAAGGTCCTTAATGTCAGTTTGTGCGGTCTGTGGATACTTTTCTTTGAGCTTTTTGAAGATATTCAGCAGCGCGTCGTCAGTGTATTGCATGATTTAGAACAAATTGCATTTGGTTTGTTTCGTATGGAAGCAGATATTTACCATACCTGCGTCAATGAACTATTTTAGCTCATAAAGCTAAAACATAAACTGTTCAGCCACTTTTCTGCGCACAGCCTTTGCTTCCAATTGTTTGACAAACAGCTACTAATGGGCTATCTTCCAAATATCTAAGAAGGTCTGCTGTATCCAAGTATACACAAAGGTCTCATAGTAGGAAACAAGGCGAAGATCACCGTCTTTGATTCCAGTGATTCCTCCCCACGAAGTTTGCAGCATTACGTGCTCAGCAATTTGTCTAGTTTTGATTCTCTTGGTACTCACATATGGAGTAAGGCTCAGCTAATGTTTGAGGTGGTGAGTGAGAAAGTCATCAGTGAGGGTAGCTTTGTATTCAAGAATCTCTCTGGGTTGTTTATCTTTGGAATTATTGTGAGCTGAGTTATTTTCATGATGAGGGTGAGAACCGTCTTTGGCTGTTTTGAACATATCGTCAGAAAGTTTGTGAGCTACGGAGGTCGGCATATTGTTTGGATCCATAGATCTCATAATAGCAGCTCTGTCGCAAGATTAGCACATCCCCATTTTTGAATTTTGTAAAAAAGATTAATTTAAACAATATAATAAAGAGTTCTTTCTCAGATATAAAGGTAGTTACACAATGAATGATGAAATTTGAGGCTTAGCATTCTCAACCATACTGTTTTTCGTGTCTTTGTTTTGTTAGTAGAGTTGTTTGGGTGATACTCGTAGAAAACTTCGTGGAAAAAAGATGTGAATAACCATGAAAAAGGTAATAAATCTAAGTTTTTTCGTTTTAATGAGTGCCAGTCATGAAAGCCAAACGAGATAATGGTGTCTTATTTTGTACATCTTTGAATCAGGGGATTGAAAAATTTAGTATAAAACTTCTTAAACAAGCTATCTTTTCGGGTTTTCTGTCATTAAACTGTTTAAAAATGAATAGTCTTGAGAAAATCCTGCTTTTTGAGGCTTTTGATCTTTGGCTTCAATAAAAACGGTTCAAAGATTTATAACAGATTTGAGCTATCTTAAATGTTCTATTTATCAAATTCAGTGAAATCAAACAATCAACTTATCTAGGCAAATGTTTTTGCGATTGCTGAGATAATCCATCGATAGAAGATGATCATTATTGCAGATCCAGTAGACTGATTGTATCTGCGCACTAGGATATTTGCTACCATAATAAATTTTCATTAATGATGCCATCTTTGAAGCAAATTTTTCATTGCTGTGATTAGAAAAGGCAAGCTTAAATAGATAGTATGAAGCAAAAAAAAGATTAAGATAGGCTGCTGTAACAATTTATTCGGCAATGACCAGTTTAATAAAAATGATTAAATTCTTGATAAGACTATCAATCTATCATCATCACATTTTATTTTCCTTCAGAGACTCGTTATAAAGTTGGGCGAAGAATGAATTGGGATTCTTTAGGAGTTCTTGAGGATTATCGAATTATTTGAGTAGCCCACCTTCTAGCACCAAAATGCGGTCACTATTTATCACAGTGTTCAGTCTGTGAGCAACTGTAATCACAGTACTGTGCTTGAAACCTTCGTTCATGGCCTTGTAGATGATTGACTCTGTTTTCACATCAATGTTGGCTGTTGCCTAGTCCACCAAAACGATTCTTGTTGGTTTAAGAATAGCTCTACAAATGCTGATCAGCTGACGTTATCCGGCACTCAAGTTCTCACCATTTTCAGTAATGGGGGTTTCTAAGCCCTGTCTTGAGTCAATCATTTCCTTCAAAGCACAAAGTTCAAGGCATCTTGACAAATGATCATCGCCATATTCTCCTAGAGGGTCAAGGTTCTAAATAAGAAAATAATTACCTCTCTAATGGTTCCAGCGAATAGACAGGGATCTTGAAGAATGATGGTGATTTTGGATCTTAGATCGTCCAAGCTGAGTTGAGAGATATCCCTTCCGTCAATCAAAATCTTGCCATCTGCAGCCTAAAGTATCCGCAACAGACACATCATAATAGTCGATTTTCCTGAACCGGTTCTTCCTACAACACCTATCTTATGGCCTCCTGTGAAGGTGACATTGAGTCCTCTCAAAACAAGGTCCAGATTTTTTCTGTATCTGCACTTGAAGTCAATGAAGTCGATTCTTCCTTTGTCAGGCCATCCTTCAGCTTTCATCATTCTTCTCTCTTTTGATTTAATTTTGAGTTGTTCTCTGTTTTTAAGGTATTGAACGTATCCAGCTTCTGGCTCAAGATTCATGAATCCTTAGCATCTTTCAATGGAGATGAGCTCTCCGTCTAAAATACCCAGATTGGTGAAGAGGAAATACAAGATTTAATCGTATCCCAAAGCACTGACAGTCAAGAGCGCACCTTTAGAGGCTTTATCATAAATTTGATATGTCTCTGGTCCATCGGCTGGCCAAAAGATGGCATATGCCAAAGCTGCATAGGTCATAATGAAAGATATCAACATTAAGCGTAAAGTGAACCATACCTCAACAGCTTTTCTGGCCAGGATTGGTTTTTTGTTTTAGTCAATTTTCAGGCAGTTATTATGCATGAACATATCTTCTTTCTTGTAGGAACGGATTGTAGCTACACCTGATAAAATCTAGGTAAAGCAGCTCACGATTGGACTTTTTGTGATTCCCTCGATTTTAGTCAACTAAGATCCTGATCTTGAGTAGTGCATTCTTAAGAAATGGCAGATGCACAGATAAACTGCAACTAGAGGTAAAAAGATGTAGACTTTTCCGCAGAAGTTGAGGGTAACTATAGATGAGGCTAAGAAAAATGTGAAGACTAGAGTGCCGTTGAGTGCTACACTGACATTTAAGTCGACTGAGTTCAAATCTTTTGAGAGTCTGTTAAAGATACGTCCTAAAGGCACACGGTCGAAGAATTAGTTAAGAGAGGAAAACAGTAGGTTGCTGATCATTGATTCGTGGATGAGAAGACTCATCTTAGGACTTGAGTAAGCAATAAGTAACGACCTAATCAAAGCTAAGATGGCATAAATGCAGCCAAAGATAACATAGCCGACAATATAGAAGGTTTGTGAGTACTGGGTTTTAATACCCTCGTCGAGTTTGGCATAGTAGTCAGTCCATTGAATAAGCCAGAGGTTGGTAGTAGAGTTGCACAACATCCACAGGATTTGCATTATGAGGATTAAGATCATATATCCCCATCCTAGGTTATATTTTGCATAGGAGTTGTATAGCTTCAGGGCAGAGGCATCTGTTATCTATTCGGACATCATCAGCTCATTTTGGTTACTTCCTTCGGCTTTTTTCTAGATCTTTACTTAGACTTTGACTTATTTCTTTGACATTCCTCTTGATTTAGCTTCTTCTTTTATTTAGACGACTTTTACTTGAGGCATGTTTGACATTTTTGATTTTCTTTGACGCAAAGACTACAGCTTGTTTCTATCAATGGCAGAGGCAGTTCTACTTTTTTTGGTGTGAATACTGGCCTCTCTAATGATTTATTATTCAATTTAATCTTCGATATTGACTTCACCTGGAGCTTGTCCATCCTTTTCAGGAGCTTCGAAAGGAGTGATCTTGATAGTTGTCGCTCGCTTCTTTTTCTCGTCTTTCATCGTGGATTCATACATCGATTTGAAACGAGGATTGTTCTTGATTTGCTAGTAAGTTCCTTGGTCAATAATATGTCCATCTTCCATCATCAGGACTTTATCCACGTATTTGAGATAATAGAGGGCGTGGGTAACGAGGATTCTGGTCTTAGATCTGGAATAGCCTAAAAGAGTTTCAGTCATCATGAACTTTCCGACATGCACATCAACAGCACTCAACAAATCGTCTAATAGCAAGATATCACTATTGGAATAAAGTGCACGAGCAAATGAGATACGTGCTTTCTGGCCTCCTGAAAGTGTAGCTCCTTTCTCTCCGATCATTGTTTGGTCTCCATGAGTAAAAAGTTCCAAATCTCTTTCAAGGCAAGCATATTTTATGACCTCTTTGTATTTACCTGCGTCGAATCTTTAGCCAAATACAATGTTGTTTTTGACAGTGTCATTCACAATCCAAGGTTTTTGAGTGACTAAACTGATAGATCCATTAACAGAAAGTCTAGGTTTGGGCAGATTTTCTTTGAATTTCATTTCTCCCAAAAGAGAGTACAGTAGAGATGACTTTCCTGCACCAATACCTCCAATAATAGCAACCATTTCTCCTCTTTTGATATTAAAGCTCATATCAACTAAGTTCAAATCTGTTTATTTGGGAGCCAAGCCATCTTTTCCTTGCTCTTAATCATCCCTGTCCCAATAAAAGTTTCCATTCTCAACCTCAATCGCATTCTCTTTGTTGCTGCTACTGGGTAAGTTGAATCTATCATAAGTGATGCATGAGGTGTTGATTTCTTCGGCAAGTAAGAAGTTTTGGATACGGTTCATGGCGTTGAAGCATTCCATTACAACACTGAGTGAGTTGGGTAGGATCTGAAGATAAAACTGGATGTAACCGTACAGAGACATAATCGAAAAGGTAATTTGAGGGATAAGTTGGTTACCTGTCTCAACGAATACAATGTAGGTAGCGGCTAAGATAAGCTTAGGAGCAAGCCACATAGTGAAAGTAGCGGCAGATTCAGATAACATCTTCTTTCTCAGCCAGTGGACTTCAGTGGTCCTTCTGGCCATGAGCTTGTCATAGAAGTACTCCTCCCAAGCATTGACTTTGATGAATTTGATGTTATTGAACACTTCGTTGGTAACTTTCATCCTCTCATCGGTTGCTTTAGAAAACTCTTGTTGGTTTTTGGATGTGAATTTTGAAATCAGTACATTGAAGAAGGAAATGACGAACAACACGGCAAAACCTGCTAAGAAAGAGTAGGAAACAAGAACGCCCATAAAAACTATACCGAAAATTAAGCAAAAGCAGATTAGAATGATTGCATTGAAGTTCCTTGGGAAGAGCGAAAGCCTAAAGCAGTCCACTTGCATCAAGCTGGATATTTCACCAAGTTTGAAAGCTTTATTGCAGAGCACTGAATACCTCATTGCCTTATTTACCATCCCAATGGACACAGAGTTAGATATTTCTGTTCCCACGCAGTTGTCTGTAAACATGCCGTGGCCATCGAAAAAGGATCTAGTGAACCTGATAAAAGGAATAAGAATGAGGAAGAAGACATCCCATCCAGGAGAATAATTATTGGCTGCGAGATACCTGGTGAAGAAGTACACGAATACTGGCACTAGGATGGTCGAAATATACCCGATCAGATCATACACGAACCCGAGCATCAAACGACCTACCTAATAAAAAAATTACTTCTGAAGGTACTTCTGATTGATTGGTATAATGGGTCTTTGGTGTTGGTTGCTTTCTGTTCATTCCAGTAGTCATTCCATTTGTAGTAGACGGACTGTGATTGCTCCTCAGCGGAGAGATCTTAGAGGACTTCTGAGGTCAAGCCGAATTTGTTGGCATAACTAATGACTGGGCCAACCCATCCGAAGAAGAATCTTTCCACGGCCGTCATGTTGTATCTATACTTTAATTTGACTGGGCCTTTCTGGGGCTAAAACTCATCAGCTGAAGGGTTTTAGAGTAGAGGCTTCTCCATCACTTTATGTTGAAAATTTAATAAACGAAAGGCAAATTAAATGAGTTTTACAATACAAAAGTTCAATCTAAACAAATTTGAACCAAACCAGCTATAGGCAAAAATAGCTGTAATCTGAGGAAAATAAACATTCTTGAAAAAAAAGCCTTATAAACGGAAAAATTCTAAATATCCAGGGTCTAGAATATGGCCGATGGGTTAAGATCTCGTCATGAATCACACAGAGATGCTCCATCTTTATACTTTTTTTATCTTAAATCTCTTAATTCAATCCCAAAATATTGCTCTTCAAAACAGCTTTTTTGTAGAATATATTACGTAATAGCTGACGTAAGTCAAATTCAAAAATGATAACAACCCATAATTAGTCCAAATAAATTAAAACGGAAACTTTTTGACATCACAAAACTGACACTAATGTCAAAAGCTTCATATTATTGCTTATCTGTATAATTTTTCTTGGCTTTCTTTCTCAAGACAAAAATAAGCCTATTTATTATATTCTGATCTTTAGCTTTATTTTAGCACTATTAAATCCAGCTTTCAAGACCAAGATAATGCAAAACATAAAAAAATCCATATCTTTATACTTATTGAGAAACTGGCTGTGTTGTAGAGTACAAAGTTATGTTTTTTGATTAACATTATATAATATTATTGGACAATCATGTAAGATAGAGGAAGGCTTTAAGTCAATGTCAATACTCGCAAAAATGTAGCAAGAAATAGCTTCAACTCCTTTAACTCGAGCGAAGAATCTTTTTCCAATTAGTTTAATCAATCTCAGTACACGAACTCTGAAAGATAATCAGGGCTCAGAAATAACCTTGACAAGTCTTCTCTTTAAAATAACAGCAAAAGATAGCAATTAAGTCCAAGTAAAACCAAACCTGAGGGAGTTAGTTAGGTTGCTGACAAAATTAAACAAAAAAATAATCCAAAGTTGGAGATGATTCGATAGGAAAACATAGATTTGAGAGGCAAAAAGTAAGAAAAATCAAAGGTAAAAGGCAACAATTTTTAGCAGGTATCTCCTGAACCTGAAAATAGACATAAAGATGTCATCAAAAACAAATCAGAAAAGACTGTAGAAAAAAAATAGGAACCCAAAATAAAAATCTAAGCTTAATAATCGAAAAAGATTTAGGAAATAAATAAAAATCGCTAAAAACTTAGCTCAAATATCAATAATCTTAAAGAGCATTATCAGGAACTCTAGCGGCAAGAGTAAGAAGTAAGAAAAAGAAAATAAAACAGATTGAATTCGAACGCTTTTGGAATCAAATTTTCTAAGGAAAAAGAAAAATAAGTGCAGTAATTTCTAACTTTAAAGCAGATTTAAAAGAAAAATAGACGCAAGTTGTTGGAAGACATTGCTATGAAATAGTAGCACAAGCAAAAACTGGAGTAAAGGGAGCAATAGATGTTAAAATAGCGTGAGAGAAAAAGAAAGCTCAAAGAGTTGAAAAGTTACAGTAAATTTTAAGATAAACATGTCTAGCAGAAATAATAAGCCGAAGAAAAGCAGCAGATGGCACAGTAGTTGATAAAGAAATATGAAGGGACATTAGGATACCATGTTCGTGCAAAACAAATGGATGAGGAAAGAATACGAAAGATCAAGCAAAAAGAAGAAGAACTTCTAAAGTAGAGAAAAGAGTTGTATAAGTCTTTAGACCTTTCAGAGGTTATCGAGCATCAAAAGTGGCATGATGATAAATTAGATCAACTTAACTATGAGAGAATGCAACAGAGGTAGGAAGAACAGCAACGTATTGCTGATTAGAATGACAGAATTAATGATTTATGGAGAGGCCAAGCTTTTACTATCATCCAAACTGAGCTTAATTAGATGAAGAAAAAGAAAAGATAGCCTAAAGAAAAAGCTCGGAGAATCAAGTAATACAAGCAACATATAAAAAACAATTTTTCACCCAAGACTTACCAATATAAATCTTTGTAAAGTCCAGTAAAAGAAAGGGCTAGCAATAGCCATCGATAGGTTAGGAGATACAGATATTATAAAGGAGTTGCAGTGGGTGAGGTAAAGTAGGAATTGCCTTTGCCCAAAAGCGATAAAGATAAAAGAAAAATGGGAGATAACTACTTATAGTTTGTGAAAAACTTGCCAAAGAAGCCTGAACTCTCCAAAGAAGAGTAGTTTCATTTGTAACCTGAGGACTTAGAGATTCTGGAAAGGAAGTTTAATGGTGTAGGAAAAGTGAAACGAAATGTTCCTTCATTGTATGATGATGGACGTAAAAAGAAGGCTTCTTTGGAAATCGTGAAAGGAGTTAAGCGAGATTAGTTGCAAATGATTGTTCTGCAGCTCAAAGCGACTGACGAGAAGCTCAAAAACAAGCAATTTCTATTAAACCAAAGAGAATATGGCAACGTCAACAATGTTCAAGGTGAGCAAAGAGAAATCAACCAAGGAATCGTGTAAAATATTGACCGAAAGCTAACTTTGCTTGCACAACTTTGATTTTTCTGATATTAGAACTATCTAGTTATGAAGGCAAAGGCAGTTAAAATGAAGTAATTTGACAAATTTATTAATAAGGGTTGGGTTTTCATTGTTTTACAAAGTAAAAAGACAAACATTAACTGACCGTAAGTAAATAACTGACATCATAGGTCATAGATCTTATAAACTAGCTCACTTATATTGTAGATTTATAGGT
>Ga0316217_10007756_pt1 | contig 10129 bp, 8 predicted proteins | sample 1anoAmetaG_FD_203633 | JGI IMG/M metagenome (GOLD analysis project Ga0316217, IMG submission 203633) | Freshwater microbial communities from Trout Bog Lake, Wisconsin, USA - 1anoA | ecosystem: Environmental > Aquatic > Freshwater > Lake > Hypolimnion/Profundal zone | place: USA: Wisconsin... | reverse complement strand
GAACGGCACCTGCGGCGGCAGGATTTCACGCATGATGATGCGCCCGACGGTGGTATCGATCAATTGCTGTTTTTCTTCGCTGGCCAGGTTTTTCATCCGCACGCGGACCTTGGCCTGCATATCGACCTCGCCGGCATCAAAGGCGATACGCACCTCATCGGTGGACGAGAAAATCTTGCCGGTGCCCTTGACCTTGCGGTACATCCTTTTGCCTGTGACGGGGTCGATCTTGGCCCGGCCGGTCATGTCGTCGGGATCGGGCTCATAGAGCCGATCCCGGGTCATGTAGTAGGCGCCAAGGACCATGTCCTGGGACGGGACGATGATCGGCTTGCCATGGGCCGGCGACAGGATGTTGTTGGTGGACATCATGAGAACGCGGGCCTCTACCTGGCTCTCGATGGAGAGAGGGAGATGCACGGCCATCTGGTCACCGTCGAAGTCGGCGTTGAACGCGGTGCAGACCAGCGGATGCAGTTGAATGGCCTTGCCCTCGATCAGTACGGGTTCAAAGGCCTGGATGCCGAGACGGTGCAGAGTCGGAGCGCGGTTGAGCATCACCGGGTGTTCCCTGATGACCTCCTCCAGAACGTCCCAAACCTCTGGACGTTCCTTCTCCACCATCTTCTTGGCACTCTTGATGGTGGTTACATAACCCCGCTCTTCCAGCTTGTTGTAGATGAAGGGCTTAAAGAGTTCCAAGGCCATTTTCTTCGGCAGTCCGCATTGGTGCAACCTGAGTTCCGGGCCTACTACAATTACAGATCGGCCGGAATAGTCGACGCGCTTGCCCAAAAGGTTCTGGCGGAAACGGCCCGACTTGCCCTTGAGCATGTCGGAAAGGGATTTCAACGGACGCTTGTTGGGGCCGGCAATTGCGCGGCCACGGCGGCCGTTGTCGAAAAGGGCATCCACCGCCTCCTGCAGCATCCGCTTTTCGTTGCGGATGATAACCTCCGGCGCCTGTAGTTCGCAGAGGCGCTTGAGGCGGTTGTTGCGATTGATGACCCGGCGGTACAGGTCGTTTAGGTCGGAGGTGGCGAAACGGCCTCCATCCAGCGGAACCAGCGGGCGCAGCTCAGGTGGGAGGACCGGTATGCACTCCAGGATCATCCACTCCGGCTTGTTGCCGGACGACTTGAACGCCTCCACCACCTTGAGGCGTTTGGCGGTCTTTTTGCGCTTTGCTTCGCTGGTGGACTCCATCATCTCGGAGCGAAGGGAGACCGCCAACTCGTCCAGGTTCAGGTAGCGGAGGCAGTTGCGGATAGCTTCGGCCCCCATCCCCCCCTCAAAGGCATCGCTGCCGTATTCCTGCTGGGCCTTGAGGAATTTTTCCTCGGACATCACCTCGCAGAATTCCATCGGCGTGTTCTTGGGGTCGCTGATGACGAAGGCCTCAAAGTAGAGGACCTTTTCAAGATCCTTGAGGGTAATGTCAAGCAGATTGCCGATACGCGACGGCAATGACTTGAGAAACCAGATATGGGCCACCGGCGTGGCGAGATCTATGTGTCCCAGGCGTTCCCGACGCACCTTGGAGGGGATGACCTCAACTCCGCATTTTTCGCAGATAATGCCGCGGTGTTTCATCCTCTTGTACTTGCCGCAGTTACACTCGTAGTCCTTGGTGGGACCGAAGATTTTGGCGCAGAAAAGACCGTCACGCTCCGGCTTGAAGGTGCGGTAATTGATAGTTTCCGGCTTCTTTACCTCGCCGTGGGAACGTTCCCGAATCTTCTCCGGCGACGAAACCGATATCCGTATAGATGAAAAGTGGAGTGGATCTTTGGGTTTATCGAAAAAACTGAAATAATCTTCCACGATGCTCTCCTCCGTTATTCTGAAGCTCCGCGACGATGCCGGGCAGGCTGTCCACGAAGGTATCTGTTGTTATTCCTCGTCCCCTTCCAACAGTTCCACGTCAAGGCACAGCGACTGAAGTTCCTTGATAAGGACGTTGAAAGATTCCGGCAGGCCCGGTTCAAGGGTGTGCTTACCCTTGACAATTGCTTCGTACATCCGTGTGCGTCCGGAGACATCGTCCGACTTGACCGTAAGGAACTCCTGGAGAGCATAAGAAGCGCCGTAGGCCTCCATGGCCCAGACCTCCATCTCGCCCAGCCTCTGGCCGCCGAACTGCGCCTTGCCGCCCAGCGGCTGCTGGGTGACCAGGCTGTAGGGTCCGATGGAACGGGCGTGGATCTTGTCGTCTACAAGATGGTGCAGCTTGAGAACGTACATCACGCCGACAGTGACCTTGTGCTTGAACGGGTCGCCGGTGCGTCCGTCGAATAGGGTTACCTGACCGGACGAGTGAAACCCGGCCTTTTGCAGCATACCCTTTATCTTATCCTCCGAAGCGCCCTCAAAGACCGGCGACGCCATCGGGACCCCCCGCTGGAGGCGACGACATACCTTCAGCAACTCATCCTGATCGAGAGAGTCGATGAAATTGGTGAGTTCCTTGTCATCGTACACGTCCTTGACGTATTTCTTCAAGTTCTCTTCCGAGAGATGCTTCTGCATCATCTCCTCTATCTTCCAGCCGATACCCTTGGCAGCCCAGCCAAGATGGGTTTCCAGGATCTGACCGACGTTCATACGCGAAGGTACGCCAAGCGGATTGAGAACGATCTCCACCGGCCGGCCATCATCCATGTAGGGCATGTCTTCTTCAGGCAGGATGCGCGAGACAACACCCTTGTTGCCGTGGCGGCCCGCCATTTTATCACCGACCTGAAGCTTACGCTTGATGGCTATGTAAACCTTGACCATCTTGATCACGCCCGGCGGCAGGTCATCGCCACGTTTGAGCTTCTGTATCTTATCGTCAAAGACGTTATGTATCAGGTCTATCTGACGGTTAAGCGTATCCAGCACCTGACTTACCTTGTCATCGGTTTCGCCACCGTCGCTGGTGGAGATGCTTGCCCAGCGTTCCATCGGCAAGCCCACAAGAACGTCATCGGTGATCTTCTTCCCTTTGGCCAGGATCAGCGTCCCCTCACCGTCTTCCATCTTGACCGCCAAGGTCTTGCCCACCAGAAGACGCTTGAGTTTTCCGATCGCCGAATCACGGATAATGCGGATCTCGTCCTGCTCATCTTTGCGGAGCTTGTTCTCTTCCGCCTTCTCGATCAGCTCTGTGCGGGCGTCCTTGTCGTTCCCCTTGCGGGAAAAGATCTTGGCGCCGATAACCGTTCCCTCGACTCCGGGCGGCACGGTCAGGGAGGTGTCGCGGACATCGCCGGCTTTTTCACCGAAGATGGCACGCAACAGCTTTTCCTCGGGGGAAAGCTGGGTTTCGCCCTTGGGTGTGATCTTGCCTACCAGTATGTCGCCCGGCTTGACCTCGGCGCCGATACGGATGATGCCGGATTCGTCAAGATCCTTGAGAGTCTCCTCACCGAGATTGGGGATATCGGCCGTGATCTCTTCCTTGCCCAGCTTGGTATCGCGGGCCACGCACTCAAACTCCTCGATATGGATCGAGGTGTAGCGATCTTCCTTGACCATCTTTTCGGAAACAAGGATGGAGTCCTCGAAGTTGTAGCCGCCCCACGGCATGAAGGCAACGACCACGTTCTGCCCCAGGGCCAGTTCCCCCATATCGGTCGAGGGGCCGTCAGCAATGACGTCGCCCCGCTTGACCTTGTCCCCAACCTTGACCACCGGCCTGTTGTTGATGCAGGTGTTCTGGTTGGAGCGGGCAAACTTGATCATGTTGTAGATATCGACCCCGGTGCCTGTTTCGTCGTGCTCATCCTCGTCAATCTTGACGACGATGCGGGATGCGTCTACCGATTCCACTTCGCCGTTATGACGGGCAATAACGGAAACACCAGAGTCCTTGGCTACGATCCGCTCCATGCCGGTACCGACCAGTGGAGAGTCCGCCCGCAACAGCGGCACGGCCTGACGTTGCATGTTGGAACCCATCAGGGCGCGGTTGGCATCGTCGTTCTCCAGAAACGGAATCAGGGCGGCAGCAACCGACACCAACTGTTTGGGTGCCACGTCCATCAGCTCGATCTCGTCGCGATGAACCAGAATAAATTCGCCGCTCTTACGGGCCGAGACGTAGTCATTGACGAAATGGCCGTCTTTGTCCACCTCTGCGTTGGCCTGGGCAATGGCGTGTCCCTCCTCCTCCAATGCCGAGAAGAACCGGACATCGCTGGTAAGTTTCCCATCCTGAACAATGCGGTACGGGGTTTCCACGAATCCGTGTTCGTTGATGCGGGCATAGGTGGAGAGTGATGCTATCAGGCCGATGTTCGGGCCTTCAGGCGTTTCGATCGGGCAGACGCGTCCATAGTGGGTCGGATGAACGTCGCGAACTTCGAATCCGGCGCGCTCGCGGGTCAGGCCGCCAGGTCCGAGTGCCGAAAGGCGGCGCTTGTGGGTGACCTCGGACAGCGGGTTTGTCTGGTCCATGAACTGAGAAAGCTGTGATGAGCCGAAGAACTCCTTGACCACGGCCGAAACCGGTTTCGAGTTGATCAGGTCGTGGGGCATGAGGTTCTCGACCTCCTGCAGGCTCATGCGTTCCTTGATGGCGCGCTCCATGCGCACCAGGCCGATGCGGTATTGATTTTCGAGGAGTTCCCCCACGGCGCGCACGCGGCGGTTGCCGAGGTGGTCGATATCGTCGATGGCGCCCCGCCCGTTTTTAAGATCGATCAGGTAATGGACGATCTCCAGGATGTCATTTTTGGAAGAGGCTGCAATGATGCCGGTGTACAGGTCCTCGAAGAGCATCCGGTTGCGGCGCAGCATCTCGATGGCGCGACGGTTTTCATCATAAACTCCCTGGTCGATCAGATCGGAGAGATGGACTGTAGCTGCGCTGAGATTAAAAGGAGCGAAAATATCCTTCTGGAAGAAGTCGTGATCCTTGATGAGATTATTGAACTCATGAATCAAATTCTCCGTCAGCTTGTCAGGAACCGGCTGTGAGACGTCACACTTTTTGATCGCCTTGACCAGTTCCGGTGGGAGCTTCATCATCAGGTAGCTGGAGAACTGATCCTCTGCCTTGACGAGGCGAGCTAACAACTCGCCGGCATCGGAGATATCCTCTACGGCCAGCATGCTGGGTGCATTGAGAACCGTACAATCCGGCCAGACCTTCAGGCCGAGCTTGTAATTCAGCTTAAGGCGCCCCACGGCGGACAGGTCGTAACGCTCCGGGTTGAAAAACAGGTTGTCGAACAGCGCCAGGGAACTCTTCAGGGTCGGGGGATCACCCGGACGTAAACGGCGGTAGATCTCGATCAGAGCCTCATCTGTGCTGTTGATCTTGTCGATCAGCAGGGTGTCGCGAAATGAAGAGGTGATGTGCAGATTATCGATAAAAAGCAGCTTGAAACTCTTAACGCCACGCGCCTTGATATCGTCGAATTTTGCTGCGGTCACTTCCTCATTGCATTCCACAAGGATCTCGCCGGTCGCAGGGTCAATGACGTCCGCCGAGGCATAGCGGCCGATGACACCCTCGATACCCACAGGCACGGTCTTGACGCCATGGTCGATCATCTTCTTGATGGAGGCTTTCGTATACTTGCGGTTGGCCTTTACCAGCACTTCATTGTTTTTCGGGTCAACCACGTCCACCGTTGATTTCTGTAGCGTGAGCAGTTCAGGATCGATGCACTTGGAGAGGGACTCGCCTTCAAGGAAGATCTCTTCGCTCCTGTAGTAATAGTTGAGAAGCTGCTCAACCGAATATCCGAGAGCCTTGAGCAGAACGGTGGCCGGCATCTTGCGCCGGCGGTCTATACGCACATAGAGGATATCTTTATGGTCAAACTCGAAGTCAAGCCATGATCCTCGATACGGGATCACTCTTGCCGAGTAGAGTACTTTGCCGCTGGAGTGGGTCTTGCCCTTGTCGTGGTCATAGAAAACACCGGGGGAGCGGTGTAACTGACTGACAATGACACGCTCGGTACCGTTGATGATGAATGTCCCGTTGTCGGTCATCAGCGGGATCTCGCCGAAGTAGACCTCCTGCTCCTTGATATCCTTGATCGCCCTGACGCCGGTCTCTTTGCCGGACTCCCAGATAACCAGGCGCACCTTCACCTTCATGGGTGCGGCAAAGGTCATACCGCGCTGGTGGCATTCCTCCACATCGTATTTCGGCTTATTGAGGGTATAGGAAACGTACTCCAACGACGCGCTCTCGCTGAAGTCCTTGATGGGGAACACGCTTCTGAAAACGGCTTCCAGGCCGATATTTTTCCGGGATTCGGGTGAAACCTCCTGTTGCAGGAAACGGTGGTAGGAGTTCTTTTGTATATCGATCAGATTGGGAATATCGATGATGTTTTTAATCTTGGCAAAGTTTTTACGCAACAAGTGGTTATTGGCGATCGAATAAGCCATAGCTTCTCCTTTGGCGAGTATCATCAAGACATCCGGCAAAAAACTCGTAATCAGCCGGATTCACAGGCTACCAGAACGGGAGGGATTTGCTGAAACAGCACAAGCCAAGGCCGCTCAAGGCGACCTTGGCTTACATTTCTATTTGGGTATGGCGTACTATTTGATCTCTACTTCGGCGCCGGCTTCGACCAGCTGTTTTTTGGCGTCTTCGGCTTCCTGCTTCGAAACACCGGTCTTGACTGTTCCAGGGGCGCCATCGACCAGATCCTTGGCTTCTTTCAGGCCAAGGCTGGTTAATGCGCGAACAACCTTGATGACGTTGATCTTGTTGGCACCGACAGTCTTGAGGACGACGTCGAATTCAGTCTTCTCTTCAGCAGGCTCGGCAGCAGCGGCGGGTCCGGCAGCAGCGGCAACGGCCACCGGAGCGGCAGCAGAGACACCGAACTTGTCTTCAAGTTCCTTTACCAGCTCTGAGAGCTCGAGAACTGTCATATTTTCGATAAAGCTGATTACTTCTTCCTTGGTGATAGCCATGTAAATAGTCCTCCGATAGGTTTAATGTAACTTTATGATCTAGTGAGTAATTAGTTTCCGGCTTTCTGGGCACGAATCGCGTCAAGGGCGCGAACCAGCGAACTTGGCAGTGCCGCGAGCACGCCGACGAAGTTCGTGGCGGGCGCCTGCATGGAGCCTAGCATCTTGGCGATGAGAACCTCCCGCGACGGGAGATCGGCCAACGCCTGGATCTGTTTCACGTCCAGCAGTTTGCCGGAAAGCACGCCGGCCTTCAGGACAAATTTGCCCTGGGGGTCCTTGGCGAACTTACTGAGCACCTTGGCTGCGCTGACAGGATCGTCATACGAAATGGCGACCGCGGTAGGTCCGGCCAGATAGGGGCTGAGCGGTTCGGCTCCAGTCCCCTTGGCAGCCAGTTCGAGCAGGGTATTTTTGAATACCTTGTACTCAACTGATGCGCCGCGCAACTCGTTGCGAAGGCTTGTGGCCTTCCCCACGCTCATGCCGCGAAAATCGGCCAGAAAAACCGCCTTCGCGCGTGTGAGCCGCTCATGCATCTCTGTTACCAGTTCCTGCTTGCTATTCTTGTTCAAGCGACTTCCTCCTTTCTTTTGGTTTGTGGGGCATGGCCCCGGCCAAAGTCAGGAAGCGCAAGGCGAAACCTTACGTTACCCAAGTCTCGGCAGGTCCGGCTGCAGCACCGGATTAAGCGTTGCTGGCACCTGCTGTCTTTGACTTTGGCTGCATAATCTTTATAACTAACAGCTATATCTGAGCTGTTATTTCGCTGATATCCAGGTTGATGCCGGCCCCCATGGTGGAGGACACAGAGATCTTCTTGATATAGGTGCCTTTGGCGGCGGAAGGCTTGGCCTTGAGCAGCGCCTCGACAATAGCCAGCACATTGCCCTTAAGCATCTCAGCATCAAAGGAGACCTTCCCTACCGGAGCATGGACAATGCCAGCCTTCTCGACACGGAATTCGACCTTGCCGGCCTTGCATTCCTTCACCGCTCTCCCGACCTCGAAGGTAACGGTGCCGACCTTGGGGTTGGGCATCAGTCCGCGCGGACCGAGCAGCTTGCCGATCTTGCCTACAACGCCCATCATGTCGGGTGTTGCTATAGCCGTGTCGAAATCAAACCACCCGCCCTGAATCTTCGCCACCAGGTCCTCGGAACCCACATAGTCGGCGCCTGCATCCAGGGCCTCTTTTTCCTTTTCACCCTTGGCAAACACCAGAACGCGCACGTTCTTCCCCAGGCCATTGGGCAACACAACCGCCCCGCGGACCATCTGATCGGCATGACGCGGGTCAACGCCCAGCTTCACGGCAACATCAACGGTTTCGTCAAATTTGGCATAAGCGGTCTGCTTGACAACATCAAGGGCGGCCCCTAGCGGATACACCTTGGTTCTGTCAATCTGAGACATCGCCGCAGTATGCTTTTTCGCGCTCTTCGACATGATACAACCTCTCTCTGGTTCTATTGAATATACAAATCCGTGGCTAGACGATATCGACGCCCATGGAGCGGGCGGTTCCTTCAACAGTTCTCATCGCAGCTTCGACTGAAGCGGCATTGAGATCCGGCATCTTCTTTTTGGCTATCTCTTCAACCTGCGCCTTGGTCAGCTTGCCGACCTTCGTCTTGTTGGGGACAGCAGAACCGCTCGCTATGCCCAGGGCTTTCTTGATCAGGACGGGGACCGGCGGCGTTTTGGTGATGAATGTGAAGGAACGGTCGGCATAGACCGTGATGACAACGGGGGTAATGGTCCCTTCATCCGCCTGCGTCTTGGCATTGAACGCCTTGCAGAATTCCATGATATTGACGCCATGCTGACCGAGCGCCGGCCCGATGGGAGGTGAGGGATTAGCCTTGCCGGCTGGAACTTGCAGCTTGATATAGCCTGTGATCTTCTTTGCCATTATGGTGCTCCTTTGTTTGCCAAATGCCGTTTATCCGGTATGACGTTAATTCTTCTCAACCTGCATGAATTCCAACTCGACCGGTGTCGCCCGGCCGAAGATGGTCACCGTGACGCGCAACTTCCCCTTGTCCGGCTTGACGTCTTCCACAACCCCGGAGAAGTTGAGAAAGGGACCGTCAACGACCCGTACAGTCTCACCGACCTCAAACTGTACCTTTGGCCGCGGTTTTTCCGCCCCTTCTTCCATCCGGCGGGAGATCTTGTTCACTTCTTCGTCACTTATCGGGAACGGCGTATTGCCGCCGACAAAACCGGTAACCTTCGATGTTTCCTTGACAATGTGCCAAGTCTCGTCAGTCAGCTCCATCTTGACGAGGATGTAGCCCGGGAAAAATTTGCGGGAAGATGTCTTCTTTTCGCCTTTTTTCAATTCCACTACGGTTTCGGAGGGGATCAGAATCTCTTCAAAGAAGCCCTCCACGCCCTCGTTCTTTATGCGCTCCAACAGATTCAAGCGAACTTTATTTTCAAACCCTGAATAGGTGTGAACCCCATACCACTTTTTGGACATAGTCAAATCCTTTATCCCAGTATAAGCCGCATCAGCTTAGCCAGGACGATATCGCAAGCCCCCAGATAGATCGAAATAAGAAAGATGATGACAACCACGACGCCGGTCGTTGCCATAGTTTCCTTACGGGTTGGCCAGGTAACCTTGCCCAGCTCTATCTTAACCGATTCGAGAAATGTCTTTACGTTTCGCACGTTATCTCCTGTAGTGGCCTACAAACCGTCTCTGGGTTCGCCATCTTGGCGACATCCCGCTTCGCTGAACGCAGATGGGAAAATTGGCAGGCCAGGAGGGATTCGAACCCCCAACATCCGGTTTTGGAGACCGGCGCTCTAGCCGTTAGAGCTACTGGCCTGCACGCCCAAAACAACGATTATTTAGATTCCTTGTGAGGAGTGTGTTTACGACAGAAACGGCAATACTTGCTGAACTGGAGCTTCTCAGGCTTGGTTTTTTTGTTTTTGGTTGTCGTGTAATTCTTTTGCTTACATTCGGAGCACGAAAGGGTAATGATGTCTCTCATTTGACTATTCCTTTACCAATGACGCCGCTTCAGGCAAAACACCCTAACGCCGTACGGAAAATTATTCTATAATCGAGCTGACGACGCCGGCGCCAACGGTACGGCCACCTTCGCGGATAGCGAAGCGCAAACCTTCGTCCATGGCTATCGGGGTGATCAGTTTCACGGTCATGGCAACGTTGTCACCA
>Ga0316217_10007755_pt1 | contig 10129 bp, 6 predicted proteins | sample 1anoAmetaG_FD_203633 | JGI IMG/M metagenome (GOLD analysis project Ga0316217, IMG submission 203633) | Freshwater microbial communities from Trout Bog Lake, Wisconsin, USA - 1anoA | ecosystem: Environmental > Aquatic > Freshwater > Lake > Hypolimnion/Profundal zone | place: USA: Wisconsin... | reverse complement strand
GATTGGGACCGGCCAGTTGCAGCGCGGTGGCGGCGTCCGGGGCGGCGTCCACCCGGTAGCCCTCGCGCCGCAGCCCCTCCTGCAAGCCGGCCCGCAGGCCCGGCTCGTCGTCCACCACCAGGATTTTGATCTGGGAATTCTCCATGTCAGTCCTTGGGCTTCAGCGGGAGGGTGAGCACAAACACCGCGCCGCCGCCGGGCGCGTTTTCGGCGTGCAAATTGCCGCCGTGCGCCACGGCGATTTGTTGCGCGATCCACAAACCCAGGCCGTTGCCCTCGGGTTTGGTCGTAAAATACGGATCGAAAATCTCGCCCAATTCATTGGGCGGAATCCCCGGCCCCGTGTCCTGCACGCGCAACAGCAGTGCGTCGCCGGCCTTCGCCACGTTGACCGCCACGCGCCCGCCGCCGGTGATGGCCTGAACGCCATTGATGATCACGTTCATCAGCGCCTGCGTCAAGCGCACGGAATCCGCCAGCACGGGCGGCAGGTCCGCTGCCACCGCGGCGACGATCTCGACCTGGCGGCGGGAAGCCTCGGGCCGCAGGAGGTCGCAGACATGCGCCACGACGGCGGCCATTGCCACCGGTTCCAGTTCCAGCGCCGAGGGGCCGGACAATTTCAAAAACCGCTCCACGATGCTGTCCAGACGCTGCAATTCGCCGCGAATGGTGCCCAAGCGCGCCGCCAGCGGCGGGCGCAAAGGCGCGGCCACCGCGGCCAGGTCCTCCTCCAGCAACTGAAATTGCACGTCCAGCGAGCTGAGGGGATTGCGAATCTCATGGGCCAGCCGCTTGAGCAGGCGCGCCAGCAAATCGCCCTTTTCGGGCGCCGGCGAGGGCGCCACCTCCGGCCCGGCGGCCTTGTCTAAGAGAGTTTCGATCACAATACCCTGTAATTTCGTCGTGCCAGCCCGCCGGGCCAACCGGTTTTTGGCAAATGCCACCCGCCTTTTGACAAGACAGGCCTCGGTTTGCGTGATATCCTTTTCAATCAAAGGCGCATGAAACCAAACACATTAAACACGATTTTCTGGATGGTTATTTTCGCGGCAGCGACCTTCTGCATCATCCCGATTATTTTCGCGATGGTCGTCTTCTCCCATGCCATGTCAGATCCCGCGCTCGAATATGTCTTGTGGCCCTTGAGACTGGTTTTCATGGCGTCGCCGTGGGTCGCTTTGTTTCTTGGATTGCGAGGGATGCTCCCCGGAACCAAGCCGTTGGCGGCCACTCAAGATCGCGCCAACATCCTGTCCAGAATTCTGGCGGCGGTCGTGATGGTCGTTATCGCAGTATTCACCGTGGGCGCGTGGGTGGCCTTCCTGCCGCCACCCGGACGTCCCAACATTTCGATCACTTTTCTCGGCTACACGAACGACGCCACCGGCACCCGGCTTTCGTTATTTGCCATCACCAATCTGAACCCTTCCACCATCTTTGTTTACGAACCCAACATCGAAATGCAGTCACCGAATGACGCGAGCGACGCCATCAATTACTGGCCGGGCTACAATCGGTGGCAGCAGTTGCACTCGCAGCTGGATGAAGGCGCGTCCGTGAAGTTTACCGTGATACCGCCTACCAATCAGTCGCCGTGGAGGCTGTCATGCTTGGTTTATCCGGACCGGGGCAAAAGCGTCAAGAACCGCCTCAAAGGCGTGGTGAGTCTTTCATGCCTGAGCGTTGGCCTGTGGCCACTGTTTGCGAACGTCCTGCCGATGGATGGCGCGTTTAGGCACCCTTACAATATTGAAGGCGATTGGATAACGAACGCGCAATGATCGCCAGCCGAATAATCCCGCTTTTTCAGATCATAACCAGCGCCGGATTTTTTCCTGGTATTTGTTGTAGATGAAGCCCACCAAGAGCAGGGCCAGGCCCAGGGCCAGGAAGGTCAGCACGCGGTAGATGGTCTGCTGATTCCAGACATCCACCAGCACGACGCGGCCCACGGCCGCCGCCAGCACGCCCAGCCCGAACCAGCGGTAAAAGCGGTCGCGGAGGAAAATGCCGGCCGCAAACACCGCCACCGCGAAGCCCGCCCAGGTCATCGTCATGGAGACGCCGCCGCCAAATTGCGCGGCCCAGCACGAAAGGAAGCGCCACAGGCTGACGCCGCCAAGGAACACCACCGCGCCGTGCGTGTTTTCGTCGAGCGGGAGGCGGGCGGCCTGGCGGCGCAACAGTTGTTGCATCGCCAGCAGCGCCAGGAGCGACAGCCAGTTGGGCCAATAGAGATCCATCATCAGGTCATCGCCCCACCAGAGCCGCGCGAGGGAGGCGGCGGCATAGATCGCCGCCGCCAGGAGCGCTTCGCGGGAGGCGCGCCGCAGCGCCAGCGCCAAGACCGCCGCCGCGGCGAGCATGCATACCCACGCGTGCTGGCGTTCCGGCACGTAGTCGTTGATCCAGAGCAGCGACATGGCCAGCGCCAGCCAGCGATAGATCCGAGCAAACAGGCTCGAGTAACCCGCGAAACCATTTGGGCTGATCGCCACCACTTTCTGGCGCTGCCACCAGTAGCTCAGGCCAATGGTCGCGACAATGATGGCCAAGGGATTCCACCACGGCGGGGTCAGGGTCAGCAAATTGAACAACCAAGCCAACTGCGCGAAGAGCAGGAAACATTGCCCCAGCAAGGTGATTTCACGGACGCGGAGCACGTAGATCGAAATCGTCAGCGCCACGGCTTCGGTGGCCAGCACCAGCGGCAATTGGCTGGCGGTGGCGTTGAACCAGGTGGCCGCCAGCCAGGCAACGAACGCCAGCAGCGTGAAGGCCGAGGGTTCGGCGCGCAGCGGCTGCGGGTGGTCCCGGTCCATCCGGTGCGCCCAACAGGCATTGAAAGCCAGTAAACCGCCCAGGGCCACCGCCGGCCACAATCCGCGATCGTCAAACGCGGTCATATTCGCCACGCACCAGGCGGTGGCCAGTACGGCCGAGGCATAGGCGAAGAATTTGAGGACCGGTTTGCGGAGTTGTGCGCCCGGCACGTAGAGCACCACGCTCTCCGCGCCTAAGATCAGCGCCAGTTGCAAGCCGGTAAATTTGGCGATGAAGCCGAGTGTGACGAGCAGCAATCCTTGCGTGAAGTAGGCGTTCTTAGCCAGCGGATCCGTCGGCAGGAATTTCTTCGCCAAAGCGCCCAACCCCAGCAGCACGGCCCCGTATCCCAGCGACACCTTCCAGAATCCGCCGGTATGCACTTGCAGCATGGTCAGCAGAAACAGCACGAAAGGCACTCCGTTGTTAAGCGTAAGGAACAAGGCGCGGCGCGGGCCGGCCAGTTTATCGCTCTTGGCCAGGAAAGTGGCGACGGTGAACACCAGCCAATAGCCGACCAAAAAGCCGGCGCCGAGCCGCAAATTCTCGTCGGGCGTGGCCCACCGCCAGCCGTCCTCGTGCAGGAATCGCCAGAACGCATAGCCGGCATAACTGGCCGCCAGGCTCGCAAAGGACAGGCCGGCCCAGCGGTTGCGCACCAGGAAAACCACGGCCGTGATGGTGAGAATGAGGTTCGAGTATAACGTGAACTCGCCGACGCGGGTGATGACCGAGGTGAAAAACGCCAGGCCCACGGCGAACAGGGCCATGACTTCGGATTTCCGGCGGTCGGCAATCCAAGCGATGACCCCGGCCCAAGCCAGCAGCAGCGTGCCGTCCAGCATCATGCTCGGGATCACCCGCACCGGCGGGGCATAGTGCGCGGCATAGGTGGTGAAATAAACCGCAGCCAACCCGCCGGCGAACAGCACTTGCGCGTAGTGCTTGAGCGATTCCTTGACGTTGCGCCGCTGCCACCAAGCGCCGGCGCCCAGCAGCAGACCGCTGGCCAGGTACAGCAGCGAGATCTTCCCCCCGGGACCCAGCCGCCCGACAATGTTGTGGTACGCGTAGTTCACGAAGAAGCCGAAGGCGGCCATCAACATCACCATCCCGATGCGCACGAGCCAAAACGTCCCCAGTCGCATCTCAAACGAGGTTTTTTCCGGCAGCGGCGGGGGTTCGGCCAACGGGGCGGCGGAACTCTTCACAGTTTGCTGAATCGGCTCCGGCGAGAGTCCCATCGGGGCAAGGGGCGGGATTGGCGATGGCGGGATGATCGGTGGCGGCGGAAGGTTCGGTTCGCTGGAGGGCCACAACGGCGGTGGCGGTACTGGTCTCGCGATTTCCGGTGCCCTCGAAAAGGCAGACGAGGCAGTCGCGGCGGCTTCGGGCAACGGCGGTGTTGGCGCCACGGACGTCATTTCCGTCTTTCGTGGCGGCAAGGGCGCGGGGGTAAAGCCGGCAGATTTTTCGTCGCGGGCCTGGCCGGGTGGCGGCCCCGCCTGCCGGAGCTGGGAAATTTCCAATTGAAGACAGTCCACACGGCGGCTGAGTTCCTCGATTTGATCGCGGGTGGAGAGGGTGCGGGCAATGATCCAAATGATGGCAACCAGCGGTATGCCGACCACCATCAAGACCAGCAGAATGACGATTTGTTGCATAATCAGGGTCCTTTCAAGCGACCGCCTCGGCGGCCGGCGCGAACATGAGCTCAACTTCCGTATTCACGACTCCACTGTACGCCCACTGGCCGCCCGAATGGAAATTGAAAAAAACGCGTTGAAATCGTTTGAAACGATGTTGCAAACCCTCCGGCGGCGGGAGTAATGCCGGCATGCAATACACCCGCCAATTGACCAGCGACCATTGCTCCGGCATCTGCCCCGAGGCGTGGTCCGCGATGGCCGAGGCCAACGCCGGCCACGACGCCAGCTATGGCAATGATGCGTGGACCCAGCGCGCCACCGACCGCATCCGCGAAATATTCGAGACTGATTGCGAGGTGTTCTTTGTCTTCCATGGGTGCTAAGTTTGACGCAAGCGACAGAAACGGGCGCGGTGTATTCGGCGGCGGAAATCGGCACGCTGGCGGACCTGCAAGATGTTGCCGGCAAAACACCGCTATAAACCGACCGCAGCGTTCACGCCAAAAGAAACGGCGGTCCGCCATTGCTGCCAGTCGCCAAGAATTGTGGCTGCGGAATCGGTTTCCAAATCGGGCGTGGGTGGCCAGTACGTCGGGTCATACCAGCCCCAGCCATCCGGAAGCAGACCATGCGTGGCTTTGTAGGCCCACATGCACCAACTGATCCCGGCTTGGTTAAAATCATTAATCGAATAATCGTAGCACGCCGCGCCTTGCCCCATGTCATTCCATTCGCCGACATAGTCGGGAACATTCCACGACAAGTGATTGGCGAAATCGGCCACCTGATTATCCGCGCCGGCCTCGATCTGGGCCACCGTGCCGTTCCATTGGTATTCGTGCATGGAATAAACCACGTTCGTCCAGCCATAAAGGGAGGGGGCGGGCAACACGCTCCAATCCCAGTTCCCAAAAGTGCCCTCCAGGATGATGACATGGCCGGGGTCCGCCGCGCGAACGGTGGCATACAAGTTGGTGTACGCCGCCCACACGGCGGCGGAGTTCGGGGCGCCGGACGGCTCGTTGATCAGATCATAGCCCGCCACCGCGCTATTGCCTTGGTAATGAGCGGCGATTTGCGCCCACAGGTAGGCGGTTTGGCTCTGATCCAGACTGCTGCTCCAATATAGGTTTTGATTCTGCCGCCCCGTGTCGTCCGAAGTGCTTTGGCCCCCCACCACCCCGTGCAGGTCAATGACCACATAAATGCCCCGGGCCGCACAATTGGTGACCAGCCAGTCCAGCACCGCAAACGCGTCCGAGCGCCAGCCGGAACTGGTGGTGTTGGTGATCGAAAAAAAGTTGCCCCACCATACCGGCATCCGCACGCAATTAAAGCCCGCGTTGGTGATATTATTCAGGTCCCCGAGGGTGATCCAGTTGGTCTGATAGGCGTGAATCAAACTCTGTTCGGTGGCGACGCCGAAACGGCTGTCGAGGTTCGTGATGGCGCTGTATGTATCGGGCAGGCTGCCACGGTCCAATGGGCACATCCATTTTTCCATGATGAACCATCCGCCCAAATTGAGGCCGCGCAAGGTCACGACGGCGCCGCGCGCATTCACCAAATTGGTGCCACTGACGCGCAACCGGCTCAAAGGCGCGCTGGCGTTGGTTTCAATTTGCACCCGATAAAACCGCCCGCTTCCGCCGACCCCGTTGGTGACCGACTGAGTGGCGTCGTTGCCGGCCAGAGCGCCCCCCAGCGGCACCCAGTTGGAGGGGGTCAAAGGGCCCTGGTACTGAGGCTGGTAGTTCAATCCAGACTGGGTCTGGAAGGCCAGCACGATGTTGGTGCCGATAAGCGAGGCGTTGATTGGTTCCGGTGCGGCTTGAATTTGGAAGCCATTGAGATCGCCTTCCGCAGTGCCGTCCCCGGCGTACGCGATGACCAGATTCCCGGAGCCGTCGGACAAGGCGGTGGGAAAGTTTACGTAATCCACGCCGGCCATCAACGTGGTGCTGGCGCCGTTCCACGTGGAGCTCCGGCTACAACCGTTGACGGCAAAATAAGTCGTGCGCCCGGCGGCACTGCTGTTGGCCGCGCTGTAGAGCACCAGGTTGTAGGCGGCGTTGGTCGCCAATCCCAAGAGCGTAATGGTTTGGGCAATGCCGCCATTAAAGAGATAGTCCTCCATCAGGGCGTCATAGGAAGTGCCGGAAAATGGCGTGGAACCGCCGAAACTGTTCGCATCGTAGCCGCCACCGGCGGTAAAGGTCATCTTGACTGGCGCGACACTGCCGTCCGCATACACGAGGGATAGGTTGGTGCCGCTGCTGACATCAATGCCGTTCCACCGGTCGCCCGGCGCGCCCAGAACCGCCGCGCCCGCCATGGTGGGACCCGGATTGGGGCCGCCGCCACCCCAGCTCGGGCCGTCGTTATGATTGAAATCAACGTTGAGCAGCGGGGCTGAAGAGGTGTGGACGCTTAAACCAAACGCGCAGGCCAGAACCCCCCCGAGCATGCCGGCGAACTCTGATTTCAGCTTCATTCAGCCCCCCCTAATTCTCCATGCTGAAACCTTGCGGGAAAAGCAACGCGCCGGCCGATGCTGACTGCGCCACCGTAGCCAATCCGCCATTATTGCGCGGCCATTGACGGGGTAATTTGCCGGTGGGTTTGTAATCGCCGAACAGCACATCCGCCACGCCCTGACCTTCGGTGCCCGGCAGCCAGGCCGCCAGAAAAGCGTCGCTGGCATCCAAGGCCCGGCCGAGAATCAGCGGCCGGCCGGAAAGCAATACGGTGACGACCGGCACCCCGGCGGATTTGGCCTTTTCCACCAACGCCACGGCGGCGGCAGGCAGTTGCAAATCGCTGCGGTCGCCTGCCGTTTCGGCGTAAGGCAGTTCGCCGAGAACCACGACGACGGCGTCGGCATCTTTCAAGCCGCTGCCATCCGCGGAAAAAGTGACCCGCGTCCCTGCCGCCACCGTGTTGCGGATGGCCGCCAGAATGGTGGTTCCACCATGAATGGTGTTGCCGGATTGGCCCTGCCAACTGATCGTCCATCCGCCGCACTGGATGCCGATATCATCCGCCGCGGCGCCCACCACCGCCAGATGTTTCAGCGTCTTGGCCAGCGGCAGCGCATGATGATCGTTCTTGAGCTGCACCAGCGACTGGCGCACGCATTCCCGCGCCACCGCGCGGTGTTCCGCGCTGCCAATGGCGGCGGTCAACGCCGGATCGCCGTAGGGATGGTCAAACAATCCCATTTCGAATTTGACGCGCAGAATCCGCCGCACGGCATCATCAATCCGGGTCATGGGCACTTGTTGTGCGGCCACCAATTGGTTGAGGTCCTGAATAAACTCAACGAAGTTGTTTGAGTGGCCGGGGCCGTAGGGAATCATGACCATGTCCAAGCCGGCGTTGATGGAGGTTTCAACGTCGGTTTTATAGTCCGGGGCGATCTGGTCTATGGCGGCCCAATCGGAGACCAGGAATCCGCGGAAACCCAGTTCCCCCTTCAACACGTCGGTCAGCAGATGCTTGTTGGCGTGCATCTTTTTGCCGTTCCAACTGCTGTAGGAAACCATGATGGACCCCACCCCTGCCTGGATGACCGCTTGATAAGGTGGCAGGTAGAGCTTGCGGATGGTGGCCTCGTCGCACACGTCATTCCCCTCGTCCACGCCATCCTTCGTGCCGCCGTCGCCGATGAAATGCTTGGCGCAAGCCAGCACCGAGGCGGGATCGGAAAGCCGCCCGCCTTGCAATCCGCGCACGGCCGCCGCGCCCAGCTCGGAGACCAATTCGGGCGCCTCCCCAAAACTCTCGTAAGTCCGGCCCCAGCGCTCGTTCTGCGCCACGGCAATGCAGGGGGCAAAGGCCCAGCGGATGCCGGTGCCGGCCACCTCCAAGGCCGTGACGTGTTCCGCCGCCTGCACCAACAGCGGATTATGCGTGGCCCCCAGCCCAATATTGTGCGGGAAGATGACCGCCCCATCCACGTTGTTATGGCCGTGCACCGCGTCCACACCGTAAATCAATGGAATTTTCAGCCGCGTTTTCAGGGACCACGACTCGTATTCATTGACGACCTGCCTCCAGTTTTGCGGGACATTGTTCGTCGGACCGCCGCCGCCGCCGTTCAAGATCGAACCCAGAAAGTACTTCTGAATGTCGGCGTGCACCTTAAGCGCATGCACATCCGGTTGCACCATTTGACCGATTTTCTCGTCGAGGGTCATTTGCGAAAGCAGCCTCTCGACCCGCGGATCGGCAGGAGGTGGGGCGCTGGATTGGGCCAGCACACCATTGGCCAGCAAGGGCATTATCAGGGCGCCGAGCAATTTGGAGAAGGGGGACATAGCATTTATAATCGTTTATACTAATTAATAAAATTAACAGCAGCAACCACCAATAAACATCGGGACAGAGTGCTATTTATAGCGCGTTTTCGCAATTTCAGCAACATTATGATTACACCGAACGTAATAGCAAATACTACAAATTAAGTCAACAATAACGTACAAAATCAATTCCTGGGGTGAGTGGGAGTAGCCACAATTCCTCTTCCAAGCCCAAAGTTCGAATGAGCGACCCACCTGGCGAAGCGCGATTGTGAGCCGGAGGGGAGTCGCGGAGCAACGCTGGATATCAGCCAGACACCTCAGTGCCTGGAATCTGCCCCATTTCGAATTCGTCCCGCAAGGACGACGGGAATTCTCCCGATGGAACTTTTCATCGCAAATGCGCACTCCGCCCTCCCTCAGGAGAATGGCCCATAAGCGCCATCCCGGCGTTGCCTCATGCAGGTATAAAGCGTGGCTCCGCAGCCTGCCCGTGCAACTTGCGCTACGTTCACTCGATTGGTATGGTGTCGTACAGCCGTAAAACAATTAACACAATGATTTCACGGGCCCGGCCATTGAGCATGAAATTCAACTTCCGCCAGTCCAAGTCCATAAACGCCGCCCCGGTGGCAGTGCGGGCGCTGGCGCTGCTGCTATGCCTCGGTGCCAGCGGCGGGTTACGCGGGTTGGCGGCCGATGCGCCGGTCAAGGAACTGCGAACCGCCGAACAAATCCGCCGCTTGTCGGCCCAAGAAGCAGATCAGCATTATCCAGTGCGATTGCGCGGCGTGGTCACCTTCTTTGACGACCGAATTCCCACGAAATCATTCCGGTTTGTCCAGGATGACACGGCGGGAATTTATTTGTATGTGGATGGCTCGACGAACAATCCGCCGTTAAAAACCGGCCAGTTGGTGGAAGTCGAGGGTGAAACCGGCTCGGGGTCCTTCGCCCCGGTCGTGACGTCGCACCGGATTCGCGTTCTGGGCGAAACGAACTTGCCGCCGGCCAAGCCGGTCTCGTTTGAAGAATTGGCCAGCGGGCTGGAAGACAGCCAGTTTGTGGAGATTCGCGGGCTGGTGCGCGCGGTCCGGTTCGACAAACAAAACTCGTATTACGTCGTTGACCTGGCCACCGGACAAGGAAAACTGACCATCGTGGCCTTCCAATTGCCGGTGGCGCGCAGCGAGGAGCTGGTGGACTGCACGGTCCGGGTCAAGGGTGTCTGCATGTCGCGTTTCAACTCCCAGCGGCAGTTGTTTGACATTGGCCTGCTCCTGCCCGCCCCCGAGGATCTTGCCATCGAAAGTCCGGGCCCCCACGATCCACTGTCCACTCCGGCCCAGCCCA
>Ga0316217_10007754_pt1 | contig 10130 bp, 10 predicted proteins | sample 1anoAmetaG_FD_203633 | JGI IMG/M metagenome (GOLD analysis project Ga0316217, IMG submission 203633) | Freshwater microbial communities from Trout Bog Lake, Wisconsin, USA - 1anoA | ecosystem: Environmental > Aquatic > Freshwater > Lake > Hypolimnion/Profundal zone | place: USA: Wisconsin... | reverse complement strand
CAGAAACGCCTCGGGATCGTGTAAGAGTTCAGGCAGGCAAAAGCCCCCGCCAACATTGGCGGGGGCTTTTTGGAATTGTTACGGCTTTACGCTGTCAGCGGCTGCATGAGCGGCGTCCTTGAGATGGCCGGCGCTTTCCTGCAGCTTGCCTTTGGCTTGCTTCTCCTGACCGGCGGCTTTTTCTTGTGGGTTGTCCGTCAGGTCGCCCCAGGCTTCCTGAACTCGTCCCTCTAGATTCTTCACAACTCCCTCGATTACGTCTTTGTCGGGCATGGTTAATTGTTCCTTCTTATCCTAACTTAAGCAGTACCCGGATAAGAGAGGTTCCGAAACCTGCGCTACGGCCCCGGCGCCACTGCGATTGCCTTCCAGCCGCTAATTGGGCCGTAGGCGATGGGCGTGACTGTGCCTGTTTGCCCGATATCGAGGATCGAAAGCTGATTGGTAGTGCTATTCCACGTGAGCTCGGAGTCGCCGTCGTTATTGATCGCAAGCCCTGCTGGCGACCAGCCTGCGTATGGCCCAAACGCCTGTGACGTGTACGAGCCATTGGGCGCGACCGTAAACAGCGAGGCTTGCCTGGTCGACGTGTTAACCCAGAGAATCCGCGGCTGGCCGCCGGGCGCCAGGACGAGGGACTGCGCCTGCCAGCCGGGCAGTGGGCCGAAGTTCTGGCTCGTTTGGTCACCTGCGCTCGTTATGCTCCAAAGCGATGCCTCGCCGATTGCTGTGTCGCTCCAGAGAACCCGCGTGTCGTTATTGTAATCCACGGCAATCTGTTGGGCCTGCCAGTTTGCGTATGGACCGTAAGCCTTCGACGTGTATGACATACCCAGCGTAATGTTGAAGATGGAGGCTTCGTTGTCCGACGTGTGCTTCCACAGAACATGCACATGATCGTCCGGGCCGGTCGCGATGGACTTGAACGCCCATCCCGAATAGGGGCCGAAGGATTGAGACATCGCAACAGTCAATGCCGGCGTAATCCTCCATATCGAGATTCCACCGGTCGCTGTAGTCCAGAGTATATAGGCGTTGCCGGTTGCATCGGAGCTCAATGCATTGGGAGTCCATCCGGCATAAGGGCCAAACGAAGCATTGGCAATTGAGCCTGTCGCGGAGATCTTCCACACCGCCGCCACTCCTGTATTGTTCCAGAGCACGTAGGTGCTGTCGGCAGGAGGGGTCAGTTTGAACACCGTGCCGTCGTCCTTGGCGCCGCCGCCGTTCGTGGCGCCGTAGAAGCTACCATCGCTGCCGAACGTCAGGGTGTCCGGATGTGCTGCATCCGCTGCCCCGGTGAACCAGTGCAGCGTTGTGAACGTGCCCGAAAGCGTCATCTTGAACGCGGTGCCATTCCCATTCTCGCCGCCGCTGTATGTGGTTCCATAAAGATCGCCGTCATTGCCAGGAGCCAGTTCCGCTTGCGGGTTCTTGCCGTCCGGGCCGCAAAACGAGTGCAGGGTGGTCAGCATGCCCGAGGGTGTGATCCTGAAGACCGTGCCGCTGCCCGTGTTCACCTCGTAGATGTACGATGGCCCGCCGTAGAATGTGGTTCCGTAGAAGTTGCCGTCGCCGCCGCAAACAAGACTCGCGCTTGGCCACATACCGTCTAAGCCAGAGAATGCATGAAGCGTGGTCGATACGCCTGCCGGCGTGATCTTGAAGACAACGCCCTGACGGCTCGCGCCGCCGGCGCACGTGGTTCCGTAGAAATTGCCGTCGCTTCCCACAACGAGTCCGTTGGGATATTGGCCGTCTTTGTTAGTTGCACCGAACGAATAGAGCGTGGTCAGGTTGCCGGCCGGCGTGATTCTGAAGAATGTGCCTGAGCCATTGTTCGCGCCGCCGCCGGATGTGGTTCCGTAGAAGTTGCCGTCGCCGCCCTTGGTCAGGCTGGCCTCGGGGTAAGCGCCGTCAGCACTGGTAAATGAATGCAGTGAGGTCAGTTTGCCCTCTGTCGTGATCTTGAAGACTGTGCCATAGCCGCTTGCGCCGCCCGTCCTAGTGGTGCCGTAGAAGTTGCCGTTACTGTCCTGATTTAGACGCGATTGGGGATCGGTGCCATCCGCATTGTCGCCCGAAGCGTTTACGGCGCTGAACGAATACAGGGTGGTCAGGGTTCCCGCCGGCGTGACCTTGTAGATGGCGCCGGCGCCGTTTGCCCCGCCGGCAGCCGTGCTCCCAAAGAAGTTGCCGTCGCAGCCGGCAGCAATGCCTCCAATCGGATATTGGCCGTCGGCGCCCGCGAATGAATGAAGAGTCGTGAGTGTGGGTGTACTTGCCAGGGACGGCCCAGGCAGTGCAAGGACGCAGAGCAATACGATGTGCGCGCGACGTTTGGATTTCGTTTCGAAATTAATATTTCCAAACCTGCGCATTTGTTACTGCGGCAGCACGATCTGCGCCTTGACCGATGTCGCGGGCATGCGCATGGCGAAGTTGAAGGCTTCGACGCTGTCGTTAAAATCGAAGCGGTCGGTAATCAGCGGCTTGACATCGATCTTGCCGCTTCCCATCAGCGCTAACGCGCGCGGATAGACGTGGGCGTAGCGGAAGACGTGCTCGACCCTGGCTTCCTTGATCTGGCCGGCGACGATGTCGTAGACGATTGGGGCAGGGGGGATGCCGACGAAAACGACGCATCCGCCGGGACGCAGCGACTCGAATACGGCTGCCGCGGCGCCGGTATGGCCGCTGCACTCGAATACGATATCCGCCCCCCAGCCGCCGGTAAGGCTGCTCACCACACCGCTCAGCTTGCCGTGGGCGGCATCCACCGGCACGATCGAGCCCAGGGTCGCGCCCAGGTCGAGCTTGGGCTGCTGGGTGTCGGTCAGGATGACCTGGCAGCACCCTCCTGCAAGCGCTGCAAGCGCCGTGACCATTCCGATCGGACCGGCCCCGACGACCACGGCGACATCGCCCGGCTTGATCTGAGCCTTGGTTGCGGCATGCATTCCCACAGCAAGAGGCTCGACCATCGCGCCCTCGGCGAAGCTGACGTTATCGGGCAGCTTGAATGTGAAGTCTTCCGGATGGACCACGGTGGGGCGCAGTACTCCGTGAACAGGCGGGGTGGCCCAGAAGCGCACCGCCGGATCCAGATTGTACTTGCCCTCTCGCGTTGCGCGGCTGCTCGGATCCGGAATCCCCGGCTCCATGCAGACGCGATCGCCTACACGCAGAGTTTTTACATCGTCGCCAATTTCGATTACCGTGCCCGACGCCTCATGGCCCAGGACCATGGGAGCCGCAACGATAAACGGGCCGATGCGGCCGTTCTCGTAGTAGTGGACATCGGACCCGCAGATTCCTACCGTGTGGATTTGAATGCGCACATCGCATGGTCCCATCGGTTCGTGAATCTCGATGTTGCGGATTGCAATTTCATGTTTTCGTTCAAGAACAACGGCTTCCATGAGTCCTCCTCTTCCGGATCAATCTGTGGCGCCTGTGTGTTCCTGGTACATGGCGATGAGGGCCGCGCCCTGGCGGCTGAATGTGTCGATACGCCGGCTGTCGGGTATCGAAGCGTTCAAGTGGCCGTGATTGTCCACATAGCCCGGCAAATCGTGCATGGTTAGATACTGGTGCGCGGCCACGACGCAGGCGCCTTCCCAGAAGATATCCTTGATATCGTCGGAAATCGCTTCGCCGCCCAGGCAGTTCGGTTCGATAGGGATCAGATCGCGCGTGTTGTGCTCGGTCCCGGCGGTGACGATCAGGCCAGCGTCGCGCAGGGCACAAACATATCGCTCCAGAACATCCAACGTATTGCGGACAGGGACAAACTCGACCGCGTAGACTCCTCGAGTCTTCAGATCCGCAATCAAGCGCTCGACGGGTTCTTCGTAGGGACAAATCGGGCTGGCGCCATCGGCGAGAACCGGGTAGCACGGGATGCCTCCGAGCGCGAGAACGAGCCGGTAGGCGTGGTCGAAGTCGACGAACGTATCCGGCACGAATGCAGGCTTGCCGGCTTTAAGCAGGTGCCCGCGAATCTCGTTTTGCACCGTAACGCCACTACGGATATCCTTGGGCGCCGCGCCGAATGCGCGCTCAAACGAAACTTGCCGGTCGGATTCGTCGATCAGATCGAAGAGAACCTCCTGGAACGCCTGCGCGATATGACGTTCCTGCAGATAAACAGTGGCCCGGTCGCAGTGGTGGCGCGCAACAATGCGGCCGATGACCGCGTCGACCGTCAATCCTGTGTCGATGCCGCTATGCTGAAGAACCTTCGAAAGCTTCTCGACGATCGCGGCCATGCGAGCGCTGTCGTTGCTCCTGATCACGTCGAGCAGCTTGGCGGCCTCATCGGTCATCGGATCGAATCGGGTGATCCCCTTGCCGCAGATATACATTTTTCCCGGATTCCCGGGATCGTTAATCTTCACTCCTGCAGCGACCAGGTCGTCTATCAATGCGATAATCTCCAGCCCGAAGAGCGGAAACACGCCGCGCTCGGCGGCCAGATCGCCGAACTCCTTGTAGATCGAGTAATCGTAGTAGTTGCTCGCCCCCAGGACTCCGACGCCCTGTGCGGCGGCCAGATCGAGGGCCTGACGGGTGGTGTCGAACGCCGTAAAGTTGGGCGGCAGATGAACATGCGCATTGAGTTTCGGGCGGACTTTCGGCGCGTCGCCGGCGCTTGCCCGGGCGTTAAGCGCCTCGGGATCGATGCCGGCTATGATCTTGCTAAACGAAGGTGTTGCTTTGAGCATAAGAATGTTTCCAAATCCAGGCCAATGGCCGGTTCTAATAGACCGGGTGCGGCCCCGGCTCGGTGTCAAATAGTTCGTCTTTTCCTGCCTGGAATCCTGCAATAATTGTGTTTGGAAAGCCGGTTGCTCTGGGTAATTTATTCATGCCGTGCTATCTCGTGTCGCTCTGATTGCAGGCAATGAGTAAACACGCGATCCCTAACTTCCCGAAGTGACGCAAGGACGCATCAACGATAATGAAACGCAAATTCGGCTATCGACATCCCGATATGACGCTAGATAACATTTTCATCGCAGGGCAGAAAGTCTCGCCCGGCCGTTATCGGCTCGTGGGGTCCGACCGCTCCATATGCCTGGAGCGCGAAGACACATTGCCGGCATCCCTTGACGGCAAAGTCGCGGAATACATTCAGGAGTCTAACACCTGGGCGGACTTATGTGGGTCGCCCAGGTGATCGAACGGGGATTCAAGTCCTTACGCACCAGCGTGGAGCGCGTTCCAGATTTGAATCCCACTCATTACTACCATCAATGCCACGTAGACTCGCAAGCCCCAGAGGAGCAGCATCGTCTTGCCGGTTAAAGCAAGCCGTCCGATGTGCAACTTCGCCGTTGAAAGCTGATCCGGATCGAGCACTTCGCGCACCCATTCCTCCGATTCGTTAATTGCGGCGTCATTTGAGCTGCTTGTGTTGTATTTCATAACTAGCCTCTTTCTAAAGTCAAACCTTGAGCAGTTGCGGAAAGATGGTCGTGACTCCATAGATGAGTCCGGCAAGGACCAGGATAACGGTTACCGTTATTCCCAGAAAATTGCTCATACGTCCGCTTGCGTGTTCGCCCATGACCTCGCGGTCATTGACCAGCAGGATCAGGAACACGATGGCCGGCGGCATCGCCAGAACTGCGATTACGTTCACAATGAGTACGATGAAAACCAGCGGCGCGTGTGGGATCAAGACCAGCGCCGCCGCGATACCCGCCGCAACGGTAAGCACCGCATAAATCGGCCAGCCTTCGCGCAAATTGCTGTTGAGGCTGTGAGCGCCGCCCGATACCTCGCCGAAAGCGTAGGCAGACGATGCTGAAATCGTGATCGCCGCTACCAGACCGGCTTCAAAGATCCCGACTGCGAACAGCTTGCCGGCCAACGTCCCTAAGAAAGGGACTAAGGCTTGTGCAAACTCGGCCCCTTGAAAGCTCGATGCCTTGACATGATGGTTGTACAATGTCGCCGTGGCCAAAACTGTACAAATTGCCGCCGTCGCGGCCAGGACTGCTCCTGCGGCGGTATCGACCTGACCGTGTTTGAGATCGGCAGATGTCAGGCCCTTGTCGACAACGGCGCTCTGCTGGAAGAAGAGCATCCAGGGGGTGACTGTTGCGCCGATATTCGACATGATGAGCAGGAGAAATGTCGCATTCACCCCGCCGGGAATCGGCGCCCATGTGAGACACGAGTGTGCTATTTGACCGGCAGACGGATGCGTCATCAACGCGACAGGCACGAAGATGAGATTGAAAGTCGCAAAACCCAGGGTGATTCGCTCCCATGTCCAATATCGCTGGCTGAGCGTCACCGCCGCCACGGCCAGAAATCCCCCGAGCACCGCAACTGCGGGCGGCACGCCAAAGAAGCCCAGACCAGCGCGGATGGCAATGAACTCGGTGACCAGAGTCAAGAAGTTGAGAAACATGAGATCGGCCAGGGAGAAGAAGCCCCAGAAGCGGCCGAAGCGCTCGTGGATTAATTCGGCATGCCCGCGCTTTGTCGCAGCCCCGAGCCGAACAGTCATTTCCTGGACCACATACGCCATCGCGAATGTGAGGAGAATGAATGGAATGAAGAAGCCTACGCCGTAGGTTGCCCCGGTTTGGGCATAGGAAATCATACTGGGGCCGTCGTTCTCCCCCAACATCACAAGGATGCCTGGTCCGATGAGGAGCCAAAGCAGATTCAATGATCGACCGCCTCCTTGCGTCCTGGCGGTTCGTACGTTAGAGCGGTCTCGGGCGCGCTTGATATCTTCCGTCGTAATGTCGTTGGATATCACTTGCTCCATGGTACGGGCTCCGTGACTTCTTCAACAAATATGTGCTTTGCGGCTTCGGGGCTTACCCGCACTTCCTGTTCCCCGATATCCACTATCAGGCTGCCGCCGAACGGCTCTCGCGAATCAAGGGTAAGAACGACGCCGGGGCGCAGTCCGCGTTCGGCCAGGTAACAAAGCAAATCCCTGTTCTCATCCGTAACGCGCCGAATGACGACGCATGCGCCGACAGTTTGAGACTCCAGCGTGGTGCGCACCTCTTCAGGTATGCGACCGTCGCGAGTGGGGATTGGGTCTCCGTGGGGGTCGAACTGCGGGTAGCCCATGAGTGCGTCGATCCGATCCTCGAAATCCTCGCTGATATGGTGCTCGAGGCGCTCCGCTTCCTGATGCACTTGCTCCCAGGAGTAGCCCAGGTTCTGCAAGAGGTAAAGCTCCAGCAGACGGTGATGTCGGATAGTCTCAAGGGCAATTCGTCGACCGGATTCCGTGAGGTGTACTGGACGATAAGGCTCGTATCTGATCAGGTTCTTACGCTCGAGCTGGCGAAGCATCTTGCTGACACCGGATGGAGTAACACCCACCAGATCGGCAATGTCGATTTGTGAAGCGCCCTCGTCGCCATTGGTCGAGGCATAGATGGCTTTCAGGTAGTTTTGAACCGGCTCGGATTTAATTATGATATTATTCAAAATAAATGTTTACCTAGATCAACTTTCTTTTAATACCCACTCAATGCGGCATCTAAACAGTTGGTTCCCGGTTGGTGAAACATTATATGAATGTTCGAGTCGTATACTATAGAGGATTGACCCAAGAGAGACGAGGATATCGATGTCTGAACGTGACTGCCTTACCCGCCGGCGAACTTATAGTCGGTATATTATCAAGCTGACTGCTGTTCTGGCCGTAGGGATTCTTATGATTTCTCCGGCCCACGCCGACCAGAACGGCGAAGTCAAGATGGGAAAGCAAGCGGAGGCACAGATCGCACAGTCGGTTAAGTTTGTCACCGATCCCGCTGTTGTTCAGAGGGTGCAATCCATATTTTCGAGACTGGCTGCCGTTGCGGACACGGTCCAGGTTCCGGCGGGGTTCGGCAACGATGAGCTTTATAAATTCGACTATCGCATCAAGATCATAGATTCTAAAGAGGTAAATGCCTTCTCATTGCCGGGAGGGGCGATATATATCTACAAGGGTCTGCTCGATTTGCTTCGCGGCGACGACGAAGTGGCGGCGGTGCTAGGTCACGAAATCGCGCATGCAGCGCATCATCATGTGGCGCTGCTTACTCATGTTCAGAATCAGATGTCAACGCAGATGGCGCTCGGAGTCCTGGTGGCGGTTCTGGCCAAGGTGCCGGCGGATGCGATAGGCGGCCTGGCGACCACCGCGCAGTACGCCCAACTCGCACGGCTGAATAACCATTTTAGCGAGTCGGCCGAGAAGGACGCCGACCACACGGGCATGGTTTACATGGTCAAGGCAGGTTTCAATCCGCTTGGCATGCTGGCGCTGCTTCAGCGCTTGCAGGATGTCGAACAGCGAAGCCCCAGCATGGATATGGGTTTTTTGCAGGACCACCCCTTGACTCCGGACCGAATTACCTCGGCGAACAACGAACTGGGCGAGCTTGGATACAAGCTGGATCAAGCGATGCTCTGGAAGGTATCGGACTCAATGCAGACTCGGGTGACAGATGTAATGTCGAACGGTCATCCCGCCATCAAAGTAAGCTTCGGCAGCAGGTCCATCGCGATCATCTCGCCTGCCAACAGGCAGGAAGCGCTTGACGCCGCCGGCACACTGGACAAACTGCTGATTGCAAACGGTCAGGGGTATCAGGTCAAGTATGATGGGACGGTCGTTTACGTCGATGGAGCGTCCATCTTTGATTTTACACCGAACGACGCCCTGCTTCAACCCGTAAAAACATCACCGCAAGAAATGGCGCAAGTTGCCGTGGACATCATCAAGCAGGGTCTTTGGGAGGTGAGCGTTCGGGGCCTAATGGCGCAATAGCCCGGGCGTTCGACGGCGATGGCGAACGCCCGACAGCATTTTATGGGAGTGGCTTATCGGACTTGCGGTTCCTTGCAGGAAGCCTGTACCGCAGCTCGAATCGAGCTTGCGACCGCTGCTACCTGATCTTCCGTGTAGTCGAATGTATGCCGCTTCTCAATCCCCAGGCTGTCGACCGTAAAATGTACGTCGACCGGGAGGCCATTGGACTCAAACTCTCGTTTGAGGCAGCCATTTTCGCAGCCGTCGACGACGACGCGCTTGGCGGCGTAGGCTGCTTTGGATACGGCCAACGGATGCTGAGCAATTACGGCCAACGAACAACACATTGTGCCGTGTCCCAGTTGGTCTAGCGCGCGAACGGCATCGTTGCCGATCTGTCCGACGTTGCTTGCGCCGCCGCACGAGAACATTACGATCTCGGGATTGATGTTTTGTGTAGACACTTCTCGTCTCCTCTGCCGTTCTAAGTGAAGTTACGTATTCGAATAATAGCCGTCACTGTCTATTATGCTACCGAGACTTCTATGGCGCCTCCGCGAAATGGATGATCTTGGTCTAATGATATTTTACTTGATATGTTCGGCCCCTTCCAAGGTACACTTATTCCTGTTAAATTCTGCACGCAGGTATTGCGAGAGGACAAGATATGAATCGACTTAGACTCGTTTGGCTCGTTAGCGGCTTGGTCGCCGCGGCAAGTCTATCGGCCGCTTGGGCCCAGTCACCCAAGGCGCCGCCAGTTCGCCAACCGATCGCACCGGCGCCGGCTCCGGCTGCGGTCAGTGTCATCCGCGTTGTCATCGACGACAATCCGGTAGATTTTCACGGCGCGACACCTCAAAAGATTAATGCCTCGATCCTTGTGCCACTGCGCGGCCTATTCGAGAAACTCGGCGCGACCGTGCAGTTCCATCGTGAGACGCGCACGATTGAGGCAACGAGCGGAAACACCTATCTGATCCTGCGGTTAGGCGACGATAACGCCTTTGTAAACAACTCGATGGTTCCTCTGGCGCAGCCTCCGGTTATTGTTAACGGATCCGCGCTTGTTCCGCTGCGGTTTGTCGCTCAGGTTTTCGGAGCTAAAGTGACCTGGGTGCCAGCCAAGCAGACTGTCGTCATTCGCACATTGGCCGCGCGTCCGAAGGTAACGATAACCGGAGATGTCGTGGGCCAGGTTGCTGCTGTCGATATTGTCTCGACACCCCAGAAGATCAGCGTTCTATCGCAAGGCGAGACGGTCCAGATACCTGTGGCGACCGATACATTGATTCTCGTGCAGCGCGGCAGTGAGCAGGCTGTCCAATCGCCTTTGTCCGCGATT
>Ga0316217_10007753_pt1 | contig 10130 bp, 7 predicted proteins | sample 1anoAmetaG_FD_203633 | JGI IMG/M metagenome (GOLD analysis project Ga0316217, IMG submission 203633) | Freshwater microbial communities from Trout Bog Lake, Wisconsin, USA - 1anoA | ecosystem: Environmental > Aquatic > Freshwater > Lake > Hypolimnion/Profundal zone | place: USA: Wisconsin... | reverse complement strand
CCCTGCGTGCTGGCCGCTGGCCCGGAAAGGATCATCTCGATGGGCTTCTCGCAGGCTTCGGAGAGGTTCATGAGGGAGCCGTCGGCCCTGACTATCGTGAGGGGAGTGGCAATGCCTCGCTTCGCGAGCTCCCTCTCAAGGGCGATCCCGAGCTCGACGATGAGGGGACTTATGCGGGCGTTCAGGGCCGCCGTGTTGGCCCTGAGGATCCTGTCGAGCTCGCTCGAGAGCTCGTGCCCCATCACCACGGGGAGGGATGAGCTGCGGCGGATGATGGCCTTTATCGCGCCCTCGTGCTCGGGATTCCTGCAGGCCCCGACGCTGGCGACGGCGAAGGCCTCGACGCCCTCCTCCTCGAGGAGGGCGCGGACGGCGGACTCGACCTCGGCCGTGTCCAGCTCCTCGGTCTGCCTGCCCATGATGTCGTGGCGGCCCTTCAGGGTCAGCCTGGGGCTGTGGCCGATGCCTGCCAGGTCGTAGTCGTCGTAGCCTGCGAGGAGGAGGCCGACCTTCCTCCCCTTGCCTTCGACTATGGCGTTGGTCGCGAAGGTGGTTGCCAGGGAGACGCGGCTGAGGCCGGTGAAGAGCTCGCGAGGAAGGGAATCCAGGGCCCGCCCTATGCCCACCGCGGGGTCGCTGCGTGTAGTCAGGGACTTGGCTGAGGCGAGGACCCTGCGCCTCTCGAAATCGAAGAGCACGGCGTCGGTGTAGGTGCCCCCGGCGTCTATGCCGAGTCCCCTCCCGCTCCTGATCTCGGTGGCGCCCTCCATGGCGGTGCCCGCTATGCTTCGGCCAAGGTATTCGGCGGGACTTCCCCTGCGCAGCGCGTAGAACCTGTGGTCGGTGGATGGCCCTTCGGCCTGGCTGTCTTCGGCATTGGTCATGGCGGGCCGATCCTAGCCCGGCCGCCGATTCTCCGCAATCCGGGGAAAGGGTGATCGGGACTGTGCCCCCTGTCACTTACCGAAATCCAAGGCGTATCTATATTATAGATACGTTTCGCGTTTACCCGAGGTGAAGGAATGCCCACGAGGATCTTGATAGTGGGTGGCGTCGCCGGTGGCGCCACCGCGGCGGCCAGGGCGAGGCGCCTATCCGAGAAGGCCGAGATTACCCTACTCGAGAAGGGGCCCTATGTCTCCTTCGCCAACTGCGGTCTCCCCTATTATATCTCGGGGGCCATCACCAAGCGCTCCAAGCTCCTTCTCCAGACACCCGAAGGCTTCGACGCCCGCTACGGCGTAAAAGTCCTCGTGGGCACCGAGGCCCTCGAGATCGACAGGGTCGGCAAGAGGCTCCGCGTGGCTGGACCCGGTGGCGAGTCCTGGATCGAGTACGACAAGCTCATCCTCGCCCAGGGCGGGAACCCCGTGATGCCCCCGATCCCAGGCATGGAATCGCCCAACGTCTTCAAGCTCTGGACAGTCCCCGACGTGGACGGCATCAAGGCCTACATCGAGGCGAGATCGCCCGCTTCGGCCCTCATAGCCGGCGGCGGCTTCATTGGCCTCGAGATGGCAGAGGCCTTTCGCGAGAGGGGCCTCGCCACGACCGTCGTGGAGCTCATGCCCAGGATCATGTCGACCATGGATCCTGAGTTTGGGGCCATGATAGCTGCCAAGCTCGAGAAGAAGGGCGTCCGCGTCATCACAGGGCTGGGGCTCAAGGCCATCCGGGGCAACGAGGCCAAGGCCGAGCTCAGCGACGGCAGCCTCGTGGACGCGGGGCTGGTCCTCCTGTCGGTGGGCGTCCGGCCCGAGCTCGCCCTCGCCAAGGCAGCGGGCCTCGACATCGGAAGCTCGGGCGGCCTCGTCGTGGACGAGGAGCTGCGCAGCTCGGACCCCGACATCTATGCGGCAGGCGACATGGTCGAGGTCGTGCACAAGGTCTCCGGGCGAAAGGTCCGCGTCCCCCTCGCGGGGCCGGCCAACAGGCAGGGCCGCATAGCGGCTTCCAACGCCCTCGGCATGCACATGAAATACCGCGGCGCCCTGGGCACGAGCGTGTTCAAGGCCTTCGACGCCACGGCCGCCTCTACCGGGCTCAGCGAGAAGGCGGCGAGGGAGGCCGGCTTCGATGTCGGCGCGGCCCTCATCTACAAGGACAACCACGCCTCCTACTACCCCGGCGGCAAGGAGCTTGTGCTCAAGCTCGTCTACGACAGGACGAGCTCAAGGCTGCTGGGAGCGCAGGCCTTCGGGAGCGAGGGGGTCGAGAAGCGCATAGACGTGGTCGCCACCGCCCTGCAGGGAAGGCTGGGCCTGGACGACCTGGCCGAGCTCGACCTGGCCTACGCCCCGCCCTACTCCTCCGCGAACGACCCGGTCAACCTGGTGGCCTTCATCGCGCAGAACGACGTATCGGGCTTCAGTCCCCTCGAGACAGCCGCCGCCCTCAAGGCCGCCATCGCCGCCGCGAAAGCCGGGGGGGAGAGCGCCCTCGTTCTGGACGTGCGCAACATGAACGAGTACGAGGAGGGGCACATACGCGGCTCGCTCAACATACCCGTGGACGAGCTGCGCTTCCGCCTGGACGAGCTGCCCAAGGGAAAGAAGATCCACCTGCACTGCCGCTCGGGCTTCAGGGCCCACCTCGCGCTCAGGATATTGAAGGATAATGGATTTGAAAGCCTCGTCAACGTGACGGGGGGATATATGGCCGTCCTCGCCGAGGGCGGCTTCGATCTCGAGCAGGATTAAGGAGAGAAGCATGGCTGCATCCATCGTCAAGGACAAGATCAAGGCAGGGGCCAAGATAATAGACGTGCGCACTGTCGGGGAGTTCGCCGACGGGGCCTACCCCAAGGCCCTCAACATCCCCCTCAGCGAGCTGCCCGGGAAGCTCGAGGAGCTTGGGCCCAAGGACAGGCCCATTGTCCTCTACTGCGCCTCGGGAGCCAGGAGCGCCCAGGCTGCGCGTCTCCTCAAGCAGGCGGGCTTCGCCGATGTGGTCAACGCCGGCGGCCTCGGCGATATGCCTGACTAGGAGTCCGAGGCTTCGCGATGGACCTGCGGCAGCTGCGGAGGTTCCTGGCCGTGGCCGAGGAGCTCAATTTCGGGCGGGCCGCCGAAAGACTGCATATTTCCCAGCCGCCCCTCAGCAGGCAGATCATGGAGCTCGAGGAGGAACTGGGAGTCGAGCTCTTCGAGCGCGGGCCCAGGGGCGTGACGATCACTCCCGCGGGCCGCTACCTCGAGAAGGAGGCCGCGAGGCTGCTGGGGCGGGTCAGCCTTGTCAAGGAAAGGATAGGGACAGTGGGGCGCGGGGGCCTGCGCCAGGTCCGCATTGGCTTTGTCGCCTCCGCCATGTACTCCTTTCTCCCCGAGCTCGTCGAGCGCTACCGAGAGGAGCTGAAGGGGCTCTCCTTCGAGTTCCTCGAGCTGCCCACGAATGCCCAGGCCAAGGCCCTGCTGTCGGGGCGGATCGACATTGGCTTTGTCCGTTTCTGGACCGGGGAGGAGGGCATCCGCTTCGTGCCCATATCCGAGGAGAGCCTCTCTCTCGTCCATTCCAGGAGCCTGTCGCCGCAGCCCGGCGAGGATCTCGCAGCCTACGCCGAGCTCCCCTTCATCGCCTTTGCCCTGGACAGCGCGCCCGGCCTGGCCGAGAGCGCCCTAAAGGCCTGCGCGCGGGCAGGCTTCACGCCCAAGACAGTCTTCTCGGCGGGGCAGTTCGACTCGGTCCTTAGGCTCGTGGCCGCGGGGCTTGGTTGGTCCATAGTGCCTACCCTGGCCCTCTCGGGCTCGCGCCTCGAACTCGTGGCCAGGGAGCTCATGGACCAGCCCGAGCGCATAATCGTGGGGGCTGCCCTCAGGGATGACGAGGACGATCCCCTCGTCCTGAGCCTCCTCGACATAGCGACGCGGCATCTCACCGCGGGCGGCCGCTAGCTTCCCTCCATATCGAAAGGGTATAGCCTCCCCCACGAATTGGTATTGGCCTCGGGATCTCCACGCTGGAAATATTTAAACCCAGAGTGGAGGCTACTATGAATACAGGTTCGTGGAGACTTCTGGGCGCCAGCGCAGTCCTCGCGCTGGGCCTTATTTCCTGCCAGACCACAAAGCCGGCGGCTGCGCCGCTGAGCCTGGCCGATCCCGCGGCGAGCAGCATCGTGGCCCAGGCCAGGGGCTTCTCGCCTGAGGCGCAGGCAGGCGCGCAAAAAATAGACTTCGATTTGAAGCTGGGCAATCCCGAGGCGATAAAGGGCTGGAAGGTCGAGCTGGCCGCCGACAAGGGCGTGCAAAAGACCTTCTCGGGCACCGGCTCGAACCTACCATCAAGCCTGAGCTGGGACGGCAAGGGCGAATCGGGAGCCCTCGCGCCAGAAGGGAAATACACCGCGCTTCTCAGCCTTGACTATTCATCCACCTACAAGAGCGCGAAGGCCTCGAGCGCGAGCTTTGTGCTCGACATCACGCCGCCCTCGGGCAGGCTGGTGGTCTCGCCCCAGGATGTTGTGCCCAATGGCCAGGGCTTCAATTCGCCAGTGTCGATAGTCCTGGACGCGGCCTCGCCCCTCGCGGGCATAGCAAGCTGGTCCCTCGACATAGTCGATCCCGCAGGCAGGGTCTTCAAGAGCTATGCTGAGAAGTGGCCCGACAGGGAAGTGAAGTGGGACGGTCTCTCTGCTGCCGGGGCACCGGCGGTCGCCCTGGCCAGCTACAAGGCCATCGCGAGGGTCCGCGACGAGTTCGGTAACATGGGAAGCCTCGATGGCCTGATCCCGGTGGGTGACCTGGCCTCGGTCTCGGGCGCCACCTTCATCGAGGCGCCCTATTCTGGCTTCGCGCCGCGAGGCGAGTCCATGATCAAGACCATGGACCTCACGCTCGGGATCGCGCAGAAGGAGGCCCTCAAGAGCTGGAGGATCGAGCTGGTGCAGGCCGACGGCAGCATAGCGAAAAGCCTGTCGGGCGACTCGAGGGACATTCCCTCGGCCTATTCCTGGGATGGCACCGATGACCACGGCCTCATGTCCCCGGAAAGCCAGTACACTGCAAGGCTCTCGGTCGACTACGGAACTGCCTTCAAGCCGGTCACCGAGTCGAGCAGGGCCTTCCTTCTGGACCTCACGCCGCCCACGGGAAGGATCGAATCCAATCCGGCAGCTTTGGTGCCCGACGGAAAGGGCGGCATCCAGCCCATGAAATTCACCATTGAGGCTATAAGCAAGGCCGCTCCGCTGCAGTCCTGGTCCCTGAGCCTCATCGCCAGCGACGGCAATCCAGTGCTGGCGGCCCTGGGAAGCTTCCCTGACGCGAGCTACAGCTGGGACGGGAAGCTCTCGGGAGCCTCGGCCCTGGATCCCACAAAGACCTTCGCTCTGGGCGCGAAGATCGTAGATGTCTATGGCAACGCGGGAACCCTGTCCGAGGCTCTCGCGGTATCAGCCCTGCCCTCTCCCGCAAGCTCGGCCATGGGCCTGCCCGCGAAGAGCACCGAGGTCTCTATAACTCCCAAGGCAGTCGGCTTCGCTCCCAAGGGTGACGGGGCCACGCGCACCATGGAGTTCGAGCTCGACTATGGCCAGGCTGAGGCTGTGCAGTCCTGGAAGGTCGAGATTGTGAAGGAAGGGAGGGTCGAGCAGGTCATCACCGGCGACATGCAGAATCCCCCGAGCAGCATAGCCTGGGACGGCAAGCGGTCAGACGGCAGCTTCGCCGACGAGGGAAGCCTCACCGCAAGGCTGAGCGTGGACTATGGTTCCGCCTTCGCGCCCGCCTCGGCGACCAGCGCGCCCTTTGTCCTCGACCTCACTGCCCCTCAGGGTGCGATACGGCTTTCCGAGGCGCTCTTCTCACCCCTCGAGACCGACAAGACGATAGGCATCACGGTGGACGCGAGTTCCTCCCTCGCCAAGATGGACAGGTGGACCATGCAGATCTACGACCCGGCGGGCAACCTTTTCAAGAGCTTCAGGGGGAACTGGCCCGACAACAAGGTGGAGTGGGACGGCAGGGGCTTCACCGGTGACATGGTCGATTCGGCCGAGGACTACCCCGTCGTCGCCACGGTCAGGGACGAGTTCGGGAACTTGAGCGAGCTCAAGTCCACTATCCCCGTCGACATCCTCGTCGAGAAGACTGCCGCGGGCTACCGCATCCTCAGCTCGAGGATCTTCTTCAAGCCCTACACCGCCGATTACAATGGAGTTTCCCCCGAGCTGGCCAAGCAGAACCGCATGAGGCTCGACCAGCTGGCCGCCAAGCTCAAGAAATTCCCCGACTACAAGGTTAAGATGATAGGCCACGCGGTCATGATCAACTGGGACGACCCGGCACGGGGCAGGGCCGAGCAGCAGGATGTCCTCCTTCCCCTCTCCTCATGGAGGGCCGAGGCGATAAAGGAGGCCCTTGTCGCGCGCGGCATCAGCGGCGCGATGATCGACACGCAGGGCGTGGGCGCCTCGGACCAGCTGGTGCCCGACAGCGACCTGGCCAACCGCTGGAGGAACAGGCGCGTGGCGCTCTACCTGGAGAACCCGATGGCGGTGACGCAAAGATAAGATGCGGCTTGGACTCGGCCTTGGCCAAAGGCCGCAGGACGAACTAGAATCTGGGCATGGCCGTGTCGATCCTGAAATCGCTTTGCCCGCAGGACCACAGCTGTCCTGCGCTCTGGGTCTGCAGTGTGGGAGCCCTTACCCAGGTGGGCGTCGCGGCCCCTAGAATAGACGCGCAGCGCTGCATCAACTGCGGCAAATGCGTGGACGCCTGCCCCATGGGGGCCTTCCGTCCCTGAGCCTCCTACTTCTGCAGGCCTTCCTGGAAACTCTTGAAGGCGGGAAGGAGCAGCAGGGAGCCTCGGGATATCTCGAGGATCTTCCTCTGCTCCCAGTCCTTGAGTATGCGGCTCACTACCTCGCGCGAGGTCCCCACATGGTCGGCTAGCTCCTGGTGGGTGGCCGTGACGCGGCCGCCCTCCCTGCCGTCGGCGCCAGCGCCCGCGGCCGCGCTCGAGCTGTGCTCGGCGAGCCACTGCGCGAGCCGCTCGTCGACGCGCCTGAAGGCCACCTCCTCCACGAGCTCGATGACATCGGCCATGCGGCTTGCGTACTGGGCGAGGACGTAGTTCCTGAAGGTGGCACCCTCGGCGAAGACCCCGCGCACGGCCTCGCTGGGCATGAACACGGCGCGCGTCGCCTTTTCGGTGACGACATTGGCGGGGAAGCTGTTGACTCCAAGGCCGCAGCCCGAGCTGAGTATGCAGCTCTGGCCCTTCTCGATGCGGTAGAGCGTTATCTCCCGCCCCGACTCGGCGGTCTTGAAGACGCGGATGGCGCCCTCGAGCACGAAGGGGACGCTCGAGCAGACCTGGCCCTCGCGGAGTATGGTCACACCCGACTCGAGATCCCGGAACTGGAGAGTGGCTAGGAGGCCTTCGAGCTTGATGGGGGGCCACTCCTCACGCGGGAAGAGCTGGCCGAATACCTTGAGGAAGCGGGCCTTGGGGCTCTGGTCCTCTAGTGGCTGCATTCGTGCCCTGGCTCTCCCTGCCCTGCTCCATGGTGGGCGGAGCAGCCTAGGCCCGAGTCCTGGAGGCTGCCCCTGGCGAAGGCCTCGGCCGCCGCACGGGCGTCGCCCGTGGCGCCCCTGACTACGCCGATGCCGTGCGAGGAGAGGACACGCACAGCGCCCTCGCCCATGTTGCCCGCGACAAGGTGGGTGACTCCGGCGCGCGCGAGCTCGCCCGCGATCCCCGACTTGCAGCCACAGCCCTCGGCCGAGGGAATGGTGGGCTCTGACAGGAGGACGCCGCCGAGAGTGGCGGCGAAGACCAGGAACTCTTTGCAGTGGCCGAAATGCTCATCCACGAGGCCGTCGCGCGAGGGAACTGCGATCTTCATCATCGTGTGTGCTCCGGTCATCCGCAGCTGCGGTTATTGGCTTATGCCCATAATGGCCCTTGGTACTGCCAGTGTCAAGCAAGAGGCTGAGAGGCCGGTCGCGGGACCCTAGTCGGTCTTGAAGAAGCCGAGGGCTGTCTCCATGGCGCCTATCGTCTCCATGGTCGAGCCTGCCATCTCCGAGACCTTCTTGGCGCTGCCCGCTATGCCTACGGCGCCGGTGGCCATCTCGTCCATGCTTCCCTTGATATCGGCTGTCGCGTCCCTAAGGCGTCCTATCTCGGCGAGGACAGTGTCGTTGCCCGCGCTCATCTCGCGGGAACCGTCCTTGACCTGGGAGGTGATCTCGTTCATCGATCGGAGGGCATCGAGAACCTGCCGCGACCCCTCCCTCTGCTCCATCATGGCCTGCTGCAGCTCGCGGACGAGGGCGTCAGTCTCGCCTATCTGCTCGGCCACGCGGGCGAAGGACTGCTCCGAGCCCTTGGACGAGAGCACCACCTCCTGTATCGCGCTCTGCACCTGGGCGAGCTCGCTGCGGATGGTCCTGGACTGGCCCGACGAGGTCTCAGCGAGGCGCCGTATCTCGTCGGCCACCACGGAAAAGCCCCGACCCGCGTCGCCGGCGTGGGCAGCCTCGATGGCCGCGTTCATCGCGAGGAGGTTGGTCTGCGAGGCGATCGTGGCGATCACCTTGTTCGCCTCGAGGAGGGTCTTCGAGCGCTCGGCTATCTGCTCGATGCGGGTCCTCGACTCGGACTGTCTGGCCTTGCCCTCCTCTGCCGCCTTGATCAGCAGCGCGAACTGCGTGACCATCGTCTCGATCGAGGAGGTCACCGCCCCGATGTTGGCCACCATCTCCTCGATCGAGGCCGAGGCCTCGGTGACGCTCGCCGACTGGCTTGAGATGAGACCTTCGAGGGACTCTATGTTCTTGGCTATCTGCTCGACGGCGCTCGAGGACTCGGCCACGCTCGAGGACTGGAACTGGGTCTTCTCCCTGACGCGGCCGACGTTCGAGGAGATCTGGACGACAGTCCCCGCCGCGTCCTCGGCGCTCCTAACGAGCTCCTCGCCCAGGCCGCTGAGCCTCTGCTGCGCCTTCTTGAGCTCCGAGATGCTCGCGGCCAGGCCGCCGCAGAAGTCGTTGACCATGCCCGATATGGAGCCCAGCTCGTCGACCGAGCTTATCGAGATCCTGCCGCGGAGGTCCTTCTCGGAGGAGGACAGCAGCTCAAGCTGCGAGATCACCGAACGGTAGATGAGGGCAGTGTTCGAGGTCCAGGCGGTGACGAGGGCCAGTGAGATGACGAAGTAGCCGCAGCAGAGGGCGACTATCGCGAGCAGCGAGCCCGAGGAGAGGGCGCCCCCCTGCCTCCCCATCATCTCGATGGTGAGCAGGGCCACGGCGAAGGCGAAGAGGAAGGTCATGATGGTCATGAAGGCGGGGATTATGAAATTCTTGCGCTGCTGGCGGGCTTCCCTGAGATCGATGGGATAGTCGACGAGGCGATGGGCCAGGAGGGCCCTGCTCCCCAGCCTGTCCGTGAGCACGAAGAGGAAGGACGCGTCGAGGAGACCCGTGGCCAGGAGGAAGAGGAAGATGGGGAGGTGGCCCGCTGCCCGCAGTCCCAGCCTCGGTCCCAGGGAAAAGAGAAGGAGGAGGTAGAGGAGGATGAGCGCCACGTACACGATGAGGGACCTGAGCGGCACATCGCCAAGGGCCTTGAGGGCCGCCTTGTGGACTGCAGGCTCCACGGACCTGGCCGAAAAGTCGTGGCGATAGGCCTTAGCCAGGAGCCCGACAATGAAGGAACTGGCCGCCAGGAAGAGGAGGCCCGTGGCTGCGCTCCGGCCCAGGGTCGAGAGCAGGGTCGAGGTGGGGTCGTGGAAAAAGGCCGCAGTCGCCGCCGACAGCAGCATATAGGCGGCGCCCGAGGCTGCGAGGATGGTCCTGAAGGCAAGGCTTTTTTGCTTCATGCTGTCTCCGCTCTATTTTCGTGTGGCTTCCCTGCCATTTCCAGATTATATCCTGACTTTTGGCGTTTTGCCCGGGACTACACCACGACAAGGCCGAAGTCGCGCAACTCGTCCATGGCCGACCTGGGCAGGCCGCGGCCGTCCATGAGCTCGGCCTCGAGCTCGGCCAGGCCCCTGCCCTCGCTGCTCCGGGCCAGGGCCGCGAGGGCGAGGGCCGCCTGGCTGGCGGAGGCGTGGGGCAGCTCGAGTTCCCGCCTCTCGCCGCGATAGGTCCAGGAGAGCCGGGAGCTCGGGCCGCCTG
>Ga0316217_10007751_pt1 | contig 10131 bp, 9 predicted proteins | sample 1anoAmetaG_FD_203633 | JGI IMG/M metagenome (GOLD analysis project Ga0316217, IMG submission 203633) | Freshwater microbial communities from Trout Bog Lake, Wisconsin, USA - 1anoA | ecosystem: Environmental > Aquatic > Freshwater > Lake > Hypolimnion/Profundal zone | place: USA: Wisconsin... | reverse complement strand
TGCGGTCGATTTTTTATAGTTTGGTGTTGATGATTAAGGGGGCACCTTCGAAGGGGGACTTTCATCTCTTGGCTTTCATACCTTGCACAAGGTTGATTTATAATCAGAGTGGACTAACTTTAGTCTGTACCTTTTGCTAGTTATTCAACTGGCTGAGTTGTGCCTTAAACGCGGTAGTAGTGGTCGCGCTTAAACTGAAGCTTACGGTTTGATTGTTACTGATAGTAATTGGCTTAAAGGATGCATACAATTTGCCATTTTTGGTGCCGACTGCAACCACGGTGCACTGCAGACCAATGGGTGCATAGGAGTAAGGGAATGTGTTGGCGCTGACCTCGTACACATGCACCATGGCGTTTAGATTTGAAAACACCAGGAAGACCGTTGTGCCGTAATTAGCTGCTGTGTCGGTTTCATTAATTGTCAACACGCCTTGGGGGTAAGCCGAGAAATAATTGGGGTTGTCGCTGTTACACCACGAGCCTGAGTCGACCGGTTGTTGGAAAGTGTAGAGAGAGAACACATAGCCGGATGGACTTTCGCGTACGGTATCGGTACCGTTGACTGCCCATACAATATCCGATTGGGCGGTGTCTCTGACACTTGTCATGGGTAGCATGGCACTATCAGCGGGCTTGCCGTTAAATGGCTGGGTAATAACGATGGGTGTGTTACCGGTAAGGATAAGGGCGCTGCCTCCCTGCGAGGCTTTAATATAAAACTCGCCGCCCGATTTAATAGGGGGGCCATAATACATGGTGGTAGGTATCTGGCTTAAAAGCATATCGCTTTTGTTGTAAATATCTTTAAAGTAAATGTCAACCGACCCGTTTACAGCGCCTCCTCCCTGGGCTACAAAACTATTGGGGGAAACAACCACTTTAGTGCCTTGCGGACTGGTGAAATTACCTCCTGCAACTGCATCAACGGTATAGTGCTGCAATGGCACCGCATTGGCGGCAAAAAAAGCAGCGGTGCTGGCGTAGTTGTCGGTACTACCGGTTATGGGGCTCTCTTTTTTGCAGCTGGTAATCATAAACACGATGGCGACTAACAGCCTGGCTGAAATTTTGATTGCTTTCATAGTTTAAATTTTTGGTGAATAAGTTTAATAACGGGTAAGAGCACCCGAAGTATGCCCATGGTTGTGCGGGGTTTGAGATGTTTGATTTTTTTCTTACATGAGCAAATGGAGGGATTTATGTTTGGGCCACAGGTAAATTTTGGAATGGTATTACATGGCCAGTAATTTTTCGCCCTTGAGGTCACAAAGTAGAACAACCGGGAAAGGTTTAACTCTTTAATACCGTACAAACCCGGTATTTTAACCCTTTAACAAAACAAATTTCTGATTTTTTGTTTTATTTGATTACCTTAGCTATAAAATTGATGCTATGAACAGGGCGGGATATTGTTTATCGGGGTTTATTGAAGATGGCAATACCAATTTCTTTGAAAAAGGACTTGTCCACACATTTGGCAAACTGCCTGCATCTGCGTTTACCGAAGATGCGGGTAAATACGTAGTGGAAATGCGTATAAATACGCAAATCGATACCTCGACGGATTCAAAACAGGTATCGAAAAGTATCGTTTGGTATCGATTAGCATCGAAAGGTATCGATGTCATTCTGTATATGTTAAGGTTGGTATTGGCGAAAAGGCCTACCTGCCCAGCAGGCAGGCTTAGCATTTCTTAGCATGGTTTGTTTGGTAGTATGACAGATGTTAAATCAAGAAAAAGTTGATTGTTCTTTGACATAGTGCTACCGGGGGAGACCCGGTAAAAGAAATTTAGAAAAGTAAGGTTTGCACAGGCCATTTGGGCATAAAACGCAGTTTACGGATTTTACATGGCCAAAAACACCTGCTTTTACCCGCTTTTACCTGCTTTACTTAGCATTCCTTATCATTTTTAAGGGGTAAAAAATGTTGTAAACGCCAATTTTTAAGGCCTAAAAGCAGCACGCCATGTTTTAGAACCACTTGCCGGGCCTATTAGACAAGCATAGTGGATGGGATGTTTTACAGAATTCTAATTCCGCAAGCAAGGGATAAAACAAATCAGGCTTATTTGCTGGTTAAACAAGCGCACTAAATAATTTCTACCTGCCTTGCTACCTTTTGCAAAATCTCGAAGACGGTTTCGGCCATGACGTTTTCGCTGTCGAGCGTGGGGTTTATTTCGGTAAACTCCAGGCAACAAACTTTTTCGTTTTGCACAAATTCGAGAATGATATCGGCGGCTTCGCGCTCGTTCAGGCCTCCTTTTACGGGGGTGCCGGTACCACGGCTAACGCTGGGGTCGAGCGAGTCAACATCAAAAGTGATATAAATCTTATCGCACTGCGACAGGTATTTTAAGGCTTCGCGGCAAATTTTGGTTACCCCGGTTTTGCGTATTTCGGTGGTACTGTAGTTTTTAACGCGGTGCTGTTTTATCAGGTATCCTTCCTGCTCTTCAAAATCGCGCAGGGTCATAAACAGCAGGTCGCGATATTCTACTTTGGGGCTAATGTCGCCTACGTTTTTAAGGCGTTCCCATAGCTCAATAGTTTCATAATCAAGAGTATTTACCTTGTTTTCAATGTTATCTTCGGCCAGGGCGCTGGCCAAAGGCATACCATGCATATTGCCACTGGGCGAGGTGTAAGGCGAGTGCAAATCGGCATGGGCGTCAATCCAGATAACCCCCAGGCGCGAGTCGGGGTAAGCCATTTTAACCCCGGCGATGCTGCCACCCGAGGTAGAGTGGTCGCCCGACAAGATAATGGGAAACTTGCCGTCTTTTAGCGTATCGCGCACCGCAGCGCCAACGCGCTCGTACATCTTCAACACACTGCGTATACGCTTGGCGTAGCGGCTTTCTATCATACCAAACAGGGCCGAGTTGTCGTCGGGTATGTTGATACCCCGGTGGGTCTTAAAAAAGTCACTTCTAAAGTCGAGCGCTGCAATTTTAATGGCATCAATGCCCAAGCTGGCGCCGCGGGTACCCGCGCCCACTTCGCTCTTCACTTCTATCAGCCTTATTTGTTTACCTTTTCGCATAAGAGGTTCATTATCAATAAGCAGGGGTGTAATCTAAGCTCTAAACAACAATAAGAATGGCAAACCGCCAAGTAATTAAGGTTATGTTTAGATAAAAAAATGTTTACAAGTCGCTAACGTGGTAAGTAGTTCTTTCTATATTAGTTCGCTAAATTATTTATAAACCCTCAATCCGTCAAGCTTATGCCAGATAACAGAAAATACATAATGGCCTTAGACCAGGGGACTACCAGTTCGCGGACCATCATATTTGATGACCAGGGCGGCATTGTTGCGGTGGCTCAAAAAGAATTTTCACAAATTTTTCCGCAACCGGGTTGGGTTGAACATGACCCTGAAGAAATCTGGAACTCGCAGATATATACCGCCAAAGAAGCTTTGCGCAAGGCCAACCTTACAGCGGGGCAAATAGCCAGTATAGGTATTACCAACCAGCGCGAAACTACCGTTGTGTGGGACAAGCATACAGGTATCCCTATTCATAATGCCATTGTGTGGCAGGACAGAAGAACCGCCGACATTTGTGAAGGGTTGAAGAAGAAGGGCTTGGAAAAATATGTGCGCGATAACACCGGGCTGGTGGTTGATGCATATTTCAGTGGCACCAAAATAAAATGGATACTGGATAATGTGAAGGGGGCACGGAAAAAGGCCGAAACCGGTGAACTGTTGTTTGGTACGATTGATTCGTGGTTGGTTTGGAAACTAACCGATGGCAGCCTGCATATTACCGACTATAGCAATGCCTCGCGCACGATGCTCTTTAATATTAAGACCTTAAAGTGGGATGTTAAAATGCTGGATGCACTGGGTGTGCCTTCGCTGATGCTACCTTATGTTACTGATAGCAGCCGTATTTATGGTTTTACCCACCGCGGTGTTTTTGATGTAGAGATACCCATTGCCGGTATTGCCGGCGACCAGCAGGCGGCCCTGTTTGGACAAACCTGTTTTAATGCGGGTATGGCCAAGAACACTTACGGCACCGGTTGCTTTTTACTAATGAACACGGGCAATAAAATGGTGAAATCGAAAAACGGTTTGCTGACCACCATTGCCTGGGGCCTGAACGGAAAAGTAGAGTATGCATTAGAGGGCAGCGTATTTATAGCCGGCGCCGCCGTGCAATGGTTGCGCGACGGGCTGAAAGTAATTGATTCATCGGCCGACTCGGAATATCACGCGAATGCAGTGGCCAGTTCGGACGGGGTTTATATAGTTCCGGCATTTGCAGGTTTGGGCGCACCCTATTGGGACATGCACGCACGGGGCTCAATTTTTGGATTGACCCGGGGAACCACGAAATCGCATATGGTAAGGGCTACTTTAGAATCGATAGCCTACCAGGTGCGCGACGTTTTGAATGCCATGAAGCAAGACAGCGGTATTAAATTAAAATCGCTGCGCGTAGATGGCGGAGCGGCATCGAATAATTTCCTGATGCAGTTTCAAAGCGATATGCTAGGCGTACCGGTAGACCGGCCTAAAGTAACTGAAACCACAGCGCTGGGTGCTGCTTACCTGGCAGGTTTGGCAGTTGGATTTTACAAAAAGCCCAACATTGTTAAGCAATGGAAAGTTGACCGTCAGTTTAAACCCGAAATGAAACCCGTTGACCGCGAAAAATTATATGCGGGCTGGAAGAAAGCAGTAACGCTGACTATGGGTTGGGCCAAGGCGAAGTAAAACTCAATCTGTCCTTCCGTCCTTCGGAAACCCCTCTCTATGAAAAATAGAGGGGGCATGCAAAAAGGCAAATACTAATCCTTCACCAGGCGTTTTACAACTTCCTGGTTGCCGTCGGTTAAACGCAACAGGTAAACACCTGCAGGGTATTTGGTAAGGTCAACGGTGTAAGCAATGGTTGGTTGCATGTAGCCCAGGTTTTGTAATTCCGCACCTTTTAAATCATACAACTTACCGGTTACGTTATTGATACTGTTGTTGCCCATGTAAACATACACGTAAGCCGCTGTTGGGTTGGGCACAATTTTAAAATCAATTTGCTGAGCGATGTTGCTTACACCGGTGGCAGTAGTATCAACATAAACAGTGGTAGGCACGCTGATAGTGTTGTGGCCGCCTGGATTGCTGGGGCCCCCACCAATATTACCTGACTGCACAACGCCATAATAAGCGCCGGCGCTGGTGTAAGGATAGGCTGGTGCAAGGCTACTGTCGAGGGTCATAAAATAAGCGTAAGTGCCTTGCGGATATTCGGGTGTTACACACCAGCGACCGTTAGCCGAGTCTAAATCGCCCAGGCCGGGAACGTATTCCCAATCCCAGAGCAGGCATCCCATGGGGTAAGTTGAACTGACGGCCGGGCCCGCAGTTGAGGCCAGGTTGCCATAAGGGTCGGTAGTTCTGGAAGTATCGGAGCGGAGGCGGTACGAAGACCTCATCCGTTTAATGCTGCCGGTGCCATTAGTATCGGCATAGCCGTAGGCGCCATAAACAGGATAACCGTCAAACATAAAGCCAATAATAGGTGAGTGATGCGTGCTGTCGGTTTGGTCGTATAAACACTTGGGGCTAACATGGTGGTGATATTCGCCTTGTTGCTGCGGATGGCCGATGCAATTATCGAAACTCGGGAACTCGAAATAGTAACCATTGCGCGACCAAACGTTATTGACAAACTGGGCATCGTTGGCGTTGAAAATGCTTACCCCATTGGTTAGTACCCCAATGTGGCCGAGTCCGATGGGAGTTAGCGTGCCGGTGTTTTTTTGCGGAGTGAGTGTTATTTTGTAACAGAAGTTTTGATTTTCGGCTACGTTAGGATTGTTCCAGGGGCCAATGCTGTAACCAGGTATGCAAAAGCAACTGACATAAACATCAGTAGTAGAGTATTGGATTTTGATGCAGTTGGAGGGGATATTATCGTAACCCCTGTTGGCGGCTAAGTTAGTATCGGGATTTTGTATCCAGGCTGTTATTGCAGGGTTTAACTGGGCCTTAACAATGAGTGCGCAAAAGAGCAGAATAACAGAAAGTGTTCTTTTCATAAATGATAATATAAATAGGTTAAGAAAAGGGGTATTTATTAAATCAGACGACGTTAGCTGATTTAACTTGCGCCTGGTTAAAAGTAAAAATTAATTGATGGGAAAATACTAAGTTGGGAATAGCAAAAGTTGGCGGGGCTAAAATTAATTTTCAATTTATTTTGAAAGTTTAAAAACTCCCCCTACCTTTGCAACGTAATTGATAAAGCGATGAAATTAGAAGAAGCCAAAAGAAACTTTGTTGAAGCCTGGGGAACCTTGGGTACCAACTGGGGCATTAACCGCACCATGGCGCAGATACATGCTTTACTCATGGTAAGCGAGCAGCCTTTAAGCACCGACGAGATAATGGAGATACTGGATATAAGCCGGGGCAATGCCAATATGAATACCCGGGCATTGATTGATTGGGGCCTGGCTGAGCGCAAAATAAAACTGGGAGAGAGAATGGAGTTTTTTGTGGGGGAGAAGGACATTTGGAAGGTAGCGGTAAAAATTATTCGTGAGCGCCGCAAACGTGAAATTGACCCGTTGCGCAGCACGTTGCGCGACCTGAAAATGATTGACGATAAAGAAGAAAAGAAAGAAGAATACCTGCGCTTTATGAAATTGCTGGATGACATTGACAGCTTTGCCGACTCAGCCGATAAAATTGCGGATAAAATGGTGTTGGCTGATAAAAACTGGTTTTTTGGTACAATGATGAAATTGATGATTAAGTAAGGGATATTTTTTTGGCCGATATATTTCAATATTTACTGAAAGTTTAAATACTTGCAAGATGAATACAAATACAGAAATTTTGGTATGGGATGTGAGGATACAAAAGGGCCTGGCAATTTTAAATGCGCTCCTGATTTTAGCAAGCTTATTTGGTCCGCTTATTTATCTTTTGCTGTTTTTACAATTATTGGAATGTCCCTACCAGTTAATAAGCAGTGGACTGCACCTGGGTTTTCCGCACAAAAGCATTGGTTACAGGCAATACAGGTTAATTCATTTTTGGGGTGGACTTGCTTACCTGGCCTTGTTTGCGTTTGTGTTCATACAACTATTAAACCAACCACACGATCGGTTGCTGCTATTAACGGGTGTCATTATTCCGCAATGTATTTTCTACGGCTACTTTGCACTGTGCTATCGCGAATTGAAGCAATTGCAGAGCCGGGAATTTCATATATTAAGATAATTAATAGCATATTTATATGGAAACACTCAAAACAAAAACCCTGGTATACGATAGTAACTGCTCCATGTGTACCTGGTATACCACCAAAATGGTTCAAACAGGTTTGATAGAAAGTAGTGGCAGGGTTTCATTCGAGCAACTTAATCTGGATAATCAGTGCCGCCTCGACCTCAAACGCGCCCGCCACGAAATACCCATGATAGATGAAAGCACCGGCGAAGTGTTATATGGGTTGGACGCACTAACGATCATATTTTCTAACGCTTATTCCTTTTTAAAGCCATTGATAACAAAGCCATGGTTTAAAACGCTGATAAAACCACTGTATTATTTCATCAGCTACAACCGGCGCATAATTGCCGGTGGCCCCCAGGAGAGCAATGCTGCCTTTAGCTTTGCACCTGATTTTAACCTGGGATGGAGATTAGCTTTAATAGGGCTTGGTTTTGGATACACGGCAATCTGCATATACTTATTTGCACTGCTCATGTCTATTCAACCATTGGTACTGCTGGCTTGCGTATCGTTCTACTTTTTATTACTGCTTACCGTTGATTTGGCAAAAAATAAAACGCGCGAGCGGCAATTGGATTACCTGGCGCATTTGGGCGTGTTGGGGTTTATTGAAGGAAGCTTATTTCTGCTAACGGCGTTATTAGCACGGGTAACGGGCCTTCCGGGTTTAATGTTTGCGGGCCAGGGAGCCGGCAGATTATTGGCTATAGGGTTACACGCGAAAAGAGTAAAGAATAACCAATATGCTAAGAGTTTAAATTATGCATTCGCAATCGGGGCAATTGCGCTGGTGATATTCATTGCCATCATAAAAAAATGAGAAGTGCTCAAACATATGGCTTTAATATCTTGTTTAATGTGGTCTGGTCTATTAGTTCGTTGCAGTAAAAATATATTATGAAAAAGAAAATTGTTTTAGCAGGGGGAACGGGGTTTATCGGTCGGGGCCTTATCCGCTTCTTTGGCCATGAAAATTATGAATTTGTTATTCTGACCCGAAACCCCAAAAAAAGAGATGATGGTGTGAAGGAAGTTTATTGGGATGCCAAAACCCTTGGCCCTTGGACTGCCGAACTGGAAAACGCCGAGGCACTGATTAACCTGACGGGTAAGAGTGTAAACTGCAGATACACTGAAGAGAACAAACGTGAAATCATTCAATCAAGAACCTACAGTACAGGCATTTTGAGTACGGCCATTTTGCAGTTAAAACAAGCACCCAAAGTATGGCTCAATTCATCTTCGGCCACCGTTTATAGATATTCAGAAAATAAAAATATGGATGAGTTAAGCGGGGAACTGGGGGACGACTTTTCGCCCGGAGTTGTTAAGGCGTGGGAAAAAGCTTTTAATGAGGTACCGCTTCCTTCTACCCGTAAATTTACTTTACGCATTTCCATTGTTTTGGGCAAAGGAGATGGTGTTATTCCAAGACTGGTTAATTTGGTTCGTTTTGGTTTGGGTGGCAATCAGGGCCATGGAGCACAGTTTTTTAGCTGGATACACGAAGAGGATTTTTACCGCATCGTTGGGTGGTGTATAGAAAATCCGGAAAAAGAAGGAATTTATAATTGCTGTGTACCAAATCCGGTAACCAATCATTACCTGATGCAAACGATGCGCAGGACCATGCATATGCCTTTTGGTTTGCCTGCTACTACATGGATGCTTAAAATAGGAGCCTTGATTATTGGGACAGAAACCGAATTAATTTTGAAAAGCAGGAGAGTAGTGCCAACCCGGTTGCTGCAACAGGGTTTTGTATTTAATTATCCTGAAATTGATGGGGCCTTAAGGAATCTGCTAAGCTGAGTGTTCTCATAAAACAATCTTCTCCAAATGATGTTATTGTCCTGATTCGGTTAATTCGTTTATTGTTTCTAATAGTTAACTTCGCTTTTTTGCAAAAATGGAATTCAATCTAACCACCAAATATAAACCCGCCGGCGACCAGCCGGAGGCTATTGCCCAACTGATAGAAGGTATCGGAAAACAGGAGCGCGACCAGGTCCTGCTGGGTGTTACCGGCTCAGGGAAAACATTTACCATAGCCAATGTTATACAGAATGTAGGCAAGCCCACGCTTATATTAACGCATAATAAAACATTGGTATCTCAATTATATGGGGAGTTCAAGCAATTCTTTCCGGATAATTCAGTTGAGTATTTTGTCTCGTATTACGACTACTACCAGCCTGAGGCTTATATCGTTTCGTCGGGAACATATATTGAAAAAGATTTGTCCATCAACCAGGAAATTGAAAAGCTGCGATTGAGTACCACTGCAGCGCTGCTTTCCGGCCGGCGTGATATTATTGTGGTGGCGTCAGTATCCTGCATTTATGGTTTAGGAAATCCTGTAGAATATGAGAATGGAATTATCAGGATACATACCGGGCAGATTATTGCCCGCAATGCATTTTTGCATGCTTTAGTTCAAAGCTTGTACTCGCGTGGTGAAGATTTAAGCCGGGGCACCTTTAGGGTTAAAGGTGATGTGGTGGAAGTGGCTCTTCCTTATGTTGACTATGCTTATCGAATTACTTTTTTCGGCGATGAGATTGAGGAGATGGAAAGCTTTGAGCCATCGAATGGAAGAACCTTAGGAAAAATGACTGCAGTTGGTATTTTTCCGGCGAACTTATATGTCACAGCCAAGGATAAGTTGCTACAGATATTGGATGAAATTAGACTTGAACTGGATACCCAGATTAATTACTTCAAAGAAGTCGGAAAGCATGTTGAGGCCGCCAGGATAAAGGAGCGTGTTGAATTTGACATGGAGATGATGCGTGAGTTGGGTTACTGTTCTGGTATTGAAAACTATTCCCGTTTCCTGGACCGGCGAATGAAAGGCAGCCGTCC
>Ga0316217_10007750_pt1 | contig 10131 bp, 16 predicted proteins | sample 1anoAmetaG_FD_203633 | JGI IMG/M metagenome (GOLD analysis project Ga0316217, IMG submission 203633) | Freshwater microbial communities from Trout Bog Lake, Wisconsin, USA - 1anoA | ecosystem: Environmental > Aquatic > Freshwater > Lake > Hypolimnion/Profundal zone | place: USA: Wisconsin... | reverse complement strand
GGGGGCATCTTTTTTATTATGGAGTATTGAATGACTGAGCATATGTTATGGGTAGAAAAGTATCGTCCTACCAAAATCGCAGATTGTATCCTTCCTGATAGTTTAAAAACCCTTTTTCAAGATATCGTTACCAAAGGTGAAATCCCAAACCTCCTTCTTTCTGGTACTGCTGGTGTTGGTAAGACAACTGTAGCAAAAGCACTTTGTAATGAAGTTGGTTGTGATTTCATGATGATCAATGGATCTGATGAATCTGGTATTGATGTTCTTCGTAACAAGATTAAGAACTATGCATCTTCTATGTCTCTTACTGGTGGACGTAAAGTCATTATCATTGACGAGGCAGATTATCTAAACCCAAACTCAACACAACCTGCACTTCGTGGTGCTATTGAAGAGTTTGCTTCTAACTGTTCTTTTATTTTCACTTGTAACTATAAGAACCGTATTATTGATCCACTCCATTCTCGTTGTACTGTCATTGATTTCAAACTCAATGGTTGCAAACCAAAGATGGCTGCACAGTTCTTCAAACGTGTTGAGGGTATTCTCCAACACGAGAATGTGGAATATAGTAAGGATGTGGTAGCTGCTGTTATCACTAAACATTTCCCTGACAATAGACGCATTCTAAACGAGTTACAGAGGTATTCTGTCTCTGGGGTCATTGATAGTGGTATTCTAAGTAATATCGGTGATATACAGATCACAGAACTTGTAAACTGCATTCACACACGTGATTTCAGTTCAGCACGTAAGTGGGTTGTTAATAATCTTGACAATGATCCTTCTGTACTCTTGAGGAAGGTCTTTGATGGTCTATATGATCAATTGAAACCATCTTCTGTCCCACAGTTGGTAATTACTATTGGTAAATATCAGTTTAATGCTGCTTTTGTTGCTGATCATGAAATTAACCTTCTGGCATGTATTGTTGAACTTATGTCTGACTTGGAGTTCAAATAATGCCTGATCTATTTAAGGAGATTGTACCTTCTATACTACAAACTAAGAAAAGTGTGTTCCGTGATGAACTGGATTATAATGACTATAATCCGTTCATTGTTAATCGTGCTCTGTCCTATCATATTGATTGTATTCCTTATGTGAATGAAATCAATATGTTGTCTGGTTTAGATAAAGATATGCAATATTCATATCTTCTTCATTATATTAGACCAATGAAACGTTCATTCAAGAAATGGCAAAAATCTGAGGTTGATAAAGACATAGAGTGCGTGAAAGTATATTTTGGCTATTCCAACCAGAAAGCAAAGGATGCTCTTCGTATTCTTACTCATGAACAAATCAATGAGATAAGAAGAAAAACGGATAAAGGTGGAGTGAAACAATAATTCTTTATAATAACATATTTTTATAAATAAAAGTATCATTTATCCACAATTAATAAAGATATGGTCAATATCATAGGTTACAATCAATTCCCAGATAAAAATGAATTTATTGAACTGTATAAAAATAATACACAATTGCAATTATCCAATTATTATGGATGTACTAAGAAACGCATCAATAAATGGATAAAACATTTTGGATTAGAATTAAGACCCCAAGGAGGGGGAAATAATAGAAAATATGATATAGATGAAATTATTTTAAGAAAATTAATAGATAATGGTTATAGTAATGATGAAATTTGTAATGTATTAAATATTAGGGGAAAAACATCTCTTTATACATGGTTAAGGAAATATAATATAAAGAGAAAAAAAGAAACAGATAAATATAAGTTATATAAACATAAAGTTAGGTATTTAACCGAAAAAACATATGCCTTATATAAAAACGAAATAAACCCTAATAACTATCCTAGAACACTGTGTGGAGTTGATAATGGGTATCAACTAGACCATATAATGAGTGTTTCTGATTGTTTTAATAAAAACATATCAGAGGATTATTGTGCTTCTATGGAAAATTTACAAATGTTATCTTGGATGGATAACTTGAGGAAAAGATATGAATAAAATAGAAAGTGATATTTTTAATGGACTTGGTGTAGAAATTAAATTGACGGAAGAAGATGATTTTCTCAAAGTCAGAGAAACACTGACCCGTATTGGTGTAGCATCCAAAAAAGATAAAATTCTTTATCAATCTTGCCATATCCTTCATAAAAAAGGAAAATACGCACTCATTCATTTTAAAGAGTTGTTTGCCCTTGATGGTAAACCAACAGATTTATCAGAAAATGATCTTTCACGTAGAAATGCAATTGCAAAGTTATTAGAAGATTGGGGATTGGTTACTGTTGTTAATAAAGAACAAGTAGAAAATCCACCACCAATTTTCCTATCACAAATCAAAATCATCTCTCATAAGGAAAAACATGAATGGGAGTTGATTGCAAAATATAACATTGGAAAGAAAAAAACTTCTTGACAATAACAAAATAATGTGTTATATTGTATAAATAGAAGTGGATGCCTTCGGGGTCCACTCTATTTTATTAACTCGCTTTTAAGGAGAAACAATATGACATATGCATACGGTAAGTCACTACTTCCATCTACTGTTGGTTTTGATCGTCTTCTAACAACTCTTAATGAGTTTGAAGAACTGTTTGAACAAAAGAAACCACAAACATACCCCCCATACAATATTGTCAAATTTGATGATGATAATTATCAGATCCAAATTGCTGTTGCAGGATTTGATAAGAATGAAATTGTTATTGAAACTAAGAACAACCAACTAACTGTCAATGGTGAAATCAAATCTGCATACACCTCAGATGTTGTATTTTTACATCGTGGTTTATCAACTCGTGATTTTAGTCATTCATTTACATTATCTGATACTGTAGTTGTGAAATCTGCTGACATAGTTAATGGTGTTCTGAAAATTGACCTTCAGAATATTGTACCAGAAGAAAAGAAACCCAGAAAAATTCCTATCGGTAATGAAATGGCATATCATTTTGAATGATTGATATATAATTTAGGGGGAATCATTTCCCCCTACCAATAGGAATAAGACAATGAAACAATATAAAAAGAAAACAACGGATAGACCTGTCTTGAAAAAACTAAGACCACTTGGGAATTTAACAGATGTGTACTACACATATTCTCATTGGGCTAAAAAATTCATTGATGGTGTTGAATATATTCCTGTTTCAAAATCAAACCCAGAAGAGTTTCCAATGAAAACAACACCAATTCATTGGATGCGTAAAGATAATATGGAGCATATAAAATAATGGCATTGAAGAAAACAAACAAGAATCGTAAGAAAGTAGATGAACCGACTGTGGAAATGATTGAACCAACTAAAGGTTGGGAAATCCCAAATAACAAGAAGTTTTTTGTAACCATTGGTCTTGTTGTAGCATTTATTATTCTTATTATTTGATATGAAACAAAAATTTGTTAATGCTTATATGGATGTGGCACACCGTTTTGCTCAACTCTCTACTGCAAAGAGGTTACAAGTCGGTGCAATCATTGTGAAAGATGATAGAATTATATCTATTGGTTATAATGGTATGCCATCTGGTTGGACTAATGAATGTGAAGTTGAACATCATACCTTTGATTCTAGAGATATTGAAAATGATCCTGCTTGGAGTAAGGATTTAAACAAAGGTGGATATAGTAGGTTAAAAACCAAAGATGAAGTAATCCATGCAGAAATGAATTGTTTAGGGAAATTGGCAAAAAGTAATGAATCTGGTATAGATTCTACAATGTTTATTACACATTCGCCCTGTATTCAATGTGCAAAAGGGATATATGTTGCAGGAATCAAGAATATATTTTATTCGGAAGAGTATAGATGCAATGATGGTATTATTTTTCTAAGAAAATGTGGTGTTGAAGTTGTAAAATTATAAATATTAGTTTTACATGCTGAAGCAGAAAAATGAAACATAAACACCACATAATACCTAAACATATGGGTGGTTCTGATGATCCATCAAATTTGACAGAATTGAGTAGGGAGGATCATGCTTTTGCACATAAAGAACTATATGAAAAATATGGTAAGAAAGAAGATTTAGGTGCATATTATCTACTAAATGGACAAACTGATGAAGCAATGAAAATATATTCCTCATTGGGTGGTAAAGTCCAAGGGAAAAGGAATGCTGAATCTGGTCATATTCAAAAAATACAGAAATCATCCGATGTTGTTTCTAATGGTAGAAAAGGTGGGTGTGCCACAATAAAAACAGGTAAAGGTTCTTTTGCAAATCCAGATGAAAGGAAAAAAGTTGCTGTTCTTGGAGGAAAGGTCCAAGGGAAAAGGAATGCTGAATCTGGCCACTGTAAAAAAAATAACCATTGATTATTGGGAAAAAGTTAAAAAAGGCGAGATTGAAAGATCCAAAAAAATATGGATATATTCTGAAATATATAAGATTAGTAAATTGATAAAAATAAACGATAAACTTCCAGACGGATTTTCTTATGGAAGAAAAATATTTAAGGTAGAGGAAGAAAAATATGTCTGAACCAAGATGGTTAATTGAAGCTGAAAAATATGTTGGTCTAAAAGAAGTCGCAGGACCAAAGAGTAGTCCAACGGTTGTTAATTTTTGGAAAATAATTCGTCTTTCTGGAATCAGTAACGATGATGTGCCTTGGTGTGCTGCGTTTGTTGGTGCAGTATTAGAAAATGTTGGTATTACTTCAACCAGAAGTGGTCTTGCAAAATCATATCTCAATTTCGGAACAAAACAAAATGCTCCAACTCTAGGAAGTATTGTTGTATTTTCTAGAAAGGGTGGTGGACATGTTGGATTTGTTGTTGGTAAGGATAAAGATGGAAATCTGTATGTTCTTGGTGGTAATCAATCTGACTCAGTGAGTGTAAAGAAATTCACTACTGCAAATGTTGTTGGTTACAGATGGCCAGATGCGAAAGTGTCACAATCTACACTTCCCGTTCTTGCTTCTGCTGCTGACTTTGAAACAAAAGTTGTATAAAATATGAGTCAGTGGCATGGTGGAAAGGGGTCTAAACAAAGACCCACTGACAAAAAGAAATTTGATGACAACTGGGAAAGAATCTTCGGAAAGAAGAAAGATGAGGAAAAGAAAAAATGAAAGAACTTTTTTTAATGTTATTTTTATCCACTTCTCTTAATGCTGGAGATTTACCTGACAAAGTGCTAACACCAGGCAAAGCAGATCCACACCTAACTGAAAAGGTTATTTGTGCTGAAGATTTTAAAACTGGTAAATATAGAAACGTTTCATCAGCACTCAAGACAAGAGTGTATAGAGAATATGGTGTAGAACCTTATAAGGGATATTGTTCTGGTGAAGAAGGGTGTGAAGTAGACCACTTAATTCCAATCTATGTTGGTGGTGCTAACGACATTACCAATCTTTGGCCCCAACCATATGAAGGGCAACCTTGGAACGCTCGTATGAAGGACAGATTAGAGGTTAAATTGCATAATCTTGTGTGTGATGGAACTCTGACTTTAGATCAAGCACAACGTGAAATTTCAACAAATTGGATAGATGCATATAAAAAATATGTACTAAAAAAATAAAAAACTTGACAAAAAGTAAAAAAACTTGTATAATACACAAAATTCGAGAAAAAACTTGTATAAATAAAAATATGAACACTATATTTAAACTCTTACCGACAACCAAATCAATGCCAAGTAATTGGACGGCCGGTTATCGCCAAATTTTTGTGTGCGATTCGGAACATACGAAGTGGGTTTGTAGAAGTTAAAAATAGTAAATCAAATTTTAAACATACAAACCCAGAACTCGAAAGATTCTGGGTTTTTGTTTTTAATGCTCTTTAAAAAAATGGAACGATAACAATGGTGACCATAGTTCAATGGTAGAACCACTCTCTGTGAAAGAGTAGACACGGGATCGATACCCGTTGGTCACCCATTTGCCTCTGTAGCTGAGATGGATTAGCGAAGGACTGAAAATCCTTAGAGAGTGGATCATTACCACTTGGAGGCACCAAATTTTGGGTCTTTAGTTTAATAGTAAAACATCATCCTTACAAGTTGAAGTCAGCGGAGCGTTACCGTTAAGACCTACCATTTAAAAACACATTACTAAGAGTCCAGGTTCATAGCGTGGCATAGTGTGTTTCTAAATGGTTTTAATGCCCTTGTAGTGAAATGAATATCACGAATCGCTACGGACGATTTATTGGGAGTTTGAATCTCTCCGAGGGTGCCATTTATGGAGGGTTGTGTGACCTGGGATGTCACCGCTGCCTTGAAAGTAGCTGGAGCCTAACGGCCAAGAGTTCGATTCTGCTATCCCTCCGCCAAATTCTGGAAGATTAACCGATTGGGAATCGGAACTGTTTGCTAAACAAATTGTACCTGCAAGGGTATGGGGATCGAGACCTCAATCTTCCGCCATTTATGGTTGCGTGACCGAGTGATTTAGGTAACGATCTGCAAAATCGTTTTACGTGAGTTTGAATCTCACCGCAACCTCCAAATAAAAAAGTGCTTGACAAAGTACAAAAATAGTGTATAATGCACAACATAAGTTAAACGATGCACCTATGGAGAAGTTGGTTATCTCGCTAGACTTTCAATCTGGAATCACGGGTTCGAGTCCCGTTGGGTGTACCAAATAATAGATTTCAATCAATAATAAAGATTGAAAGACTAAATAGTACAGGAGGAGTTAAAATGAAAATCTGTACTAAATGTAAAATAGAAAAAAACGAAAGTGAATTTAGTTTTAAAAATAAGTCTTTAGGTAAATTGAGTAGTAATTGCAAAGATTGTCAAAAAATAATGAAAGACAATCATTATAGAAATAATAAAGACAAGTACCTAGAAAGATTTGCTACGAGAAGATCGTCTTTTAAAGAATGGTTTGCTGATTATAAACTAACACTCAAATGTGAAGAGTGTGGAGAAAATCATCCAGCAACTTTGGATTTCCATCACGAAAATCCAAACGAAAAAGAATATGGTATATCTCAAATGGTACATTTAACTTGTAGTAAAAACAAGATAATAGAAGAGATATCAAAATGTAAAGTTCTATGTGCAAATTGTCATAGAAAAGTACATTATAAAGAATAATGCGTAAGCGGTGAAGTTGGAGAGTCACACTTGACTGTAAATCAAACGCCTCAGGCTGAGTAGGTTCGATTCCTACCTTACGCACCAATTGAGGGAGTGTAATTCAATGGCAGAATAACTGGCTTTTAACCAGTCCACCAAGGTTCGATTCCTTGTACTCCTACCAATTTTGCTTCTATAGTTCAAAGGTAGAACACGCAACTGATAATTGCGAAACCGTGGATCGATACCACGTAGGAGCACCAAATTTAGGTTGTATAGTTAAGTGGTATAACAGGAGATTCATATCCTCTTATCACAAGTTCGATTCTTGTTACAACCACCAAAAGTTTATGGTTCTATAGTGTAGAGGTCTGCACGATGCTCTGTCAAAGCATAAGTAGGGGATCGTTCCCCCTTAGAACCGCCAGTTTATCTGTGTGTATGTCAGTTTGGTCAGACGACTCGGTTTGGAACTGAGAGGCCGTAGGTTCGAATCCTACCACACAGACCAATTATGGGGTATGGGGCTGCTAGGGGTGGCCACCTGTTTTGCAATCAGGATATCAGGTCGGTTCGAATCCGACATATTCCACAAATGTATCTCACTAAGATAATGGTAGTCGGCTGGTCTCCAAAACCATGCAGTCGGGGTTCGAATCCTCGGTGGGGTGCCAATTTTAACAATACAGGTGATTTATGATCTTAAAGGAGTTAGACATTGATGAAGTAAAAGAATATATTAAGGCTCAAAGTCCAGAAACCAAAGTTTATCTTGGTGCAGATTCAGAAAGAAACAAGATAAATGGTGAATGGTATGCGGATTACATTACAGCAGTTGTAGTTCATATTGACGGTGAACATGGTTGTAAAGTTTTTGGTGGCGTAAAAAGAGAAAGAGATTACGACCAAAAGAAAAACAAACCAGCAATGCGTTTAATGAATGAAGTATACTCTGTTGCTGAAATCTTTGAAGCTCTTAAAGATGTTCTTGAAGATCGTTATGTAGAAGTTCATTTAGACTTGAATCCAGATTTAAGATATGGATCATCTTGTGTTGTTCAACAAGCAGTAGGATATATTAAAGGTGTGTGTGGTATTTCTCCAATGATTAAACCGAACAGTTGGGCTGCTTCACATTGTGCAGATAGATATAAAGATTTGATTTAGTGCTCCTATAGTATAAAGGTATTACAATGTCTTGGTAAGACATAAACACAGGATCGTTACCTGTTAGGAGCTCCAAATTATGGGGGTATGGTGTAATTGGTAGCCACGCTGGTCTTAGAAGCCAGTGCCTTGTGCGTGTCAGTTCGAGTCTGACTACCCCTACCAAATTTTAGTTGACAAAGTATGGGTGTTGGTGTATAATACTCTACATAAGTTAATGCGGGTGTGATGAAATTGGTAAACGTAGTGGACTTAAAATTCACCGCCGAAAGGCTTGTCGGTTCAAGTCCGACCATCCGCACCATTTTTAGGTGATATATGACTCAATTGACTAGTTACGTATGTTGTTTTGGTGATTTGTATCCCAAGAAACACCAACACATTTTTAATCAACAAAATATAATGTTGGGTGGATCTTCTCTTGATGAAGACAGAAAACAAACATTAAAAAATGCTGGTTATATTCTAGATGATGATGGAGAGAATATTAGTCATCTAAACGAACATTTCGGTGATCTAACAGGAATGTATTGGGTATGGAAGAATTCTGATGCTGAATGGCCTGCAATGGCACAGTACAGGAGATTCTGGGAAGAACCTAATGTAATGGCAGTCGTTCCATTTAACGATAAGACCATTTATATGCCCCAACCACAACCTTGGACAAGTGTGATGGATCAGTATTTACAATATCACGGTTCCTATGGTATTGATAGGTTGTATGAATATTCTTTAAGGGAGGAAACTAAATTAACTCATGATCAGGTACACAGTTTGCACCACGTATTTACGATGTATCCTTATAACATGTTGTTCTGTCATAAAGATCTATTCGACAAAGTTTGCACAGTTTTGTTTGAAATATTATTTGACATTTATGACCAACAAATGATACAATACATAAACGAAACAATAAAAACAGATCCTTATCAGAAAAGGTTACCTGCTTTTTTAACAGAAAGATTGTTGTCTATTCTTTATATTAATAAGAAGTATTTCTTTGGTAAAGATATTGAAACAAAACAAGTAGATATGAGGTGGATTTAAAGTTTATTTCGGGATCGTCTAAAGGTAGGACAGTTGACTTTGACTCAACTAATCGTGGTTCGAATCCATGTCCCGAAGCCAGTTAAAGCGGAATTGGTGTTCAATGGTCTAGCACGTTGGTCTTCCAAACCGAAGGTAAGAGTTCGAATCTCTTATTCCGCTCCAAATTATTTGTTGTATGATGGATGGTGTAATTCCATATGACAGTTGTGACAAAGTAACATACATTTTTTAATTTCTTCTTGGAGTTTTTTAATGTTATGATTAGATATTTGTCTAACAGTTAAAGGTAATTCTTTTTCATTTGGATTGATGTGATGAAAACATAATGCGGCATAATTTTTATCATAACCGCAGATTTCACATTTACCACCTTTACTTTCCATTAATTGTATCTTTCTCAAGAATCCCTTTTCTTTTTGAGATTGATAATTTTGGTATTTTATGTTTGTGTATTTTTGTTTACATTTGTTTGAACAAAATTTTGTCTGTCTTCCACTCAAAGGTGCTTGACAACATATACAAAATGACATATAATACTCCAAATAAATATATTTAGTATTATGATGTATTTCATAATCTGATGTTTTAGGGCCTATAGCTCAATCGGTAGAGCGGAGAACTCATAATTCTTAGGTTGTAGGATCGTGCCCTACTAGGCCCACCAATAATGCCCTTATCGTTCAACGGATAGGACATGGTGCTTCTAACGCCAGAATGGGAGTTCGATTCTCTCTGAGGGTACCAAATATTGCTTGACAAAATAAATAGTATGTTGTATAATAGGAGACATAAATGAAACAACTTACTAAAGAACTTTTTACAGGCAAAAACAATTCTACTCTTGATATAGGTAGAGTTACGTGGGGTGCTAGTTT
>Ga0316217_10007749_pt1 | contig 10133 bp, 9 predicted proteins | sample 1anoAmetaG_FD_203633 | JGI IMG/M metagenome (GOLD analysis project Ga0316217, IMG submission 203633) | Freshwater microbial communities from Trout Bog Lake, Wisconsin, USA - 1anoA | ecosystem: Environmental > Aquatic > Freshwater > Lake > Hypolimnion/Profundal zone | place: USA: Wisconsin... | reverse complement strand
CCCACCCCCGGGCCGGCGCCGGCCCGGGCCCGGATCCCGGGCTGGAAGCCGGCCCTGGCCCTGGCCCTGGTCCTGGCCGGGGCGTGGGGCGCCCGCCGGCTGACCTGGGAGGAGGATCTGCGCCGCTTCCGCCAGCAGGGCAACCCGGCCCTGGCCCTGCAGGACACCCTGGCCCACGCGCTCGGGGCCGGCCTGCAGCCCCTGGCCGTGCAGATCCCGCTGGACGACCCGGACGCCCTGCCGGAGATCTGGAACCGCATCGTGGCCCCCCTGCGCCGGGAAGGGGTGCCCATGCCCCGCTGGCAGGAGACCGACCCGGATCTGCGGCGGATCCTGGCCTCGGACACCTGGTACGGCCGGGTCCTGGAAGAGGCCGCCAGGGCGGGGCTGGATCCGATCGCCCTGGAACGGTCCCTGTCCGCCTTCCGCGCCAGCGCCGGCGACCCCCTGGCCGTGCCCCGGGCCCTGCAGGCGCTCATGCCGCCGATCAAGCCGGTGCCGGAGCGGCCCCGGTGGACCCTGCTGGACCGGGTCCGGCGGCGCCGGCCGCCGCCCCAGGCGGTGGCGCTGCCTGACGACTTCACCCTGCCGCTGCGGCTGAGCGAGGCGGCCCAGGAGCGGGTCCAAGGCGAGATCGAGAACGCCGGCGGGCGGATGGTCGGCAACCGGCCGCTGTTCCGGGCCATCAAGCTGGTGGCCAAGGACGCCCTGCGCCAGATCATCCTGCTCGCCCTGGCCGCGGTGCTGACGGTGGTGGCCGTGTTCGGCCGGCGGCTCCGGTTCCTGGCCCTGGCCCTGGTGCCCCTGGCGGCCAGCCAGGTCGGGGTGCTGGGCATCCTCGGCTGGACCGGCGAACCCCTCACCTTCCTGTCGCTGGTGGCCATCCCCATATCACTGGGAGTGAGCGTCGACACGGCCATGAACCTCCTGCACCGGGCCCGGCTCGAACCCCAGGCCGCGGCCCGGGTGGCCCGGGTCAACGCCGTCTGTGCCGGGACCACCCTGGCCGGCTTCGGCGGACTGGTGTTCAGCGGCTACCGGGGCCTCCGGGGCCTGGGCCTGGCCTCCCTGGGCGGGGTGGCCCTGGCCCTGCTGGTCACCCAGTGGCTGCTGCCGTGGCTGCTGGAACGGTGGCCCATCCTGAAGGACCGGGCATGAGCGTGCTGGATGAAATGATCGCCTCGCGGCTGGCCGAAGGGCCGCTGCCGGCGGCGGACGTGATGGCCCTGGCCCTCTACCACCCCGGCGCGGGCTACTACCGCCGGGCCGAGGGGCCGTGGGGCTTCCGGGGCGCCGACTACTACACCGCCCTGGACCTGGGGCCGCTGCTGGGCGAAGCCATGGCCTGCCGGCTGGGCCAGGCCTGGGAGCGCCTGGGCCGGCCCGACCCCTTCGTCGTCCTGGAGCCGGGGGCCGGCCGGGGCTGGCTGGGCCGGGACCTGCTGCTGGCCGCCAGCGGCCCCTTCGGGGCGGCCCTGCGCTACCTGCACCGGGACGACAATCCCGCGGCCGCTTCCGCCGCGCGGGAAGCCCTGGCGCCCTGGCTGGCCTCCGGCCAGGCCCGGCTGGTGGCCCAGGACGAAGCCCTGGCGCCATTCCAGGGGGCTATCATCTCCAACGAGCTGTTCGACGCCCTGCCCGCCCAGCCGTGGCGCTGGCAGGACGGGAACTGGGCCTACGAGGCCCTGGCGGCGGACGGCCCGGTGTGGCTTCCCGGCGGGCCGTGCCCCGCCACCGCCTGGTTCGCCGCCCAGGCAGAAGGCGGGCTGGAGGCCGGCGACGGCGCCCCCTGGTGCGAGGCCATGCCCGGGCTGGTGCGGGACCTGGCCGGGGTGCTGGAGGCGGGCCTGTTCCTCACCATCGACTACGGCGAATCCGCCGCCCGGCTGGTGGACAAGGGCGCCGATCTGCGGCGCTACCGGGGCCACGAAGTGGACGGCAAGTGGTGGGAGGAACCCGGCCGCTGCGACCTCACCGCCGATGTCGACTTCACCCGGCTGGCCCTGCTCTTGGAGCGGGAGGGCCTGATTGAGACCTCGCAACTGAGCCTCAGCCGCTGGATCCGCGCCCACGCGCCCCTGGCGCGCTGGGAGGCGGAGTGGCAGGACCTGGAGGCCGAAGACCGGATGCGGCGGATGGAGAACCTGCTGCAACTGACCTTGCCCACCAAGATGGGCGACCGCTTCCGGGTGCTGGAGGCCTGGAGGGGCTGAACCTTAATTTGCCTTGCGCCTCCTGCAAATGCATGGCAATCTGATAGGCCTTGTCTTGGGCTCCCCAAGTGCGCAGCATGTTTCGTGCTCCCGCCGCCCAAGCCTCCTTCGCGAGGATGTCATGTACGCAGTGATTCAAACCGGTGGCAAGCAGTACCGAGTGGCCGAGGGTGAGATCATCCGGGTCGAACTGCTGGAAAAGGAACTCAAGGAAGCGTTCGCGTTCGACCGCGTGCTCCTGGTGGACAACGACGGCGAGCTGAAACTGGGCAAGCCCACCATCGAAGGCGCCACCGTGACGGCCGAAGTGATCTGCCATGACCGCCGCAAGAAGGTGTTCATCTTCAAGAAGAAGCGGACCACCACCTACCAGCGCACCCAGGGTCATCGCCAGGGCTACACCGAAGTCCGCATCACCGGGATCAAGGCTTAATTCGAATCTGAAAAGCAGAGAGGTTTGTCATGGCTCATAAAAAAGGCGTAGGCTCAAGCCGCAACGGCCGCGATTCCAATGCACAGCGCCTCGGCGTGAAGGCCTTCGGCGGCCAGCTGGTCACCGCGGGCTCCATCATCATCCGCCAGCGCGGCACCCGCTTCAAGATGGGCGTCAATGTCGGCATGGGGACCGACCACACGCTGTTCGCCAAGGTGGAAGGCAAGGTTCGTTTCCAGGATAAGGGCCAGCATGGCCGTTTCATTCATGTGGATCCCATCGAAGCTTGATCCACGCCATTCTTGGTGAGGGCGCGCGGCCACAGGTCTGCGCGCTCTTTCGTTATCCAGTGTTCCTAGGCAGCCCATGTTCCTTGATCATTTGACCCTGCACGTTGAAGCCGGCCACGGTGGCGGGGGTGCCTGCACCTTCCGCCGCGAGAAATTCGCTGAAAAGGGAGGCCCCGACGGCGGCGACGGCGGCCTGGGCGGCTCGATCTCCATCAGGGCCGACAAGAGCCTGAACACCCTCAACCCGTTCCGCAACCAGCGCAACTTCATCGCCGGCCGCGGCGAGAATGGGGCCGCCTGCATGTGCCACGGCAGCGACGGCGCCAGCCTGATCCTGGACGTGCCCCTGGGCACCGTCCTGCGGGACGCGGAAAGCGGCGAGTTCCTGGCGGAACTGCTGGAGCACGGCCAGGTGGTCTGCGTGGCCCGGGGCGGCCGCGGCGGCCAGGGCAATGTCCATTTCAAGAGCTCCACCAACCGGACCCCGCGCCATGCCCAGCCGGGCGAGGACGGCGAGATCCGGGACGTGGAGCTGGAGCTGAAGCTGATCGCCGACGTGGGCCTGCTGGGCTTCCCCAACGCCGGCAAGTCCACCCTGGTGAGCCGGGTCTCGGCCGCCCGGCCGAAGATCGCCAACTACCCCTTCACCACCCTGGAGCCCCAGCTGGGCGTGGTGGCGGTGGATGAGCTGGTGAGTTTCGTGATCGCCGACATCCCCGGGCTGATCGAAGGCGCGGCGGACGGGGCGGGGCTGGGCATCCAGTTCCTGCGCCACGTGGAGCGCACCCGCATGCTGCTGCACCTGGTGGACCTGGCGGATCCCATGGTGGAGCCGGAAGAGGCGGTCAGGGTCATCCAGGAAGAGCTCAAGGCCTTTTCCGCGGTGCTGGCGGCCAAGCCCTGCTGGCTGGTGGGCACCAAGCTCGACGCCCTCCAGGACGACGACCGCCGGGTCCGGTTCGAGGCGATGTGCCGCGCCCGGGGCCAGGAGCCCATCCTCATCTCCGGCGTCACCGGTGACGGGATCCGGCCCATGGTGTTCCAGGTGGCGGATGCCCTGGCCGAGCTGCGGAAGGCCTGAAGCCATGCGCACGGGGCTGCTGGGCGGCACCTTCAATCCTCCGCACCGCGGCCACCTGAAGCTGGCGGAGATCGCCCTGCGGGAACTGGCGCTGGACGAGGTCCGCTTCATCCCCACCGCCGCTCCGCCGCACAAGCCCCTGCCGCCAGGCGATCCGGACGGCGCCGCCCGGCTGCGGCTGCTGGACGAGGTCCTGGCCGCCTCGGGCCTTGCGTTCCGGACCGAACCCATGGAAGTGGAGCGGGGCGGCACCAGCTTCACGGTCGACACCCTGGAGGCCCTGGCAGCCCGGGGGGGCGAATATGTATTCATCATGGGCAGCGACCAGCTGGCCGGGTTCCCGGCCTGGCGCCGTCCGGAGCGGATCCTGGAGCTGGCCTCCCTGGCCGTGGCGCCCCGGCCCGGGTGTCCGGTCCCGGCCTCCGGCGAGCTGCCGGCGCTCCTGGCCGGGCGGGTCCGGCCCCGGTGGTCGGGCCGGCCGGGCGAGCTGATCTGGCTCCCGGGCACGGAACTGGACCTGGCTTCCTCGGATCTGAGGGAGCAGCTGGGCCGGGGAGGGACCCCCGAAGGGATTCCCCCTCAAGTAATGGCTGCGATTTTGCGCGAACAACGGTACCGTTAAACCTGCATGGGAGATTCAATGAACCTTGATCAGCGGCTGGCGAGCGTGGTGGAAGCGGCACGCTCCAAGAAAGCCTTCCGGATCCGGTTGCTGGATGTGACTGGCATCGCCAGCTTCACCGACACCTTCGCTTTCATGTGCGGCGGCAGCGACCGCCAGAACCGCGCCGTGGCCGACGCCGTCGAAGAGGCGCTGAAGCTCGCGGGCGAACGCCCCCTGTCCACCGAGGGCGCCCAGAACGGAAACTGGATTCTGCTTGATTACGGTGATCTCATCATTCATGTCATGGATGAAGACACCCGAAGCTTCTACAACCTGGAAGGCCTCTGGAACACCGGGCGCGAACTCGAGCTCCCGGCCGAGGTCCATCCCGGTTCCACCGCCCCTGTAGCCGAAAAACCCGAGAGGTAGCTCCATGCAGAATCAGCACAGCGCTTTCGATGCCATGCAGGCACGCCTGCGGGTGGCGGCAGGGCTCTACGGCCTGGAGGACGCCCTTTTCCAGGTCTTCATCGCGCCGATCCGTTCGATCATCGTCAGCCTCCCCGTGCACATGGACGACGGCCGCTGGGAAGTCTTCACCGGCTACCGGGTCCAGCACAACGTGGCCCGCGGCCCGGCCAAGGGCGGCATCCGCTACGACCCCCGGCTCACCCTCGACGAGGTGAAGGCCGGCGCGGCCTGGAACACCTGGAAGACCGCCGTGGTCGACGTGCCCTTCGGCGGCGGCAAGGGCGGCGTCATCTGCGACCCCACCAAGATGAGCCAGGGTGAACTGGAGCGCCTCACCCGGCGCTACATCGCCGAGATCATGGACCTGCTCGGCCCCGACCGCGACGTCCCGGGGATCGACATGGGCACCAACTCGCAGGTCATGGCGTGGGTGCTGGACACCTACACCATGCACACCCGCAAGACCGAGAGCGCGGTCGTCACCGGCAAGCCGATCTCCCTGGGCGGCAGCCTGGGCCGGACCGAGGCCACCGGCCGGGGCATCCTCATCTCCGCCCGGGAGGCCATGCAGCGCCTGGGCAAGCCCCTGGCGGGAGCCACCCTGGCGGTCCAGGGCTTCGGCAACGTGGGCTCCCAGAGCGCCCGCCTGCTGCACGAAGCCGGCGCCCGGATGGTGGCGGTGTCCGATCTCAAGGGCGCCATCCGCAATGACCGCGGCATCGACACCCACGCCCTGCTGAAGTACCATGCCGAGTTCAAGACCGTCGTCGGCTTCAAGGGCGCCGAGCCCATGGACCCCAAGGAACTGCTCACCATGCAGGTGGACATCCTGGTGCCGGCGGCCACCGAGAACCAGATCACCGAGGACAACGCCGCCAAGGTGCGGGCCAAGGTCGTGGTGGAAGGCGCCAACGGCCCCACCTCGCCCGAGGCGGACCCCATCCTGCTGGACAACGGCGTCCTGGTGGTGCCCGACATCCTGGCCAACGCCGGCGGCGTGACCGTCAGCTACTTCGAGTGGGTGCAGAACCGGCTGGGCTTCTACTGGCGCGAGCGGGAAGTGAACGAGCGGCTGGTGGAGTACATGACCCACGCCTTCCAGGCGGTGTTCGCCACCACCGACAAGTTCAAGACCAACCCGCGGATCGGCGCCTACATCCTGGCCCTGGACCGGGTCAGCCAGGCCATGCATGACCGCGGCTTCTACGCTTAGCCGGTTTCCAATCCGGGCTTTCGTCCTATATTAATTAATAATTTAGGCGAAAGCGCATGTCTGGACAATTCAACATCCTGCAGACCCTCAAGCTCACCGGCCGGCGCCGGCTCGGCTGGCAGACCCTGGTCTGGACCGGGCTGGTGGCGATGGTGCTGTTCCTCATGGGGCTCCGGGACCACACCCTCTGGGACTACCACGAGCCGTACGTGGGCGGCATCATCCGGGAGATGACCAGCAGCGGCAACTGGGTGGTGCCCACCCTGAACGGCCAGCCGTACCTGGAAAAGCCCCCGCTGTTCTACGCCATGGGCGCCGTCTGCTGCCGGCTGTTCCAGAGCTTCCACCCCTGGGTGCTGCGACTGCCCTCGGCCCTGCTGGCCATGGCCACGGTGGTCTGGGCGGCGTTCCTGGGCTGGCGGCTCAGCTCGGCCCGGGCCGCGGCCTGGGCCGGATTCATGGTCGCCACCAACGACATCTTCTTCGAAGTCGGGCACATGGCGGTGGTGGACATGACCCTCACCGCCGCCGTGTCGTTCTCCCTGGGGCTGGCCTTCCTTGCCATCGTAGAGCGGCCCTACCGGGGCCGCTGGGTGCCCTGGTTCTGGCTCAGCCTGGGCTTCACTTTCCTGGCCAAGGGGGTGTTCGGCCCGGTGCTGGTGCTGGTGCCGCTGGGGCTGATCTTCGCCCTGCGGCGCGACTACCCGCTGTTCCTGGAGTTCACCCGGCCCAACTGGGGCATGGCCGCGGCCCTGGCGCTGTTCCTGGCCTGGGTGGTGCCGCTGACCTGGATGGGCGGGAGGGAATACCTGGTGGAGGTGTTCCTGCGCAACACCGCGGGCCGGTTCTTCCAGGACCCCAGCCTGATCCCCCGCACCGGCAGGCTCGGGGAGCATGTGGAGCCGTTCTATTTCTACCTGGTGCGCACCCCCGCGGGGCTGCTGCCCTGGGCGGCGATCTGGATCGGCGGGCTGCTGGCCGCCTTCCCGCACTTGCGCAGCAAGGCCATGGATCCCCGCAAGACCTTCCTGCCCATTGTGTTCGCCCTGGACCTGGTGCTGCTCACCCTGAGCGAGGGCAAGCGCATGGTCTACATCCTGCCCATCCTGCCCATCACCCTGGTGCACGCCGCCATCTGGCTGGATCTGCAGATGCCCAAGGGCCGGGCCCGGGCCAGGCCCGGCGTGCTGCGGGTGCTGTGGATCACCGTGCTGTTCGTGGCGCTCCTGGGAATCGCCCTGCCCTGGATGGTGGTGGTCCAGGCGGGCCTGCACCGGGGCCTGGCCATGCTGATCAGCGCCACCTCGGCCGGCCTCAGCGCCGTGGCGGTCCTGCTGCTGGTGCGCCGGCGCCTGCCCAGGGTGCTGGATGTGACCATGGCGCAATGGACGGTGTTCCTGGTGTTCTTCGTGGCCGTGGGGGTCCCGGCCCTGGACCGCGAGTGGCGGCACATCCTGGAGCCCTACGAGATCGCCCGGAAGCTGGAGGGCCAGGGGGCAACGGTCTACCAGGGCCGGCTCACCGAGACCCAGCTGGGCTACGCCAGCCTGGAACTGCAGCACGTGCTGCCGGCGGTGGCCACCCCGGAGGCGGTCCGGACCGCGCTGGCGGCGCCGGTGCCGGTCGTCCTGCTGCTGGAGCCCACCATCTACTGGAAGCACGTGATCCAGCCGCGGGCCTTCCCGTGCCTGGAGGTTCCGCTGGAGGCGGCGCGTTTCAAGGAGATCTGGTTCCGCACGCCGGTGCTGCTGCTCAACGCCCGGGCCCGTGAGTTGAACCGTTGATTTGAATAAATTAATAAGCGCGGATGGCCATTTGATGAGAGATTATTTGGATCGCTTGAGCCTTCCATGACCCTTCGCCCCAACCTCATCCGCCATCTGTTCCTGGGCGCGGTCGCCAGCTCCCTGTCACTGTTCGCCCAGTCACCCATCGGCAGCCTCATTTCCGGCGAGTCCAGGACCGGGATCACGGTGGAAGGCGCCGGCGCGCGGGCCCTGGGCATGGGTGGAGCCTTCATCGCAGTGGCGGACGACGCCACTGCCGCGACCTTCAACCCCGCCGGCCTGGCCCAGCTGCTGAAACCGGAATTCAGCGTCGTCGGCCAGGGGCTCCAGCGCCGGGTCTCCTACCAGGATTTCGAGACCAGCACCCAGGGCCGGCAGCTGGCAGTGGGCGATTCGCTCATCGGCCACACCCACTTCGATCCGCTGCTGATCTCGGCCATGGTGCCGCTGCGGGTGGCGGGCCGCAACCTGGCCATCCAGCTTTCCGCCCAGCGCGCCTACACCATGGGCGAAGGGGATTCCCGGAGCGTCCTGGAAACCCCGCTGGCATCGGGTGGCGCGACCCAGCCGGTCCGGATCGACCAGTCCATCCAGCAGTCGGGCCAGATCGATGTGTACTCGCTGGCGGTGGCCTACGAATGCTCCCAGCGGATCCTGCTGGGCGTCACCTACAACCAGTGGCGCGGCCGCTGGGACCTGGACACCAGCAGCGTGCAGAGCTCGGATGGCGCGGCCAGCAGCCTCCGGTTCCGCCAGGGCAACGGGCTGGACGGCCAGAATTTCAACCTGGGCCTGCTCTGGCGCTGGCCCACCTGGACGCTGGGGCTGGTGCACGGCACCGCCTTCCGCGCTGACTATTCGTTCGACACCCGCATCGAAACCAACGCGCCGGTGACCGTCCCGCTGAATTCATCGGTGTCCGGTACCGGCCTGCACTGGCCGGATTTCACCGGGCTCGGCCTGGCGTTCCGGCCCACCGACCAGTGGCTGGTCACCGGCGATATCCAGCACACCGCCTGGTCCCAGGCCAGGTTCCTGAGCAGCGACCGGAACCTGAACGGGCTGAATTTCTTCGACCTCACCCGGAACGGCTACGGGCAGGACGCCACGGTGGTCCGGCTGGGGGCGGAAAAAGTCTGGCTGACCTCCGGCGGGCTGCTGATACCGATGCGCTTCGGGGTCTCCCGGGAACCCCAGCCGCTGGTGGATCCGCTGACCGGCGAGCAGCGGGTCATGCTCGGGCTGACCCTGGGGTCCGGCTGCAAATGGGGACCGTATTCGCTGGATCTGGCCTACCGTTATGCCTGGGCCCGCCGCCGTGCCTCCCAGTTCCTGGCGGTGGACGAGATCCTGGCGGGGACGAACACCTCCTCGGTGGGAGTCGAGCGCACCGTGGAGCAGCGCCTGGAAATGACCCTCATCATGCAGCTGGAGCGCAAGCCGGTGGACCGGGTATTGCGCCACCTGTTCGTGGGCGACTGACATGGGCCGGATCGGGCCGGTCCTGGCGGCCGCCGGGGTGGTGACGGTGCTGGCGGCCCAGAGCCAGACGACCTTCTACGCCGCGTTCGCGGACGCCCAGGAGGCCGCGCGCCAGGGCCAGTGGCGGACCGCCGCCCAGGCTCTGGAACGGGCGATCAAGCTGCGCCCGGTCCCGGCCCCCCGGGTGCTCACCTACGGCAACAACCTCCTGGCCGATTATTATCCCTACAGCCTGCTGGCCCGCTGCCGGCTGGAACTGGGGGATGCCGACGCGGCCGCGGCCCTGCTCCGGCTGGCGGAGGCCAAGGGAGAGCCGGCCTCGGCCCGGGAGCCGGTGGCCCGGCGTCTGCCCCGGCATGCGGAACCGGCGCCGGCCAGGTATCAGGAGGCGCCGGTGCCCGAAGTGCCGGGCCCGCCCAAGGCCGCCCCGCCGGCCCGGCATCTGGAGGCGCTGGTGCCCGAAGCGCCGGCCCCGCCCAAGGCCGCCCAGCCGGCCCGGCACCTGGAGGCGCCGGTGCCCGAAGCACCGGCCCCCCCGGTCTTCCCGGGGCCCAGGGCC
>Ga0316217_10007748_pt1 | contig 10133 bp, 6 predicted proteins | sample 1anoAmetaG_FD_203633 | JGI IMG/M metagenome (GOLD analysis project Ga0316217, IMG submission 203633) | Freshwater microbial communities from Trout Bog Lake, Wisconsin, USA - 1anoA | ecosystem: Environmental > Aquatic > Freshwater > Lake > Hypolimnion/Profundal zone | place: USA: Wisconsin... | reverse complement strand
CGCATCCAGTGATACATTGCGTACTTGTACCGGGCATCAAGGGGCATAGGTCATTATAAGGAGTTCCCTGATCCCATGCAGTTTCACCTAATAAAGGTGCCACGGTTACCGAACCGCTATCAAGCACACTGGCAGTAGAATTCAAAGCACGCGAAGCTCTTGAGGCTTGCGTTTCAGGTTGATTGATAAGATATTTTATCTGTTTTGAGAAATGATTGAGCCAGTATTTCATGCCTTTGGGTATCTTATTCATATCAAAGCTTCCCGAATCGGTGTATCCTAAAACAGTATTGGCCCGGTCATCGCCCGAAATGATCACGTAACCAGCGTTTGTGCCTTTATTATAAACGTAAAACAATCCATTGTCAGCTTGTAAACTTGTATCCGTTGCTGTATATACAAGATTCAACTTTATGGCAGTTACTCCCTGTTTGGAAGATCTTGATTTTTGTATATGCTGATGTGCCAGTAACAATGCATCAGAAGCAGTTCGTTGTTTTGTATACCCTGTTTCAGCAAACAAGACAATGAAAATTAAAAAGAGATAGAGTTTTTTCATATTTAATTATGAGGGTTTTATCCGTTAAATAACTACTTTATATTGTTTTGGCATTTGAAAGCAAAAGAATTCACATCCTCTCATTTCGAAAGAATAGATTGGTCTAATTTCGGGTTATATACAGCTAAGGAAATTAAGATTTCATGCACGTGTTTGATTCACAGTTTTTGCCTCTTAGCTGTTTTAGGTCAGTTACATTGAGTGAACTATTTAAACTCTTCTACAAAATACAGGTTGTGCATAAGCTGCACGTTAGCAACCCCATGCACAACAATGTTATTTTAGTTCGTATTTGTCATCAATACAGGCTGGTCTTGCCTTGCAGCGGATCAAAATTGTTCTTTGGATCTGTCCAATCTACTTTTTTAGTCGGATCGATACCATTGATATATTTTTCAATATTGGTATAACCGTCGCCATTCATATCACCGTTTGCAATTGATGGTCCTTTAGGATCGATGCCATATTTAATTTTCCAGGCATCAGGAATACCGTCTCCGTTCGTGATCTTAACAGGTTTCCCTTTGTATTCAGGATACCCTCCTACCTGGCTGATATCGGTAATAATACCCAGTTTATAGGAATCAGTTTTAAGATGACGGGCCTTAAACTGATAATACTTTTTTGAATCTGCCTTTTTATCATAGTACACTTCACCTGTCCGAACCTGATTGATAATCCGTTGGTCAACAATATCCCGTTTAGGCAATGTAGCTCCGGCATTATCCAACACGTAATTATAGGACTCCTGTGCTGTCATAATCGGAAATACGGGCATAAGAAATGGCTTGTTTACCTTCATAACCGGGAAATAGTCCTTTTCTGCTTCTTCCTGGGGAATTAATATTTCTATACCTTTTTTCTCCCTGATTTGCACTCCTCCGGCCCAATTATCCTTGGTAACCTGTTCATTTCCTTCGACTATATTTCCAGTGACGTACAGTCTTCCAAACTTTACATGATCGAGTTTACTACGACCGCTTGACTGGGGTTCAATGATTCTATAACTTATTGGATTATTGACAGGTGGTGTTGCAGGTCCCGGTTTATAATAGTTGTTGATAATGTTGTACAAGGCAGTATAATCACCGCCATCCACCGAACGGAGATACCAATTATAAATAACATTATTAGCCAGATTGAATATGCCGTTCCATCCAATGGAAGGATTGCGGCAGGTATTATCAGCCCATAAATTCCGCATGAAAGTACAGTTTTCTCCACCTATGGTACTTCCAAAAGCGTGGCCATAAATATCCAGGCCCTGGGCTGAAATAGTATTCTGAATTGTCACATTTACTGTAGCCAGTTTATCCAGCGGGCGACCATTCTTCGGGTCGAACATGTGCCGGTAGAATGATATGTTTTCGTCCAGGCCCCATGAACAAGAGCAGTGGTCAATCATTATATTCCCCACAGGATTGCCCCCGAAAGCATCGTCACGATCACCAACGTCAGTTGACCCACGACGGAAGCGGATATAACGCACCACAACATCGTGTGTGTTGGCTTCCACTGTTTCTCCGGCAATACAAATTCCATCACCCGGAGCTGTCTGTCCGGCTATGGTAATGTATGGAGCACGAATCAGTATCGGTGATTTCAAATGAATGATACCTGAAACATTGAATACTATAATACGGGCACCGCCTGTTTCGCAAGCTTCACGAAAAGTACCTGGACCATTATCAGCCAGGCTGGTAACAACCAATACTTTGCCTCCACGGCCTCCAAAGGAATAAGCGCCACCGCCCATTGCTCCCGGAAATGCAGGTATATCGGCTTGCGGCAGATCGGTTGGACGTGCTGCCCATGGAATGTATGGCTTGCCTTCTTTTGCTTCTTTTTCTATAATGGGTAATGCTTTCGCCCAGGCAATATCCGACAAGCTATCCGTTACTCTTCCTTTTTCTGCCCAAAGGTTTTTCACGCTGTCGGTAATGGTTGGATACTGGGCTTTTATTGTTTGCATCGTTGCAAATGCTAACAATAAAGCGATTGAAATAATAATCTTTTTCATTAATAATAATTTGTTTAAAAATTATAGAATTAAAGTAATATGTAATTCATTGTTTATGATATCTGCAGGCTGGATTCATGGTTAAATCTTCAAAACAAGACTTACATCTATCGGAAAAAGGTCTTTGAGGAATGAATCAGAAATAACTTGTTATTTAAAGACGATTGAGAATAAAATTCGTACCATGCACGAAGGAAAAGCAATCTTTTTAAATTTAATTGTACATTCAGTCTTTAGAATCAATCTAAATAAGTATCTTTGTAGCGGAATAATCAAAAGACTATAAAAGCAATATTTGAAGGCCCACAGCCTAAATAAAACTCCCAGCGTATAAGAATTAAAGTCAAGAAGTTAAATAAAAGTCAATTATTATCGCTCATTAAAATTCACTTAATATGAATTATTAGTCTCAGTTTGGTCTAAATGAAACCATCAACAACTTTATCACCTGGCAATCAAAAATCGTATTCTTACAGACAATAATCAAGTAATTACTTTTCAACAGAAACGAAACCATTCGTTTAATGCTCATTCATCGGATTAATTAGTTTAACAATGACAAATAACAACATCTATCTTTCGGATATAAAAACCGGTGATGAAGCAATCATCACCAAAGTACTCGGACATGGGGCCTTTCGGAAGCGTATCACCGAAATGGGATTTGTGAAAGGGGAGAAAGTCATAGTCGTCAAGAATGCACCATTACAAGACCCTGTGGAATATGAAATCATGGGTTATAAAGTGTCGCTTCGAAGGAGTGAAGCTGAGCTGGTAGAAGTCGTATCTGTGGAGGAAGCCGCCAACTTGTCCGGGATAAAATTCGAAGGAACGATCGACGAAGATACACTGAAAGTATCGGCGTTGGAAAAAGGAAAGGTCATCAATGTCGCCTTGGTGGGAAATCCGAATTGTGGCAAGACCACCCTATTCAACAACGCCTCCGGATCCCATGAACGTGTTGGTAATTACAGCGGTGTAACTGTAGATGCCAAGGAAGCTATCCTGAAAAAAGATGGTTATACTTTTAAGATTGTGGACTTACCAGGTACGTATTCCATTACCGAATACTCCCCGGAAGAACTGTACGTTCGGACTCATATCATGGAAAAGATGCCGGATATAGTGATCAACGTAGTGGATTCATCGAATCTGAAGCGGAATCTATTCCTGACTACCCAATTGATTGACATGAACATCAAAGTAGTCATTGCCTTGAACATGTACGATGAGCTGGAGAAGAAAGGAGTGAAATTCGATTATGATGGTTTGGGTAAAATGATGGGGATCCCGATTATTCCAACTGTTGCTTCCAAAGGATTCGGAGTTGATGAACTGTTTGACAAGCTGATTGATGTTTATGAAGACCGTGATTCAACGGTACGCCATATCCACATTAATTACGGGGAGCTTATCGAAGGAGCTATTAAGGAAATACAGGATGAGATCTGGAAGAACCCCAAGATTACCGATAAATTATCATCACGTTATGTGGCTGTAAAATTACTTGAAACGGATAAAACGACCTTGTCCCAACTGGAAAAGTATACCAATTTCGAACAAATAAAAGTAAAAACCTCCCGTGCAATTACACTGTTGGAGAAGGAATACGGCGAACGGTCCGAGACAATCATAACGGATGCCAAATACGGTTTCATTGATGGAGCACTGAAGGAGACTTACAAAGAACCGAAGAAAGACCGTTACAAAATAAAAAGGGAACTGGACGATATGCTGACCCATAAGTTCTGGGGCTTTCCGATTTTCTTATTTTTAATGTGGTTTATGTTCCAGGCAACTTTTACACTGGGAAGCTATCCCATGAACTGGATCAATGAAGGGGTAGGTGTTCTCAGAGTGTGGATACAGAATGCCATGCCGATGGGAGCCTTGCGTGACCTGGTGGTGGATGGCATCATTGGTGGTGTGGGTGGAGTCATCATTTTCCTCCCCAATATCATGATATTATTCTTCTTTATTTCGTTGATGGAAGATACCGGGTATATGGCCCGCGCTTCGTTCATCATGGATAAACTGATGCATAAAATCGGACTGCATGGAAAGTCTTTTATTCCATTGGTTATGGGATTTGGGTGCAATGTGCCTGCTATCATGGCTACCCGAACCCTTGACAATAAAAAAGACAGGATCCTGACCATGATCATTACTCCTTTCATGTCCTGCAGTGCACGTCTACCGGTATATGTGCTGCTGATCTCGGCTATTTTCCCCAAGAACCAGGGGTTGGTATTGTTTTCGATTTACCTGATCGGTATCCTGTTGGCCGTTTTTACCGCCCTGATCATGAAACGGATTGTTTTTGCCAAAAAGGAGGTTCCCTTTGTCATGGAATTACCACCTTACCGGATTCCAACCATAAAAAACACCAGCCTTCACATGTGGCATAAAGGCCAGCAATACCTGAAGAAAATGGGGAATGTCATTTTGCTTGCTTCCATATTGATCTGGGCGTTGGGTTACTTTCCAAGGCATACCGTTTACAGTACCAATTACGATACCCAAATCGCCCAGGCACAGACCGGAAAGAATGTTGACACGAATCTGATACAGAAACAAATCAGGAGCCTTGAAATCAACAAAGAAGCCGAGCGTCAGGAACAATCGTATATTGGCCAACTGGGGCATGCCATTGAACCCATCATCAAGCCATTGGGCTTTGACTGGAAAATGGGCGTCAGCATCATTACAGGATTGGCAGCAAAAGAGATTGTAGTCAGCACCATGGGCATACTTTACCAGGCAGATACGAAAACAGATAGAGGTACCCTGAAAGAGAAACTGATTTCACAGACCCATAATAATGGAGAATTGAAAGGACAAAAAGTATTTTCACCCCTGGCGAGTTACTGTTTTATGCTTTTTGTACTGATTTACTTCCCCTGTGTGGCAGTGATAGCAGCTATCAAAAAGGAATCAAGCTGGGGATGGGCAGTATTCACAATGATTTATACCACCACCATTGCCTGGATAGTGGCTTTTGCTACCTACCAGATAGGTTTATTGTTCCTTTAACTATTGAAGAAGCATAAACAAAAGCCGATAAGATAACTAATTGATAAAATCAAATGGAAATAACATCAACGATTGGAAAAGAGAAACGACGAATATACAAGTTTGCTTTCGGTCTTGCACTTTTTACTATCATTTATAATATTCTTGAAGGACTCGCTTCATCATATTTAGGTTACCAGGATGAAAGCCTGGCATTATTTGGTTTCGGCATGGATAGTTTTATAGAAGTAATTTCCGGCATTGGAATTGCCCATATGATCATACGTATTCAACGGCAACCGGACAGTAACAGGGATGATTTTGAACGGACAGCTTTACGAATTACAGGTTATTCATTTTACGCATTAGTTGCAGGATTGGTTATGACCGTGGTTTTCAACATCTGGACAGGCCATAAACCCGTGACAACATTTTGGGGAATGATTATTTCCTTAATTTCCATTGTAGTTATGTGGGTACTTATTCTGGGAAAGTTAAAAGTCGGAAGGCAACTTGACTCCGGAGCAATACTCGCAGATGCAGAATGTACCAGGGTCTGCATCTATATGTCTGTTATTTTATTGGTGAGCAGCGGAATTTATGAGTTAACTCATGTTGCTTATATTGATAGTATTGGAACACTTGGACTTTCATATTTTGCATTTAAAGAAGGCAGGGAGTGTTTCGACAAAGCTAAAAGCAATAAACTTTGTTCCTGCGATCACGATTGCACATAATCAAAGAAAAAACGTACTAAACTGTTCTACCATCCAACATGATAGAACTCTACTAATCACAATTTAGAAAAGTTAAACATTTTCAGCATATAATGATTCTCATCAACCATCGAACAAAATGACTCAAACCATTATCGTATTGATTATAATAGCATTTTCCATTATGTATTCTGTTTATGCTATATTAAAAAACATTCGCAAGAAGGAAACCTCACCTTGTGGAGATTGTAACGGATGTGATATTAAAAAAGAGATAACCAAGAACCTAAAGACACCGGTGAAAGTTCCTGCAAGCTGCGGTTGCAATGAAACACAGGCAGAACATCCCAAAGTGCCAATGATAACAAATGATCCTGCAACTTGTGGACATAGTGCCAAGAAAAATAATGTAACAAAAAATTCATATTCATCTTGAATCTGTCTGAGATAAAATGCATACTTTCACCACATTTGTGATTAATTCAAGTTACCAACTTTCATACTCAATAAAAACCCATATAATATTAGACTCCAGTAAAATAGACTAACCGGTGATTGTCTGAATTTACATTATCATACAGATTCAGTCAAAACATCTTTGTGTAAACTTACCCTATAAATATCTTTAACCCATCAGAATAATTTCATCAACAAACGTTTTATGAAAATAAACTACTGCTTTTATTATTCAGCCCTTGCTGTGCTTATTTCGTCCTGTGCCAAGACTTCCGAGAATCAGAAAGTGAGTGATTTCAAGAATTATGGAGATACAATTGAGGTTATGGCCAATTCACCTATTGTCAATAAACTAAAGATGGAGACTATCAGCCGGACCAACTATCATTTTGAACTGGTGACATCAGGAGCTGTGGAAGCAATTCCAACCGATTATGCTGAAATAGCGCCTCCATTTGCCGGCAGAATAACAAAATCGCATGTTCGTTTAGGACAAAAAGTTCGGGCCGGATCACCTGTTTTTGAGATCAGTTCTCCCACATTCTATGAAACCGGAAAGGCATATTATCAGGCAAAACAAGAAATGGAACTTGCAGAAAAGAATTTCAGAAGGCAAAAAGATCTTTTGAGTAAAAGTGTCGGTGTCCAAAAAGATATGGAAGAAGCCGAAGAGAGCTTTGAAATGAAAAAGAAAGATTATGAAAATGCACTGGCAAGTTTGAAAGTCTTCCAGATTAATCCATCTAATCTTATTTTGGGCCAGCCCCTGATTGTCCGGTCACCAATTGATGGAATTGTAGTGGACGATAAAATTGTCATTGGGCAATATGTAAAGGAAGACTCAGAACCCGTGGCTACAGTTGCTCAATTGAACAAGATTTGGGTGAAAGGCCAGGTGAAAGAAAAAGACATTCGGTTTATACATGAATCTGATCAGGTAGACATAAAACCTGTATCGTTCCCGGACTTAGTGGTAAAAGGGTCGATTTATCATGTTAACAATATGTTGGATGAAGAAACCCGATCAGTGGGAGTCATCATAGAATGCAACAATTCGGATATGCTGATGAAACCAGGAATGTATGTGGATGTAAATTTCAATACTTCAATAAAAAATTCAATTGTCGTACCCGCCAAAGCAGTTTTTCAACTGGATGATCACTCCTTTGTTCTTTTAAGGGTCGGAAAAAACAAATACATCAAACGGAAAATTAAAGTTATGAACGTGGAAAAGGACAAAATGCTGGTGGAAGAAGGATTGAATGTGGATGATAAAATCATTGTAGACGGTGGATTTTACTTTTTAGACGAAAAATAACAGAGCATGAAAAAATTAATCCTTGCCTCCATTAAGAATCGATGGATCTTCGTCGCTTTATTTTTACTTATTGCCATTTTTGGGTATTACTCCTGGACTCAATTGGCAATAGATGCCTATCCTGATATTGCCGACACTACGGTGCAAATTTCGACCCAGGTTCCCGGGCTGGCTGCCGAAGAGATAGAGCAACAAATCACCATACCCCTCGAGCGGTCGCTCAATGGAATGCCCAGTATGGTGAGTATGCGCAGCAGGAACGCGTTCGGGATTTCAGTCATCATCCTGGTATTTGAAGATGGTGTAGAGGATTATTGGGCCAGACAGCGTGTGCAGGAACGACTTTCGGATGTGCAGCTTCCCTATAGTGCCCAGCCGGAGTTGGATCCTTTAACTTCCGCAACGGGTGAAATCTACCGTTATATCATTGAAAGTAAAAATCATGATTTAAGAGAATTAACCGATTTGAATAAATGGGTTATTATACCCCGTTTGAAAGAAGTTACCGGAGTTGCCGATGTCAGTAATTTTGGCGGAATAACCACCCAATATCAAATAGAAATAAATCCGAAAAAGCTTGAACAATACAACCTGTCAATTTCTGATGTTACGCAAAAAATTGCTCAAAACAATTCGAATGCCGGTGGAAGTATGCTCGACCGGGGCGATTTGAGTTATATCATCCGGGGAATTGGCCTGGTACAGGATCTCAATGATTTAGGAAAAGTGGTGGTCAAATCGGTAAAGGGTGTACCCATTTATTTGAATGATATTGGCGTATTGAAATATGGAAACGTCGAACGAAAAGGGGTGTTAAGCTTTACCGATAAAAAAAGGGATTATTCGGAGAGCGTGGAAGGAGTTGTACAATTGCTCAGATGGCAAAATCCCACAAAAGTATTGGAGGGAGTGCATAAAGCTGTGGAAGAATTGAATTCCGAAACACTGCCAAAAGGAGTAAGAATTGTTCCTTACCTGGACAGGACAACCCTTGTAAATACTACCCTGGAGACCGTTTCACATACCCTGTTCTTTGGGATGTTTTTAGTATTGCTGATACTGATTATCTATTTGGGAAGCTGGCGGGGAGCAAGTATTGTGGCCATCACCATTCCGATTGCTTTGTTGATCGCCTTTATATTTATGCGTTTAACCAATATACCTGCCAATTTATTGTCATTGGGAGCCATAGATTTTGGGATTATCATTGATGCTTCCATTATCATCATGGAAACAATTTTAAAAAAGCGAGAAGATAATCCAGACCTGCCTTTTGAACCATCATCTATTGCTGACAGGGTATTAGAAGTGGCAAAACCGGTGCTTTTTTCCACCATTATTATCATTACGGCCTATCTCCCACTTTTTGCGTTTGAGCGAATAGAAAAGAAGCTGTTTACCCCTATGGCCTTTACCCTGGGATATGCATTGATCGGGGCTTTGATTGCGGCCCTGTTTTTAATTCCCGGCCTGGCTTATGCGGTATATAGGAAACCTCAAAAGACCCACAAAAACAAGTGGCTGGAAAAATTGACTTTGATGTTTAGCAATCAGACAAAAAGAATTTTGGAAAAGCCAAAGTCTGTCTTTATTCCATTATTACTCATTCTTCTGACAACCCTTGTGCTGTGTTTCACAGTTGGAAAGGATTTTTTACCTACCCTGGATGAAGGCTCCTTGTGGTTGCAGATTCAATTGCCGCCGGGAATAACACTAGACAAAGCAAAGATGATGGGTGACACCCTTCGAAGACGGATTATTAAACATGATGAAATAACGTATGTCATGCTCCAGACTGGTCGTGACGACGAAGGAACAGATCCATTTTCAAAATCGCATATAGAATGTTCCATTGGATTGAAACCCTACAATGAGTGGCATAATGGCAAGACAAAAAATGATTTGATAGAAGAGTTGTCCAAAGAATTTGACAAAATACCGGGATATACTATCGGATTCTCCCAACCAATTTCAGATATGGTCATGGATCAAATTGCCGGTGCCCATAGTGATCTGGCTATCAAGATATTTGGAGACGATCAAAAAGAGGCT
>Ga0316217_10007747_pt1 | contig 10134 bp, 17 predicted proteins | sample 1anoAmetaG_FD_203633 | JGI IMG/M metagenome (GOLD analysis project Ga0316217, IMG submission 203633) | Freshwater microbial communities from Trout Bog Lake, Wisconsin, USA - 1anoA | ecosystem: Environmental > Aquatic > Freshwater > Lake > Hypolimnion/Profundal zone | place: USA: Wisconsin... | reverse complement strand
AAGAGTCTGCTGTTCTCTCTTCTTAGCCCAAGGATTTCTACGAGGATTTCCACAGGCAGGACACGAACAACGCTTTCCATGATTGGCTGCGATATGAGCTTCTATACTCTTATCCTCATTCGAAAGATGGCTAAAATTACTATAATTCTTATCCTTGATTCTATCCATCCACTTGTTGAGATTATTTTCCTTTTGCTGGATGCGCTTCTCTCTACGCAGTTTCTCCGACAGATTCTTCATGCTTTTCCCCTAAAACTTTATCAAAGAACGTATCAGCATTAATACTTTTATCATCAATCCAAATATCATACATGGGTTTCTTCATCTTAAGAGAAGAATATCTACAACCCCATTTAGTTAGTTGCTCATATGTAAGCACTTTCCAATCAAGCCCAGTGATCATTCCTCTTGAAGTCCAGTAATGAACTTCATGACCCTTATCGTAAATATTATTGATGTACGCTATTCTTTCTTTGATTGGTTCTGCCTTGGTATAATCAATCTTACCATCGGAACCCCTTGGTGAACGACATATCGTGTCATCAATATCGACCATGTAAATCATTTCTGAGAATCTCCTGGAAGGACTCTATAGTTATCGTGTTTAATGTCCATTGTAGATACTTCAACAATAAGTGATCCATCTTCTTTTGCTATAAGCTGGTGGATTTCGTTTGGATAATTAGTCCAACTATCACCTGTCATGAGAACATAGTTATTTTTGCTGGCATTCTGAGTATTAATAGTGACAAGAGTAAAAGAACCGCTCAGAACATACCATGTTTCTTTCTTTATGGCATGAAAATGTAGACTGAACTTGGCACCTGCTTTTGGAAAGCATAACAGTTTACCACAATATTCTTTTTCGTTGGCAAAGATAATTTCATGTCCCCAGCCTTTCTTAATCTTTTCTACATATCCCATCTAAAATTTCCGTTGTAGAGTATCCATCTAAGTGTGGAAGAATGACAACCTCAGCCACATCTTTACCAACCACATCATATGTATGATACTGGCTGCTTTTGGTAATTATAGCTGGATTGATTTGCTTAATCAATTCATAAGGAGTTTCTTCATCAAAAATAATTACTTTATCAACGTATTTAATAGCTTCAAGAGCAGCCTTTCGATCCTCTTGGTTGTTGATTGGACGATTCGCGCCTTTCAACTTACGAACACTGTTATCTGAATTAAGACCCACGATTAAATGATTTCCTAATTCCTTTGAATTTTTCAAGAGTTCAATATGACCACGATGAAGAACATCGAAACATCCATTTGTAAATATAGTTTTTCTAATAAGATCCTCTTCGGTTACATGATAAGTACCAAATTTCTCCACACAAGCAGCAGCAGCTTTATTACCTAGAGAAACAATATCATGATCATCGCAACATTTAATCATTCCATAGACCATTCCAGCTAGGAATGAATCACCAGCGCCAGTTACATCAACTACGTTTCTTGCTCTGCTTTTTAGATGATAAACTTTATCTGTTGATCTACTATAATAAGTTACACCATCCGCTCCTCTTGTTACAACAACAAGCTTATGGTTATGTTCTTCGGCATATTTACGAATGTTCTCATCCGTTGCGGGACCAGCATATCTCTCAAACTCTAACAGATTTGGCTTGATAATGTCAGCGTCTCTGTATCTAGAAAGATTTTCTTTCTTTGGATCAACAATGGTCCAGCAATTAGCTCTGTTAAGATCGAAAATTAGATCTTCTATTCGATCAATAGCACCCTTATCATAATCACTAATAACTGCGATATTATAAGTTGAAATATCTTTCTTTGCCAATCTTTTTCTAAGATCAGTGTTATCTGCTTTTCGTTCCTCATCAAAGCGCAAAATGACTTTACCATCGACAACAACACGATTTTTTATACAGCACGGCCCCACTACTGTAAAGAAGTCAGTAGAGATTCCAAGACTTTGTAAATTACGAAGGACATTGGCAGCTCCACCTTCCTTAATTTCTGTTTTTTCAATAGTAACAAGAGGAACATCTGATTCTGGATTTTTTCTATTAATATTGCCGTAGATATAATAATCTACAATAGAGTCACCTATTAATAATACATTAGACATTTAATTTCCCTTATACTCAAAATGGTGGTGCGACTGGTTGGATTTGAACCAACGACCTAACGCTTATGAGGCGCTTGCTACTTACCACTGAGCTACAGCCGCATTTAGATGTTCAATAGTAAAAGTGTTTTTCTTTATCATCTGAATGTGTTGCTTCTTTATTACTCTTAAAGTTTTTGGAAACTGATTCCATTTAGCAACATCCTTTTCAGTCATAAGACCTTTTACTTCCACATATATTTCTGTTTCTGGTAAATAAAAATCTGGGTTATATTTTCTATCTTTTTCATAGAAATAATCAAACCTTTCTTGACATTTCTCTATTCCCAGACCTTTTTCTTTACACCACTGATAGAATGTAAGTTCCCATTTTCCATGAAACACTATACCATCATATTCTATTTTCTTAGCTTTTCCGAAATTTCCGTTATAAGATGATGGGTTATCATCCACAACCTTCCTCATAACTTTAGAATGTTTCTCTTTTCTTTCATCTGACCAAATAATCTTGGAACTTGAAACAGATAGTTTCTTTCTGGTTTCCTCATTAAGAGTGTGTATTCTACCACTTTCTTTAGCCTTTGTCCACTGATTTCCACCTTTCTTTCCAAGCATCCCGCGTGAAGGTGTCCTTTTATTAGGATTAGATTTACATAATCCTTCGTGTGCTACTACGCTATACTTACTTTTACATTCTTTTCCGCAGAACTTACAGTCGAACATAAAACTCTCCAAAATTAACCTATACGTGTATATAGTAAACTTTGGAGTTGAGTGCTTTACCTAACCAATATATGCTCTCATGACGGTTTCATCTTCAATGATCAGATTCACACGATCCAGTCTTGTGTTTCTTCCATGAGGAACTCTAACACCGTCTCTTTCAATAACTTGAAAAAAGAAATCATTGTCTGAAACAGCCTTTTTGGCTGCTGCCTCAGACATTCCAATCAAAGAATGTGGAATTGATATATTAAGCATAATCGTAATATTTACCGAATACCTTCATGAAGGACTCTGGAAATTCTTCACGTTTGGTATCCTCTAATTCATAAGGACGCTCAAAAAGATCAATCTTATTATCAATACACTTCTGTATTCTATCAGGATTCTTCCAATATTCAAAATTAAATTCCTGATGAGCAAAACTCTCTAGCTTATATGCCATCTTGTCTTTAGACATGAAGTATGAAAGATGCCAACCAGCATTTGGAACTATACGATACTTTTGAGCAACAGCTTCTGCTCTAAGAGCAACTGTAGTCATACTACAGAAATGTTTCTTGAGTGAAGCAGATCCAACTCTAAGAGGATTTTTAAATCTGGATCTTAGGTTATAGTAGAAGTCCTGCTGTTCAAGAACCACAGCCACTTCCTGAGCAACAATATTCTTTAGATCATCAAAGATCTCGAAATTAGGAATCTCATCAAGATCATTAAAGATGATCATATCATCGTCTTGAAGAGACTGAGCAACCATTCCAATATTGTTTCTTTGTTCAATCTCAAACTGCCACTGAGGCATACTGAGATCCATTACACTCCCAGGAGAAGGCTTTATGCTAAAATCATATCTCTCATGTACGTTCTTGGCGTAATAAGGATAATATATGATTTTGTCATTGAAGCATTTATATCTATCAATGTTCTCTAGAAAATGTAAAGGCTTTGGCATTCCTGAATATGTATGATCACATTCAACAATCAGAAAGTAATCAACATGATCATAGAGATACTTGAGACGATCCTCAAGCATCTCTAATTCATTGAAAAACGGAAATGCGTTAATAATTCTCATTAATTTTAATCGTCCAAATCTACCGAATAGTACATGTAGCCATTTTCATAGAGATAACATTGAAATTATCATGATGATTTCTTATTCCTCCACGTATCTGTTGTTGCATGACAATTACAACAGAGTAATTGAAGATTATCGTACTCATTGTTAGTTCTGTCACCATCTATATGGTGTACTTCTAAAACTATTGGATTATCTAACCATGACTCATTATAACATATCTCACATTTATGCCCACGTTTTTTAATTAAATGTGGTTTTAGTCTAGCAACTTTAGTGTATAGATTCCAGTCTTTTAACTGCTCACCTCTATTCCAAGCTCTACCCGTCCAGTGTGTTGTATCTATGTTGAGATTTTGGATGGTTCTCTTCATGTTAGCAAAGTTTCCACCAACAGGCTTTAAGCCACATTTTCTCACAAGACCAGATAAAGATTTCACCTCTTTTGAATATCTACGGATATCATCGTCCGTATATTTTCTGTAATTTCTCGCCATACGATTCCCTTATTTGTAGGTGGTAGGGGTGGTGGGATTCGAACCCACACTTAACAAGTCTTAAGCCTGTTGTCTCTGCCAATTGGACTACACCCCCAATATTCTATTTATACAAATTGGAAGTCGTATAGATTAAATTACAGCACGTTTACCTTTTTACTTCTGAACCTTGTGTTCGTTATATTCACGAACATGAACAAAAGTGATCTTACCCTTAGTCACTTCAACATCATAGCACTTTGGGTCCTTGATGGCAAGATCTTCTTCATCAAGTTCAATTTCCTTTCCATCCTGCTTCACAACACGCAGAGCATGAGTCTGTAGCATAAATGCGTTACCAGATTCCTGAATGAAATCCTTACCCAGCAAACTTCTTGGATCAAACTTTGGCTTCTTCATATTAACTCCTAACAAAAAAATGGCGACCCTGGAGAGATTCGAACTCCCGACACCGAAGGTAGAAGCTTCGTGCTCTAATTCCAACTGAGCTACAGGGCCAGAAATATATTTAGATCAATCCCTCAAAACATTCTGTAAACGATCAACTAACTCTTGAGTTGCCTTATTATCTAGATTGAGAATAACAGTTTCTCCAAAAGCAACCAAATGAATACAAATCTTCACCTTGTCACCCTCTCGCGATATTCCAATATCCCTTGTTGAATTGAACTTATGCGAAGATTCGTTTCTTTCATCAGAACATTCGCTCTTACTACAAGAACCGAATAGAATATCCATCAAACTCATAATAATTACCCATCAAGTATAGATTAACAAACCAGTTCCAGAATGATGACCAACTCTGGTCAAGTCAACCTTCTTGACATTAGGTTCATTGATGGAATTCCACCAAGGATTCATTAATGGAAGATGAATATCATCCCAAGCAACAAGACCTCTGTACTTATTTTTCAAAAAGAATTCATGAAATTCTTTTTCCTGAATTCCATCATGAGGATCAACATCAATCAAGATAAAAGGAGACTTCAACACATCTGGATCTTCACGAAAGTCTCCAATTCTATACTCAACATTATGAGGAAGTGAAGCAACTCTCTTGAGGTCAACAATATCATAAGAAACCACATGTACCTTTGGATTATAAGTCAAGGCAATAGAAGAGTTTCCATAATACGTTCCAATATCATATATCTTCTTGCCACTAAAAGCAAGTGAAATATAAGCCAGAAGAAGATAATGCTCAACTCCTGGTGCTCCAGAACGAAGATACTCTCGATAATCGGAATAGCTTATGTGTCTGGAAATAGGAGATAGATTAATCTTTAACAATTCGTTATAGATCGAATTCACATCACCATTAATAAGTAAATCCAAATTTTTCATTAACCAACCTTTGCGTGTACTGCCTTGGAATGCTTACATGTGCGGTGATATTGAAAACCCACGCACGTACAGCTATACTTAGCTCCATCTTTTGTCACAGTATACACGTTAGACTTTGACTCTACCTTAAAGACGCGAATATCAGACTTTACTGCTCTCTTTGCCTTGCCACCAAGAATGTCCATCTTGATAACATGCTGTAAAGAAATATTTCGTGTCGGAAATCCCCTGATTCCAGTCATGTTGAAAGTATAAGGCTCATCCCACTTTTCTGCGGGAAGAACAGTACCTTCATAAGTATTATCTTGAAATGGCTGCTTATCGGCAGTCAGAAAATAATGGTTACGAAACCATGTAGTGACATGGACAACAGAACCAACGTCGGGTGCTTTAAACATAGTCATTATCTCTTGAAACTATTATATAATAGTTTTGGGTAATGGGCAACTAAAAATTGCCCAACAGAATCAATGACTTACGACTGTGGTTCGTGATGCCAAACACCATAAACACAGTGGACCAATTCATGCCCGTAGAATTCGGGCTGATAACTGACCTTTGGATCAATCATATAGATAACGCACTTATTGTTTTCTTCGCTGATGATTGAAAATGCGGCAACATTCTTAGGTTCAATTGTTCCACTCACACTCTTCATTCTCTTTTCAATCTCAGCAGTCATTTCTGCTTCTGACTGAACAAGATGAATCTCTACTGGAAATTCAGTACGAGTGAAAGTTTCATGTTCAAAATAATAACCATCAGCACCAATATGATGACCCTGTTGTGTACAAGAAACAGCTACTACGGCAACAAAGATGGTATATGCGACTAGAAATACAAACTTTTTCATACTTTAACTCTCTCTACTGCGTCAGCAGCTATTAGATTGATTCTACGTTCCTTTGGATTGAAAGGCTTTCTGAAAACAGGAATGAATGTCTTTCCATCTCTGTACACGTTTTCGTAGAGATTTGTGCTATAGACAATCTCTCCATTAAACTTGTTTTTGAACGTAAGAAGTCTCTCACCTTTCTCTAGAAAGATATCCTTACCAATCTCTAGCCTTGCGGTCATAGTCATCATATTCATCGTGTTCTTCCATTCTGTGATCTTGACGTTTATCAAATCGCCAATTGCCAGCTTCTTCTCGGTGTTTCGTCTTTTTCTTAGACGATTTCTTATACTCACCCCAATCACTATCATGATCAAGTTCATCAAATTCGTAACGCTTCTTCTTAGCCATTGTAATTTACTTCTTCATTCCTTTTTCATTTTAGTACAGAACATTTTATATAAACCCCATTCTCGACCATACGCATCTAGCTCCCAAGGAGACTCATAATATGCTTCTTCATCTTCTTGATATGAATGATCAAAGTATGAACCTTTGTATCTCACACCACCAGTAACATAATCAAACATCTCATTATTTAGATATTGTTTCACATGAACAAGCTCATGACCTAGATCGACAAGAAGCTTTTTCAAACGAACAAGAGACTTCTTAGCTTTTTTATTCAATTGATTTGAATTTAAAACTATACGAAAAATCTTTCTATCGTTTTGAACTCCCTCATAGGTACACCAAGCATTATAATTTCTTAAATCTTCAATATCAGCATAATTATCTAGTTCATTCTTATGAACAATTTCTATTTTAATAGTTGATTTGTTAAGGACAGAACGTTTCACAAACTTGTTGAGTACGAACTTAGCATAATCTCTTACTATAGAAGAGTCTTCCTTAGATAGATGTAGGCTTGTTATCTGTATCATTCTCAACTCCTGACACGGAAATTCTCCTATTATTTAGGGCTTGACGACTCTTAAAAGGACCGTATCTTTATTAATACGACCGTTCAGAGGAATAGCCTTGGAATTGATGGAATCCATTACCTTTCTAAGAGCTATTTTACCACCATCCAGTACAGTAGACAAGATTTTCTCTGGCTTTCTCAAAGTCTTAGAAATCGACTTTTCTGAGAAATTAGTGATAGTAGTACCTTTAACAATTAAACCTGCGCTATCTGCTGCGATATAGACGCCAAGTCGTCGCGATTTGACGTTAAAAACCCAAAGTTGGTCAGATCCGACAATGGTAACTGGTGAAATAGACTGAATCTTGAAATTATTGTCTTTTTCAAGAAACTTGAGCTTGGATACCTGTTTATCAAAAGAAACGGGCTTTTTCTTGCGAGGCTTACGAGTCTTATTGGCATTCTGAGAAAGGCGCTCCGCATCCTTAATGATGGATGCCATTACAGACAATATGCTCTTAATCTTCGCTTTACCGAGAGACGAGTATCCTTCGCGAGTCTTTTTATCCTCGACTTCCTTGACAAACTGCTTTGCGCGAGCCTTGAAATATTCAATGATCTTATTGGCATGAATAGGCTTTACATCGTTGGTAATGAACCAGTCGTATGCGTTAAAAGGCTTTTCGCCAATTCCGTATTCATCAATCATACCTTCAAGTTCACCAATATGATGATCGGTCTTATTGGCAATACGTTCCTGTACATTTACAGTTGTATTGACAATGACATTACCCTCAGCGTCAATATCCACTGGAATTGAATGAGTATTGAAATCAAATTTTGCCTTGAGATCCGAAATAATCTCCTCGGTCTTTTCAGAGAAAACATAACCCTGATTACGCATACGAATAGTCCATGTGTAAGTCAGATTGTTCTTGGCTCTCTTAAGATCGCAGCCAAGAATCTTGGCTGCGTCTTTTTCATCCTTGTTACGGCCATACCAATTCAAAGCTTCAGCAATTTCAAACTGAGAGGCTTCTTCCTGTTTCTCATAAACAGGTTCTGGATCAACCATAACATACTTGGACTTTTTAGTCATTCAGCAAAACTCCACTAGACATACTGCGTGGCACAACTCCACCAGAAATGTTAGTGACAGAATCAACACGGAATGAACGCCATTCGTTCAGATCAAGATCGAACACTCGCATAGTATTACCAGCTTCGGTAATAAGATCACCCTTGCCACGATACTGTTCAGGAAGCAAAGGATCATTTAGAGTACAACGCATAATGCGAACAGCACCATCCATCTTTGTAAAGGTCACGACGGCTTCACCGTTCTTGAGAATCTTATAAACATGATCAAAAGTATACATAGTAAACCTCCTTATAGGTTGAGACTATATTATACTAGAAGAAACTTTAAAAGTAAAACTTTAATTTGAATTACCAGCTATTCTTTCTTTTTCTTGTAATTTTACCATTTTTATAGGTAATAGATCCAAGTCCAGTTCTCATGCTTGATGAATATGATGTTCCTTTTCCTCTGATATACGTTTGAGTGTATGTCATATTTCCAATTTTCTTTTTTCTATATGATCGACCAGATTTATTAGGAAGTTTTGTTTTTGGTATTTTATACCTTTTTGATGGACCTCCGATATTACCGAAAAGTCCAAAAATACACAGGAATAAAATAAGTATTGCTCTAAACACGATTACAACTCTTTTAGTTTACCACTAAAGTATTTTACAGTATTCAGTAGGCCATTGTCTAATGTAATCTTTGGATTCCAACCAAGAGAATTAATTAAACCAATGTCTGGTCTACGCTGTTTAGGATCATCTTGTGGTAAAGGAAGAAATGTAATTCTAGATTTTGAACCTGTAATTTTAATTACTTTTTGAGCTAGCTCAATCATGGTGAATTCTTTAGGATTACCCACATTCACTGGCGTATCAATAGAAGAACCAAAAACGGTGAGCATCCCGTCAATAAGATCATCAACATAACAAAAAGATCGTGTTTGAGAACCATCTCCATAAATCGTAATATCTTCATTGTTTAATGCCTGTACTATAAAATTGCTTACCACACGACCATCATTAATAGACATATTAGGACCATAAGTATTGAATATCCTAATGATGCGAGTTTTGACTTTATGAATACGCTTGTAATCATAAAATAAAGCTTCTGCGGCACGTTTACCCTCATCATAGCAATTGCCGCAAAACAACGCCTTTCCATTTCTTCTAACGTACACAATTCTATTAGGAACAGTCACACAATGAACCGTTCCATTATAATTAACAACTTCCTTTTTTCGATATTGTGCTTCATCACATTCAAAAACAGAAATACTGTATACAGGATTTTCTTTTCTAGAATCTGGATTTTGTCCGATATTGCCCACAATACCGATTTTCATCAAAATTTCTTGAAAATCATCTATTGAAGCTTTTGAGTTGCTGTAATAAATATTTCCTCTCTTTGAACCGTCTCCTATCATCATAGCACCATACAATATCTCAAGTTGTCTTCTTGATAAATTTTTCAATTCTTGTGGTATAAATTTATCTTTTGATTTTCCAAATTGTTTTAAATAAATATAAAGTTGCTTATTGAGG
>Ga0316217_10007745_pt1 | contig 10136 bp, 6 predicted proteins | sample 1anoAmetaG_FD_203633 | JGI IMG/M metagenome (GOLD analysis project Ga0316217, IMG submission 203633) | Freshwater microbial communities from Trout Bog Lake, Wisconsin, USA - 1anoA | ecosystem: Environmental > Aquatic > Freshwater > Lake > Hypolimnion/Profundal zone | place: USA: Wisconsin... | reverse complement strand
GCAGATAATCAAATTTGGAGAAAAGTAGAATCTAGCAGTATTCATACAAGTTCTTTTTATGTCAAAACTGTCTTCTCTAATGGTGCTTAACTGAAAAGATCACTCTAACAAGTATTTATCTGTTCTTTAAACTATGAATTAATCTTACCAAATCACAAAATATCATCTTCATCTTCGAGACATCACTCTTTAAAGCAAATTTATGTTCGAATTAGACCCAATCTCAAGAATTTCTTTACTTTCACGGCTTTCTTGCATTGCTTGGTAACGTGCCCGACTCTTGTTCCGCATTTCATCGCGGCGTGTTGCTCTAGAACGGGCAGTTTAGCTGCCCATTTGTGGAGGAGGAGGGGGTGGTGGGTAATACCCTTCCTCCCTAAAGTGTGGCACCCTAGAATAGGGTGATACTCTGGAGCTGTAATTGGGAGAATAGAATTGTTTAGGTCTTAGGTTTCTATCCTGGTATTGATTGGGGTGGGGATGCTGATTGTGAGATTCTGGATACCCTCCATTGTCAAACCTTTCAAAAGTGTGCATCTGAAGAGGAATCCGATCATGAGTGTTAACTCTACTCATTCTGGGATAACTAATGGCCTCTATCTTAGACTGTATGTCTGAGATGATGAGCTGATCTTTGCGCTTCTGCTCTCGGAGCAAGTCTAGTTATACTTAAAGCTCTTCCAAAAGATACGCAGTGTCAATATCATTGTATTTTTTGAGAATGCGGTTTTCCTCTTACAGCCTCCGAAACACGCTATTGTATTTCTACATCTCGGAGGAGAATTAGTCATTCATTTTGTAAATTATTTTGCTCTTTTACTAAAGCTAGTCTCGCAGTCTGACCACTTCTTCATAGAGATGTTGCATCTATGTCTGAGATGATTCATTTTAGCTGCTTTTCTAAGTGTTTAATCTCAGCTTTGAACTAGAAACTGTCTTTCTTTCGTCATTCTTGTCCAATTTAGCTCCATTACGTTAGACGCGACTTTCCAAAGTTTTGATGTAAATTTACTTCTATTTTAGATTATTCCTTAAAACTTCATTCTCTTTTTGTAAATCGCTCATTAAGCTAGTGTACTATCCCTTTAGCCATTCTTGATTATCATGTGCGTTTTAGTTAGATTCGAGGATGGCCAAGTGCTTTTAAAGTTCATGCTACAGACCTTTTGTTGAGGGGAGAGCCTGAAGTTGTTGAGTGACAAACTTGATTGAGTCGTTTAAGTGCTGAATGCTTTGAATTGATATTCTATTTTGAGTGTGCTATCTTTCTATGGCTTTGTAGTTGGAAATAAGAGCTGAGTTTGCCCTCAACAAATTGCCAACTACGAATTGTTACTCTTTTTAGAGTGATTTGATGCAAGAGTCTATGGCTAAAGCACCTGCAAGTATCGTATGCAAAGAGGTGTTTTTATCAGTCTGAAGAAGCAAGTTTTGTTCTTGCTGAGTCAAATCGCGATAAATTTCGATGTTCTGGCATTTTAGAAGAAGAGTCTCGTGGAGATTTACAATAAGATCTGCTATTTTGGCCAAAATTTAGTGGTCTGCCTTGATACTAGCAGAGCTTGATGGAAATTTGGAAGACAGAAAGAGTTGGCTTGGGGAATTATCTTATATTTTGATATTTTGGCGCTCAGTGGTGGCACCATAATTTCTAAAACTCATGGCTGTTATTCTAACTTTATAGCATTCAATAAATAATAAAGTCAAAAACTTCAAAAAAGACTGTCAAAAATTCCAAAAATCACAAAAGAGTTCAACAAATCCGCAGTATTTGTTGATTATTCTTAAAAAACCAAAGATTCAAATCTTGGCCAAATTGCTCAAAATAAGTAGAGAAGAAGAAAGATTAGAATATTCAAAGGAAAGAAAAGATTTTCAAGAGCTTTATCCAGATTGTGTGAAAAAGCTTTAACTTATATTAATATTCTAATGATTAATATTCTACCAGATAAAGGCTGATTTACTTCTACTATCATAAAGAGTACTTTTTAGTCGAAATGCGTCCCTCTTATACCTCTTGCTCGAATAGCTACACCATAATCAAGTTATTGTCCTCATGTTCGTTCGATTTGAGCAGCTGTAGGAGTCGGGAGGAAGTCCTAGTTAACTTATTTTTTACTTAATGCCATAATCACAACCCAAACTTTGTATCCATTCAATTCTTTTACTATGTGTCATAGTTTCCCAACCCTTATTACTGTGAGTTCTGCTCTCCTCAGATGATACTGACTACTCAGAGTTGCTTCTAGTCTTTTTTCCAGACTATTCCTCCTACTTCTTGTCCTAAAGCTTATGCAGATATTGGCAGCGTTCTCCGTAGAGGCAGAAGCCTTTGAGGGTAAAGTTGATGCAAGGCTTGGTTTTGTAGTTGGTAGAAATATGAGGTTTGGAACGGATTTCGAATTAGGAGTGCGCGAATGTGCACTGATTGAGATTAAATATACGCTGTGACTGTAGGGACAAAAGCCTTTTTCGATCCAGTACCTGCATTTCTGAATTAGAGGTAAAGTACTTATGTTTTGTATTTGGTGCGGAAATCTGATGTTCTTTTGTTAATATTTGGTAAGTTTGTTGATTTTAAGCTCATGTACGGCCGGGGTAATTCGAATACTATCTAAAATTGTATCAATACAATTATAAAATCACTTAATCAAACTCCACAAAACACGCATTCTTATTTATTCTTTCCTCACTCTCAAATTCTGCTTCTTTCGTTCAGAAAAACTTAGGTTTGACTTGTTTATGTTACAATGAGTGATATAGGAAATGGATATCTTTGGATACAAACTTTTTCTCAGTAATCCATTTTGATTCAATCGCTTTATAGGCTTGAAGATGTTTTAGATTTAGTAAGAGTTTGTTTTGTCTCAATTAGTGAAGATGAGTTATTTGATTTTTGCAGCAAAATTGAGCACAAAAACAAATAAAGTATAAGCTCAAGAGAATTGATGCAAAAGCAATAAATTAGCTAGACTATAGCTCACCAGAGAAAACATTTAGTGACTTTAGAGCCTCCTAAGCATTTAAGATTAATAATTAATGACATATCTTATAAACTGGGCTAAATCAATGAGTTTGTTGAGAAGATTTAAGGCGTGTCTGGATATTCTGCTTTGCAATACCAAGTCCTTCTTACAAAATTTATCGGGAAGGAAAATGGTTGCCTTTGTAAGTGTAAGAAGAATTAAACCAAATGTAATGCTGCAAATCTTTGCCCTTGAGCACTCCGCAGAGGATTTCCCCTTCGCACTGAGATCCATAGATATTCTGCAACCAAATTTTCCCATTTTCTTTGTGGATTTCTACTTTAACTCTAGCTGGACCTATCTTTAAGAATCTGCCATGTTCAGTCATCCTAGGAATCACTTTATCAGGATTAATCTTAGCACTATAGAGGGCAGGTGCATCTATCATATGTAGTAACTACTCCCAACATTCCTAGAAGTTACCATTACTTGCGATATCAACATACATAAACCTTTTTTGGGCTTCAGAGGCACTCATTGGAGCTACTTGAACTTTAGAATTTGCCACTTATTCTTGATTGATTTGAGATTTTTCTATTTCTGTAGCATGGCTTGGCTATTCGATTAAAATGTAATTTTGTTCACCTTTAGCTTTTTCAGGGTTGACCTTGAGTTAACTTCTGTGCTATTGTTAAGATTTCTATGATGGAACTGGAGATTTTTCGGCGCTTTCACTATCTACGATAGACTTTTATGGTTTTTGATGTTCTTTAAGCTAGGTTACTGTAATTTGTTTAGAAAAAGTTACTTCTTTTTCTTATTGTGGAGAGGCTTTCTGAGAAGCTTTATTGAACTATTGTATAGTCAGTTGACCTTTTTACATACCCCATACCTTTATCAAGGGTGAAAATTTGCCAGCTTTATCTTCTTACTGCTTAATAGCTTCTTTTTTCGGTTCAGAAACTGTTTCAAAGACGATTTTATCATTGCTATCAAGAGGAAGATTACTTATCGACTATTTATTTGGTTGAGAAGCATTGGCCATTTAAGGCTTTTCCTTATAAGTTTTAGCAACGACCTATGGAACTTAGACGATTACAGAGGGATCTTTAAATTTAGGGCTCTATAGGAAAGTTTAATTTTCCACATCAACTTTCGGAGGAAGCTAAACTGGAGTTGAAATAACCTCTGCTTTCTTGAGTTACTATGGCTATTGTTGTAAGAGAAGTTGACTTTATTTGCTGTTTTTAATGATGGAATGCTAGCTTAACTTACTAGGATCAACGATTTTGCTCTCATTTCCTTTTTATTTACGTTTGACCTCTACAACTTAAACTAAGTTGGCTCCTCTTCGTGTCTCCATTAATAAATTGAGTTCTCCCACAAGAGATTTTTACTCACATTCACTTCTCAATTCATTTGTTCGACTCTAATGCACAGAATTTGCTTCTTTTTTGGTTTCCTCTATGTTTGGTTACCTTGTAACTATCTTTCCGTTTGCAGCGATTAAAGCCGCCTAACTAAAAACTCTTTCATTTTTATTGATAATTTGTTCGAAAGGGGTAAACTTTTGAGGAGATCTCTAACTGCTGATAAATTAAATTTTGTTTGTACTTGGATGATTGAGTTGGCTTTCATTGAATTTAAGGGCTGGAATGGGATAAAGAGACTTGGGAGATTGAGGTATCTGAATAGGATACTGTTGAAAGTAAGGCTGAGGAGGTAAATTGCCAAAGTTTAAGTTGTTGATCACTGCAGCTTGTCTATTTTCTCTAGGAGATACTGGTAAAACAAATATCTCCTGGTTCTTTTAACTATTTGCATTGCTCAACCTTTTTTCAGAAGACCTTGAAACAGATTGTTTCAAGCTTTTTTGTCCCATTTCTTTGACCTAGGGTTGTGGAATTCGTTAAAGCCGAATCCCTTACTGAATTGGTATATGAGGTGGAGATGATTGCTGTGGTAAACGATTGTTAGGTACTACTCTAAGTAACTGGTTGATTGACTGCTGAAGTTTTTTGCCAACATTGTCAAAGATCAAAGGTTTTTTGATAACTAAATTTTCTTTGTGCTTTGATAAGAACTAATTTAGTTATTTTTGATTCATTCGCTTCTATAAATCAATCTACAGCAGATTGGATACTACTGCTCTGTATATATCAGAGTATGTTCTTTCTTGCTGGAAGGCTGATACTCTTGTAGAAAATAGCTGTTGGTCGAAATCTCTTTCTTTAACACGATAGAGATCTTTCATAGGCTGTAATAAACTAGCAGAGAGAAGAGTCAAACCTATTGCGAATATCTAAGAATCCGTGTTATTCTTATTGTCCATGGCTCCCAATTTGAGCCTTTCAATGTCTTCGGGAGACAAATAGCCAAAATCTTCCTCGAGCATAACTTTTCTGTAAGCTGAAACTTCTCCAGGCCATGAAAGAATGCAGCCCACCTTGACTTGCTGGTCAGCGTTCAAAAAGACGTTTCTTGGCTGCAAGTCTCCGTACATATAACCTTTAGAAACAAGCGATTATCTTGCAGTAACGAGCACATAGAGAAGGAACCAGAGCTCAGCTTCATTAAACTTACGTTTTTCAAGGCTGCGATCGACTATTTAAGTGGAGAGCAGTTTTGGGTAGAATTAGTATTAGAGCTGGATTATGGCAAGGGTACTTTTAATTCGCCTGTAGTTGAGCAGACTCCTCCTTAATCGAACCTGGTCTTAACTGGCAACATCAGCCATTAAGAGTCCTCGCTTTGGTTTTGGAATGCAAAAAGCTCTTCCTTCCATTTGAGGAACAGAGGCTTCTGGACAGCAACTGAAGAAAGCAAAAAGGTAAGCTTGTTTTTGGTGAAAGCTTTACAATTTCGCAAGTAAGGATGTTGCAAAGGTATGTCTGTATAGACGCCTTAAGTTTAGGCAGCTCCCATCTTTTAATAATACTATAATACGCTATTTTGACTTTATTCAGTAATTACGATCATTACAACATTTTTGGATAAAGACATCAAAAAGTTTAAATCATTCTTTAAATGATTTAATTTTATGAGCCACAAATTTCAGCTTACGATCTGCTTCTTTTTGGTTGTTTTCTCCAAATCAATAGTCCTCCCTAGCACTCGAATGAATTGTTTTAGGGTATTTGAATCAATATCAAGTAAAAGTTATGTAAAGTCTCCTGATTATTCAATTAAGTTTTGTAAATTCAGTACACTCATAATTGGTTCTAAGATTATCAACAACATTAACGGCACTTATTTGGCTGCTATTCCTAGGCAGTACAATAAGTTATACTTAATAAATGCTATTTCTTAATAGATTTGTGCCGAAAATGATTGTTCATGTATAGTTATGGATAATGAGGAAAGTGATCAGTGATATAAATGTAGTAAGTTAGAGTGTTCAAGTTCTTAGAATAGTTTGGACTTACATTCAGTTCATTCAAAACGCTAGGATTATTCTTTCTAGTTACACATAATGTTTTTTTGTGTAATATCTCAGGTTTTTGTTAATGAAACATACTTTTTTCATGACAGAGGCCAAATGTGAATCTTTAGTTTTCGCAAATTCTTAATCTTAAGTTACATACTCACCGAACAATCTGCCAAAGGTTTCAGCTTTTTGAGGGCAAATGGTATGTTCAGAAATGATTGGAGATAAGAGATTTTTGACTACTTTCAGTGAAGATTCTTGAAGCAAAGACCAGGAATAGGCCGGATATTCTTAATAAGTACCGTCAAAAATTAGTTAATTCATATAAATAATAAAATCAATTAAGAGTGTGGAGTCACAGGTTCTGGAAGGAGTTAGAAAAGTCCTAATAGCAGCCAACATACTAGCCGAAAATCTAGCAGTCAGGTCCTTATTACGTCTTTAAGCGCTCATCATATCCAGAAAAGTTTTAAAATGAGTGAAACGAGCAAAATGAATTTATAGCACCCTTTTCTACGATTGAGTGGTCTATGAAACAACTTGACTGAATTTTAGGGCGAACTGCTCTGGAATAAGTGGCGAGATTGTTGGCTAAGAAGGGATCTTTATTTTAGTTTTAACTAAACTAAGGCTCACAATATTCAATGATAGTTTATTTTTTCAGTTAGATTTGGAGATTGATTTCTTTTTTCTTGCCAGTATTCCTTTTGAGGAAGTTACCATTCTCAATGTTTTCTTTTGTGAAGAGGGGATTCTTGAATATAAGAGCCTACTTGTTTCGAATTATTTTTCTAAAACCATATAAGTTAAGTTGCCTTACAAAACTTTTTAAACTGTTGTGCTTGAAATAAAGTGGAAGGATCTAAGTAACGAAGGCTAAAGATTCTTTGAGATGCAGTATTCCCTGCAGTTAATCCCATTAAACTATGTTTGAGAATTATATGTTCTTAGTAATACAATAGCTACATCTACGATAAGCCGAAGTTTAGTTATAAAATGTGAAGGCTAGCATCTTTTCTTGAAGACTTCCATTTTTTCCATTGTTTAAATATAATAATAATAATGAGCTTAAGATAAAGAGGAAACTTAAAGTTGAGTGTTTTGAAGAAATTCTTGGCACAAAGCTAGCTTTCCGAGTAGTTAAGGCAAACATAATAGAATTTTTAGACCTCATAATTTTTTTTATTTTTTCTTGCTTTTTTACACAATCTACCTGAAAATCTTTGGTACCACCCTCAGCAGATGTATTCAAACAGCTCATAGCAGCTAACAGACATGGAAGCAGTCCCAACACAACTAAAATATAGTGATCTGTTTTTAAATCAACGTACCCACTAACTTTCCGAAACAACATCAAAACTTGCTTTTCTATAAATTAAATTTAAGATCTTCTTGAGAGTTATCTTTTGGCAGCTAGGCCAGATAAATTTGTTTAACTCGTTTTATTGAGTATAATAAAAAATTCAGTTTAATAGAAATTGGTGGAAGAAAATTCTTTCATTCATGCTAATCTAGAAACAAAAAAACATATATAAGAGGATGTGCAGAAATTTCTTTATGCTCATTTACTTCCAAAATGCATCAAATTAGTAAAAATCGAGTTTAATTAGAAATTTAGGCTATTTTCAGCACTTAGGACCTAGCCACACCTTCTTTTGACGTTAGAATCACCCAATCAAAAAATTAGCATAGGAAAGTGCATAACTTCGATAAATGGGCCATAATCTGAGGTGAAAGGCTCCCAAAAAGCTTCGTTTGTGAGTAAGTAAAAAAAAGAACTGTGTTAAATCCTTTCTTTGTTATTTCCACAAATTTAAAACTGAAAAGTTATTTGAAATTATTTAATGGCCGTACTGCTTCCGATATATTTTTATTTAGATTGAAAAGGACTATAAATCTCAACTTTGAAAAAGAGCTTTTTTATTAATTCATAGTGAATTTGAGCAAAATTGAGAAAGCATGGGATTTCTCTTTTTGAAGATAAACTAATTTGAGGTTTAGAAAGAATTATAAGTAAAATGGAAAAAAAATAAAAGAACTTACAGCTCAAAAAGGGCCGAAGAAAGCTGCCCACTATTTCTCAAAATAAATCTCATATAAACCTCCAATCTAAACTTCCTGAACTCCTAACCTCTCCTAGTCATATGAAGGACCTACGCAAGCTATTCTATCAATACAAATCAAATGCAAAAATTTTGACTAGCTCTCCTTACTACACAAATAGGCAGCAAAATAGCGAACTTGTCAACTTTATTCAGGCAAATAAGCATAAACCTTCGAGTTAACAGCTTACCCATATCACTGAACAGTTTGTATTGACCTAATAGGCAGAGTAACAACTCCAGGCGTTGCCTTATATGCAGTATGCTATCAAACTTCGAATCTTTAGTGTCACTTTGGATTTAACTGTAAAAGCGAGAAACGTTTAAGAGCTATAGTTGCTACTCAAGAGATAATTTGCCATTCAAGAAGTCAAGTCGACAGGGTCAATAAAACAGGCCCAAAACTTGGGTGGATTTGAGTCAAATAAGCCCAACTACCATTTAGATTACAGCTTAGCTAGAAAAAATAGTGTGTTGCCTTCAGGAAAATACGATCTCAAGCCTTGGTTTTTAGAAAGTGTCAAAAGTACTATTGACATTAAAGATTTCAAACTGATCAGATGTTTGGGGACTGGCGGATTTAGCTTAGTCTATTTAGCTAGGGACAAATGGAAAGGTGACTTTTACGCACTTAAGCTTATCGATAAATCTTTCATTTTGGAAAGCCAAAGATAAACCATTGTCGAAAACTAAAGATATGTTTTAGGAGAACTGAAAACTCCCTTTGTTACGGCTTTGAAGTTTAGCTTTTAGACAAAAAACCATTTTGTCTTTGCCATTTAGTGTATACTTTTTCTTATTCAGATTGTCCTGGAGGTGAACTTTTTTATCAGCTGAAAAAGGTCAAAAGAATGACTTAAGACTAAGCTCGATTTTACTTCCTAGAAATACTTATAGGCCTTGATTATATTCATAAGAAAGGGATCATTTACAGAGACCTCAAACCTGAAAATTTATTGATTGGAGCAGATGGACATATAAGAATTGCTGATTTTGGATTAGCTAAGCCTTTATTGGGACGTGAAAGTGCTTATTCCTTTTGTGGAAGTCCAGAATACATGGCCCCTTAAATGCTTCTCAAGTAAAAAGTAGTTTACTTAGGTCAGGTCATAATTCCACTTTGGACTATTATTGCCTTGGCACTCTTTTGTACGAACTTGTAATTGGCCTTCCTCCTTTTTACAGCTTAGACCACAACGAAATCTATGACGGAATTTTGAATTAAGAGCTGACTTTTCCCAATAATGTTAATTTGTCAGCAGAATTGAAAAGTCTGCTGCAAAGTTTACTTTAGAAAAATTCTAAGAAAAGGCTAGGATGTCTTTATGGAGTGAAATAGATACTAGTTCATCCTTGGATTGGAAGGATCAAGGCCAAAGACATCTAAGATAAGAGAATGACGCCACCTTTCATCCCTGACCTAAGCAATTTCAATTTTGATGAAAGTTAACTGGCCTAAAAGTCAAAAGAAATCTAAAAAAAAATTCAAGAAGACTTGCTCTGTACGAGATTTGAAACGCACTTCAACTCAGACTTTTATTTCGCGGAGCCCAGCTTACTGCCTGCAACTTTCAAAAAAGACAAATCGATCAAGCATCTTGTATCTAAGAGTCTGGAGAAAAAGAGAAATTCCCAATCTTT
>Ga0316217_10007744_pt1 | contig 10137 bp, 6 predicted proteins | sample 1anoAmetaG_FD_203633 | JGI IMG/M metagenome (GOLD analysis project Ga0316217, IMG submission 203633) | Freshwater microbial communities from Trout Bog Lake, Wisconsin, USA - 1anoA | ecosystem: Environmental > Aquatic > Freshwater > Lake > Hypolimnion/Profundal zone | place: USA: Wisconsin... | reverse complement strand
CTCGGGCCGGAGGAGGCCGACGACGAGCTTCAGCAGCACGCTCTTGCCCGCCGCGCCTGGCCCGATGAGCCCGTAGAGGCACCCCTCGGGGACCGTCAGGGAGACGTCGCGCACGACCGGGTGCCCGCCGCCGCCTCGAGGGGCGAACGACTTGGTGACGTGGTCGAGGCGGAGCACGTGGAGGGCTCAGCCGCGCACGGGGCCGCCCCTGTCGGGGTCGACCGAGAGGGCCTCGAGCGCCTCCTTCTGGAGCCTCCGGAGGCGCCCGTAGAGGCCGAGCGCCACGACCGTGAGGGCGGCGACGACGAGGATGAGCCCGGCCAGCGCGGCCTGCAGCGCCCGCATCGAGGCGCGCGTCACGGCGATGGGGCCGACGTGGCGGAGCTCGGCCTCGGCTGCGATGGGGAGGGCCGTCCGCGAGACGAAGACGACCGCGACGTCGGCGGGGGCGAGGTCGGCGACGCCCCCCGCGACGAGGCGAGCGACGGCGACGTCGGTGAGGGGCGGGGACGTCCCGCGGTGCTCGAGGAGGACGCTCGCCGTCGTCCGCGGGGCGGGGCCGAGGCGGAGCGGGTCGGGCGGGGCGACGTTCAGGTGGACCCTGGCGGAGAGGACGCCGTCCACCCCCTCGAGGGTCCGCGCGAGGTCGCCTGCGATGCCGGTCACGAGCTGGGCGTGCTCCTGCGCCGAGCTGGGGACGAGCGCCCCCCGGTCGAGCGTGTCCATGACGCCGGGGGCGTGCGGGCGCGGCAGCTCCTCGCTGCGCATCGTCCCGAGCGCGCGCGCGGCGTCGTCGCGGGTCACCATCACCCGGAACTTCCCCTCGACGAGCGGGTCGACCTCCTTCGTCGCGTCGATCGCCGCGCGGTCGAGCGCCACGACGACGCGGTTGGCGTCCCCCTCGTCGAGCCCCCCGGCGACGGGGACGCTGCACGCCGCCACGGCGGCGAGGACGAGCCCCAGCGCGCCGCCGGCCGCCGCCCGCCCTCCACGTCGCTCCCCCGAGACCGCCCGATCCATGGAGCCTGCTTCTACCGTAGGGGGTCCGGCGGGGGCGAGCGCAAAGAGGGGCGAACGCCACGCTCGCCTGCACGTCGCGGTTGCCTCGCTTCGAACCCGGTGCTACCCGTGTCGGGACAGGGGACGCGCGCAGCCTCGCCCGGCAGTCGCTGGCGTCGTTTGCGCACCGCCCTGTTGGTGTATCGATCGCTGCCTCTGCGGGCAGCGTCTCGACTCCCAGCCCGCCTCGCGGCCGCCACATTCGGCCAGTTCGAGCGTCCGGTTGGCTGGGGCTCGCCGCAGCGGGTGGCCTCCGTTGCGCTCGGCGCGCACCAGCCTGGCGAACTCGCTCGGTCCCCTCCCGCGACGCCGGACCCCACCCCTTCGGCCCCCCAGACGCCCGTTTCCGACGACAACCCGTGACCGTGGATGTGTAGAGGGCGCGCCCCGTGCGCGCGAACAGCCGCTTGCCTACCCCTTTCTCTGAAGCGATCTCGGCGCTCAACGACCGCACGCTCCGCCGCCTGCTCGGCGCCCGCGCCTTCCTCCGGGGCTACGACTACGTCCGGCGCCACGCCGTCAACGACCTCGAGGTCGCGGAGGCGTCCGCGAAGGGGCGTGTGAAGGGGACCGAGCCGGAGCCCTACCGCGTCGCCCTGAAGGTGACCCCGAGCGGCTTCGCCTCGGAGTGCAGCTGCCCGCCGTTCGCGACGATCAACGGTCACTGCAAGCACGTCGCGGCTGTCCTCATCGCCCTGCGCGACCGTTCGCGGGCCGCGGAGCCGGGCCAGGGGAACGGCAACGGCGGCGGAACCGGCGACGGAAGCGCCGCGCGCCCCGTCGCTGAACCGGTGCGGAACGGGGCCGTCCACGCCCGGGTCGAGAGCAGCAACGGGCAGGCAGGGTACGGGAGCGCTTCATTCATGGAACAGGAAGGGTCGAGCGGGGGCGGTGGGCGTCGGGGTCGTCGAGGCCGCGCGGCGAGGGCGCTGAAGCTGGCGGCGGCCGTCCGGGCAGGGGGCGTCGTCACGAGCGTCGCGCGCGGCCCGAGCGGCGGCGGAACCGTCGCCACGGGCATCGACGCGTGGCTCCCCGAGCCGCTCCCCCCCATGCCGAAGGCCATCGAGTACCGGCTCCACGTGAAGGCGAGCGGGCACGGCCCCGGCGGCGCCCTCGCCGTCACCATGCTCGACGCCGGCTCGGCGGGCGGTCGCACCGTGCTGTCGCCCGGGAGTCTCCTGGCGCAGCAGGGGCAGGCCCCCACGGCCGACCGCGACGCCATTCGCCTGCTCGCGCGCATCGAGGCCGAGGGGCCGCGCCGCGGCGGGGCGATCGAGGTGCGCGGCGAGGACGCGAGCGACTTCCTGCCGCTGCTCAAGGGGCGCCGGGTCATCCTCGAGCCGCAGATGATGGAGCTGCGCTTCGGCGACGAGCCGCTCCGCCCGCGCTTCGACCTCGAGCTCTCGCAGGACGGGACGCAGATCCTCGTCAAGTCGTGCTTCTCGCGGCCGGGCGACCCGAGGAAGTTCACGACGGCCCAGGGGGCGTGGTTCGAGGGGAGCCCCGGCTGGTACCTCGACGCGCAGGAGGGGGTCGCGCGGCCCATCGACCGCCGCGTCGCTCCCGCGAGCATCCGGCGCCTGCTGCGCGCCCCGTTCATCCACGAGTCGATCGAGAGCCTCCCGCAGCTCATCGCCCAGGGGCTCCCGGTGGTCGCCCTCGAGGTCGGCGCCGAGCTCCCCGACCTCTCGCAGGTCGCCGACGTGGTCGACCTCATCCCGACCTTCCGCATGCGCGCGGGCGGCTCCCTCACCGAGGCGCGCGTCTCGCTCCGCGCCGCGTACGAGGACGTCGAGATGGACGTCCGCGCCGACGGCATGACCCCGCCCGTGATCGTGAAGCCGCCCGTCGCGGCCTCGAACGGCGCAGGCGCCCAGGGGCAGGCCGGCGGGACGCGCCACGGACGCGCCCGCTGCATCCGCTGCGACATCGCCGCCCAGCAGGCGGCCGCGAGCCAGCTCCGCGGGCTCGGCCTCGTCCCGGACGAGGACGGCAACGGCTTCCTCGCGCGCGGAGACGACGCGATCCAGTTCTGGACCGAGGGGATCGGCGAGCTCCCCGAGGACTGGGACCTCTTCGTCCCCGACGACCTGGTCGACGTGAACGTCCGCTCCGAGGCGCTGAGCGCCAGCGCGCGCGTGTCGAGCGGCGTCGACTGGCTCTCGCTCCGCCTCTCGTTCGAGAGCGAGGGGGTCGCCGTCACCCAGGAGGAGCTCGGCCGCTGCCTGGCCGAGGGGCGGCGGTACGTCCGGCTCGCCGACGGCTCGTTCGCGCGCCTCGACGCGACGAAGGTCCGCGAGGTGCTCCTGCGCCAGGCCGAGATCCTGGCGACCGGGGGCGGGCAGGGGGGGAAGCTCCCGCTCTCGCAGGCCGGCCGCCTGCAGGAGCTGCTCGAGCAGGTCGGTCGGTCCGTCGTGAGCGACCCGACGCGCGAGCTGTTCCAGAAGCTCCGCGACATCGACGAGATCAAGGGGACGAAGAAGCCCCGCAACCTCAAGGCCTCCCTCCGCCCGTACCAGGAGCAGGGCTTCCACTGGCTCTGCTTCCTCAACGAGATCGGCGCCGGCGGCGTCCTCGCCGACGACATGGGGCTCGGCAAGACGGTCCAGGCGATCGCCCTGCTCCTCGCCGTGAAGGCGGCCGACGAGAAGAGCGAGTCGACGCGCCCCTTCAAGGCGCTCATCGTCGCGCCGACGAGCGTCGTCACCAACTGGCTGCGGGAGATGGACAAGTTCGCCCCGTCGCTCAAGCACGCCCTCTGGCACGGCGGGGACCGCAAGGAGCGCGAGGACGAGCTCAAGGACGCCGACGTCGTCGTGACGAGCTACGCGCTCCTCCGCCGCGACGAGGAGCTCCTGTCGAAGCTCGACCTCCGCTACGCCATCCTCGACGAGGCGCAGCAGATCAAGAACCCGCTCTCCGCGACCGCCCGCGCCGCCAAGCGCCTGAAGGCCGACCGGCGCCTCGCCCTCTCGGGGACGCCCATCGAGAACCGCCTCTCGGAGATCTGGTCGATCTTCGACTTCGTGAGCCCCGGCCTGCTCGGGCCGCTCGACAAGTTCGAGGAGCGCTACTCGCGCCCCATCGACGCCGGCGACCAGAAGGCCGCCTCGCGCCTCCGCTCGACCATCCACCCCTTCATCCTCCGGCGGACGAAATCCGAGGTCGCCAAGGACCTCCCCGAGAAGATCGAGAGCGACCAGTTCTGCGAGCTCGCGGGGGAGCAGGGGGCGCTCTACGCGGCGGTCCTCAAGGAGGTCCGGGCGCAGATCATGGGGGAGGTCGACCGGCAGGGGCTGGCGCGCAGCCAGATCCAGATCCTGGCGGGGCTCACGCGCCTCCGGCAGGCGGCGTGCGACCCGCGCCTGCTCGGGCTGCCGCGCGACTTCACGGACGACGACTCGGGCAAGCTCGCCGCGCTCCGCGATCTCATCCAGACCTCGCTGGCCGGTGGGCACCGCGTCCTCGTCTTCAGCCAGTTCGTCTCGATGCTGACCATCATCCGGCGGGCCATGGAGGAGGACGGCGTCCCGTACGAGTACCTCGACGGCTCGACGAAGGACCGCGCCGAGCGCGTGGACAACTTCCAGCGGGAGGACGGCCCCCCCGTCTTCCTGATCTCGCTCAAGGCGGGCGGCAGCGGCCTGAACCTCACGGCCGCCGACACCGTCATCCACTTCGACCCCTGGTGGAACCCGGCGGTCGAGGACCAGGCGACCGACCGCGCCCACCGCATCGGCCAGACGCGGGTGGTCACCACCTACCGGCTCATCGCCCGCGGGACGATCGAGGAGAAGATCCTCGAGCTCGGGTCGAAGAAGCGCGAGCTCGTGGGGGCCGTGCTGAGCGAGGACGCAGGGGGCGCCAAGAAGCTGACCCGCGGCGATCTCGAGGAGCTGTTCCGGGACGGCTCCTGACCGGGGGGCCGCTGGCGGGGATCTTCGCATTCGCCCGGGGGTTGGGATAGGCTCCCGTCCGATGATCTGGCTCTCCAATTCGACGCTCCAGCGACTGCGCGATCAACTCCGCGAGCGAGGCCAGCGGCCTTCGATCGCGCTCACGGGGGTGGTCTCCCCGGAGGTCGCCGAAGGGCTGACGGTCGTGGCCGAGTACGGCGCGCTGACCGAGGCCATGTACCTGATGATGAGCGCGGACGGGCACGTGACCAACGACGAGCGGGAGGTCCTGCGCGGGGCGCTCCGCGCGCTCTCGAGCGACACGGTCCGGAGCGCGCACATCGAGTCGCTCCTCGACACGGCCGCCAAGCAGTGCGCCGAGCACGGGCGCGAGGCCCGGATGGCCGAGGTGATCGGCCTGCTCCACGACGACCCGGCGCGCGCCGAGGTCGCCTTCGTGCTGGCCGCGGCGATCGCGTTCGCGGACGGCGCCATCGCCGACGAGGAGAACGAGACCCTGAACTCTCTCGCCGAGGGGCTCGGCATCGACGAGGAGAGGGCCACGGCGCTGCTCGACGGCGTCGAGGCCGATCTGGCGGCCGGCGGGCAGTCGTAGAGGTCGGCGCCCGAGGCCCGGAGCCTCTCGGACGACGACGGTGGCTTGGGCGATGGCGCTGGAGGAGACAAGGGCTTGACCGAAGTAGACCTCACGCCGAAGGAGATCGGCGGCTTCCGCATCCTGCGGAGGCTCGCCAACGGGTCGACGAGCGACGTCCTGCTCGCCAGGGCCGAGGGGCCGCACGGCTTTCAGCGGGTCGTGGCGCTCAAGATCCTGCTCGCTCGCGCGCGCGTCAACCCGGGGTTCGAGCGAGACGTCGCCACGGCGGCGTCGGCGTACGCGCGCCTCTCGCACCCGGCGGTCGTCAAGCTCTACGACTCGTTCGCCGCGGACGGGCAGATCGTCCTCGTGCTCGAGTTCGTCGACGGCCTGCCGCTCCACAAGCTCCGGGCGATGCTGGCCACCACGGGGGAGCGCGTCGAGGACCGGCCGGCGATGTACCTGGCGCAGCGCGTGTTCGGCGCGCTGGCGGCCGCCCACGGGTCGCGCGACAGCCTGAAGGGGGAGCACTCGCCCGTCATCCACGGCGACGTCAACCCGTCGAACATCCTCGTGCCGTGGGACGGCCAGGTGAAGCTCGGCGACTTCGGCATCGCCAGGGCCACGGGGGCTCCGGCCGACACGCGCGCGGGCTTCATCAAGGGGACGTACGGCTACAGCGCCCCCGAGCAGGTGGCCGGCAAGGAGGTCACCGAGCGCGCCGACATCTACTCGGCCGGCGTCATCCTCTGGGAGCTCCTCGCCCGGCGCAAGGCGGTCCAGCGCGGGTCGCTGAACGACGCCCAGGTCCTCAAGGCCATGGCGCACCCGGAGTTCCCGAGCCTCGATCTGCTCCGTCCGGACCTCAACGCCGCCGTGCGGGCCGCGGTGAAGCGGGCGGTCGAGCCCGATCCCGCGAAGCGGACCATCACGGCGGACGAGATGGTCACCATCCTCGGCCAGGCAGCGGTCGCCGAGGACGGGCGCAAGGGGCTCGCGGCGGCGATGGCGAAGCTGCGCGCGACCGGCGTCGTCGACGCGGGGGCTGCCTCCCGGCGCGGGGCCGTCGACGCACCCCCGGGGTCCGCCGGCGCGGGGCCGACGACCGCGCGGTCCGGCGACGACCCGCCGCTCGACCCCGAGCAGACGGCCCCCTTCGAGGCCATCACGGAGGACCCGGGCGAGCTCGGGAAGATCGCCTTCTACGGCCGGATCCGGCTCCCCGCCGCGTCCGAGCCGCCGCGCATCGCGCGCGAGAGCTCCCCCCCCACCCCGCTCCCGGCGACCCCGCCGGTCCCGTCCAACGCGAGCCCCGAGAAGCCCGTGTTCCCGGCCGATCCCGCGACCGCCGTGTCGCCCCCCCCGGTGCACGTCCCCGGCGTGTCGAAGGGGTCGGTCGCGCCGCGCCCCGTGCCGCGCCCGGTTCACGAGAAGAGGCCCTCCTCGGCCCCGAGCGCCCCCCCGCCTGCGACGCCAGAGCCGGCGGATGGCGCCGCCCCGCTGGAGGCCACGCCGGTCGCCGCCGGCGTGGAGGCCGTTCCGGCCGTCGAGGCCGCGCCGGTCGTGGCCGCCGTCGAGGCCGTGCCGGTCGTGGCCGCCGTCGAGGCCGCACCGGTCGCCGCCGCGGCGCACGAGGCCGCCGCTCCTCCGTCGCCGTCGACCGAGCGGTCGCCGGAGGCGCGCTCCGAGGCCCCTCCGCCGCCGGCGCCCGCCGCCGTCGAGGCGTCCAGGCCCGACGAGCCGCCGCATGTCCCGTCGGTGATCCCTGCCGCTCCCCGCCCGTTCCCCTGGGGTGTGGTCGCGGTCGTCGTCGTCGTCCTCGCGGCGGGGGCGGGCGTCGCGCTCACGCGAGGCGGCAGCTCGACCGAGAGCGCCGTCGCGCCGCAGCCGAGCGCGCCTCCGTCGGCCGTCGCGACGCCCTCCGCCGTGACGCCCCCCGTGGCGGTGGCTCCCCCGTCGTCGGCCGCCAGCGAGCCCCCTGCGAAGGCGGCGGCCCCCCTCGACGCCTCCGTCGCCGCGGCCGCGTCCGCCCCCTCCGCGTCAGCGTCCGCGCCGTCGGTCGCTTCCGCCGCCCCGTCCGCCTCCGCGTCGGCCCCCCCGGCGCCGGTCGCCAGCGCCGCCCCCTCGGCCGCTCCGCCACCGCCCCCGCCCCCGGCCTCCGGGGAGCCGAAGGCTGCCGCGTCCGCCCCGTCCGGCGACTCCGGCGATCTCATCCCGCCGGCGGCTGCCGCCGGTCACCGCGTCTTCGTCGACGGGAAGGTCGCAGGGGAGGGGTCCGCCCCCATTCACCTGCACTGCGGCGCGCACACCGTCCGCATCGGCAGCGCCGGGGCCGAGAAGAAGGTCGACGTCCCGTGCGGTGGCACGCTGAACCTCGGCTCCTAGGAACCTGGTCTCTTTCGCCGATCCCTTCGCGATCGCGCCGTCGGGCTCGCTCAAACTACGTCAGCATTCCTCGCTCGCCCGCCCGGCGCTCGCTCGGTCTCGACGAAAGCCACCGACGGCTCCTCACGGTTCGGCGCCAGCTCCCTAGGAGCCGGCGTCCGGACCGCCCTTGAGGAACGGCCAGAGCGCGGCTGCCCAGACCTCCCCCCCCTTCTCGGTCGGGTGGATGCCGTCCCCCGCGCGCTGCATCACGATGTGCTGCGAGTCGAAGAAGCGGCACGGCGAGGAGTGCGCGCGGATGACCTCCACGAGCCCCTTGTCCCCCTTCCAGAGCGGCGGCCCGACCCAGACGCAGTCGCGGTGGCCGATCTTCTTCACGATCGACTCGATGTGCTTCGTCATGTACTCGGGGTGGTCGTTGAAGACGTCGTTCGCCCCGAGGGTGAGGACGACCAGGTCGGGGTTGTAGCGCTTCATCAGCGTCGGGATCCGGTCCGAGTCGTCGAAGACCGAGATCGACGCCGACTCCCAGACGTCCCGGACGAACTTCGTCCCCTCCTCCTTGAACATGGGGGCGAGCGCCTTGCACAGGCCCCCCCCCACCATCGAGTCGCCGGTGTGGACCACCGTCTTGTAGACCTTCGGCGGCGCCGGGGGGGGCGGCGCGCTGGCCTCGGGGGCCACGTCGTGCGCCGCGTCGACCGGGTGAGCGTCGGCGCTGGCGGCCGGGACGGGACGGGTCACCTCCACGGCCTTCACCCCCGCGTCGGCCGTCGTCGCGGCCCCGGGGGGCCCCTTCTTCGGCGCGCACCCGGCGAGCGCCACCAACCCTGCGATGAGCCACGACGGTCGCATCCTGTCCGGATGCTCATATTCCGCCGGTTCGCCTCCGGCCAAGTTCGCGCCGCGCGGGCTACCGGCGGACTAGGGCGCCACGTCCGAGCAGCAGCGGAAGCCGGTCGAGTAGTCGTGGTACCGGGCCTCGTGGGCCATGGTCACGTAGTGGCAGCCGTCGCCGTTGAGGGTGGTGTCCTGGTAGTAGCCCCCCTGGAACGTGCCGTTCGGGTCATCGACCCACTCGTGCAGGTTGCCGACCATGTCGTAGACGCCGTAGCCGTTCGTGCAGTCGTCGTGGTCGCCGGTGTGGGCCAGCGTCCCCTCGAACTGATTGAGCTCGGGGCGGTTCATCCGCTCCCAGTCCCACTTCTCGCGCTTCGACAGGTTCTCGTTCGCGTAGAGGGCGGTCATGGGCGAGCGGCCGTGGTCGTTGCAGCGCCCCGCCTCGTGCTTCTGGCCGTAGCCCCAGGTCGTGTGCTCCGGGCCCATGCAGGCCTGCCGCCACTCCTTCGCCTTGCAGAGCCGCTTCCCCGAGAGCGAGCACGCCTGGATGGCCTGCACCTCGCTGATGTACCCCTGCGGGTAGACGCCGCGCTCGCTCACGGCGCGCACGACGTGCCCCTTGACCGACTCGTAGGGGGAGAACGGCTGCTCGCTGCCGTCCGCCATGACCTCGACGAGCGACGCCTCGTAGCGGTCGACGCAGAAGCGGTCGTCGATGGAGGCCATGTCCGGGGGGCAGAGCCCGCCGATGGCGCCGGCCGCGGCCGCCGCGCCCGACCCTCCGAAGAGGGCGTCGAGGGAGTCATCGCTGCCGCGCGCGCCGTGACCCGCGCCTCCGATCCCGGCGATGAGCCCGGCCGTGCTGGCGAGCGTGCGGGCCGAGAGCTCGTCCTGCCCGCGGGCCGCGCCGAGCGGACCCCCCTTCGCGTACTGCGAGACCGTCCCCTGCAGCGTCGCCTCGACCTGGGGCCGACCGACCACGCTCCCCGTGGGCATCGACTCTTCCTTGGTGCAACCCCCCACGCTCACGGTCATGGCGGCCAGCAGCGAAGCGGCGGCGACGATGGCGGCAGGGGTGACCAGCGCGAGGGCGAGGCGAGCGGCGTGGGGCGAGTTCTGCAACGTGCGACCTCCTCCAGGTGCGAACCTTCTTCGCAGCTGCCAGAGACTTACGCATGGGATCGTCACGAGCGGGAACCAAAATCGACCGGTGTGGCAAAAAACGCTCAGGTGATGTGCCGAAGGGTAGGCAAACGTCCTTCGGGTACATTCGTTAGTGAGTCCGAGCTGTTGCGCCACCATACCTGAGGCATGACTGTTGAGGTCGCGTGGAGAATTCCACCCCTCGCGACGGGGCGA
>Ga0316217_10007743_pt1 | contig 10137 bp, 10 predicted proteins | sample 1anoAmetaG_FD_203633 | JGI IMG/M metagenome (GOLD analysis project Ga0316217, IMG submission 203633) | Freshwater microbial communities from Trout Bog Lake, Wisconsin, USA - 1anoA | ecosystem: Environmental > Aquatic > Freshwater > Lake > Hypolimnion/Profundal zone | place: USA: Wisconsin... | reverse complement strand
GAATAGGAGCCATAGGGGTACAGACCTGAAAGGACCTTCATGAGGGTCGATTTGCCCGCCCCGTTCTCCCCGACCAGCGCGTGGATTTCGCCCTTCTTCACCCGCAGGTTGACCGAGTCGAGGGCCCGGACCCCCGGAAATTCCTTGGAGATGTTTTCCATCTGGAATATATGGTCGCTCATACGCTGACGTTACTCCTCTGGCGGTCGGGTTGTCATGAAGCCGGTCTTGCTAACATCTGGCATTTCTTGCGGCCATCGGCGACCGTCCGGGGAGGGACCCGCACGGGATTTGCCCAGATAAAATGCTATGGTTTTGGCCTGCGTTCGGCCGGGATATCGCGATAGACGTCCTCGAACCGGTGAAACCCGTCCTTGATGACGGTGTCCATCATGTTGGCCCGGGTGACCGCCAGGACATCGAGCAGCAGGGCTGGCACGTCGTGGTCGCCGTCGCTCATGCTGCTGGTCGCGGGCAGCCCCTCGTGCCGGGCCAGGCGCACCGCCATCTCCGCCCCGAGGGTGGCCAGGCGGGGAATGGGCTTGTAGATGGTGGCGACCTGGGTGCCCTCGACCACCCTCTGGCAGGCCGACAGTTCGGCGTCGTGGCCGATGACCAGGACCTTGCCGGCCAGGCGGTGTTCGGCCAGCACCTTGATCGCCGCCTCGGCCAGGAAATCGTTGGCGCAGAGGATGGCTTCCGGATAGAGCCCGGACCGGACCGCGTCCGGGGCGTTGAGCGCCGCTTCCACCGACTGGGTGGCCTCTTCGTTGGACCAGTTCTCCAGCCAGACCTCCCGCACCAGCCGGTAGCGGCCGGCGGCCAGGCTGTCAGCCAGGACCCGATGGATGCCCTGGCTGTACAGATGAGCGTTATTGTCGCGCCTGGATCCGTTGATGATCATGATCCGGCCGGACTTCAGATGGGCCTGCAGGACATCGGCGATCAAGGACCCGACTTTCAGATTGTCGAACGAGACATACAGGTCGACTCCGGCATTTTCCACCATGCGGTCGTACGCGATGACCGGGATGCCGGCCGCGCGGGCCTCGAGGATGGCCGGTCCGATCCCGACCGAATCATTGGGGACCACCACGATCGCATCCACCTTGCGGCTGACCAGCCAGGCAATCTGGCGGGCCTGGATCTCGCTGTCCTCATTGGCCACCTGCAAGAGGACTTCGGCGCCCAGTTCGTGGACCCGGTTGATGAGGACGTCCCGGTCCCGCAACCAGCGCTCCACGACCAGGCTGTCCATGGCGAAACCGATGGTCACCCGGTTGGACCTGGGGTTGGCCTTGCCCCGGTGGCACGCCGTGGAACCGGCGAAGACGGCCAGGAGCAGGACGGTCAGAAGCAGTGCTTTCATGCATCTCCTCCTTCAGGTGCTGGCGAACTCGCGAGGGGTCAGGCCGGTGATCCGTTTGAACAGCCGGCTGAAATAATTGGGATCGGTATAGCCGAGGTCATGGGTGACCGCCTTGATGCTCTGCCCCTGTTTGAGCATTTCCCGGGCGTGGTTCATGCGGATCCGGGTCAGGTAGATGACGAAGGACTCGTGCATCTCCTCGGAGAAGGTCCGGCTGAGGTACTGGGCACTGACCGAGGCGGCGCGGGCGGCGTCGTTGAGCGAGATGGGCAGGCGGAAATTCCTCTCGATGTACGCCAGGGCCTTCTCGACCACCGGGGAGTGCTCCCGGGTGCGGCGGCCATTCCAGAGGGCGGCGAGGCGCCCACCCCAGTCGAGCAGGGCATCCTGCCATTCGGAAGGCGTCTCCAGTCCGTCCAGGGCGACCGGCCCGAACGCCTCGGCCTCCACCGGCAGGCGATGGCCGACGGCATGGAGCAGGACCAGGGCACTGCGCAGGAAGATGGTCCGCACGCCGGCCTGGGCGCGGCTTTCGGCGACCAGGCGGGCATAGCCGGCCAGGGCGCGGTTGAAGTCACCCTCGCTGCGATAGAGCAGCGCCTCCACCAGATGCCGCTCGGCCTCCCACGGGAAGCTGGACTCCGCCGGCGCCTGGCCGCCGCGGAGTCCGGCCAGCACCGCCTGCCGGGACAGGTCGAGGTCGACGGGCTTGTTGCAGCTGCCTTGCAGGATCCGCAGTCCGGCGCCCCGCAGGAGCGGAGCGGCCGCCCCGCTGATCAGACCGGCCAGGGCCTCGGCGTCCTGGGCCTCGGGCTGGGGGACAAAGACCCAGAGCCGGTCCGGGCCATCCGGGGCCAGCAGCATCCGGAAGCGGTACTGCATCCGGGTGCGCAGGTGCTGGGCCTGGCGGGCGATATCGGGGTATTCCAGGCAGACCATGCGGCCGCCCGCGGGCGGCAGGTCGAAGATCCGGGCGAATGCCGCCATGCGGGACGCGAATTCGGCGGCATCGAGGCAGTTGCGCCGTTCGATCAGGCGGAAGAATTCGGGTTCGAGCAGGTATTCGCTGGCTTCGAGCCGCTGCAGCTGGGTCAGCTCGCTCGAACGTTTCTGGCTCCATTGGCGCAAGGACTTGAGTGATTTCTCCAGGGTCTCGATGAACTTGTCCTTGTTGATCGGCTTCTGCACGTAGTCGCTGACTCCGAGGTGGAAAGCCTCCCTGGCGATGTCGAAGCGCTCGTAGGCCGTGACCAGGATGAACTGGGCCTGGGGCAGGTTTCCGTGGATCGCGCGGATCGCCTCGAGCCCGGAGGTGCCCGGCATGTTCACATCCATCAGGACGAGGTCCGGCAGCAGGGCCAGGGCCTGTTCAATGGCCTGGTTGCCGCTCCGGGCGCGGCCGCAGACGACCAGTTCGGTGAAATGCCGTTCGATGAGGTGCTGCAGGCCATCGAGCACGGGCTGTTCGTCGTCGACGATAAGGACCTTAAACATGGTCTTCCTTCCTGGACAAGGGCAGCCGGAAGGCGATCCGGGTACCGCGGTCCGGCTGGCTTTCGATGCTGACGATATCCGGATCGCCGAAGTGCAGGCGCATCCGGGAGATCACATTGGCCAGGCCGATGCCATTGGATTTGCGGGAGATATCATCGCCGGCCGGGGCCTCGCCGGGACCGGCGGGATCGGTGACCGCCAGGATCCTGGCCAGCCGCTCCGACGGGATGCCCGCGCCGTTGTCGGTCACCGCCAGGCGGAGCCAGTCATCCTCGAGGCTGAGCCGGATCTCCACCCAGCCGTCGGCTTCGCGGTCGCGCAGGCCGTGGCTGATGGCGTTCTCCACCAGCGGCTGCAGGATCATCGCCGGCATCAGCGGGTCCGGGCAGGGTGACGGCAGCTCGATGCGGAAATCGAAGCGGTCGGCGAAGCGGATCCGCATGATGTAGATGTAGCTCTCGATGCTGTGCAGTTCTTCGGAGAGGGGGATCAGCCGGTCCAGGGTCCGGATGTTGTGGCGGAACACGTCGGCCAGGTGCTCGATGTAGCGGCGGGTATGGTCGGCGTCCTCGAGGATCGCCAGCTGGACCCCGGTATTGAGGGTGTTGTAGAGGAAGTGGGGGTTGACCTGGGCCTGGAGCGCCTGGAGTTCGGCGATCTTCAGCAGGTTCTTGATCCGCAGGTTGTCCAGGCGTTCGCTCAGCAGGCGGCTTTCGATCTCGGCCCGTTCGGTCAGCTCATCAATGTTGCGGATGATGTTGGTGCGCATGGTCTCGAAAGTCACCGCCAGGAGCCCGATCTCGTCATTCCTTCGGTAGGGGGCGATCCTGACCCCATAGTTGCCTTCGGAAATCTGCTGCGCCGATTCGGCCAGGCGGGAGAGTGGGCCGGTCAAGCGCCCGGAGAACCAGAAAGCGAGGATGCCGCCCAGGGCCATGAGGGAAACCACCATCAGGGTATTGAAGAGCTGCAAAGTGGCGAGCTGGTCCGCAAAGCGCTGGCCCTGGCGGCTGCCTTCCTGGTAATCCGCCTGGATGAGGTCACCGGTGGTCTGCTTGATGAAACCGAGGATCCGCTCGGACTGGGCGTAGGCCGCGGTATAGGCCGGGAGATCCCGGCCGCGCTTGGCCTTGATGGCGTCCTCGGTGGCGCGCAGGTAGGACTGGATCAGCTGGACCAGATCCGCCCGGAGGAGGCTGGAGTGGTCCCAGGTGAGGGTCCGGTCCAGGCCCCAGAGGGTGGAATAGAGATTCTGCGACTGGGTCCAATATTCCTTGAGGGAGGAATAGTTCTTGGTGGACAGATAGGTTTCCAGCAGGTCGCCGATGGTGATCGCCTTCGCTTCCAGTTCCAGGTACGGCCGGCTGCGTTCCAGGATCCGGGTCATGCCCCGCAGGTAGACCTTGGAGTTGAACTGGTTGTACAGGCTGGCGAGACCGAGGATCAGCGTGCTGAAGACGCTGAACAGGAACACCCGGGTCCGCAGCTGATGGCGGAATGCGGTGGCGGTCATCGCAGCGGTCCCGCCAGGCTGTTCCGGGTGACCAGCCTGATGCCGGGATCGCGGAAACCCGAACTGTTGTTGCTGGTCTTCAGTTCGACCAGGGACTCGATGGCGAGGCGGCCCAGGTTCTCCGGGTTGCGCAGGATGGTGGCGGCGATGATGCCCTTTTTCAGGTAGTCGATCAGTTCCGGCGGGTCATCCACGCCGATGATGAGGACCTGGCCAACCCGGTTGCGATCCACCAGGTGCTGGGCGGCGGCAATGGCGTCCTTGGATGACGTGAAGAACAGCACCGTGACCTCCGGGTGATTGTCGATCACGTCGGCTATGATTTCCTCGCTGGACACTTCGGGCAGGTAATTCCGGGTTTCGGTGATGCGTCGCTGGCCACCCCGCTTGAGGGCCTGGGCCAGGCCGGCGATGATGCTCTGGTTGTTGCTGGAACTGGCCGCAGGGTCCGGCTGGCTGAGGATGACCCCGATCCGGGCGCCATCCGAACTGTTCTGCTCAATGAATTCACCGACCTTCAGGCCGAGACTGAACCCGTTCGTGCCGACGAAGGTATGGCGCTTGCTGGCGGGGGAGTCCGTGGCCACCGTGATGACCGGAATCCTGTTGGCGACCGCCTGGCCGATCAGGCGGACGTACTCGGGATCGGCCGAACCGGGGATGATCAGACCACCCGGGCGGACCGTGATCGCCAGTTCCAGGGTACGCAGGGCGGATTCCCGGTCCTGGGCCATGGGGAGGGGGCGGAACTCCAGGGCCAAACCGTGCCGCCGGGCGTTCTCCTTCAGAGCATCGGCAACCTGGTGGTAGAAGGGGTCGCGGGTTTCCGGCAACAGGACGATGGCGCGCCAGTCAGGGTGCGAAGCGGCCAGGGGCAGAGGGGCATCGCTGGAGGCGATGTCCATGAGATAGCGAACCGACATGGCACTTGCCAGTAGAAAAAGCACAAGTATGCAGCCGGTCAAGGCGATGGAAAGGGCTTTCATGGGTCCAGATTAGCATTCACAACCGTCCCGATCTGCCCGAAGCCAAGGAAAGCAGGATGATTTTGTGGGCTAAATCGTCTTTGCCCTTGGCCTGGAAGCAGGCATGAACCCATAAACCGGTAAGCAAGTGGCATAACTGTCTCCATTACAGGGTCAGCCAGGAGAGGTAGCGTGAAGCTTCGGAACCGGTTCCGATCACCCCAAGGAGGACTATTCATGAAGAAGTCCCTCGTCAGTGCCATGCTGCTCGCTGGCGCAGCCCTGCTGCCCCTCAGCCTCAGTTCTGCTCCCATCAAGGTGGGCCTTTCGCTTCCGACCCAGCGTGAAGAACGGTGGGTTCGCGACAAGGGCGTCATGGAGGCCTATGCCAAGACCCTTGGCATCGACCTGAAGGTCGCCGTCGCTGATGCCGACATGGCCCAGCAGGCCCAGCAGGTGGAAAACCTGATCTCCCAGGGCGTGCAGGTGCTCATCCTGGCTCCCCATGATGGCGCCGCCGCCGCTTCCCTGGTCACCAAGTGCAAGGCCGAAGGCATCAAGGTGGTTGCCTATGACCGCCTTATCATGAACACTCCCGACCTGGCCGTATATGTCTCGTTCGACAACTTCGGGGTCGGCGTCCAGCAGGGCAACTACCTGGCCGGCCTGGCCAAGAAGGGCCTGAAGGGCAACCTGATCGTCATGTCCGGCGCCCCCACCGACAACAATGCCAAGCTGTTCAAGGATGGCGCCATGTCGGTGCTGAAGCCCCTGATCGACAAGGGGACCTTCAAGGTCGTGACCGACCAGGCCGTGGACAACTGGCTCCCCGCCAACGCGCTGTCCATCGTCGAGAACGCCCTGACCGCCAACAAGAACAACATCCAGGCCATCCTGGCTCCCAATGACGGCACCGCCGGCGGCGCCATCCAGGCCCTGACCGCCCAGGGTCTCGCCGGGAAGGTTCCCATCACCGGCCAGGACGCCGAAGCCGCCGCCGCCAAGCGCATCCTGGCCGGCACCCAGTCCATGACCATCTACAAGGACACCCGCGTCTCCGCCAAGGCCGCGGTCGATGCCGCCATTGCCCTGGTCAAGGGCGGCGACGCCCTGAAGAAGATGGAAAATGGCGCCCCGATCGACAATGGCGCCGCCAAGATCGCCTACGTATCCGTTCCCGTGACCATCGTCACCAAGGCCAACATCAAGGTCCTGACCGACTCCGGCTACCTGAAGGAATCCGACCTCAAGTAGGTCCCTGCGCGCCTGCTTTCCCAGGCACGCTGAATCCACCGGCGGGTGTTCGTCCCCACGAACCCCGCCGGCTTTCATGCCAGTAAACGATTACACTTTATCTTTTTTCCGACCAACGTTGAGGTTTTCCTTTCACGAGGGCAACCATGGTGAGTAATTGGTCCGCACGGCTGTCGTTGCGCAACAAATTATTGCTCTCCCTCATCTTCCTTTCGGTGTGCCTGCTGATCATCGCCGGCCTGGATCTCCACGGGGCGAAACTGGCCTTGGCGGTTGTGGGATCCATCTTCGTGGCGAACCTCCTTGGCCATTCCATGAATTCGCAGCTGGCGGCCTCGATTCGGGAACTCAAGGCTGACGTTGCCGACATGGAGGCTGGCAAGTTGAACTGGGTTCCGAAGGACCGGGGCCGGGATGAACTGGCTGAAGTCTCCCGCAACCTGACGAGCGCGATGGCGCGCTTCCGGACCGATATCCAGCAGATGGCTGAAATCAGCGCCAGGACGGCATCCGGGGCCACTGAACTCGCGGCCACGACCGAGCAGCTCAGTGCGACCACGGTTGAGATCAGCTCCGGGGCCGAGCAGCAGCGGGTCGCGGTGGCCCAGTCCTCGGCGACCTTGCGCAAGGTGTCAGATTCCATCGCGTCCGTGAGCGAGCGGGTGGAGCGGGCCAATACCCTTTCCAAAGGGTCGCTGGACATGGCCGCCGAAGGGATCGACAACGCCCGGCTCTGCACGGAAGCCATGGGGGCAATCCAGGAGAGTTCCAACAAGGTTGGCCGGATCACCAAGGTCATCGCCGACATCGCGCGCCAGACGAACCTGCTGTCCCTGAACGCTGCCATAGAAGCGGCCAAGGCCGGAAGCGAGGGGAAGGGGTGTCCGCCGCGGGTGGGGTGGGCTCCAGCCTGACCTCCATCGAAGCCAACATCCGTGAGCGGGCCGAGGGGGTGGTGATCATCGCGGCGGCGATGAAGGAGGATGCCCAGGCCAGCAAGGACCTGGCAGATGCAGTGGGATTCGTGGCACAGCAGACCGATCGCAACGCCTCCGCGACTCACGAACTGGCATCGACGATCCAGGAGATTGCCCGCACCACAGAGGAATTATCTGAAATGGCCAACCAACTCCAGGCCATAACGGTTAAATACTCAGTCTGAAGGATCAAGAACCGCAGGCAAGGTTCGAGGTGCATTGGCGTTTCATCAACGACCTTCCGGAGCTGCCGGCACCGCTCAAGGCCCTGCCGGCGACCATGGATGCCAGGAGGGGGGAGGGCTGGTCGCCGCAACCGGTCAGCGCTACCATCCCCCCATGAACAGGATGGCTGCCAACTTCCGACCCTGGCTCCTTGCGGCCATGGTCGGGCCGGCGATGGCGCCGAGCTGGAGCCGCCCGGTTGCCGCCGAACCGCTGACGGTCCGGCTCGTCTGCGCCACGGATTCCGTGCAGCCGGGCAAGCCGTTGCGGGTCGGATTGTACTTCCAGCTGGCCAGGGATTGGCACATCTACTGGAGGAACCCGGGCGATTCCGGGGAGCCGCCGCGGGTCCGCTGGCGGCTGCCCGCCGGATTCCGGGCCGGAGCCCTGCAATGGCCCGCGCCGGAGCGGCTGGGCTCGGGTTCGGTGATCGATTTCGGCTATCGGGAATCGGTGCTGCTGCCGGTCGAACTGCAGCCGCCCACGACCCCCCTGGCGCCCGGCAGCAGCATCACCGTTTCCGCTGAAGTGAGCTGGCTCGCCTGCAAGGATGTCTGCCTCCCAGGCAAGGCGGTGCTGACGCTCACCCTGCCAGTGCGCCGGGCGCCGGCCGCGGCGCCTGCGGCCCAGGCGCTGTTCCGGCAGGCGGATTCGCGCCTGCCCAGGCCGGTGCCAAAGGCCTGGAGGACGGAGGCGACCGCGGCGGGGGAGTTCCTCGTCCTCACGATCCGTGGGGCCGGCGCGGCGAAGGCGGCCTTCTTTCCGTTCGAGCCCGACCAGGTCGACCATGCCGCGGCCCAGACCACCACCCCCATCCCGGGCGGCCTGCGCCTGGCCCTCCGGAAATCCGATCAGCTGGCGACGACCCCCGCCAGCCTCGATGGCGTCCTGGAACTCGACTCCGGCCGGAGCTACGCCCTGTCGGTGCCGGTCCTCGCCCGCACGAATGGGGCGGCCCCGCCGTAGCGCGGTCCTATACTGGGAGAACCGGCCGAGGACAGCCTGGCCGGTGTCAGCTTGAGGGAGGTTGACCCCATGGAAAGGTCCAGGAGCCTGGCAGCGATGGTGGTGGCGGCGGGTCTGGTGGCGCCCGCCTGGGCCGCGCGGGTCGGGGAACCGGCGCCGGCGTTCACGGCGGCCGACAGCAACGGGGTGAAACACGCCCTGGTGGATTACGCCGGGAAGTTCGTGGCCCTGGAATGGCACAACAACGGCTGCCCCTACGTCCGGAAACACTACAACAGCGGCAACATGCAGAAGCTCCAGAAGGCCTTGACCGGGCGCGGCGTGGTCTGGCTGACCGTCATCTCCTCGGCGCCCGGCAAGCAGGGCTACGTGACGGCGGCCGAGGAGAATGCCTACCTGAAACAGGTGGACGCGGCGCCGACCGCCGTGCTGCTGGATCCCGCCGGCAGCCTGGGGCACCTCTACGATGCCAAGACATCCCCGCACATGTTCATCATCAATCCATCGGGAACGCTGATCTACAACGGCGCCATCGACGACCAACCCACCCCGGACCCGGCCAGCGTCGCCGGAGCGACCAATTTCGTCGGGCAGGCGCTCACCGAGGCGATGGCCGGGAAACCGGTGAGCGTGCCGACGTCACGGCCATACGGCTGTTCGGTCAAGTACGCCGACTGAGGCGGCAGCCCCTGGCCAGGGTCAGGGGCTGCCATGAGTTCCCTGGAACCATCCCCCGCTTTCCTTGGGGTATGATCCACACAACAACCTCCGGGAAACCCATGGCCCCCATGCCCCTTGCCCCGCAACTCCTCGGCCTCGCCGGGTGGCTCGTGCTCACCTTCGGGATGGCCGCCATCGGCGGCATCGCTTCCGCCAAAGCGCGGGGGTTCTACCGGGACCTGGTCCGCCCCGGCTGGGCGCCACCGGGCTGGCTGTTCGCCCCGGTCTGGAGCACCCTCTACCTGCTCATGGGCATTGCCGCCTGGCTGGTCTGGCGCGAGGGTGGCTTCGCCCCCGCGGCCACCGCGCTGACCTTGTTCATCGTCCAGCTGCTGGTGAACGCGCTCTGGACCTGGATCTTCTTCGTCTGGCGCAAGGGCGCCCTGGCGTTCCTGGAGGTGCTGCTCCTGTGGGCCCTGATCCTGGCCACCACCCTGGCCTTCCGCCAGGTGCGTCCGGTCGCGGCGGTGCTGCTGCTGCCCTACCTCGCCTGGGTGACCTTCGCTTCGGCGCTCACCTTCGCCGAATGGCGACGCAATCCCGGACTCCTGGGCTGACCCCCTGCCGCAGGAACGGGAGGCCGCGGGGTTCCGGCTAGAGGAACAGCTTCAGCCAGGCCGCGGCATCTGCCGGGACAACAAAGCTCTTCCCGGC
>Ga0316217_10007742_pt1 | contig 10138 bp, 4 predicted proteins | sample 1anoAmetaG_FD_203633 | JGI IMG/M metagenome (GOLD analysis project Ga0316217, IMG submission 203633) | Freshwater microbial communities from Trout Bog Lake, Wisconsin, USA - 1anoA | ecosystem: Environmental > Aquatic > Freshwater > Lake > Hypolimnion/Profundal zone | place: USA: Wisconsin... | reverse complement strand
TGAAGAAGCGTTTTCGCTCACGGGTCCTCGCTGTAGGGATGGTCGGTTCCACGCTCCTTGGTGCGGGCACAATTCTCTATTATCAGGACCAGGCCGTGCGGGCCCAGGAAAAGCCGTCCCCGGCTGAAATCCTCGACCGCGCCAGCCGCCTTCTCGATCAGAAGCAGTACCCTGAAGCCAAAGCACTCCTCCTGGCTTTAGACCCCGCTCAACTCCCCGAAGACCAACTCGCCAAACGCGCTGAGCTCGTCAAGCAGACCGATCTGGCCCTCGCCCAGACCGCCGACTCCTCCACCACCTTTGATAACGCCAAGACCGCTCTGGACAACGGCCAACTCGTTCAGGCCGCCAAGCTCTTCCAGATCGTCGCCGCGAGCCCCAACGCCACCCCCGAGCTGCAGGACAATGCCAAGATCCAGCTGGCCCTGATCAAAGAGAAGCAAAAAGACAAAGCCCCGGCCATGAAGGACCTGCTCAATCAGGCCATCGCCGCGTACAACGACGGCCGCCTTGATGAGGCCCAAAACGCCCTGACCACCATCGAAAACACCGGCTCGGACCTCGGGTGGGAAAATAACGCCAAGCCTGCCAAATATGATCGCCTGATCGCCGAAAAACGCGTCGATCTCGCCGCCCACCCCCAGCCCCCCGTCATTGCCATGGTGCCCTTCACCAGCACCCCCGCCACCGTCCCGGCCTTGGCTCCGGAAACTTCCCCGGCCATCATCGCCGCCACCGTCCCGGCCACTGTGCCAGCGGTGGCAGCCACGCCCGCCACCTCCCCCACCGTCATCGCGGTCGCGCCGCTTCCGATGGCTCCGTTCGTCGCCACGCCAGCTACGGCCCCCGCAGTCGCTCCCGTCATTGCTGCCCCGACTGCTCCGGTCGTCGAACCTGTGGTCGCCACACCTGCTCCGACCGCCCCGGCTATCGCCGAAACCGCCCCCGCCACGGCTCCTGCCGTGGTCGTGGCTGTAGCTCCGCTGCCAATGGTCCCCTTCACCAGCACCCCCGCCACCGTTCCGGCCCTGGCTCCGGAAACCTCCCCGGCCATCATCGCTGCCACCGTGCCGGCCACAGCGCCCGCCGTCGTAGCGACCCTCCCCGTTGTTCCGGTAGTCCCTGCCGTTCCTGCTCCGACCACCACAGTGGCCGTTGCCCCCGAAACCGCTCCGGCCGTCGTCGTCACCACTGCCACGGCTCCGGCAACCAGTCCGGCCGTTGTGGCCGCTCCTGAAACAGCCCCTGCGACCATGGTCGCCACGGCTCCGGCCCCGGAAACCCCCAACATTCTTTCCGACTACGCCCGCCAACAGATCATTATGCACGACCGTGCGGTCACCCTTTACGATACCGCCATGACCCAAAGCGCCGCGGCCCTCAAGAACAATGACTTCCGCACCGCCCTCGACCGCGCCGACGAAGCCCGTCTCACCATCGACTCCAACCGCGCCGCCTTCTCCGACGCTGAGATCACTCAACGCCTCGGCGCCGCCGACAAGCAAATCCAAGTCGCCAAGGCCGAGCAAGCCAAGTACGACGCCCAGCAAAAGACGCTGGCCAGTGCGGCGGCCAAGGCTGAGGAGCAAAAGCTTGCTCTGATCCGCAGCTCCGAGCGCCGCCATAAGGTCGAAGCACTCCTCCACGACGCCCACCGCGCCTACGACATTCAGCAATACGCCCAGTGCTCAGACCTTATTCGTCAGGCCCTGATCGTCGACCCCACCAACGACTCGGCTAAGTTCTTCCTGCAACTCGTCAACGACCGTATCCAATACCGTACTTGGCAGAACAACACCAATCGGCGCTCCGACGAAACCGTCGGCCAGCAAGTCTACGATGAAGAAATCCTCATCCCCTATACCCAGCTTCTGATCTATCCGGAAGATTGGCCCGAACTCTCCCGTCGCCGCCTCGGCGAAACCGCTCATGCCGAACCTGAAGCCAATCGCCGGGTCCGTGAAGCGCTCGATCGCGATATTTCCACCCTTTCTGCCGAACAACAGGGCTTCGAACGCGTCGTCAAGTACCTCGCCGACACGCAGGCCGTCAACATCGTCGTCAACTGGAAAGCCCTTGAGGGCGCCGGCATCGACAAGAACACGCCCGTCTCCGTGAGCCTCAACAACGTCCCGTTCCGCAAGGCCCTCACCGAAGTCCTCTCTCAGGCCGGCGGGGCCGCGGGCAACCTCTCCTACACGATCGATGAAGGCGTCATCACGATCTCCACCAAGGAGGACCTCAACTCCGGCAAATATCTCGTCGTTCGCGTCTATGACATCCGCGATATGCTCGTCCAGCCGGACGCCACCACCCAGCCCCCCCAGTTTAACCTCCAGCAAATCACCGCCAGCGGTAACACCGTCGGCGGCAGCGGTGGCGGCAGCGGTGGCGGTGGTGGTGGCGGCGGAGGCGGCGGTCTCTTCAACGATACCGGCAAAGGTGAGGCCGCAGGAGCGGGCGCCAAGTCCCGCGACGATATCGTCAAGGATATCATCGGCACCGTCCAAGCCACCGTCTCGCCAGACAGCTGGCGCGATAGCGGCGGCACCATTGGCTCCATGAAGGAACTCAATGGTCAACTCATCATCAACCAGACCGTCGATAACCAGATTGCCGTCTATAACCTCCTCGAGCAGCTCCGCGAAACCCGCGCCCTGCAGATCGCCATCGAAGCCCGACTCCTCCTGGTCACCAACAACTTCCTCAACGACTTCGGCTTCGGCTGGGGACTGACCGTTCCGGCTGGCGAACTTGGCAGCTCGGTCTCGGCCTTCAGCGTCAATAATAACACCTTCACCCAGGTCCGGCCGCCCTCCAGTGGCGTTCCGGGAAACCTGTCCAACATCTACGGCCCCGCTGCCGGCGGCGGCACCGGATCGTCCACAGGCTCCAACGCCCTCGACCTGTCGGCCCAAATCCTCGACAACTTCCAGCTGAGCCTGCTCCTTCGCGCCACCCAGGCCGATCAACGCACCACCACCGTCACCGCCCCCCGCGTCACCTTGTTCAATGGCCAACGCGGCTACATCGCCGTTACTAACCAGCAGAACTTCGTTTCTAACTTCAACCAGACCTCCTCGAGTGGCGGTCTGAACGGTGCCGGCACTGTTGGTACGACCCTCCAGGTTTCCACCCTCACCACCGGCATCGTCCTCTATGTGGAAGCCACCGTCTCGGCTGACCGCCGCTACGTGGTCATGAAGCTTAAACCCCAGCTCTCCTCGCTCGACGGCATCGATACCTTCACCTCCGGCGGTCTGACTTCCTCCACTCAAGGCGGAACGGCTGCAACCCAGAACACTGGTGGGGCCGCCTTGGTTCAGTTGCCTCGCATCACCTACACCACGGTCGACACCATGGTCTCGGTGCCCGACGGCGGGACCCTCCTGATCGGCGGACAAAAGCTCGTCGGCGAAGCCGAAGTCGAAGTCGGCGTCCCCGTTTTGTCACAAATCCCCCTCATCAACCGCCTCTTCACCAACCGCTCCTATACTAAGGATGAACGCACCTTGCTTATCCTGGTTCGTCCCAAGATTATCATCCAACGTGAAGAAGAGTATAAGACCTTCGGCATGAACTATGATGCCCCGGGTTCGGCACCCGTCACTCCCATGGTTCCCGGCGGCGCGGCAGCCGGTGGCGCAGCGGGCGGAGCCGCCCCCGGTGGAGCTGCCGCAGGCGCAGCGGCCAAGTAATCCCCAACAAGCAAACACAACATGCCAAGGGGCCGATCTTCAAAAGGTCGGCCCCTTTCTCTTGCGCCCCTATCCGAACCACGCGAAGTCATGGCACAAACACGCCCATGGCCTCACGTGAAGGTTCGACGAATCACAGTTTTCAGTTTGGTGGTTCTGGGGATGGTCACTTCTACCAGACGAGCGTGATAGCAGCTTAGTTTAGGCCTTCAGGACCAATTCCATGTGCCCAAGGTTCAGTCCGCCTTCGTTGTGCACGCGGACCGTGATGACATGCCGACCGGTGGGAAGGGCAATCTCTGCGAGCTTATCGATTTGTTCCCACGTGTGGTAGTAGCCGGTGGTTGGAATCGCCAACGGGCCCGTCTTATCCACACCATCGACGTCGAAGCTCAGCGCCGATAACTTACCATTGGCCGCGAGCAGCACATTGACCATGTATGTGCCGGTGGTTTTGACGTCGACCGTGTAGTTGAGCCACTGGCCGGGGAAGGTCCAGCCGACGTAGAACTGGTCCAGCGGCAGAAGCTGGCCGTTCGTGAATTTATCAAACGCGGCTTTGGTATACGAAGTCGAGATGCCATCGAACTCACGGAAGTGGTTTTTTTCTTCGGGCCCCTGATTCAGAGCGCCCGAGCCTTCGTTCTTTGGCCCGTAGTTATGGTGCCCGACCCCTTCGCCCCCGTTGTCGAAATACGCAAACAGCACCCGGCCGGGTATGGCCTGAGGCTCCTTAAAGGCCGTCCCCTTGTAGCTGCAGAGGTATGACGAAGCCGCCGTTGGCTCGGGCATTGGCGTTCCCTTTGACGAAGCGAGGATCCAGCGCAAACGCCCGGGGTTCTTGGCTTCTTACATACCCGGCGCTACAGCGCCAGGTCCACCTGGCGTCATCGCACCCGGCGCAGGCAATGCTCGACGAGACTTCTCATCAAGGTCTATGCGCTTGGGATCATTAAGATCCGACTGCAAATCCCGCGTCACCAGTTGCCCCGTTGGGCTCAGCAACACCACGGACGAATCGTGGTTTCGATCCTGCACGTCCACCACCGTGTATCCGGTGCTGAAATCAATGCCGTCGACGGTCCGGAGGTGTCCGATTGTCAGGCCCGGTGAAATGGTCTGCTCGTCGGCCACAATCCGACCTTGGTGCCACTGGTAAATTTTAACACCAATGCTCCCATTGCCAATGCCATTGACGACGAAGAACTGTTGCACCGGCTCAATATGCACAGGAGCAGCGGCCGCGACCCAGTCCGAGGCCAGCCACGCTTGCTCTTTAAACTTGGGTTCCTTGAGCGGCAGCGGGAAATGGTACGTGGGGTTATATAGTTCCACACGCATCTGATACTTATAATCGTGCTCCGGCAACACGCTGTCGTCATAAAACCAAATGGGAACCGTCGCCTGCTCCTGCAACCCCTGCACGGTCTGGTTTTGCTTGTTCGCGTCCGCCTCCGGCGTGCCCATCGGCCCACCCAGGAACGGCGGCGGACCGCCTCCATTCATATATGGGTTGGCAGGAGCGGTATACTCGGGCGGCATAATCGGCGGCCCACCACCCATCGTTGGCATCGGAGCGCCACCCGCCGGCACTGCCGTACGGACGATCGGCGTCCCGCCGCTCGGAGTCAGGTAGGACGGAGAACCGCCCCCACCCGCAGCACCCGAACGCGTCGCGCCCCGCGGCAAACGAGTGCCGTTCAAACGAGTCGCCTCATCCTTCTGCCGCTTGATATCCTCTATGGCTTTCATCTCTGCCGCCGTGGGTCCCGTCCGCACTGCAGGCCGAGTACCCGCCGCCGGCGCTGGAGCCTGCGACGTCGGAACCACCACATAAAACGGCGGCGTCAAAATTGTCGTCACCTTCTCGTCCAGCAGATCCAGCGTATGCTGAATGTTCCCCGAGTCCAACGCAGTCTTGTCCACATCCGGTGGCAGTGCGATCTGAATTGCTGGTACCGGCTTCCAATCCGACCAATCCCCCGTCGCCAGTTTCTCCTGCCGCTGCACCTCTACCCGATAAAACGTGATTCGCTGGGCCACCGCCGGCAGAGATTCTTCAGGCTTGCCTCCAACATTGGCGTAACTGGTCTTCAACGCCAACATCGGAAACGACGCTTCCACCTTCACCCAGTTGGCATCGACCGGAGCCGGACCGGTCGTCGCCGGAACGACCGCAGCAACTGCTGGCTTGACCTTGATGATCAATCCGTGGGAGGCCACCGCATGCACCGCCTCCGGCGGCGGTATCGTCGGCGTCACGATTGGCGACTGCTCGCGCTGCGGACCTTGTATCGAATTAGTTGCTGAAACGTTCAACGGAGCAAATGCCGGCACGTTCGCCATCAATGCTTCATTGAGCGGCGCCTTCTGTTGCGACTTGTACTTATCCACGTAAGCCACCGGATCAACCGACGGCAGCTTCTCATCCACCTTGGTCATGTCAAAATTAAGTTTCCGCGTCGCCGTGCTGACCACATCCTCGACCTGCCCCGCCTGCACCGTCTGTTCCCGCCCTCCTATCGTCGTCGTCACCGTCACGGGCGTCGTAAGGCTCGAGTAGCCCAGATACAGCGCCGCCGCCGCGGCCACCGCCAGCGTGATTTTCTCTACATGCTGTTCCAGCAGATTGATATTTTTGATTTTCATGATTGGTCTCCAACAAGGAGGGGCGAAACGCGATCGGACACAGGCTTTATCTTGACAATTACCGGGCTATACCGAAGCCGCCGGGTTTGGCCAGCGGAATGCCCAGTTCGTTCTTGATCGAATCCGGCATCAATGGCTCAGTCCACCGCCGGAAAAACAGACTCTCCACCACCATCTCCACACGGACCACCGGTTCCTGGCCGTACAGATAACCCTTTGACGCGGCATCAAACGGATCGACCGCATCGACCCGCGGAATCGACAAAACCGTGTACCCGTTGTTCTGCTGGTACAACGCGGCGATAAAGCGATTGAGAGACGACGGGTTAAGGTCCAGGATCACCTTCACGTGCGCCACGTCATAGCGTCCGTCCGCCCGCGCCACGCTCACCCGACCCGTCATCGACTTGGAAAAATCAATCTGCGCGCCACTCGCCCCCGCGCCAGGCGCCGCCGCCATACCGGTCGGTGCCGCACCGGTCGCCCCCTGCAACACATACCAGGGTCCGGAATTGGCCAGCGTCCCAGGCAAGGCGCCCACCGACGACACGCTGCCCGAAGGCTCCGCCTTAGCTGAGTCAGCGCCGATCGCGATCAACTCCAACCGCTTGATCGCCGAGTTCTCCACCGACCGAGAATTCTTGTTGATCGACAGGATCGCATCCACGATGTCCTGCTGCACCCATGAATCCACTAACGCTTCGAAAATCTGTCTCTCATCGGGCGCCTTGTCCTCAGACGCACAAGGCCTAATCTGAAACGCATCCGGCGTCACATACATCGCCACCCGCTTGGCACGATCTGAAACCGTCGACCGGATGAACATCGCCTTCTCGCGGGCATTCATCTGCGCCGCCACCGGCTGAATGACCTGACCCGTCGAAAGCCTCGGTGCCGCGGCCACCTTTTGCGCTTCTTCATCCTTGATGAGCTTGTCGATTTCCGCCATGCTCGGGGGAGCGCCCTCGGTATAAACGTTGAAATTGCTCCCCGGATCCTCCGCCCCCTTCAGCAACAGCCCCAGCCACCTCTTGTAGATCGCGCCGTACTCGACCTTAAAGTCCATCGAATCCCGGGCCAGCTTCGGCAAGTAGTTGTTCTGCGGCACGTTCCCCAGCAGCGGCACGCCATTGACCACCCGGTGCAACTCGTTGTCACGGGACACCAGCTGATTGATTTCCTCGGCCTGTTGCGCCACCTTATTGATGATGAGATTCTTCACACTGATGAGCTTATCCGTCACGGGCCCCTTCTGGTTAACGTCACTGCTCCCGGGAATTTGGTACGGTATCGCGTCGAGTTCCACCGCTTGCCGGCCAAAAGTCAGACGGCTGTTCATCTGGTCTTCCAGAGCCGCCCGCGACGTGCTGATGGGCCAATACAGCGAGGCCAACGCCAGCAACACCACCAGACCGCATACAATCAGAAACAGCTGGGCTTTCACAAATCTCATAAGATCCTCCAAGGAGGGGGCAGTCACAATTCAGGTCGAACGAACGCTTGAGCCCGGCATCACGGCGTGGGGTTGTTCTTTATGTATACCTTGAACGTGGTCACAAACTGGTAATAACCATACATCTCTCTACCCGGATAATCCGGATCCAGCGGCTTATTCGTCACCGTCGTCGGCGCCATCCCGCCCCCGCCGGTGATATGAAACGCTCCGCCATCCGCCGCCTCAGGCTGATCCGTAATCCCCATCATTGGCGGCACGAACGCGTCCCAGAACGGCCCCTTGTTGGTGCCCCATGGCATCGCCTTGGTCGACCCATTACCCCCGGCCGCCGGCGCAATAAACCAACCCGTATACGGCGTCGCTTCAAATTCAAAGAAATACGGCCTGTCATTCGTCGAGCCTGCTTTTGAAACCGCCGCCTTCGCCGGCGCCGGCTTCATGGGATCGGGCTTGGTATCCACCGGCTTAGGCGCCACATCCATCAGATGCTGGATAAAGTGGTTCCGGACAAACGAATACCCCCCCAACTTCGGATCCTGGTAAGGCGTGTACCCGCGGATCGTCACTAGGAAGCCGCGGTCGGCCGAATTCGCCCCAACTGGCGCCACAGGGGCACGGGGCGTGCCCATTTCCGAACCATGCAGCCCGCCAGCGCCCATGGACGACGGCATACCCCCTCCTCCCATCGAACCCATCGCCCCCATCCCCGGGTTGGCTGCCGGCGCAACGTCGGCGCTCGCCACACTATTTACCCCCGCCAACTCCGTATGGTAGTCCGAAACAATTGACTGAATCACCACCAGCTGCTGCTCTTCCCGCGGCAGCGATGACTTCACCGCCGCATGCGACTGCGGCAACGACGCGAAAATATCCGTCACTACCAGCGGCCATATCTTCCGCTCGTTGGTCAAATTCAAAAACGAATCAATCTGCCCCTTGTTCACCGCATAAGTCGCCGGCAACTTGTTGAACTTGACCTTTTCCTCCGTCGCCGTCTTGATACTCTTGTCGTTCGCCGCCGCCGCGCCCGACTCCTGACTTTGCTTAAACTCGTTGGCATTCGCCCAAACGCTGTATCCTGAGAGCCCCACGCCCAGCACGATCATCGCCGCCGCCCCGGCAAACCACGGCCGCTTCTGCTGCCATACCATCTGCCGCGCAATTTCCGTCGGCAGCAAATTCGCGTCGATCACCGCCTTATCCAACCCCTGCAACGCCAACCCGTATGCCCCCGCCATTCCCAGAATGTGCTCATTTAATCCCGGTGCCAGCTTCGAATCCACGGTGGCCTTTTTGAACGATTCCAGCCGCGTCACGTCCATCTTCAATTCCTGCTGAATGTACTTCTGCAGGTTTGGAAGCTTGAACGGATTGCCCATCCCGATCAGATGCTGCAACTGGCTGTCCCGATGGCTTGATTGATAAAAACCAATCGACCGCTGAATCTCCGCCACCAGGTCGGCAAACACCGGACGCATCGCCTGAAAAATCTGCTTGGCGTACTTCGATGTCGCCGCCGTACGTTTGAGCGTCTCAGCCTTGCCGAACGGAACCTTAAACGACTTGGACAGCGAATCGGTAAACGCGTTGCCCCCGATGTTGATCGTCCGCAGCCACAAATGGCCCCGATCAATAAAAATCAAATCCGTATGCTCCGCCCCGATATCCACCACGATCGTTCCCTTGCCCCCCGTGATCTCGTCAAACACCACCGCGTTATACACCGCCAACGGCGACATCTGAACCCCCTCGACGACCATGTTGGCCGACTGGAAGTTCGCCATCACCTGCGCCACCAGCTCCTTCTTCATCGCAAATATCCCCACCTCGACCTCCGGCGAATCCGGATTCGTAAACGTCTGGTAGTCCCAGTTCACCTGCTCGAGCGGAAAGGGAATCTGCTGAATCGCTTCAAACCGCACGATCTCCGGGATCTTCCTGGCCTCCACCGGCGGCAACTTCACGAACCTCGCAAACGTCGATGACCCCGGCACCCCAATAAACACCGACTCCCGCTTGGTCCCGTTACGCTCCAGGAACTTCGCCAGCGTCTGCCGGATGATCTCATCCCTATCGACGTCCGGCTCCGTCAGAAACCGATCGTGCTCAATGACATCAAATGCCACCACCGACACGCCGTCGGCCTCGCGATGCAGCTTAAGAGCCTTTAGGGCCGTCGTGCCGACGTCGATGCCCCATGCGAATTGTGAGCTTGCCATGCGGACCTCCGGGAAGTAAACGTGAGTCTCAAGGCCTGGTCAACGATATTACAACGCGCCAAGGCGTTACGAGCCAGCGAAAATCGCATCGCCCGCAAAAGAAATAGCGCCTGGTG
>Ga0316217_10007741_pt1 | contig 10139 bp, 8 predicted proteins | sample 1anoAmetaG_FD_203633 | JGI IMG/M metagenome (GOLD analysis project Ga0316217, IMG submission 203633) | Freshwater microbial communities from Trout Bog Lake, Wisconsin, USA - 1anoA | ecosystem: Environmental > Aquatic > Freshwater > Lake > Hypolimnion/Profundal zone | place: USA: Wisconsin... | reverse complement strand
GGGAGAGTACAGTAGCATCAACCATGCCTCGCATTAGATATGCTATGCCCTGCCGACGCAGCGAGGGCTGTCTGGGGCGCCCATCCTGGCTAGCTACAGAAACAAAAAAGGGGAGATAGATACAGGAATTGTGGGTATTCACACTCATGGGGGTCAGACCAAGAGTTATATTAGCAAAGGTTTGCTGTTTACCAAAGAAGTCAAGGCGGTTTTGGATAGTTTCTTGCTGCAGATTCAAAATGATGATCGTATATGAATCTTACTGTTGTATCCATGCTGAAATGATAACAATTATTCCTTCATCTATTCTATCAATAATTGGCTGTTTAGTTGATGTATAAATGATCAATATTTTTGAAGAAATTGTTCTTCAAAGTTGGATCCTCCGATCCCTAGGACCTGGCGGTTCCTATTAGGGTGAAATATCGTTGGTATTTACTATATTTTGGGGCACTTCAGAAAGGTTCGACTAGGAAATTACAATCCCTCCATCGAAATTTGACTATATTAGATCCCTATCGATACTCGCCTACTCCGTGAAATCACTCTCCAATTAAGGTACTAGATTTGCCTAAAGCACACTGCGTCTGCTCCACTAGTCGAACTAATGGACCTCATCATAGACCTACAGCAAATTGCAAGCATAATTGTAATCTTACTACTGCTTCTACTCATATTATGCTCTTTGGTAGAAGCTGAAATTGGCATTGTTTTTGAAGAAGTTTATGCCTTAACATTTGGTTACTGAACACAGCTTCTCCTCATATTTGCTGAGGGTTTTGAGGTTTTCTGTGTTGAAATAGACTCCGGAGTTGTAGGATGGATCGTGGCCGCGATGAGTGTGAATGCCTACGATGTAAGGAAGGCCGTTTTGCCGAAAAGCTATGATAGGTGACCCACTGTGACCCGGTTCAGTAGGCATCGAATGATGAATTATAGAATCATTAACTTTCAAAAATCGGCCTTGTAGCAAGTTTCTACATGCCTAAGCCTCTGCAAGTTCAACTGTGGCAGAGAAGTTTTTGCTGGGGTATCCGACAATTTGCAGGGGTTGATCTATATCTAGATTTTAGAGGGATCCGACAGGCATGAAATGATCTAGATCCAACTCTTCCTATAATATCACCATTGCGATCTATTATTTTAAGGGCTAGTGTGTGAAGATGGGCTAAAGCTAAGAGTATGCGAAATTCTGCACATTTGAAACTTTATATATTTTCCAAAATGGGCCAATTCTGCCAGCAGTGATGCCAGGGACGAATTCAATTTCCGAGCATCTCTTATTTTTAACGCTATAAAAATTATGAGAGCAAGTGAGCAAAGTGCGAGCATTAACAGCCACTGCAGTGCCATAGGTAATCGAGATCAATTTGCCCCATTTGTTCTTCCAGCTAGTTCTCAGCAGTCCGATAGCATTCAAGTAGTTAGGACTCAGGTTGGGCTGGTTTAGAACATCGGGAGGTGGAGAGTGCAGGGAGAGGCTGGAGTTTATGGGCTAATGGACTGTGATGATGCCAATCGAAAGTTAGTTTCCTGCCATCTTTTTCTATACTTATATTCAAATAATCGTTTGTAGTAAAGTTTCTGGAAATTTGGTGTAGCTGCTGTAACTAGAATTGGGGGTTGAGTGACATTTCTGATCAAGTTGGCTCACAAAACGAGTATATAACACCAATCACGCGTTTCTTAGCTTCCTCTTCTGCAGTTCCAGGAAATACTCCTTCTTATCTTTTTTGGCGTGTCTCTATAGTTTCAGCTCAGTCTTTTCCGGCTTCAGCACTCTCGCGCTTTTATCTTTGCTCAGCTGCTCAAGATCTTGGTCGATCTATTTCGAAAGTCTGCGGATTTTATTGAGAGTGCTCTCTCGGTTTTACTTGCCGCTCTACTTATGCTGAGTTAGCCTGTTTTTGTATTTTTGGTAGACGGAGCTGTTTTAATTTGATGCTGATTACTTGCTTTATCGCTATTTTGCCCGACTTTGCTTATATTTTTAAATGATGTCTTTTATTCCTTCGTCTCTGTGATTTGTCACGAAAGGTTGGTTGGCGAGTGATTGGTAACCGTGTTGGAGGTTGCTATTATGGCGCTACAATTTCTAAAACTCCCCATTCTCTGCCCCTTTACACATGCCTTGATGATTCTAGCTTTGATATTGCCCAAAGAGATTATTCTGCTGGAGTAACTTCAAACTCTGATGGTGGAAATGCCTATACTACTTCTTTAGCTCCTTCTTCTCCCCACACTATTAATACTACTACCTGATTTGCTCTTGATACTTTTGCTCTTTTCGCTTGACTTTGTCGTATATTGACTCCAGAATTGGCTTGGATTGCTGGATTTTTTATTTAAGCAGACTCAGCTAGCCCTAGATTTGCAAGTTTTGGGTAGAGCTTGCAGGATTGCGTGTGAGCTCATGCTGGGGTTGGTTGGGGACTCTGTTTGGCCTCAAAAATTCACTCTTTGTTCGTTTATTCATATCAAATTAAAACCAAACGGATTCAAAACAATAATATGCATATTTTATCACACCTTGCACCAACACAGCAATCAAGGTCACTGTCTGATCATTCATAGAAAGATGACACATCCCCATACTCATAACTGCGAGATTAGATGATGAACAATCATTAACAGAGATCAGCCGCCTCTGAGTGAGGGAACCATGATGATGTATGAGCCAGCACTGATCTTGTAGTCCATAAGTTTCTTCATTTCGTCCATCTGCTGCCCCATGTAGATCAGCTTGAACTGGTCCACAGGCATGCCTTACTTGTGCTCGATGTTTTCCTTCAGCATGCGCACTGTGTAGTCCTATTCGTAGGTGCAGGCGAGCTAGCGGTTTGTTATGGTTTTTATCTTTAGGGTTGGCATTTTATTATTATGAATTGGGAATCAGTTGATTTATGGTTTGTCATTGAGGGGTTATGCGAAAAAGGGAATGTTGTAATCTATGATGGAAAATAGTGGCTTTTTCGTTGTTTTTGAATTTAGGAGCTCGAATCATTATAATATTTGAATTTGGACGATGGAGGAACTCAACGAGCTCAAAAATTTGGTGATCCAAACCCTCTAAGCGAACGGGCAGCTGTCTAACATCAGGGCGCAGATAAGATCAAGTGTTTTCAAAATAGTGGACTAGCCCAACGCTGAGAAGAAAGTAAAGCCATTTTAGATGTAGGTGTCTCCCTTCAACTGGTAGAACGTTAAATGCCAGAAGTTGCTGGAAAGGGAGAATGGGAAGGAGCTGATAGGACTGATTAAGGAGTACTTGCAGTTTTATAACATGGACTATACCAACTGCGTTTTTGCTTCGGAGGCCAATTTGCGTGATGAGGTCAAGAGATAAGTGCTGGCTCTGAAGCTGGGCATCGATAAGCCGGACCCCTAAAAGCCCCTTTTGCAGATCATCATCGAACGCTCAAAATGATTTGATATAGCCTATAACGCTCAAAAGACGTGAGTTAGGTCAGAGAGGGACTTGAACATTAGTCGAAGGTTGAAACATGTGCTTTGGTTATTTTGCTGCGCTAATTACAATAATTTTATTTGATGGGCAGAGGCAAGGACGAAGATGACGACAGTGAGGACTACTCCGACGAGGAACAGGAAAAGGTCTAGATCCGCAAACCCAAAATAGACCGAATCGACAAATTCAAGAACCTCAAAAAGATAGTGATTAACGTCTCCAGTAAATGTTGGATCATGCAGTGACTCAGTACCCGGTTGTGGTCGAGGTGGCCGAGCACCTGAATTGGAAGGTGCAGTATAGCAACGACGCGGGCGATTGGGACATCTATTGGACGGATTTCGCTATCGACCCAGACATACTAATCAAGATGCACCTCTTTCAGAAAATCAATCACTACCCCGGCATCCACGTCATAGCTCGAAAGAATTTACTGGGGATTAGTCTTATGGCTTTGAGGAATTATTTCCCGGATTAGTACAACTTCTTCCCCTTGACCTGGATGCTACCTATGCAGTACACTGATTTCAGGACTTATTTCGATTCCAAGCCCAAAGGAAAGGCGCGGACGTATATCGTCAAGCCTTAAGCCGACTGCCAAGGAAGAGGGATCTTTCTGACCCGAAAGATGGAAGATCTGGAGAATGGCAAGCACTACGTGGTGCAAAGATACCTCGCACGTCCCTTCCTCCTCTAAGGATTGAAATTTGATCTGCGGATCTACGTCCTTCTTTGTGGGACCAACCCTCTGCGTCTGTACATGTTCAACGAAGGGTTGGCAAGACTAGCAACCGAACCATACGTGGAACCCACTTCTGCCAACCTCTAGCAGCAGTACATGCACCTCACCAACTACGCAATAAACAAAAACAATCCTAAATTCATCTTCAACAACAACAGCAGCAACATGGGCATCGGCCACAAACGCTCACTATCTTGTGTCTTCAAGCAGCTGGCCTCAAAGGGGATTAATGTTGAGGAGCTGAAGGTTAAGATCAATGATGTGGCCATCAAGACAATTATCTGCGGGCTGCCTTTGATGAGTCACCAGTATAAGTGTTCTCAGCCGGAAGATTATTCAGGGAATATGTGTTTTCATATCTTGGGGTTGGATATCATGCTTAACGCCAAAGGATAGCCTGTGCTTTTGGAGGTCAATCACACTCCAAGTTTCACCACTGATACCCCACTGGACCAAAAGATTAAATTCGATCTTATTCGAGATTCTCTGAAGCTGATGAATATCAACGCAACCACCAAAAACTAGCTTTTCAACAAGGCAAAAGATTTGAATCAACAACGGCTTTTGACTGGAAAACGACAAATTTTCGAAGGAAAGGAGCGGGAAGATATGATTGCTGAGGCACAAAAGGCAAGGGATTAGTATTAGGATAAAAACTTGGGAGGTTTTCAAAGAATATTTCCGATAAAGGACTAGGAACAAATGAAGAAATACAACAAAATTATTGAAACTGCCCAAAAGATCTATGCTGAAGAAAATGGCTCTATAAGAATGAAAATGATGGAAAAATAGGCTAAAAAATTGATTAGAGAAGATGCTAAACAAAGAAAAAAAGCAAAATAAGAGTAAAAAACAAATGAGGGGTAGAAAGCGAAGTAATCAAACTCTAAAGCTGCAGAAATTTCCAGCCCAGGCTCTATAAAACACAATTTTTGCAGCTAACACTACATCACCAAATCAATTGAAGAATCTTTATCATTTGAGGAAAGAGAAGCTTAGTCGATGATGGAAATTCCCAGCTTGACCAAGTCTTAAAATCGTATAAACAATGAATAGATTGAGATCAATTTGGTTAAGAAGTATAGTGATTTGAATGAGAAGTAGAAGCAAAGATAGCAATAACATGAGAAGGAAAAGTAGAGCATAGTAAGGGTGAAAAAGGTTGAAGTTTCTTCATAGCCGCCAAAAAACGAGTCATAGCCACCCAAAATAACCATCTAAAACAAATCGACTCCGACTCCTCATAGCAGTAAAATACACTCAAAAGAAGTCATAAGAAACGTTCCTAGCTATATGTACCAAAAGGCCAATTTCACTCCCAACAAGCAAGATCGCAACAAAACCAACCTCTTGGCCAAAGGAGGCGGCACACGTAAAATAAACAGTCGCGGACAATAAGCCCAGCTCCCCAATATCATTTAAAGCATAATTACACACAATGAGGGCAGCAGCTTGATGAAGAGAGAGGAGAAGTTGCTTTCTTTACAGAAAGGAGGAGTCAATCGCACCGATAGCAAAAAGGGCAAAATTTATGAAAACATCAACAAAGATATCAGAGACATGATTGAGCGTAAGAGTGGAATTGGAGGTTATGTGATGCCGAAACTAATTAACATCAGCATTGAAAACTAGAGGAGGCAAACTGAGCATATGAATGCAGCAATGCCCCAGCGCAAAGGCAATCCCAATATCGTAATATACTCTAACCACAACGAATGACCAACTCTTTTGCCACTGATATTGCTCTTTTCTTTATTTTAGTAAGTTCTTATTGTATTTACCTCAGATGATTGATCAAAATGGAAGGACAATCTAGTACTTTTGATGAGAGATAGAGGTTCTCGCATTCTATGAGGACAAATGTTTGGAAAAGGATTAATTATTTCAATTAAGCATAGAATTAGAAATAAAGCATAAATTTATGTTGATATTTGAAGAGAAAATGAGATAAAATTCAGTAGTAATCACCTCAAACTCTGTATAAAACTATGCGGGCTCTCTCTTCCGAACCGTTAAAAGAAAACTCCAAGTAAAATGCATGTTCTGATTTGCTCTTTCATCAGCAATATGCAGTGTGTCTTAGTTGCAAGTTATTTAGGATTGCAACGTTCCAAGCGAATCAAATTTAATTCCTTTTTTGAGAGGATTTGCTATACTTCTAGCTTCAAGTGTCGTACTAGAAGGGTTACAACTTTTGAACTTCTATCACCTTCCTACCCCTAAATTGGATCTACTGGCGTGCCATAGAATTAACGAATATAAGTGTTATAGAACTACGAAAGTAGCCTTCTGACCGTTTTCTTCAAAGTTGGCTCAAATTAGCTGGAGTACAAACACAATGAAACTGAAGCCTTCCGATTCTTACAATAAATCTTGCGCATGTGTATTGGTTGTTTGCCTTCAACAAGCCAAGGAAAAGCTGCAGCCACAAGATGATACATTTTGCGAGCCTAATGCCTGCTCTTGATATCAAATAGCTTATCCAACTGAGGATAGATGGTCACCCCGCTTTCCTATCGATTATTTGCCATGCAGATCCCATAGTTCATCAGCAGGGTTATGTTGGATAGATTGCCGTACCTAATCGTGAACTACTAACCGATTGCGATTGGCTTGAGCGCCTCGAGATAGAAGACGTCGTTTTCGTAGTCGTAGCCCCATTAGCAGTTGTTATCGTTGTTGTGATTGACTAAATCAATGAGAGGAGCAAGAAAGGTGATTTCTCCGCCATTGCGATAGCGATGAGATTGCACAACTGAGAAACTTCGAGTTGCAATCACATTGAAACACCATGAGATGTTCTTGCGGTTGAAATGCTCATGAAAGAGCTCACAAAACTGAGAGGCAAATCTGCGAGGGTAGTAATGCCTCCAGAAGATTTAGAGATGCTAAACATCGAGTTTCTCAGTGATAATGGAGTACAACTCATTGATATGGTCTGCTTTGGTGTGCCTCTTATCAACGATTTCTTTGTCTCCTTTGAAATATTTAGCAAATTTTTTATCCATCCCAGGCAAATCATCATAACTTGCTGGCAGCAGCTACAAGTACAAGTCTAAGATCTACTCGAGCATCATTTCTTTGCGAGTGAAATAAACTTACTTTCTTATCAGCTTTTTAGGCAAGATGATGGACTCTAGAGGCTATTTCATGGGGACTTAGCTGTTTAGACTTTTGCTCTCTTACTTCCGAAATCTTTTCCTTTTTTACAGGTTGTACTCTTTCTTTATGAACTTATTCTCGAACAAAAATAGCACTCTCTTGGTTAGTTCAGATACAGATGAAAATCTTTGGTCATCTCTTCGGATTACTTCTACGATGTCGCATTTCAAAGATCGGTTCAAATCAATCAGTTGGCATCTGGATACGCTGATGATTCTTTCTCCTTATGTTCTTTCAGCATAGTTAAACAACCCTCTGTAGCCCAGCTAATAGCCGAACGCCATCCCCACATCCCTGTTTTCCTTGGCCTAGCTGAGTTGTTACTAATATCTCAGTCTCAGTTCCAAATTGTAAAGCAGGGTGTTCTGCTTGATACGAGGATCTTCATAGGTATGGATGCCGTTTTTTTTCATATAGATTGAGATGAAAGTCTAAGGGATGGAGTACTAGCGATCTGCCAGAATTTGGGTTCTTTGGGTTTTGTTTAGACTGCGGTTTCCCCTCTCCGACCTCTACTTGCTATCGAATATGATATGGTATTTCTCATCGTCAGATATTTCGTTTAAGCGTGACTGGATCTATTATTAGCTGTTTTGGGAGGTCAAACTTTACTCTTGTTAGGACTACAACAAAAAGTAGCTATACTCTTATCTCTGTTTATCTTTATTCGAGGAGAACTCTGTTCGAAAGGTAGCTTTTTCGATTTTACAAAGAGAAGGCGAAGAAATAAAATTTGGCTTCGAGTTATAATCCATGAATGGTTTAAGGCTTTTCCTAAAAACTGTTAGAATCACTCGCCTATATAGAAATGTATTTTTAGTGAAGGATGGATTTATAAAGTAACTGACCTGCGCATCAGGCATGAACGACTATTTTGGGTGTGATGAAAAGGCAAACGCAGCCATAGTTTTTTATACAAAAACGGTCTTTTTAACAAAAACTGTTCTTTTCAAATCTTACTAAATCATTCTTCCTAACAGAATACCATGGAAAACTCCTTTTTTTCAAATAATACAGGTAACACAGCAGCTACTTTGCAACTGACCTCACCCAATCAAAGGAACTGCATTAAAACTATTATTAGTGATAAAAATCATTCATTCAGAGATGAGTTGGTCCAACTGAACTAAAAACTTCTTGGACATCTTCTAGAATTTGGAGAGGTAGGAATCCTGCTCCTTCTGGAGTACCTCCAAACTGCCATTCAGCAAATGAATCTAAACGTTCATCTCCTTATTCTTTTGTTCCTCGGAGTCCTCCTTCTTCATGATGGTTTTGAAGAGGGAGCTTTTGGTGAGTTTGCTGCTGCTGGTGAACTTGGATTTTTTGGAATGGTGGCTGTGTGGACCTGCTCCTCTCTATTTTTAGAAAAGGTAGGATTCGATCATGTCGCTGATGTGCTATTTGCTGTGGATATTCGTTGGCGTCTTTTGCAACAACTTTCTGTCCATAAATTAATTTATAAAAGACTTGTGACTGTTATTACATATAACACACTTGAAGTAACAGTCTCTTGCATTCAAAAAAGAGTCCTAAAAGAGGAAATTTTGAAGATGTATCAAAATTAACATCTTTTAATGTCAGTTATTTCATACCAGTCGACATAACATTGTCTGTCCGAAGGTTGGGTTCAAGTGTAAAACTTTAGAGATTGAATTTCAAGGTTTGAGGTTCAAGGATTAACATTTTGAGGTTGGATGCCAGCATTTCATTCAAAAATTGGTCAATCCTGCTCTTTTGATAAGATTGTTCCAAAAAATTGCTTCTTGATTAAGCAACTAATTATTTTCAGTAGTGCCAGTTACAAGAGACTGAAGAGTCCAATAAAGTCAAGATAGAATGCAAGCAGTAGCCTTACATTGATCAGCTTGGTACTGGATAGTTTTTTCATCTTAGGGATAGCTATCGATCTTTCATACAAATTCTAATCGCAACCCAATCCAACTAACTACCTAGGGTTGCCTGCTTCAAAATCATATAACTGTAGCTTCTAAATAAGGTCTAACCAATTTATTAATGAAAAAATGCATCTTTTTCGAATCAGAAAGACATATAGAATTACACTGAAAATTCTAAAACAAATAGCAAGCATATTCCTATTCAATGGACTTCAAATCAAGCAGTGTTCACTACTAAGAAATAGATTTGAGTACAGAGGAATATCCTGAAGAGGAGTACAAAAGCGATAGCGAGGACTACGAAAGGGCATATTCATTGGACTACGATTAGCATCTGGAGAGAGTGAAGAAAGAAATCGATTCAATCTCTTTCGAAGAGATTGCTAAGTATGTTTAAAGCATCTAATACAAAACCTAGATGGCAGAAGATCTAGTTTTCGATAAAAGTGACAAAGCCCCGGAAATGGCATAAGTAGATCGTTTGCTGAAACAGTTGCATATGAGATCGAAGGAGATACCTCTTGATTCCTTAATCTAAGAGTTGTACAACTGGATGATAAGACGCAAAGGAATCAGGGAGAAATCGTACCAAGGAGCATTGTCTTCAACTTTCAGTTAAATGGCGGACAAAAATAGTAATAAATCATAAAGGACCTAGATAAAGCTTATTAATCTTTAAAACAAAACAAAAACTCCTTAGAAATACATGATCATCTTGACTTAAGATAAGGGTCCCATTTTGACGAATAAAGGCCTAATTCCTCCCAGATAACCTTTGCCACAAAGGTTCAAAAAGATTACTAATCCCAAAGATTATAAAAGAATCGAAATATAAGTTGGGGCCAAGGCTTTTTGTGATAAAGGCTATGGC
>Ga0316217_10007740_pt1 | contig 10139 bp, 11 predicted proteins | sample 1anoAmetaG_FD_203633 | JGI IMG/M metagenome (GOLD analysis project Ga0316217, IMG submission 203633) | Freshwater microbial communities from Trout Bog Lake, Wisconsin, USA - 1anoA | ecosystem: Environmental > Aquatic > Freshwater > Lake > Hypolimnion/Profundal zone | place: USA: Wisconsin... | reverse complement strand
CCTGGCCATCGACCTGATCAACGGCGGCGAGGACCTGCGGCGCTGGGTGGAGGATCCCGCGGCCGAACCGGGAGACCTGGAGGCGCTGGCCGCGCCCGACGAAGCCGGGTGGAGGCAGGCGCGCAAGACGTTCCAACTCTACCCGTAGGTGTCAGTGACAGGGCCCGGGAACAGATGCCCGCGCTGGATGCGCAGGTCGCCCAGGGGATGGGAGAGAGGAGGGGGCTTGACGGTCTGGAAATCGAAATTATAATGATTAATTTATCAAGTTCCTCCTGGACCGTGCCTCGGACTCCACCATGGCCAGGAAGACCGAGTTGTATTCGCCGGCCACGATCTGCGTCCAAGCCGACGGCCACCTGGCCTTCTGGGACACCATGGCCAAGAGGATCAGCCGGATCACCCCGGATGGGCGCATCGAACCGCTTGCCGGCAGTTCCAGGGCGGCGGGGCTCCGGGCCGGCAGCCAGGCAGGACTTGTCTCTGGCGCACCCCGCCCAGACCTTCCAGCTGGACTGGGACCTGCGCATGGCCGCGGCGCCGCTCCCGGACGGGACGCTGGTGTTCACCGTCGGGGGCAACCGGATCGCGGCCCTGGCGCCCGATGGCACGGTCGTCACCCTGCCCTACGTGCACGGCCACTCGATCACATGCCTGGCCGTCACCTCCGAGCAGGAGATCGTCTTCACCGACAACCTGAAAAACCTGTGGCTGCTCGACCGGGACGGGCGGAGCTCATGGCTGGTGCAAGGGGAATTCACCCAGGGGGACCCGTTCGGCCGTAAGCTCATTCGGCGTCAACCCGACCTGGTCGCCGCCGGCCAGGCGCGTTTCGGCCCGGCCACTCACCTGGAAGCGGTGCCCGGCGGGATCCTGGTCAATCTCCAGGCCTTCCCCCAGGTGCTCCTGATCGGCCCGCGGCATGCGGACCACCTGCTGGTGGAGCAGGTAGAACTGGCCAGCGCCGCGGTCGCCCGGGGCGACCTGGACCGGGCGCGCCGGATCCTGGGGGGCCTGGAGCGCTACGCCAAGGCCAATATCCACCGCCCCGGAACCTTGGCGGTTCCCCAACTGGCCACTCTGGCCAGGATGGGGAAAGCCAGCCGGCCGATCTTGAGGTCGATCAGCAAGTAGCAGCGGAACCGAAGGAAATCGAATCGATGTTCAGGCGGCCGGCCATGTCCGGGGGCCAGCCTCCGGCATCCAGCCGGAAGCGATGATCCCTGCTCCGGCCCGCAGGACCGGAAGGGTGACTATGTCTCACGGGGTCGAACGGGGCGAAGGGGAGGAGAAGAACGGGGTGTCCCCAGACGGCATTGAACCAAAATTCATGGTTAAATATTAATAATAATGATAGTTATATTGCACCTTGCGAGAGAAAAGGTTTGGCACAATACTTGGTTCAATTGGTGCAATCCATGGAACCATCCCGCCCAAAAACCCTCACTGACCTCATCCTCCAACTTGCGGCTGCGGCCGTTGAAGGTGTCGGCTTGAAGGATTTTCTGCATCTGCCTGGCTTGGCAGGAGAGCGCCGCAAGGTTCAGCGCCTCCTCCAGGCCCTGGTCCAGGAGGGAAAGCTCCGCAAGGAAGGCTCCACCCGTGGGACACGCTACTGGCTGGCCTTGCCCACCCACCTCCCGGTCTCCATGCCCACCCCCGACCGTGCCTCTTCCCGCAGGGGATACCAGGAGGCCGAGCACGCGCCCCTCTCCCCTGCCGCGGTTGCCGTTCGGGCCGCCATCCACCGGCCAATTTCCCAGCGGACCCCGGTGCCCTACCGGCGGGAGTTCCTGGATGGCTACCGTCCGAACCAGACCTTCTACCTGCCGGAGGCTGCCAGGGCCCATCTGAAATCCATCGGCCAACCGCATATCGTCGAACGGAAGGCCGGGACCTATGCGCGCCAGCTCCTGGAACGGCTGCTGATCGATCTGTCCTACAACTCCAGCCGGCTCGAAGGGAACACCTATTCGATCCTGGATACGGAGAAGCTGCTGGCGGGCCAACCGCTTGAAGGCAAGGACGTCAAGGAAACCCAGATGATCCTGAACCACAAGGGAGCCATCGAATACCTGGTGGAGGAGGCGGAGCGCATCGGGTTCAATATCCATACCATTCGCAATCTTCATGCCCTGTTGTCGGCGAACCTGATGGGAAACCCTGCGGATGAAGGGCGGGTCCGGGCAGGTGCCGTGAGAATTTCCGGAACGGTCTACCGCCCCCTGGAGATCCCTTTCCAGATCGAGGAATGCCTGAGGCAGTTCCTGCACACGGCCCAGGTCATCGAGGACCCCTTCGAGCAGGCGTTGTTCGCCCTGGTCCACCTGCCGTACCTCCAGCCTTTCATGGATGTGAACAAGCGGACGTCCCGCCTCGCGGCAAATATCCCGTTCATCCGGGAAAACCTATGCCCGATCTCGTTCTCCGGCGTCCCGGGCGATGTCTACACGGACGGGATCATCGCTGTGTACGAACTCACCAAGGTGGATCTGCTCCAGGATGTTTTCGTCTGGGCCTATGAACGCTCCTGCCAGGAATACCGTGTGGTCCGGCAGACCTTGGGCGAGCCCGATCCATTCCGGCTGAAATACCGGCACCAGATCAGCGATGCCGTCCAAAGGATCGTCCGGGCAGGAATGAGTGCCGGACAAGCCCAGGAGGCGATGGAGAAGCTTGCCAGCACCCTCCCCTCTGGCGATCGTCCAAGGTTCTATGCTGTGGTCGAGACCGAGCTCAATAGCCTCCACGAGGGCAACATCGTCAGATACCGGCTCAGAGAAGAGGAATGGGCGACCTGGCGTGGCAGGTGGGACGAGAAAGCCTGAACAGCGGTTCATTCGGACAGCGTGCCCATCAAAGGCCCAACAATATCAATGTCCCCATAGGCCATGCGTTCATTTTTAATTTTTTTACCTAGTATTGTAAATATTGAATTATATCGACTTAAAGTGAAACACCCCGAGGCGGAGGCGCTTGCATTCGGCATATGTTCAATCAAATATTAAATTTGAAAGCCAGAAGGCTGATATCGGGCAATTTTCGGGCAAACCTTCAAGGCACCCTGACGCCAACGTCATCGACCTTGGCGGACTGGGTTTCCTTAGCTCGTGAAGCAGGCACGGACATGCACCAAAAGTTCACATTGCATTTAGACGTCTATATGATTAGTCTGCTGGCATGATCGAGAGACCCTTTTGGCTCAAACGGATGGATCAAGCCTGGCGGCACGTCCCGATCCTGTGGCTCACGGGTGTGCGCAGGGCCGGGAAGACGGTGCTGGCAAGGTCGCGGCCCGAGGCGGAGTTCGTCAACTGCGATTTGCCCAGCAGCGCCGCGCGACTGGCGGATCCCGAAGGGTTTTTCCGGGCCCTCGACAAGCCGGTGCTGATCCTGGATGAGGTGCATCAACTCCCGGACCCGAGCCGGCTCCTCAAGATCGCCGCGGATGCCTTCCCCAACCTGAAGGTGCTGGCGACCGGGTCCTCGACCCTGGCGGCAACGACCAAGTTCCGGGACAGCCTGACCGGCCGCAAGCGAGAGGTGGCACTGACGCCTGTCCTGGCTGAGGAGTTGCCCGCCTTCGGCATATCCGATATCCGGGTGCGGTTGCTCCGGGGCGGGCTGCCCCAGGCGTTGCTGGCGGATGCACGGGACCCTGAGTTCTATGGAGAGTGGCTGGATTCCTACTACGCCCGAGACGTGCAGGAACTCTTCCATCTTGGCAAGCGCTCCGAATTTCTCCGGATGCTGGAACTGGTCCTGCGCCAGAGCGGAGGCATGCTGGAAGTCACGAGCTTGGCCAAACATACCGGCGTCAGCCGCGCCACCGTGAGTTCGTGGCTGGACATCCTGCAGATCACCCATGTGGCGTTCGTGGTCCGACCTTTCGCGGAGGGCGGTCGCCGGGAGATCCTGGCCCAACCCAAAGTCTACGGGTTCGACACCGGCTTCGCCTGCTATGCCAAAGGCTGGGAGGATCTGCGTCCCGAGGATGCCGGCCTGCTTTGGGAGCACCTCGTACTGGACACCCTTCGTGCGGCCCAGTGCCCAAAGATCCACTTCTGGCGAGACAAGCAGCAACGGGAAGTGGACTTCGTCCTTCCCCGCGGGCGGGACGTCGTGGACGCCATCGAGTGCAAGTGGAACCCGGACGCCTTTGAGCCTCGAGGCCTGAAGGCCTTCCGTGACAACTATCCCAACGGCCGGAACTACCTTCTGAGTCCCAGCGTGCGCCATCGCACCATCAGGCGCGCCGGCGATCTTGAATGGGTGAGCTTGCCCATTGGAGAATTGCGGGAGGAGCTCGCACGGCCTTGAGCTTCTTCTACGGGGCGGGAACCGCCCACCGGTAGCCTCGCGGGTCCGCCCTGATCCCCAGGGCACCATCGAAATCCTCAGGACCTTCTCGGACCCGACCTTGCCCCAGGCCCCCCACCCTTCCGAGGACATCGTCCATCCCATGCTGGTGGAGGCGGACCATAAGGCCATCGACGCCCCATGCACACTCGAAACCGCCCGGATGACCCATGACCGGTTCCCATCAATGCCCCGATGAAGACGGTGGATAGGCGGCCGCCTCGGTCCTGGGGCGTTTGCGCGGGGGCTGGCACTCATCCTCGAAGGAAAAGCCGTACAGCGCCTCCGCCTTGCGTTTCCGCCCGGCCCAGGCGGTTGGGTAATCGGGCGCAAAATCCTGGTCCTCCTCCCCGGCGGCCAGCCGGAACGGTTCCTTGGATTCCTCCCGGAGGTTTTCCTTCGGGCTCGACGCGGTATCCGGCACCCGCTCCCCGCCGGCTTTCGCCTCCCGGGTCCGGGAATCGAGCTGGGGCTCCGGGTCCCCGAAGAGCTTCCAGGGGGCCAGGTCGGCGGGGCCGCACAGGTAGCGGATCTCGCGGGGCTCAGGGGGCATCCAGTCCTTCGCCTCCATGATCTGCCGGATCCAGGCCAGATGCTCCTTGACGGGAACCCATTACTGGCAATGGAACCAGCCGGCGGGAGCCCCGGTGAAATAGGACGAAAGGTGTTCTTTGCCCAGATAGCTGTAAACCCCCGCCACTTCGGTCCCCCGCCGGGTGGAGAGGACCAGGGGGCCTCCGCGGTCCCCCAGGGTGCCGAAGACCTGATGGTGGGGATGGGATTCCATGGGAATGATCCCCTGGGTCACGGGATCGACATAGTTGGACCGCCGGATGGCATGGCAGGTGAACCGGTCATGAAGGCCTGGAATTCCGGATGGACGAAGCCCCGGTCAGCCTGGACCGTCAGGCCGTTGGATGCGCGGTACGACTTCAGGGTGGGTCCGAAGACGATCTGGACGCCGGTGGGTCGCTTGGCTTCCCTGGCATGAAAATCCCGTACCGCGAGGACGTGCGCCGCGGTCAGTACGTACCCGGTGCGGCCGTCCGGGCCGAACCCGATGAAGGACCCGGTGGCCGGCAGGCGCGCTTCGTCCTCGCCGGAACACCAAAGACCGACCACCCATGGGTAAGCGAGGCCGGCCTGGTGAGCCTTCGCGAGCAGGGACGCCTTCTCCTATCCGCCATCGGGCACCATCACGACCACCGCCCGGGCGGTCTCCGGGGCCAGCCCGGCCGCCAGGAAGGCCAAGGCCACGACCAGGTGCTGGCGAAGGTTCGCCCATCTTTGGTTCTGAAACATGAAGTTGCTCCTTCCAGGTCTATTGGCCCTGTCATGACTGGCACAGGAGGGCGGGAACGCGGGAGAGCAGGGGGCCCCTTGGATGAGGACTTCCCGGCAAATGAAGTCATAAAATAATAATTGCACCACCTTCCAAATTGGTTTCCCGGGCCGTTGCCGGATGCCATCCGGCATGCGGAAGGGGATTCAAAAGCCTCAAACGGTTTCGGGCTGGGCACGGATCTGGGTCGCTGGCGCACTCTTGACCATGACGCGGCCGGTTTCATGGTCAGGATCGGGACAGTGATCCCGAGAACGCCGGTTCCTGCCATCCCATGCCTGCTTCCAGTCCGTTCCGTACATGGCTTCGCCGGGATATTCCCCAGGTTCCCTTTGACCGTGAGACGTCGGCAAAGGTGCGCAACTTTCCCTGCCGCTGCTTGAAATCCAGCTTGGCTGCGTGACCCCGTGCGCGCTCCCGGATGACCCAGGACGAATTTTGTGCACAGGCCATCGCTGCCCAACTCGACCGGGATCAGGCGCAGGCAGAGGCCAAGTGGCCCGGGAATCCCTTGGCTGCCTTCATCAAGGATTGCCTCGCGGACAAGGCCCTGGTCAGGGGATGGGCTCCCAAGGCCAAGAAGCTACTGGATGACTTGGGTCATCCCTCCTCCTGAAGCCGCAGCACCACTCACTCCTGGACACCACTCCACCCATGGCCACCCGAAGGACTTCCATGAAAAAGAATCCCGAACACATCCCTGCACCTCCCCGGGAGGTCCCAATCCTCGCCCTCAAGGTCCCGGAAGCAGCCAAGGCCATCGGCATCAGCGTCAGTCTGATGTACCAGCTGATCCGGGAGGGGAAGGTGAAAGCAGTCCGCCCTTCCGATGGCCGCACCATCATCCCGATGGAGGAACTGAAGCGCTACCTCGCATCCCTGGTCGCATGAATTCAATCTCGCCTCCAGAGCATCATCTCCAAGGCGGTATTGGAGGCGGGGTCAGGCGCCGAGCCGCTGGTTGAAGGCCGCTTCCCACCCACGGATCGCATCCAGCACCTCATGCCAGCGCGGCGGAGCCCCGTAGAACATCTCCCGCCCCATGGCCTCATAATCCCTCGCCCACTCACCCTCGAACGACTCCAGCGGCACCAGAAGAAGGCCATCCTGGAGCATGGAATCGTAGTCCAGGCCGGTGATCCGGAAATAGATCATCCGGCTGGCAACCACCCTCCGGAACAGATCCAGGTCTTCCAACGCCTGCTTCCCGATCCCCGCTTCGATCAACTTCGCCAGATCGTAATAGTGGCGGGCCAGCTTTGCTTGTCGCTGCTTGCCCTGGGCCAGCTTGACCCCGGTTTCGTGGAGCAGGGCAGCCTTCTCCAGGAAGGTGCGCACCGGCTCCAACACCCGAAGGGTGATTTCCGGATTCTCGAAGGCCTGCGGGAAGGCCGCGGCCACTTCCGCCCGAACCGCCATGGCACGTGTGGGCGTGGGGTCGCTGCGAGTCCCGAGTTCGATCTTCACGTCGCTCCTCAGATACGCCACCTCGCCCTGGATCAGCCGGGGGTAGGAGAAGAGCAGAGTCTGGGGATCCGCCACATCCAATTCCAGAGACCATTGGAATCCGTCGAGGCATGGCGCCATGATCCCGCGGAGCTGAGGCAGGAATACCTCGGCGATGCGGCTGATGGTGCGGTCCTCCACAACCTTGAGCCGGCGCTTGAGCTGGGAAGGGCTCGGGGCACGTTCCGGGTCGTCCTCCGGCCCAATGCCCAGCCATGGTTTGTCGATCACCAGATCGATGTCCTCGGAGAACCGCTCGATCAGGCCCCAGGCCTTGGAAAGGGAAGTGCCTCCCTTGAAGGTCAAACTCGACCCGACCTCCGGCATGGAGAAGAGCTGGCCCAACGTCCAGGTCACCCAGAAATCCTTCTCCACCGCGACCGCCGCCATCCTCTTCCGCAGGGCGGTCTGCTCAATGGCCTGTCGGCGTGTCTCTGGATCAAGCGCAAGGAACTTCCGCATCAATCCTCCCCGAGGGTGCGTAGCACCTTGCCGATCCAAATGGGGGCGAGCCTGAGATCCTGACGCAAACAAGCCCGATCCTGCGCGCTGAGGCGCTGGCGAAGGACCTCCACGACTTCCGGCCCCACCTGGTCCTTCCCCAGGTGCCGCAGGGCCTGGATCACCAACCCGCTGATCCGCCCAGCGGTGGCCATGAACCGTGGCGTGGTGTGACGAAGCTGCACCTCCATCTCCCCCACTCGGATCTTTCCGGTTTCCCCGTCGGTCAGGAACACAACCTGGGTCGGAATCTGCTCCGTAAGACCCAGCAGGTTGGCGGCATAGGCCCCCGTCGGCTGGAGCCTGAGCTTCCTGCCATGGTTCTCCAGAGCCTTGCGCACCGACGCCGGCGTGGGCAGCAGCGGACCCAGGAGCGGGTGCACCTTGGGAAGATCGTAGAGGCCACGACCAATCCGCCGCAGGACCCCCTTGGCCACCAGACGGGAAAGGGCCTGGTCCACCGCCTCCCGGCTAGCGAGGTCCAGGAAATCAGCCGGCTTGAAGGTTGAGTCCCCTTGGGTGCGGCGGATGCGCCGAAGGATCGCCCGCTCTGTGGGGGCGCTGACCTTGGGGTGTGCAACTGCTGTGACCATGTCAGAAATTCTATGCCATTTTTATGACAAAGCAACTTCATTCATCGAATGTTTTTCCCTTATCTTTCAATAGCTTTTTCGCTAAATACAAAATCAGATTCACATCAAACAAGGAGTTCCATAGGCCGCCCTGAAACGGGAACGGGGAGACTCAGGCCCCAAGATGCCAATCAGGCTGGTTCGTAAGAAAAACATGCTTTTTTTTCTGACAAACAAAGAGCCAATGCATCACTCTAATTTTTAGAAAAACATAACTTAGTCCGAAAAACAGTGACAGGTTACGCTCACATTTGGATACGGTCAACCCTTGACAAGCCAGGCGGCCGGCCCCACCTTTCGGTCCAGCGAAAGGTGGGGCCGGCCGCCTGGCATAAGTGGCCGTAGTGCTTCTCCACCTGGCGGGTGTTGGCATGGCCCAATTGCTGAGCCACGAAGACCAGGGGCACGCCGGCATTGACCAGCATGGACGCATAGGTGTGCCGTAGCTCGTGGAAGACCATGCGCGGGATCTTGGCCGCATCGCAGACCGTTCGCATTGTCCGCGTCATTTCCGGGCGGGTCCATTCCCCGGTGTTCCGCCGGTCCTTCCGGTCGTATTGCGTGCGCCGGAACAGCGGCGCGGAAGGTTCCAGTCCAGCGACGAGCTCTTGGAAGAATGCCTGCCCCTCCGTCGTCAGGTAAATATGCCGAGACTTCCGGTTCTTCGAGAACTCGATGAAAACCGACCCGTTCACCGCGTCAAAGTCCTCGGCGACCAGTCGAGTCAGTTCGGATTCCCTGGCTCCGGTGAACAGGCCTGCCTGCACCAATTGGCGGAAGTCTGAGGGGCATACATTGACCAGGCGCACCTGCTCCGCCACGTTCAAGAAGTGGATCCGGGCCACCTGAGTGCCTCGGAAGGCCCGGACATCCGCCCAGCCGGCATCCGTCTGGATGTGCTTCTCCTCGTAGGCGTGGTTCAGGGCGGCCCGCGGATTGTTCCAGATTCGGTTCGCGGTGGCCTTCCGGGAGCGCTTCTGGTCCGCCGTGCCGGGCGCCGCCCGTTCCTTGCCGCGCCGACGCAAGCCGGAAGCGGCCACGACAGTCATCCAATCCTCGATCTTCTTCCGATTCAATCGTTCCAAGGGGTAGTTCCCTAGGGTCGGCAGGACGTGGGCCGCGAAATCCTTGCGCACCCGGTCCACGTTCTCCATGCCATGGCGTTCCCGATCCGCCAAGTAGTCCTCCACCGCTTGGCGGACGGTGTAGACCCCGACCTGCACCCGCTCCCCCGTAATCTGGTAGTAGGCTGTGCGGAACCATTCCCTCGCCTTCTCCTGGGCTTGGGAGAAGGAAAGCACCATCGCGCCGTCGGCGTCGGAGATGTCATCGGCCGCCCCGAGCGCCTTGTAGGCGCGCTGCGCCGCGGAATCATGAAACCGGGCGATCCAGGTCCCGCCCTTGAGGCCCTTCCGGTAGCCCAGCGCCCTGCCCTTCTCCAGCACCACCCAGTACGGCGAGGTCCTGGCCTGAAGTTGAAGACGGTCCGTTCGTGTACCCAGTTGCCCGCTGATCTTGGTCCGGCTCATGGCCCCCTCCACGACCCTGGATGCCTCAAAAAAGTGACAAACGCAGGGTGAAAACGGGGTGGTCAAGGGTGGTCAAGCATGCAGACAAGAATCGTAAGTGCCAATAATTTCAATGTACAGATGAGTGCACATTACTCAAATCCGTACAGTGAAACGCCCCGAGGCGGGGGCGCTTCGTGTGGGATGTTTTGGCGGGGTTGATTTGGAGGGATGTCTTTTGCGGGAGTCCCCCACATGGGGACTGGTCTAGGTGGTGGGACATTAGGTGGC
>Ga0316217_10007738_pt1 | contig 10142 bp, 8 predicted proteins | sample 1anoAmetaG_FD_203633 | JGI IMG/M metagenome (GOLD analysis project Ga0316217, IMG submission 203633) | Freshwater microbial communities from Trout Bog Lake, Wisconsin, USA - 1anoA | ecosystem: Environmental > Aquatic > Freshwater > Lake > Hypolimnion/Profundal zone | place: USA: Wisconsin... | reverse complement strand
GGGACCATCTGCTTGCGGACGCTGTCCTTGACCTTCTCGAAATCCCCGGGCTGCTTCGGACTGCGGGCTTCCACCTGGATCAGGTGGTAGCCGAAGGCGGTCTTGACCGGCTCGCCCACCTTGCCGATCTCCTGGCTGCGCACGGCGGCCTCGAATTCCTTGGCGAACCGGCCGAACGGGATGTCCTTGTAGAGGCCGCCGTTGGCCTTGCTGCCGGGGTCGTCGGAATACTCCTTGGCCACCTCCTCCCAGCTCTTGCCGCCAGCCAGGGCCTCCTTGGCCTTGGCCACCTTGGCCAGGGCCTCGGTGTCGGCCAGGCCCTTGTCGCCGGCGGCGGGGGCCCCCTTCAGGCTGACCAGGATGTGCCGGGCGGTGAACTTCTCCGGAGTGGCGTAGCGCTCGCTGTTGGCGTCGAAATAGGCCCGCACCTCGGCCTCGGAGGGATTCTCCGCCTCGGCCTTCAGCTTGCTGCCGTCGCTGCCGGGCCGGTCCTCGTCCATCAGCACCCGGGCGTAGCACTGCTGCTTGAGCGCCTCCAGCAGGCTCTTGAACGCCTTGCTGTTCTGCAGGTTCTGCTGGCGGCCGCGGGCGGCCAGCACCTGCAGGTCGAGGTACTGCTTCAGGGCCTGGGCCCGGCTGCTGGGGGCCTTGCGCACCTGCTCCGCCCGGGGGCCGGCCATCACCGCCAGCCAGGCGGTGAAGTCGCCGTAGCGGATGGCGGTCTTGCCCAGGTAGGCGATGACCTCGGTGTCCTTGGGCTCCGGGGCGTCGGCCTTGGCCGGCATCGGCTGGAGCCTGGCGGGCCGGGGCGGCTCGGGGACCGGGGTCTGGGCGGTCAGGGCCAGGGCGAGGAAAGGAGAGAGGAACTTGAGCATGGCGATCCTATGAAAAGGGCGAACCGCCCACCCGGGAGGCCGCGTTATCGTTATACACCGCTTGGAGATTCTGGGCATCCCCCGCCGCCGGCCGGACGGGATCACAGGCCCAGCCGCTCGAAGGCGGCGGCCAGGGGTTCCAGGTCGGGGTCCCAGACCGGCAGCCCGGGCCACTGGTTGCGGAAGAAGGTGCCCTGGCGCTTGGCGTAGGCCTGGGTCTCCTGGATGATCCGGTCCCGGGCGCCCCGCGGCTGGTCCAGCAGCGCCAGGTAGCCCAGGGGCCGCAGCCGCCTCAGGTCGGGCTCCAGCCCCGCCGCCCGCAGCCGGGCCACCTCGTCGGGCCAGCCCTGGGCCAGCATCTGCCGGACCCGGGCCGCCACCCGCTCGCGCTGGCGTTCGCGCCCGGGCAGCACCAGCAGGCAGCGCCAGCCCGGCGGTACCCCCTGCCCCACCCCGTCCAGGAGTTCGGAGGGCCGGCCGCCGGTGGCCAGGTGCAGGGCCAGGGCCCGCTGGATCCGGGCGCGGTCGTTGCGGTGCAGGTGCGCGGCCCGGGCCGGGTCCACCGCCGCCAGGTAGCGGTGCAGCGCCGCCGGGCCCAGCCGTTCCGACCAGCCCCGGACCCGGGCCGTAAGCGCCTCGGCCACCGGCGGCAGGTCGCTGAGCTGGTCCCAGATGCCCCGCAGGTAGAGGCCCGAGCCGGTCACCAGCACCGGCCCCGGGGCCTGGCACCAGCTCCGGGCCTGGGCGCCGAAGCTGGCCGGGCTGAGCACGGCCGCCAGCGGGAGCCCGCCGTAGCCGAGGTGGGCCACCTCGCCCTGTTCGGCCGCGGACGGCTGGCCGGTGCCGATGGGCAGGTCCCGGTAGGCCTGGAAGGGGTCGCCGTTGACCACGGTGCCGCCCAGCCGGAGGGCCACCGCCACCGCCAGGGCCGACTTGCCCGAGGCGGTGGGGCCGAGGATGGCGATCGCGCCCTCAGGCATCCGGACCCCCGGGATGGGCGGGGGGCAGCAGCACCAGCACCCGGGCGGCGGCGTCCCGGGCCAGCCGGGCCGCTTCCAGGGCGTGCGCCAGGGCCTCGCCGGGGTCCTGGTCGGGGTTCAGCAGGGCGTCGCACTGGGCCCGCAGCCGGGCCAGGTCGCCGGCGGGGTCGGCCAGCCGCCGGCCCGCACCCGCCTCGAGGATCTTCAGGAAGCAGCGGATCGCCCCGCAGGCGGAACTGACCGCGGCCGGCGAGCTCCGGCGCCCGCCCTTGAAGGCCAGGGCCGCCGCCAGCAGCCGGAGCCCGTCCTCGAACACCGAAGCGAGCGGGCCCTGGAGCCCGGCCTCGGTCACGGGCGCCCGCCGGGGGGCGGCACCGGGTAGTCGCCGGTGAAGCAGGCGTAGCAGAAGCTCTGCCCGTCCGCGTCGGCCATGGAGCTCTGCAGGTCCTCCAGGCTCAGGTAGCCGATCGAGTCCGCCCCGATGAAGTCCCGGATCGCCTCGGCGTCGCGGCTGCTGGCCAGGAGGTGGTCCCGGCTCGGGGTGTCGATGCCGTAGAAGCAGGAGTGGGTGGTGGGCGGGCTGCTGATGCGCACGTGCACTTCGGCCGCGCCGGCGGCGCGCACCATCTGGACGATCTTGCGGCTGGTGGTGCCGCGCACCAGGCTGTCGTCCACCAGCACCACCCGCTGGCCCTTGAGCAGCTCGCGCACCGGGTTCAGCTTCACCTTCACCCCGAACGAGCGGATGCTCTGCCGGGGCTCGATGAAGGTGCGCCCCACGTAGTGGTTGCGGATCAGCCCGAACTCGAAGGGGATGCGCGAACGCTCGGCGAAGCCCAGGGCCGCCGAGACCCCCGAGTCCGGCACCGGCACCACCAGGTCGGCGGCCACCGGGTGGCGCACCGCCAGCCGGCGGCCCATCTCCCGCCGGGTGGCCATGACGCTCTGCCCGTAGACCAGGGAATCCGGCCGGGAGAAGTAGACGTGCTCGAACACGCAGGGCTTGGGCCGGACCTGGGGGTGGGGGAAGTGCGAGCGGGCGCCGTCCTGGTCCAGGATCAGCATCTCCCCGGGCGCCACCTCGCGCACGTACTCGGCGCCCAGCAGGTCGAAGGCGCAGGTCTCGCTGGAGAACACCGTGGCCTCGCCCAGGCGGCCCATGGCCAGGGGCCGGAACCCGTGGGGGTCGCGGATGGCCAGGAACTGGGTGGGGGTGAGCATCAGGATGGAATAGGCGCCCTCCACCTGCTCGAGCGCCTCCAGCACCGCCTCCTCCAGGGTGCTGGCGGCGGCGCGGTTGATCAGCGCCAGGATCACCTCGGAATCCGACGGGCTGCTGAACACCTGGCCGGTCTGGATCAGCCGGGAGCGGAGCGCCTCGGTGTTGGTGAGGTTGCCGTTGTGGCAGAGCGAGACCTGGCCGAACCGGCCCTCCACCAGGAACGGGTGCGCCGCCGAGGCCACGTTGCCGCCGGTGGTGGAATAGCGGGTATGGCCGATGGCGCCGTCGCCGGGCAGCTGGTCCAGGACCCGCTCGCTGAAGACGTCGGCCACGTGGCCCAGGCCCTTGTGCAGGAACAGCTTGCCTTCGGCCCGGGAGCAGATCCCGGCGGCCTCCTGGCCGCGGTGCTGCAGGGCGTAGAGTCCCAGATAGGTCTGCCGGGAAGCTTCCAGTTCCGGCCAGATGCCGAACACCCCGCACTCGTCCTTGAAAGCCATGCTGCCCCCAAAGATCAAGGATAACCGATCGAGGGGCCGGTACCGAGCCGGACCGGGCCGCGCCGGCGGCCGGAACCTTCCCCGCGGCTCGGCGCATGTCTCTCCCAGAACCCGCCGGGTTCAGCTTAAACATCTAATAAACAATTAGTTATATGAGATCCCGCCATGCGCGCTCCCACCCGTCCCCCGCTCCGGCCCCTCCTGCTGGGGTTGGCCCTGGCCGGGCCGGCCCTGGGCGGCGCCCCGCCCTTCCTGGACCTGGAGACCGGGGAGCGGGTGCTGGAGCCGGGCGTCCAGGTCTCCCCCTGGGCCCAGCGCTGCTCCCCGGCGGCGCCCAGGGTGGTCGCCGGCTTCGGCATGCCGCTGGCCCTGCACTGGGATCCCCGGCCGGAGGCCGGCGCCGCCCGGCTCTCCTGCCGGGAGGGCGCCACGGTGGTGCGGCTGGAGGTCACCGGCCTGGATTCGGTGGTGCTGCGGCCCCGGCGGCAGCTCTCCGGCTGCCTGTACGAGGCGCTCCGGCCGGTGCCCGGACGCCCCGGGCTCTGGCTCAGCCAGGTCCAGGAACTCCAGGCCGGGGTGCGCGGGCTGCTGCCGTTCGCCGGCCATCCCGAGGGGCCGGCGGAGGCCTCGGTCCTGGCCCGGCCGGCCGGGCTGGCCATGGTCGGCGGCGGGCTGCACCTGCCGGAACGCTGCGTGGCCGCCGACCCGGGCCGGCACCGGATCCTCCTGTTCAGCCGCGACGGCAGCCTGCTGGCGAGCTGGGGCGGGGAGCCCGGGCACCGGGACGGCGGCCCCCTGGAAGCCCGGTTCCAGAGTCCGGCCTTCGTGGCGGCCGTGGCCTGGTTCCCGACCCCCGAGCCCTGGCAGACCTCCCCGGAATTCCTGGTGGCCGACAGCGGCAACCAGGTGCTCCGGCGGGTCGATGCCGCGGGCCGGGTGACCACCCTGGCGGGGGTTCCGGGCCAGGCCGGGCACCGGGACGCCGACGATCCCCGCCAGGCCCTGTTCAGCGACCCCCAGGGGCTGGTGATGCACCGCTCCGGCAGCATCTTCGTGGCCGACCGCGGCAACCGGGTGATCCGCCGGATCGCCCGCAACGGCCAGGTGACCACCCTGGCCGGGGCGCCGGGGCAGGCCGGGGACCGGGACGGCGCCGGCGCCCAGGCGCGGTTCTCGGCGCTCCGGGGCCTGGCCCTGGGCGACGACGACTGCCTCTATGCCCTGGACGGCCACGCCCTCCGGCGGATCACCCTCCGGGGGGAGGTGAGCACCGTGCTGGGCCGGCCCGGGACCCCGGGGTTCCAGGACGCCCGCGCCCCCGGGCCGGGCGGCCTCGCCGGGGTGCCCTGCCTGCGCGGGCCCCGGGCCGTGACCCCGGGCCGGGGCAGCCTGCTCATCGCCGACACCGGCAACCATGCCGTGCGGGAGTTCCAGCCCCGGAGCGGAACCCTGCTGACCCTGGCCGGGGACCCCGACCGCGGGGAAGTCCGCTGCGGGCTGCTGCGGGACGGCCTGGAGGGCCCGCTGCCGGCGGGCTACGGGACCCTGGCCCGGCCCAGGGGCCTGGCCGCCGGCCAGTGCGGCGAGATCCTGGTTGCCACCGGGCCCGGCCTGCTGCTGCTGGCCCGGCAGCACCTTCCGGACCAGCCGGCCCCCGCCGCCGAGCTACGCCCCGAACGGCCGGACGCCAGGGTCGGCGAGCCGCTCCGGGTGGACTTCCAGGTGCCCGCGGGCAGCTGGCGCAGCCCGGGCGGGCGGCCGATCCAGTACACCCTGGAGTTCCGCAACGGCGACGGCACCCTGGCCGAGCGCCGGGACGGGACCGGCGCGGAGACCCGGGCCCTGGCCGAGACCGGCCGCTTCACCGCCGCCGGCCCGGGCCTGGTGCGCCTGCGCTGGGTCACCGACCAGGGCTGCTCCGGCGACGCCAAGGTCCCGGTGGCGGTCAGCTGGCCGCCGTAAGGTCGCCCGCGGCCTTGCGCCCGCCCGTGCCCGGCCCCTGCGCCGGCCGGTGCAGCCGGGGCTGGCCGGCCGGGCTGCGCAGGTCGAGCCGCTGGAGGTCGCGGACGGTGACGCTGTCCAGGGCCCGTTCCGCCGCCGCCCGGAGTTCGCACCAGCCGCCCTGGAAGGGGCAGGAGGCGGCTGCGCCCACGCAGTCGCTGAACCCCAGCGGGCAGCTGGCCCCGCCGGCCCCGCCGTCCAGGGCGGTCGCCACCTGGCGCACGGTGATCCGGTGCCCCGGGCGGGCCAGCCGGTAGCCGCCCTTGGGCCCGCGCACCGAGTGCAGCAGGCCGTCCTGGGCCAGGGCCTGGAGGATCTTGGAAAGGTAGGGCCCCGGCAGGCCGAGGTAGTCGGCCACGTCCTTGGCCAGGTAGAGGGTGCCGCCCTCGGGCAGGCAGGCCAGCGCCCTCAGCGCGTAGCTGGTAGCCACGGAATACATCATGCTCCGAGCCTCCGATGGGTGCGGGCCCGGCGGGTGGAGCCGCCGGCCCGGAGCAAAAGGTCGATGATCATGGAACGCCTCCTGCCAAGCATGTGGCCGGACGGCTTGGAAAGTTGCCCGCGCCGCCCAACGGCGCCGGACCGGGGCGGAACGGCGCCGGCGCGGCGGCGAACGGCGGCGCTACTCCACCGCTTCGGTCTCCAGCGCCTCCGGGTCCCCGGCCTCGCTCCGGGCCGCCTCGAAGGCCCAGTGCTGGAGCGTCTTCAGCAGCGCGGTGCCCTCCTCCGCCGGCGACACCCGGGCGCCCAGGGTGACGCCGTCCAGGTGGATCTCCAGGGAACGGAGCTCGCCCTCGGGCAGGGTGGCGCTGAGGTAGGCCAGGGCCAGCAGGTTGGGCGCCACCTCCGCCAGGTAGACGTAGGCGCCCAGCTCGGGCGGGGTCTGCACCTGCCACAGCCGGCACCAGCGTTTGCCGAGGGTGATCCCGGTGGCCAGCGGCAGCACCTGCGCCGTGGGGCCCGAGAAGTAGCACAGGCCCAGGGTCCGGGCCAGCAGCAGCGGCGAGGGGGCGGTTCCCTTGCCGGCCAGCGGCTCGATCCGCCAGGCCCCCATGCGCGGCCGCTGCACCTTGTTGCGGGTGACCAGGGCCGGCGTCGTCACCACCCGGAAGCGGCCCTCCACCAGGGCCGTCCCATCCCCGGGCCGGACCTTGAGCCGGTAGTCCAGGAACGCGCCCTCCTGGCCGGCCGCCAGCAGGGGAAGGGCTGGGAAGGCCAGAACCAGGATGCTTGAGAAGAACTTCATTCCGACACTCCAGAAACCCTGGATCCGGCCCCGCCCCGGCAACCTGCGCCCCGGTGGGCCCGGCCGGACCCGGCGCGCCCCGTCCCGCCTTGTTCAGGCGCGCCAATCAACAGGTTAGCCCCGCCCTCCCGGTCCTGCACCCCTTTTCGCCCGCCGCCGGGAACCCGTGGCGCGGCCGGCCGCCAGGGGCCAGAATGGAGCGATGCCACTCTGCTTCGACCTCGACGGCACCCTGGGCTCCTTCGCCGGCGGCTACCTGCTGCTGCGGGAGGCCCTCGGCGACGTCTGGGGAGAGCCGCCGAGCGCGGCCGACCTGGGCCGCTGCCAGGGCTCCACCGACTGGGAGATCGTCGACCAGCTGCACGCCATGCGCTTCGGCCGGCCGCTGCCCGATGCCGGCTACGCCCGCTATGACCGGGCCTGCCTGGCGCGGTTCGCGGCCGCCTTCCACCCCCGGGGCCGCCAGCACACCCAGTTCGACGGCATCATCGCCGGCATGGCCCGGCTGGTCGACCAGGGCCTCCGGGTCTGGCTGGTATCGGGCAACGCCCCCTCGGTCCTGGAGTTCAAGGCCGGCAAGCTGGGCGTCGATCCGCGCATCCCCCGCCTGGGCAGCCTGCCCCGGCTGGACCGGGCCGGGCTGATCCGCCAGGCCCTCCAGGGCTGCCCCGGCCCGCACCTCTACGTCGGCGACCGGCCCCATGACCAGCTGGCCGCGGCGGCGGCGGGGGTGCGGTTCCTGGGCGTGGGCCCCCTGGTCCCGGGCGACCACCCCATCCTCGACCCCGGCGCCGAGGCCGGGCACCTGGTCCAGGCCGTGGCCGCCCTCCTGGGCCGGTAGCCCGCCACCCTCACGCCCGCCGCGGACCCCGGCGCCGGATCGGCGCGCCCAGGGGTCCTGGGGGAACCGCCCCTTGACATAAAATACTATTAATTTATTTTTTCGTTGCAATTCGTCCAGAAGTATCCCATGGGGTGATGGTTAACACAATATATTTAGTCGTTTAACTAGCAACGCTCCCTGGAGCTAAAATGAATAAATTAATATTTCCCTTGGTCCTGGTCGTCGCTCCCGTCCTGCGGCCCGCCCCTCCGGCCCGGCCCATCCTCCGGTCGGCCCAGCCCCGTACCGCCCGGAAGCCGAGTGAGCTCGACCTCTACCTCGACAGCCTGAAATACGACGGCCGCAGCCTCCTGAGCATCACCGAGAAGGGCGCCGTGCAGATGCTGCCGGGCAAGAGCCTGGGCTCCGGCTCCGTCATCATCTGCAAGAGCGAGCCCCGGAGCCTGCACGACGACCTGAAGGCGATCACCATCCTGTCCCCCAGCGCCCAGGCCGTCTTCCCGGGCGCCCTGGTGCGGATCAACCGGAACCTGGCGGAAGGCAAGCCGGATCTCATCAGCCTGCCCCGTGGGCCGGTCAAGTTGTCGCTCAACCTGCCGGGCCTGGTGGGCCAGGGGGGCCAGACGGTCGAGGCGCCGACCCTGGCCTCGGTGGACAGCGCGCGCCAGGAGATCGAGGAGGCCTGGTTCAAGAAGAACCGCTCCCAGTTCGCCAACGCTTCGCTGGAGGTGAAGAAGGCCTATACCTCCGAACAGGTCGCCCTGGCCCTGGGGGTGAACGCCAAGTGGGGCATGGGCAATGCCTTCAAACTGGATGGTTCCGGCCGCCAGGCGGCCAAGACCTCCACCTGCATCGCCCTGTTCAAGCAGGTCTACTTCACCGCTTCGGTCGATCCCCCGGAACTGCCCTCGGACGTCTTCGACCCCAGCGTCACCGTCCAGGAACTGTCCCGGACCATCAATGCCAGCAACCCGGCGGTCGGCTATGTGAAGAGCATGGACTACGGCCGGATCATCCTCATCCGCATGACCACCAGCACCTCCGAGGATGAGGCCGACCTGACCGCCGCCATGAACTACGCCACCGGGGTTTCCTCCATCAGCTCCGAAATGAAGGTCGAAGCCCAGCGGATCCTGAACAACTCCAATTTCTTCGTCATCACCCTGGGCGGCAACGCCGCCGCCGCCACCCAGGTGATGGACGCCAAGAACGCGGAGGCCGGCCTGAAGAAACTGATCCGGGAGTCGGCCACCTTCGACGCCAAGAACCCCGGCTACCCCATCTCCTACACGGTGAACTTCCTCCGGGACAACAGCCTGGCCACCTTCGGCCTGACCACCGACTACACCGAGACCAGCTGCAAGGAATATCCCGCCGGCTACGTGCGGGTGCGCAACGAGGCGGTGGCGCAGGCCGAGTTCATCGTCACCTGGAACGAGAAGAAGGACGACGGCAGGACCGAGGTGCCGCGCCGGTGGGAGAGTCCGGTGCTGAACTTCAAGCAGCAGCGGACCCTCGACCTGCCCGGGGACGCCACCAATGTGCGCATCGAGGGCAAGCTGGTGACCCGGGGCCAGGTGTTCTACGACAAGGCGCCCGGGCCGCCGAACAAGTGCTACCGGATCACCGGCGACCTGGTTTCCGCCGACTGGGACACCAAATGCCAGTGAGGCGCCGGCCCGGGACCTCCCTTCCTGGCGACCTGGATTAAATAATCATTAAAAGGGTCATCCGTAGGCCCGCTTCCACCTTTCGCCTTGACAGCGTTATTAAATAATTTATTTTTTCGGCACGTTTCCACCCAACCCTTCTTCCGAGGTGCTCGATGTTCTTCCGTCCCCTGGTTGCGGCACTCGCCGTATCCTTCTTCGCCCTGGCGGTGGATCCGCCCAAGAAGCCCGGCTCGGAGCTGCCGGATCCCTCGCTCATCCAGAATTTGACAAGAGATAAATATATTATTCAAATTGCCCAGGACAGCTGGATCGATGTGCCCTGGGGGGTGGTCCGGTTCTATGACGTCAAGGACGTCGAGCTGAAGAACCCGCTGGGCCCGGATCCCGACCCGGCGAAGAACAAGTATCTCAAGGACGGCAACAGCTTCGAGCTGCTGCCCAATTCATCCGTCCTGATGGTCCTGAACGGGAGCGAGACCCTGCCCGGCAAGCTCTACGTGAACATGAAGCTCGGGGTGGACCGGAACAAGATCGGCGCGACCAGCTTCAGGGTCCTGATCAACCACTGGCAGTACAACAAGCGGATCATGCTGAAGGAGAACCATGACGAGATGGTCCAGATGATGGAAATGACCGGGTTCAAGCTTCCGGACAAGGTCAAGCCGTTCCTGGAGAAGATGCCCGAGGTGGCCATCACCGTGAAGAAGAGCAACCCGATGGTGACGCTCAACATGGACAACTACCAGAAGGCCGAGGAGGGCCCCTTCATCGTCATCGGCCAGCCCCCGGCGGAGAAGGCCGCGC
>Ga0316217_10007737_pt1 | contig 10145 bp, 9 predicted proteins | sample 1anoAmetaG_FD_203633 | JGI IMG/M metagenome (GOLD analysis project Ga0316217, IMG submission 203633) | Freshwater microbial communities from Trout Bog Lake, Wisconsin, USA - 1anoA | ecosystem: Environmental > Aquatic > Freshwater > Lake > Hypolimnion/Profundal zone | place: USA: Wisconsin... | reverse complement strand
CCACACGGACCGGCAGTTCCCGGTCGAGCGGAAAAAAATCCACAATGCCGCCCCGCACTGCCAGGTCACCGCGTTCGTTGACCTGGAACTCCGGGTGATAGCCGAGCTCGACGAGCCGGTCCGCGAAATCTTGCAGATCGAGGCGCTGGCCGAGGGCCAGCGGAAAGCGGAGGGCGGAAAATTGATCCGGCGCGAATGTCCGTTGCATGAGCGCTTGCACCGACGCCACAATCGTAGGAGCGCCCTTCCGGGCGCGATTGTCTTCCGCGTTGACAGGATCGGTCGCGCCCGGAAGGGCGCTCCTACAAACGGCGGTCAACACTTTCAGCCGGTCGGCAATCGTGGCCGCGTGGGGCAGTTGCTCTTCGTGCGGTAACGTCTCCCACGCCGGGTAGAATTGCACGTCCGGCACGAATGTTTGGAGATCGTTGAAAAATGCGTCCTGCGATTTCAGGCCGTCCGTAACGACGAGGACCGGGCGATTGGCAATTTGCGCGAGTAGGGCAACGACGAACGGCTGACCGGCATCGGCCAGGGAATTTAGAGACAAAAAATCCCCAGCCTCGAGTCTCCGTTTCAACGGGGGTATCGACGGAGACCCCAGCGCGACTGCCATCAATTTTTTACAACTCACAGCTTAACCACAGAGATCCAGAGGTGCGGACCCTCTGCGTCTCTGTGGTGAGCTGCGCCGCGGTTACAAATTCAGCTTCTTGACGTTCTCCAAAACGTGGTCGGCGGACTTCTTCAACTGGCCGAGTTCGTCGGCGGTCAGCTTCAGCTCGATGATTTTCTCGACGCCGTTCTTGCCGAGGACGGCCGGGACGCCGACGAACATGCCGTTGATGCCGTATTGGCCGGAACACCACGCCGCGGCCGGGAGCACGCGCTTCTCGTCGTGCAGGATGGCGCGGACCATTTCGACAACACTGCTGCTCGGCGCGTAGTAGGCGCTGCCGGTCTTGAGGAGATTCACGATTTCGATGCCGCCGGCGCGGGTGCGGGCAACCATCGCGTCGAGTTTGTCCTTGGCAATCAAATCTTCGACCTTGATACCGGCCACAGTGGCGTAGCGGACGAGCGGGACCATGTCATCGCCGTGGCCGCCGAGCACCATCGCGTCGACGTCGCGCATGGAGACGCCGAGTTCCATGGCGAGAAAGCAGCGGAACCGGGCGCTATCGAGAACGCCGGCCATGCCCATGACTTTGTTCTTGGCGAACCCGGTCTTGATGCCGGCCAGATAAGTCATGACGTCGAGCGGGTTGCTGACGATAATGACAATGGCATTCGGCGCGTTGGTTTTGATCGCATCGCAAACACTGCCGACAATCCCGGCGTTGATCTTGAGCAAATCGTCACGGCTCATGCCGGGTTTGCGGGCGACGCCGCTGGTGACAACAACGACATCGCTGCCTTTGCAATCAGCGGCGGTGTTGGAGCCGGTGACCTTGGCATCGAAGCCTTCGAGCATGGCGGACTCCAGCATGTCGAGCGCCTTGCCTTGCGGCAGGCCTTCGACGATGTCAATCATCGTGACATCGGCGAGTTCCTTTTCAGCGATCCGTTGTGCGGTGGTGGAGCCGACAAAGCCGGCTCCGAAGACAGTTACCTTGTAGTTCATAATTTATGGCCCTTTCTGCGACGGGGTTGTTATGGCAAAATTACCGGCGATGTCCAGCCCGAATTATTCCCGGCATTGGATTGCATGGGCGGGCCGGTCACGGTAGGAATACCGGCCATGCAACCATGGGCCGCCATTTTCGATTGGGACGGAGTCATTATTGACTCGTCCCGGCAACACGAACTGAGTTGGGAACAGCTGGCGCAACATGAAAAGTTACCATTGCCAGCGGGGCACTTCCAACGCAGCTTCGGCATGAAAAACGAACGCATCATCCCGGAGCTGTTGCGCTGGACGACCGACCCGGTCGAAATCAAACGGCTGTCGTGGTTAAAGGAAGAGTTTTACCGGCAGATTGTCCGCGCGTCCGGGATCCAGGCCTTGCCGGGCGTGCGTGAGTTTCTGGAGCGGTTGGACGCGGCCGGCATCCCGCGCATCGTCGGCTCGTCCACGCCGCGCGCGAACATTGAGTTGGTGGTTGAGTTGGTTGGCTTGCGCCAGTATTTCCGGCACATCGTCGCCGCGGCCGACGTGACCCACGGCAAACCGGATCCGGAAGTTTTTCTGCTGTGCGCCCAGCAGCTCGGGTTCCCAGCCAAGCGGTGCCTTGTCTTCGAGGATGCCCACGTCGGAATCGCTGCCGCGCGGGCGGCGAAAATGAAAGTCATCGGCGTTGCCACAACGCACCCGGCCGCCGCCTTGCACGACGCCGACCGGGTCGTCCAGCAGCTGGATGAATTGACGCCGGCTGATTGTTCGCAGTTGCTCGGCTAACGGGGCGCTGCTCCGGACAATTACGATCAGCTTTGGCTGAGGCGTTGTTTGGGCGCGGTGTAGAGGAGTGTGTGGGCTTCGCGGAGGAAGCCGGGGATTTGCGCCGCGAATGGATTGCCGGCAACGGCCGCGCGCACAGCCGCCTCGTCAAACGTGCCGGCCATTTCACCGGGGAACCAGTGGCCGCCATTGCCGCTGAGCAGATTGTAGCGCATCTGGCCCCACGGCACGAGGTCGAGCGCTTTGGCGTAGGTCCAGAGGCGGAGAATTTCGCTGACGTTAACGCGCCCGGGAATTTGGTCAAACTCCGGCAAGCCGTCGAACCAGTGCGCGCACCAGTCCCGGCCGTGGACGCGTTCCAATTCCGCCCGCAGCCGGGCTTCAATGGGCGCAATGGTCGCCGGGATGCGGTCGTAAAAATCGAGCGCGCGGACGTGCTCGTCGAAATCGGTCGGGCGCGCCGCGCCGCAGCTCAACGTGTGCACTTGCGGGCGCGCGAGGCAGTAAAGGTCATTAAATTGCATCGGCGTCAACGGCTGGCATAATTCAGCCAGCTTCGGCACGGGCGTTTGGAGTTGGCCGCCTTTGTCGTTCGGGCTGATGATGAAGACACCCATCTCTTGCTGGGCCGCGTCGGCGATGCACGACCAGTTGAGCGGGTTGACGAAATACCAGTGGAGGTTGACGTAGTCGAATGCGCCGGTCTTGATGGCCGCCGAAATCACGCGCGGGACGCCATGGGTGCTGAAGCCGATAAACCGGCATCGACCTTCCTTTTGGAATTGCCGGGCCATGTCGAGGCAGCCGCCGGGCCGGATGGCCCACGCCAGCGTCTCGTCGTTGTTGAGCCCATGCAGGCTGAACAAATCCACGTGGTCCAACCGGAGGAGTTGCAGGGACTTTTCGAAGGTTTGCCGGAACTCGGCGGGATCGGCGCTGGGCGCGACCTTGGTTTGGACGATGATTTTATCGCGGGGCAATTGCGGCAGCACGTTGCCGAGCTGCATTTCCGAGGAGCCGTAACCGCGCGCGGTTTCGATGTGATTGATGCCCAGCTCAACTGCGCGGTGAATGCAGGCTTCCAGGTTGGCTTGGTTGGCGGCCGGAATCTCGGCGGGGGTAACGTCTTTCCAAGCGTGTTGGTAGCGCATCCCGCCGCAGGAAATGACCGGCATTTGTAAGTTGGTCCGACCAAATTTTCGATAGTGCATAGGCGGGAATATACCGAGTCGGCGCCGGCAAGGCCAGTTTTTCCAGTTGACGCGCTTCCCAGCGCGCCGTATCACGCCCAGATGAAATCAGTGCGTTGTGGAGTCATCGGCGTCGGTAACATGGGCGCATATCACGCCCGCGGATTGGCCGAGGGCCGGATTGCCCGGGCCATGCTGACGGCGGTCAGCGATTTGGATGCCACGCAATTGACACAGTTCCCAAATCTGCCCGGCTTCACCGACAGCCGGGCCCTGATCCGGTCGGGCTTGGTCGATGCGGTGCTCGTGGCGACGCCCCATTACGATCACACAACCATCGGTGCCGACGCGCTCCAGAATGGCTTGCACGTGCTTGTCGAAAAACCGCTCTCGGTCCACACTGCCGATTGCCACCGGTTGCTGGCTGCGCGGACGAACCCGCAGCAGGTTTTCGCAGCAATGTTCAACCAGCGCACTGATCCGTACTTCCAAAAGATCCGCGCGCTGGTGCGCGGCGGCGAGTTGGGCGAACTGCGGCGGCTGAGTTGGACAATCACCGACTGGTTCCGCACCGATGCGTACTACGCCTCCGGTGGTTGGCGGGCAACGTGGGCGGGCGAAGGCGGCGGCGTGTTGCTCAATCAAGCCACGCACAACCTCGATCTCTGGCAATGGATGTTCGGAATGCCGGCGCGCGTGCGCGCAGTCTGCGGCCTCGGCCGGTATCACCCCATCGAAGTCGAAGACGACGTGACGGCCATTTGGGAATACGCCAATGGCGCGACCGGCGTGTTCACCACCACGACCGGCGAAGCGCCCGGCACCAATCGGCTCGAAGTCGCCGGCGACCGGGGCCGGTTGGTCTACGAAAACAACCTGTTACGCTTCACGCAAACCACCGGGCTGGTCAGCGACTTTCGCCGGCAGTCGCCACAGCATTATGCCCGGCCGGCCCAGACGGAACAGGTCTTTGAGTTCCCGAATCATGGCGGCCAGCATGCCGCAGTGCTGCAGAATTTTGTGGACGCGATTCTGGACGGGCAGGCGCTGATTGCCCCGGCCGCGGAAGGCATCGGCGCGGTGGAACTGGCCAACGCGATGTTGTGGTCGTCCCTCCGCAACGCACCAATCACTCTGCCGCTGGATGCCACCGGCTTCGCGCACCAGCTCCGCCAACTCTGCGCCACCTCCCAGTTCAAAAAGACCACGGCGCACAAACAACATGACGAAGTCGCACCATATTTGGTAAAGGATCAGTAATATGAATCAAGTCCGACTCGGGATTGTGGGCGTTGGCAACATGGGCGGGGCCCATGCCAAGCAGCTTTTGGCCAATAAAATCAACCGCTGCGTGCTCGGCGCCGTCTGCGACATTGATCCCGCGCGGTTCACGGACTACCCGGCTCTGCCGCAATTCACCACCGCCAAAAAACTGTTCAAGTCCGGCAAGGTTGATGCCATCCTCATCGCCACGCCCCACTACGCGCATCCCACCATTGGGCTGGCGGCCTTCAAGGCCGGCATCCACGTGCTCTCCGAAAAGCCGCTTGGCGTCCACAAAGCCGACTGCGAACGCTTCATCGCCGGCCACGCGGGAACCAACCTCGTGTTCTCGGAGATGTTCAACCAACGCACCGATCCGTATTACATCAAAATCCGCGAAATGGTCCGCGGCGGCGAACTCGGCACCATCCGCCGCATCAACTGGATCATCACGAACTGGTTCCGCAGCGAGGCGTATTACGCGTCCGGTGGCTGGCGGGCGACCTGGGGCGGCGAAGGCGGGGGCGTGCTCCTCAACCAGTGCCCGCACAATCTCGATCTGTTCCAATGGATTTTCGGCCTGCCGCGCCGGGTCCGGGCCACCTGCCGCCTGGGCCGGTACCACAATATCGAAGTCGAAGACGACGTCACCGCGTACATGGAATACGCGACCGGGGCAACCGCGGTCTTTATCACCTCGACCGGCGAAGCGCCCGGCACCAATCGCCTTGAAATTGCCGGTGAAAACGGCAAGCTCGTTTACGAAAATGGCGTCATCACCTTCACCCGCAATGCGATGCCCACCACGGAATTCAGTCGCACCACCGCGACACTCTTCAATGCGCCGGCGACCACCACCACGCCGATCCCCCTCGGCGACAACCATGGCGGCCAGCACAACGCCATCGTCCAAAACTTTGTCGACGCCATCCTCGACGGCACGCCGCTAATCGCCCCGGCCGCCGAGGGCTTGAACTCCGTTGAACTCGGCAACGCGATGCTCTATTCTTCGTTGAAGAATAAAACCGTTGAGCTGCCGCTCGACGGCGCCGCCTACCACCGAACCCTCAAACAACTCGTCAAAAACTCCCGGTTCACAAAAAAGGAAATCAAACCCGGCACCGCTTCCGCCGCCGAATTCACGAAAGGATTCAACACATGAAAATCACCCAAGTCGCCGCGCAGCTGTATACACTCCGGGAGTTTCTCAAAACACCGGCCGACATCGCCGCCAGCCTGAAAAAAGTGCGCGCGATTGGCTACACCGCTGTCCAAGCCAGCGGCCTTGGCCCGATCGCGGATGAGGAACTCGTCCGGCTGCTGGCCGGTGAGGGATTAACGCTCTGCGCCACCCACGAAGCGCCGGACCAAATCCTGAACACGCCGGACCAAGTGGTGGCCAAGCTCAAAAGGCTCGGCTGCAAATACACCGCTTATCCGTGGCCGGCCGGCATTCAATTCGATACGCTCGCCCAAATAAAAGATTTTGCCGCGAAGCTCAACGCGGCCGGCAAAGTCCTCCACGCCGCCGGGCAGGTGCTGACCTACCATAATCACCACATCGAATTTCGCCGGATCCGGAACAAGCCGGCCTTGGAATGGATTTACAAATACACCGACCCGCAGTACCTCCAAGCCGAGCCGGACACCTACTGGGTCCAAAATGGCGGCGGCGATCCGGTCGCGTGGTGCAAAAAGCTGAAGGGCCGGCTGCCGTTGTTGCACATGAAAGACTACGCCGTCAACGCGACCAATCAAACCGTGTTCGCCGAAGTCGGCAATGGCAATCTGAACTGGAACAAGATCGTCGCCGCCGCGGAAAATTCCGGCTGCCAATGGTTCATTGTCGAACAGGACACCTGCCCCGGCGATCCGTTCGACTCGCTCCGGCAAAGCTTCGAGTACATCAGCGCCAAGTTATGCTCGCCATAGGCATCTGTACCGGCCTGGCCAACGCCGCCGCCCTGAAAGCCGCCGGCGCGGATTTCGTCGAGGCAAATGTCCAAAATTTTCTCCAGCCGGAGCAGCCGGACTTCAGTGTCCAACCGGCGGCTGTGCCGGTCCGCGCGGCGAACTGCTTCTTGCCGGCCGCGCTTAAATGCGTCGGTCCGGTCGTGGACCTGCCCCGGCTCATGCGCTATGCCGGCCGCGCGTTCCAGCGCGCCCACCAGGCCGGCATCGACATCATCGTCTTCGGCAGCGGCGGCGCGCGCCAGCTCCCGGACGGATTTTCCAAATCGACAGCTGAAGAACAATTTGTCGCGTTCCTCCGCGAACTCGGCCCACTGGCCGGTCAACACGGCGTCACCGTTGTTGTCGAGCCGCTTAATCGCGCCGAGTGCAACTTCATCAACTCGGTCCCGGAAGGCGCCACGCTCGTTGACGCTTGCAATCATCCCAACATCCAACTGCTCGCCGATTTTTACCACATGCTCCGCGACGGCCAGCCGCCTGATGACATCCGCCGGCATGGCGCGCTGCTCCGGCATGTTCACGTTGCCGAAAAAGAAAAACGGACCGCGCCCGGTGTGGCCGGTGATGATTTCCGGCCGTTCCTGAAAGCGCTGAATCAAGTGAAATACCGGGGCGCGATTTCCATCGAAGCGAATTGGGGTGACTTACCGGCCGAAGCCGGCCGCGCCGTCGTGGAATTGCGCCGGCAAATCAACGCGGCTTGACGCCGAAGTTGATTGCCATCGCGCCGCCGAAAAACTCCTCGAAGCCGCAGTCCCGGTAACCAACCGTTTCCATCAGTTGCCGGACGCCGCGCTGGGCCGGATAATGTTCCAGCGATGCCAAAATGTAGTTGTACGCGTCCGGATCGCCGCACGACCACCGGCCCATCCACGGCAGGTGAAACCGGAGATGCGCAAAAAAAAGTCTGCGCCACCACGCCGTCGCCGGTTTCCCAAAATCGAGCGATAATAGTTTGCCGCCCGGCCGCAACACCCGGTACGCCTCGCGCACCCCGACTTCGAGATCCGCCAGATTCCGCAACCCGTAGCCAACGCTGACTACTTCAAACGCATTGTCTGGGAAGGGCAACTGTAACGCGTCGGCCCGCAGCCAGTGGCCGGTCGGTTGACGGGCTTGCGCGATTTGCAACATCTCGGCAGTGAAATCCACGCCGATCACCCGGCCCTGAAACCGCTGCGCGAGATCGCCAGTGCCACAACACAAATCGAGCACGCGCGGACCATTGGCCGCGTCATCCGCCACGGCACCGTCTGGGCGAACACGAGCTCCACCTGCCAGCTGTACCAGCCGGCGTTTCCAATACCGGTGCCAGCCGAGCGTCATCACGTCGTTGAGCAAATCATACCGGCGCGCAATGCGGGCGAACAGCCGGTGCACTTGCGCGGCGCGTTGATTGTTGAGCATGGCCGTAAAATAGCACAGGCTTGCCGGCAGCGGAACCGGTTTGTATGCTGCCGGAATTATGAAGATCGGCGTGTTTGGCTTGGGCATCATCGGCCGGGTGTGGGCCGAAAATCTGCAGCGCGACGGCGATACCGTCCGCGGTTGGAATCGGACTCCGAAACCGGCGGTGCCGTTTTATACCGGTGACGCGCGCGCCGCGGCGGCGCAAGCGGATTTGCTCATCATCGTTGTGGCCGATCCGCCGGCCGTGCAACAGGTCCTCGACCAAATCGTGCCGGCATTGCGGGCCGGTCAGATCGTGGTCCAATCGAGCACGATTTCGCCGGCGGCCTCATGCTGGTTTGCTGAACAGGTGCAGGCAACCGGGGCGGCGTTCCTCGAAGCGCCATTTACCGGCAGCAAGCCAGCTGCCGAACAACGGCAAACGGTGTTTTATGTCGGCGGCGACCCGCAAGTTTTGGAGCGCGCCCGACCGGTGCTCACCCGGTTGAGCCGCGCGATCGAATACATCGGGCCGGTCGGCAGCGCCGCGGCGTTGAAGCTGGCGATGAACCTGAACATCGCGCTAAGCGCCGCGGCCCTGAGCGAGAGCCTGGTATTCGCGCGCGCCGCCGGGATTTCTGATGACCGGTATTTCAGCGCCCTCAAGCTCAATGTCGCGCAATCGGGCTTGGCGACGCTCAAAGAACCGAAACTGCGCGCCGGCGATTGGGCGCCGCAGTTTTCACTGAAACACATGGCCAAAGATCTGCGCCTGGCGCTGGAATCGGCTGGGGACCAGCCGCTGCCACAATTGCAGGCGTTGGTCAAGCTGTACGAGGCTGGCTTGGCGCGCGGCTGGGGCAACGACGATTTTATCAGTCTCGCACGGTTGCTGGCGCAGTAACACCCCCACCCTGGCGCGTGTGCGCTCTTGCTTGACCGGGGCGAACTTCTCCGGTAGTGTGCGCCTCACCCCGTTGTAATCAGGAGAATAAAAAATGATCGTTACCACCGCCCAGTTGTTCAAACAAGCCTATGGCAAGTACGCCATCGGTGCCTACAATATTAACAATCTCGAACAGACCGTCGGCCTGTTCAAAGGGTGCATCGCCAGCAAAGCGCCCTTCATCATCCAAATCAGCAAAGGCGCCCGGAAATACTCCGACAAGCGATTCTTGGAAGGGATGATCCGCGCCGCTGACCAGATTTATCCCGACGCCATCTTCGCGGTGCATCTCGACCACGGGGACGAGGAGAACTGCTACGATTGCATCAAGAGCGGGTTCTACAGCTCGGTCATGATTGACGCCAGCCACCACGAGTTCGAGGAAAACATCGCCATCACCAAGCGCGTCGTTGACGCCGCCCATGCCAAGGGCATCAGCGTCGAAGCCGAACTCGGCCAGCTCGGCGGCGTTGAGGAGGACATTACCGGCTCCGTTAAACTAACCGACCCCGACGAAGCCAAAGTCTTCGTCAACCGCACCGGTTGCGATTCACTTGCCGTCGCCATCGGCACCAGCCACGGCGCATTCAAGTTCAAGGCCGAACCCGGCAAAAAGTTCAGCCTCCACTTTGAAGTCATTGAGAAGATCCAGAAACTACTCCCCGGTTTCCCGATGGTCATGCACGGCAGCAGCAGCGTCCCGAAGGACGAAGTGGATCGCATCAATGCTGCCGGCGGCAAGATCAAGGACTCCAGCGGCGTGCCGGAAGACCAGTTCCTGCCGGCCGCCAAGATGGGCGTGTGTAAAGTCAACATCGACACTGACGGCCGGCTCGTCTGGACGCGCGTCCACCGCGAGTTTTTCCGCGACAAGCCCGAGAAGTTCGACCTCCGCGATGTTGGCGTGCCGTTCATGGATGAATACGCCAAAATGATCGCGCACAAGAACCAGGTGCTCGGCAGCGCCGGTCACCTCGACGAAGTC